>Ga0255341_1001630_pt1 | contig 30994 bp, 27 predicted proteins | sample wastewater_treat_8_FD_192418 | JGI IMG/M metagenome (GOLD analysis project Ga0255341, IMG submission 192418) | Wastewater microbial communities from Lulu Island WWTP, Vancouver, Canada - plant12 | ecosystem: Engineered > WWTP > Wastewater > Unclassified | place: Canada: Vancouver, British...
CCTGTAGAAAAAACATATTACAGCGTTCCTTATACGCTTATCGGGGAAACGGTTGACATAAGCTATACCGGCGATGTTGTCGAAATATACCATAAAGGCAAACGTGTGGCTTCACATATACGAAGCAGCAAACCCGGCGCCTTTGTTACAGAAAACCTCCATATGCCGGCAGAACACAGGCGTTACCTCGAATGGACGCCGGCACGGATAAAAAAATGGGGAGAGACTATAGGGCCGTATACAAAAACCCTTATGGAACAGATAATGGAGCACAGAACCCATCCGGAACATGGCTTTCGAAGCTGCCTCGGCATAATAAGACTCTCAAAGACATATTCTCCGGAACGGGTGGAGAATGCAAGCAAAAGGGCATTGGAAATAGAAGCATATAATTACAAAAGCGTAAAGTCCCTGCTCGAACGCAACCTGGAGAACATGCCGCAGGCTGAACATAAAAACGTCATTCTTCTTCACTCCAACATCAGAGGCAATAAGTACTATAGCGAGGTGACGCCATGATTGAGGCAACCGTTGAAAAGCTCATAGCCATGAAGCTGTTCGGAATGGCAGAGGGATTACAGGAACAGTTGAATAACCACGCATACAAGGACTTAAGCTTTGAGGAACGCCTGGGTATCATTATTGATAAAGAAAAGCTCCACAGGGAAAACCGTCAGCTGAAAATCCTCCTGGCCCATGCCCATCTTCGACACCCTGATGCCTGTTTCGAGAATATCGACTTCAGAACCAGAAGGGGGCTTGCAAAGGATATAATCCTAAATCTCTCCCGGAATGAATGGATACACCGTCATCAAAATGTAATCATTGTAGGCCCCACGGGTACGGGCAAAACGTTTATTGCCTGCTCCCTCGGCAACGCAGCGGTAAGGCAGGGTATAAGGACGATATACCTGAGACTGCCGAGGCTGGCGCAGGAACTGAAGATATCAAGGGCTGACGGAAGCTTCACGAAACTTCTTGCCAGGCTGCAGAGGATACAGCTTCTTATTATCGACGACTGGGGGATAAACTCCTTTACAGACGAAGAAAGGAGGGGGTTCCTTGAGATCATGGAGGACAGGCATGGCGTGCGGTCAACCATAATCGCATCTCAGTTCCCCATAGATGCATGGCATGATATCATAGGAGATCCGACTCTTGCAGACGCCATCTGCGACAGGGTTGTTCACAATGCACATAAGATCATACTGAAAGGAGGTGAAGATTCTATGAGAAAAATATATTCAGGTTTGACTTAGGTCGAACATTTTTATAAATTAGGAACGGCAGGGAAAGGATCATAAAAAGGCCGTTCGGATAAAACCGGATTTGGTGTTCGAATAGAACGAATTAGCCAACTAATGCACAAAAAAAGCCTGATTTGGCGAAGATACGAAGTTGAGAAATTAAGAAATTATGCAATACGCACTTCGACTTTCACAATTGATTTTACTATCAGCCATGAGCCATTAGCTGTGAGCTATCAGCCATGAGCTATTTTATTTGCTATGAGCTGCCTTACTTTAATTGTTGCAATTTTGTGTTTCATAATTTTAGAATTATCTAAACAGGGGGATTTGCTCAAAATTGTGTTTGAAATAGGAATTCAGACGAAAAATGCGGATGGGCATAAGGCAACGATTCCAACAAGACTACAGAAGAAAACGTTATATAATATTCAGAAAAAATTCGAAGGATTAGGGCAGATAAAGACGTTAAATAAAAAGTTGACAATATTGGTTTTTTTGGTTTTATTTGATTGATATAATTAGACAAATAACATGGATAAAGAGTACAATAAGTTAGATTTTACAGGAACCCCTTTTCCACAGGAACCTATATGGACTGAGACCTTAAAATTGTTCAATTTTATAAGACATTCCGATGAACTATTAGATGATAACTTTATTCAAAGCAAGCTTAATTTCAATTCGTCAGAAACACGAAAGCGTTACAGCAGAGCTATGATAACTCGTTTTCAAAGGCTTGATAAAAAAGTATTTGATGGGTTTGTATACCTCATAAAACAAAAAGTAAACACAGAACTGGTTGAAAAGATTTGGCGTATTTTATTTTGCGTATCGGAACCCTTAATTGCAAAAATCTATCTAGAGATTGTCTGGCCACAAGAACCAGGCTCTCCTATTAAACGTGACCATATAAAAAGTTACATTCAGACAACCTTTTCTCAGAAAAGTGACAAATTAAATCAAAGGATTCTGGAGTGCCTACGGTACGCTGGATACGTGATACCACATGGAAAGCAGGAACTTATAGTGGTTGGTTTTGGAAATCTCGAAGCCGCATTGATCCTATCCACTCATCTCCTGCTGGCACAAAGTCCACGGACCATTAAATTAACAGAGATTGAAGCATCCAACTACTGGCGTTTTCTCGGATATAAAAAATTTGATCATGTGCGGATAGGCTTTCGGCGGGCAGAAGCTCAGGGTTTTATCATGCGTTACGCCTTAGTCGATCACCTTGAACAAATTACCACCAGATACACATGGAACGAACTTCTTGATAAGGTAACCGCTCAGCATGAAATCTGAAGAATTTGTCGCTCGACTGATGCAAATGAAAATTGGTCCTGTCCCCCAACGCCCCGTTTTTATCTGGACAGGAACGAAAACTCATCTGGAAGAATTGATTAAGGGTTTGGAAACCCACCGCACAGATATGGTACAGAACATGATTCCAAAAAACGATACGCTGACTGACCATCGCAAATTCATTCAGAACCACCTCAATGAAACCTGTCGAGATTATCAGAAAAACAGGCAAGAGCCATCTATCTTGATCATTGAAAATTCAATACTGTTGGCACGATACTCGTGCGACTTGTCAGTATTGTTCAAATCAGCCGTTAGTCCGCGGTCAGCCGCAGTGCTTATGTTTCCACAGGAATCGGGAAGGGATTTTCCTCCCAGGACCGAGGCCTGGGTTAAGAGAAGCACAAAAAATATAATGAAACAGCTCGCAAAACAGCTTGGTGATGTTGACTGCATTGTTGATGTTATAGGAGGAGATTGATGCCAGCACGAAGACCTTTGGGTGAAATAATCGAGAGGGTTCCGGTCATCAAGAATGGGAGGGAACAGGATTATCTGGATACCACCATCTATCTTGAAACTTCTATAGAACCTGGCAATCGTGAAGAGACAGTGAGGCTCTACTACTTTGCCAATACTTTAAAGACGGCATTTGAGGAGATTCTTCTGTCTTTTGCCGAACCCATGGGACGCGGATTCTGGCTCACCGCAGAATATGGCGTCGGGAAATCTCATTTTCTGGCAACCTTGGCTTGTCTCTTGGCCGATAACTCTGATGCAGTCTGGAACTCCGTCCATGAAGAAGATATTCGAAATTACCGGTTCAAATTTGAAAGGCGTCGTCTTTTTCCGGTGGTAGCGGGATTAAGGGGGAAGACGGCTATTAGCATTGATCGGCCCATCACACTTCTCGATCAACTTGAAAAAGAAATCGATGAGGCTGTTACAAGACTTGGGTTAGACAAAAAGATCAACATTACCCCGGTTGCCGAAACGATCAATCTCTTCGATGGTTTCAATGGTTCCTTGCAGGGTACCATCAACAGTTTTATTCAACAGAGGAGCGGCCAGAAAGCTGGAGATCTTCGAAGAAACCATCCTGATAAATTTGCTGATTTCGTTCGACGTTTTTTCAAAGAGAATAACATCCCCTTCGAACCAAAAGTGAGTGTCAACGACAGACTCCTGTATCTTTACAAACAAATAGTAGACCCTAAGACAGGCTACAACGGGCTTCTGTTCATCATCGATGAGTATGAATCGTGGCTTTCACAGCGACAGATTACCACGCCGGAGGGTATGTTAGATTCCAACGTTATCCAGGCTCTCACAGAAATCCTTCCAAAGCAGTATGGATGCGAGATATTTACCGTGATTGCTTCGCAAACGGACATCCCGGCTCAGCTCGCAGGGAGACTGAAGCCTCTTCCACTGCTCGCCGGTTCCGGAGCGGAAAGAGATTACCATGTGATATGCGCCTACAGGGTGCGGCGCTACAAATCGGGCATGGAGAAGGAAGCAAAGCTTTACTATCATGACTTTTACAATGAATTTGCCTTCTACAAGAATGAAACTGAAGAGACATTCCTCGACACCTTCCCCTTTCATCCGCTTGCCTACGAGACGGTGAGGCGATTTACAAGCAGCGTGCAGGACATGCCGGGGGTGCGCCTTGGGTTGAACATCTTTTACGATGTGATGAAGTCACAGGATGTTATGATCCTGAATACTCCGGTTGCAGTGAATTGTGTCCACGAATTCAGTCCCAGCCTCCAGAACGCCCTTGCCAGCCCCCGTTTTGGCGATTCGCAGAAAAAATTCAGGGACGCCCTGGCACAGCTTCCCAGAGTCTTTGACGATGAAGAAGATGTTCTCATTGCGAGAGCCATTCTTACAATTCTCTATATGCAGTTCGTAATCTCAGGTGAACAGGCAATTCCCATGACAGCTTCTGAACTTGCTGATGCATCGCTTACCTTCACAGGTCCCATAACCGGAGAGCAACGAGTGGAGATGCTCCTCGGGGAAATGGCAGTACGAATACCTCAACTGGAATATGATGCCTCGAAAAGGGATAGAGGGGCACGTTTTATTCCAAGAGAGATGGGACCGACACCACAGCAGCTGTTGGAAGTCATCAAAGAAGACTGCAGGACACGTTCCCTGGAGATCAAGGAATGCTGGGAAGGGTTGCTCGTCGCATCTCCCACGGAAACGAGGGGGCTACCGGCGCTCTTTAATGGGTATACATTTGATAAGTCTTCGAGGATCAGTGTAGACGCCCTCCAGTTGAGTTACGAAGGCGAGGCCTTGCTCACCCGTAACTGGAGACCCGAGCTTGGAGCGGTCATAACTGACCCTTACACACATTTTCGCCTCGTTTATGTACTCAACAAAGGAGCATCAATACCCGGCAGCTTGCTTGATTCCAGAACTGTTGTGGTCGAAGCTGCAGAGCTTAGCGAAAAAGTGAAAGAGATGGTGATCACCTATCTCGCAGCAAAACAACTCATGAAAGACTATGCACCGGATAGGCAGAGGGGGCCTGATGCTGCGCAGATCAGGGCTTTCGCCGAGACGACCCATGCCGACGCCCTTGCCGACGTTCTTCGCTACCAACTCGAACCCTTCCAAAAAGGCATGGTCCATACCAAGGATGGCCTCAACCTGGACCTTCTTGCCGCCATGACGAAGCCGACTCCGGATCAACGCCATGCCGCACTCATACGGCCAACCCTTGAGAATGCATATAAGGAATTTTCAAACGTTTTTGAAACCTTTAAGATTGAGAAGGTCATATCACCTGCCGATTACAAGAACCTTTTTACCGGCTTGGTCCAGTCAGACGTTAGTGCAAAAGCTGTGAGAAGCACCCTCGAACAGAAGGCAGTCGGACTCGGGTTGGCGACTGCCGAAGATCCGAAAAAACTCAACCCCAAGTACTCCCGTTTTTTCCAGCTTCTCGATGACCGTCTTCAAAAATCGCCTGCGATTATAATCTGGAATCTGCTCAAGGAGATGGCATACCCTCCGTACGGGATACCGCCTCAGCTATGCATGACACTTCTACTTATCTATGTGCGCTCCCGGGTTGTCCCTTCCCAAGTGGAAATACAGTTAAACCCTCAGCATAATGTTGTCACCCAAAACGGCCAGCGACTCAAATCAAATAGAATCACCAGGGCCGGCGTTGTGGATATAAAATACCAGTCTGACATGGAGAAGCATGTCGAGCGTCTCATCGTCGTATCGGGACCTGACTGGAATAATGTCCACCCCTTTGCCAAGCTCATATGGGAAGATGCGAAACCGGCCAGCAATCCCCACGACATTGACATCCAGGTCAATGCTTTTCTTTCTCATATGGCGAAGCAGGCTCCTGCCATCCATAGTATGACTGTTAATCTCAAGGCTCTTTCCGACAGTACCGGCGATCCTCTTGCGAAGGAGGATGCAGATTTGTTGCAAAAAGTGGAAGAACTCTTTACTTCTGAAGACCTGGATGTTTTTGATGCCAAACGACGGGCCTTTGCTCCGGATATCGCCGAGTTCAAGAAGGCATTCGACAGGGTGAATGCCCTTCGTCACATAGCGGGACTTTCCACCCAGGTCGTCTCCATGTTGAGCCAGCTTAAGGGCGCAGATGTGGGCTCCGATCAGGGTCTGCTAATGGAGAGAGACCTTCTCCTGCCAAGATATAGGCTAACCTCGCTTATCGGCAGCCCAAGCGGAGTTGCATCGCTTCTGAATGAAACTGAGAAATTCCTGCAGCATTTCCACACTGCAGAGGAGGTACAGATAAAGCGCAACCAGGAGGCCCTGGAGAAGATCAAGACACACCTGAATGAGACAGAAGTACTGTTGCAGGGTCTTGGCAAGCTGAATCAGATTCTGACTATTGGACCTCCTCAGGGTCACGATCTAGCTGACACTTATGATACTCTTCGCAAAATTGTCGATCGTGAACTCTCTGGTGAATCAACGGAGCATCATAAGCTCTCATACGTGCCGCCTGAGGATGAATCAGAACAGCTTCGAAAGAGAATCCAGGGGATTTTGTCGACCCGGCTCAGTGTCTTGCGGGGTCAGCTGGAGAAGGTGATACAGGAACGGAACAAGGACGACATAAAGACCCTTCTGGACCTGCTGCAGCTCAATAAGCTTAATAACGTAGCGGCTAATCTCACGCCTGCAGTCATCGAAACCATGCAAAAGATACTTGATGATGCGAATACCCAGGTTATAAAGACCAGAGTCATTGATCGTATCACAGGCGACTTCTCAGTCCTTGCCCAAGGCGACATCGACAGATTTCTTGCCGAGTTGCGGAACCTCCTGGAGGAGGAGTTTGCAAAACAGAAGAAAGAGGGAAAGAAAATCCTTCTCAGCTTCAAATAGGATTGGTAGATATGACAGAAAGAAGATACGACGACCTGACCAAATTCGTCAGACAGTATGGTAAGCCCTACAACGCTGAATCTGACGAGTACGAAAAACTCCCTTACGATAAACCAGTAGTCGCAGGCAAAAATACGCCTATCTACAATGCCCACTCCTATCACACAAAGGTCCCCTACCAGGGTATAATCCCTTTTATTGAGCATTATTCGGAACCCGGAGACCTCGTACTCGATCCCTTCTGCGGCACCGGCATGACCGGCGTTGCGGCCCTTCTGGCACCCTCCGGAACGCGCCGGGCCATATTAAACGATCTTTCACCCGCAGCGGTGCATATAGCCAGGAGCTACTGCACCCCCTGTGATGTGGATGAGCTGAAAAAAGAGTTCGAGCGAATAAAAGCAGCAGTGAAGGAAGAGTTCGATTGGCTCTACGAAACATATCACGAGGACCCGGAGACAGGCGAAAAGATACCGGCGACTATTCAATATACGATCTGGAGTGATGTCTATCGCTGTGCCCCCAAGAAACGGGACCTTAAAAAACATCCAATTAATCCTGATGGCTGTGGCTGTGAAATCAACCTTTGGGATGTGGCGGTTGATAAGGATTCAGGACAGGTAAAAGACACATTCAAGTGTCCTCAGTGCGGGGAAACGTGGAAAAAGACAGAATTGTCGCTTGTGCGCTCAGTGCCAGTTGTAACAAACTATGTTTATGTCGATCCTAAAAAGAAGAAGCCCCTCAGGGCCGAACACCGGGTAACCGATTTTGAACTCGACAGGCTGAAGGAAATCGAAGGAAAAGAAATACCGTATTGGTTTCCAACAGATGCTTTCGATGACATCCGGGAGATGTGGCGGGGCGTTCATCGAGACCAGGGGATAACAAGGGCATGCGACTTCTATACAAAGAGAAATCTGTGGCTGTTGGCAGCGATATGGGAGAAAATCGATTTGGTATTATCCCCTCAGGTCAAACAGAAACTTCAATTTAGTTTCACTGCAATATTAGGTGTAGCGTCAAAAAGAAATCGTTGGCCCCAGTTCGCAGTGCTCTCTGGCAATTTATATATGCCGGCTATTTCAATCGAAATGAATATAGTTGAACAGATTCAAAGGAGAATTGGGGTATTAGTTGAGTCTGAGAGAGAGAAGTCAAAATGTAAAGACTGGGCTTCCACAATTATTTCAAAACAATCAGCAACAGACCTTATTGGTGTTTTCAAAGACTCGATAGATTACATCTTTACCGATCCTCCCTTCGGCGCCAACATATTCTACGGCGACTGTTCTTTCCTATGGGAATCATGGTTGCAGGAATTTACTGACGATTCTCTTGAGGCGGTTTGGAACAAGAGTAGAAAGCCCTCAGAGGGTGGTAAGACACTCGCAGATTATAAGCGCCTCATGGCAGAATCATTCCAGGAGATGTACCGGGTTCTAAAGCCTAACAGGTGGGCTACGGTTGTGTTCTCGAACTCCGACGACCGTGTGTGGGAGGCGATACAGGACGCGGCACACGAGGCAGGGTTCGTAATATACGGCGGACGGGAATTCGACAAGGTGCAGCGGAGCTTCAAGGGTATAAAGGGCGAGAAAGGCCTGGAGAAAGTCATCTCGAAAGACGTCTTACTTAACCTGCACAAGCCAAGGGTGCCTCAGGTAAGAAACAGCGAATTGAAACGGATCGACGATGTCGAGGGTTATATCCTTCACCAGATAAAGATGTATTTTCAATATCTCTCCCCTGAAGCCCCAGCCAGCGACAGAACGGTGGAGGCCATAACGCGGGCGGTGCAGCGCCGGGTTCTTGAAGAAGGCTGCTCCATGCAGGGGTTCAGCGCAGGTTTCGTGTCCGACGTGCTCCATCAGGCAGGTATGAAGCGCTCTCTGGTAGAGCATGAAGGAGCATGGTACCCGGCAAACGGTTGGCTGGGGGAGGTTATTGTACGAAATGATGCTTCTGCTGTCCTGTGGCTGACCGGCCTTTTGACCAAGGAGCCGCGACGATTTGACGAAATCGACCCGCTCTGGAAGCAGGCAAAGCTCAAGGGCAACTATAAAGGAGCCAGAGGACTCGAAGAGCTTCTCGACGAATTCTTCATCAAGAATCCGGATGGGACATACAGGGTCCCTGACGAACATGAGCGACAGGTCCTCAAGGGCCAGGAGGAAGAGCGGGTTTTCCGTGATTGCGAGCGATTCCTCTCGGGCAAACTGAACCGGGAGCCTTCCATCGACGAAAAATTCACATGGATAGAGATGCTTGCCTCACGGAAAGAATGGAACTTGATCCTTACTCTCGAACAGACCCTTTCTGCCAACCAGGGCTGGCGGGAGTTGCCCGAAGGCAAGGCGGCTTCTGACCGGCTGCGGTATGCAAAGTTTGCCGCAAAAAAGGGAAAGGAAAAGGAAGCAACCGGAGGAGAACAGGCAACGCTGTTTTAAGGAGATATGCCAACAAAGGCCCACACATTTCTGGATGTCCTTTCAAACCGCCTCGGTAAAGCGGTAGATTCGGCACGCCTCATACTGGTTCTTGACCCCAATGGCTTGGTAGATGCACCCAACCCTTTGCTGGATTCAGCCGGGCGGGACTGGCAGGTACTGGTTTACGATAGGAACGATCTCATCCTACGAAAGATTTTGCGTGATATACAGGCGAACAACATGCGCATAGTTATAGTGGCCCGTGGTATAGTCGATTCGAGTACAAAAAGTGTTGTTGACCTTTCCTACGTTCCTGATCTTGTCGAGGATGCTGTTGATGTGATTGATTGCAGTCCTGCGGGGCTCTTGGCCGAAATGGTGAAAGATCATCTGCCCGCCGATCTCTTTGATGAACCGCTCTTGTCCCTCTGGTCAGACAAAATAGATAAATTTGTCAACAACCTGTCCAAGTTTCGCAAGTTAGCAGTCACGTATGCTACGATGAATAGATTCGATGCTATGGCAGTTACCCTGGCAACAAGTTGCCCGAAGCTATCCATTGAGGATCTTGTCTCACTCCCCGCCGATCACTTGGACCGAATCACCTTCTATATAAAGACCATTATTCTTTGTGAGTTGACCGAACAGGAAATGGTGGTCCTCAGAGCCATGATTCTGGGGTCAGAACCTCATCCACAACTTCGTAGCTGGTGCAGCCTTGAAAGAACAAGCCTGGTTCGCTGCCTTTATTTTGGGACAATAACGGCACGATATGCCATCCCGCGAGGGATATACGCCCTGGAGAAGTTCGGCCTCCTTGATTTTGATGTATATACCCTTGGTGAATCGATTGCCGCCGTTCTTGCAGAGGTGAAAGGCGATCTTGACCTTCAAATGAGAATCTGTGAGGAGGCAGAGAGGGAGTCGGATTTGATCGAGGCCTTGAGCAAAATTATAAAGACGATCACCTTTGCCTCCTTAGACGAGATGCTTGAGATGGTAATGGCAGAACCGTATCCTGCTCTTGTTTTTGTCCTTGGCCGCAGGGCTTTGGGTGACCTTCTCGGATCCTCAGAGGGAAAGGCAGCGCTGATGCGAGGATATGAAGAAGGCAATCCAGGTGAAGTTTATCAGAAAAGTCCCTTCTCGTTGAAAGCCTGCCAAATCCTTGATCTCATCGGGTATTTTGCCTGGTTTGTACGAACATTGAGCAAGCCATCGAAACCACCCGACGGACTTGTTAAGCTCCTTGAAGCCTACCACAACCATGGCTTTCATCTGCTCGAACTCACTCTTGCTGAGATTAATGAGACTATGCGTCTCTTGAAAGACGAGTCTTTGAGTGAGACTATGAAGCCATTCATTGAGCAGATCGAGTACCAGACCGGTTCAGTGATTGACGCATACGATCAGACGCTGGCCAAGAACATTACTTCTGACTTTTCTTCCTACACCCATTTCCAGCACCTGAATACGCAGACGCTGAGAAATCTTATCCAGACGGGCATTCATCACAAAGAGCGGGTGTGGATCATCGTGCTTGACGGACTAAGGCTTGATTCATGGGATCGCGTTGTTTGGCCGCGTCTCAAGGAATTCTTGGAGGTCGAGGGTAAAGAGCAGCTCTATTTATCGACACTACCTTCATACACGGATATTTCGAGGGTGGCTTTTTTTGCCGGCAAGCTGCCTGCTTTCTGGAAAGACTATTACAACAACCCGACTAAAGACCACAACATTCTTCTATCCCGTTGCCTCGGTCTGGGAAAGGACGAATCCAAGAAGTTGCTGAAAGTTGTGGCACGGGGCGAAGAAAAGGTAGAGCAAGATGAACTCGATTTCGATGGCGCCCAGTACCGCGCCCTGATTTTCAATGTGAGTGATGACTGGGTTCACCATGAACAGGGTAGCCTTGTCCGGATTAACGAGATCATCAAGGAGCGCCTTGAAAAGATTGTCCTGCCGGAGCTTCGCTCTGAGATCGATCCCAATGACACTGTCGTTATCACCAGCGACCATGGGTTCATCGAACTTCGCAAGGGACATGCACACAATGTTGACCTGAAGATCCTCGGTGATATCGACCCAGCAGACATCACCTACCGTTACATCCGCAACAAGAAATATGCAACAGGTGCTCAAATAACCTATGACAACAAAGACATGTGGACGGTTGCTATTGGTCGGGATTGGTTTGAAAGACCAAAAGCATGGGGAAAGAAAGCCAGATATTCCCACGGGGGTATATCTATGGCTGAAATGGTCGTCCCGGCCGTGAGACTGAAGAAGAAGACAGTTTTGAAGGCAGAGATAGTTATAGCCTTTGAAGCCCCACCAGAAGCTGTCCCTGGCGACACCATTGTGATACCGGTGAAGATTGCGAATCAGGGAACGGTGGAGACAGATGTGAGTTTGGCCTGTCGACTAAGCGGCCGTCTCATTTCTGAAACCAAGATGAAACTCATCGGAGGAACCTCGTATACATGGAAGGTTTCTGTCAAGGTTGACCCAAAAGCAAGGCAGTTTGCTGTGGCAGCGCAGTATGTTACACCACAGAAAGAGAAGAAGACTGAGAAGAGACAGATCGAGATCCCAATCAAAGAAGTTGGCATGAAGGTTGACATAGACACAAGCGCTCTCGATGTGTTCGAAGATCTATGAGTCTACAATAAAGGTGAAGGTCGATGCAGGAAGAACAAAATAAGTACAAATTTACACCGCTTGACCGCAAGGTTCAGGAAATAATGTCCGACAGGATTATCCTCAAAAGCCTGACGCGATGGAATGATGCTTACAAGGAGTTTCCGCGTTTTGTTATGGAATACCTGGTCGCCCGTTTTGTCGATCCAGAGAATCCAGTGGGGGGTCAATCAAAAATCGATCGCATCCTGACTGAGAACTGGGTGGATAGCGCAGAAAAAGAGCTCATCAAGAGCCGCATCAAGGAAAAAGGCGTTTATAACCTTTTGGGGAGTCTTCAGGTCAGGCTCGATGCCTCAAAGGATCATTACTGGGTTACTGTCCCTGCTATAGGCGAGAATACCGTGCGGATCACCCGAAATATATTGGTTGAACACGGCGATAGCCTGTTGGCCGGAGGCGCCTGGGGGACATCTACCATAGAATATGATAATAACTATAAAGTAGGAACGCGTATCTATCCCTTTGTAGTGACTGATTTTAAGCCATTCCAGATCACTCGTGTCAGCCTTGAAGATTACATCGAGAAAAGAAGGTTGTTTAATACCGAAGAATGGATTGACTTACTTCTTAACACCATTGGTTTCGATCCTGCACACTACACCATGCGCCAGAAGTTACTTTATTTGTTAAGACTGGTTCCATTTGTTGAGAAAAACTACAATATGATTGAGCTTGGTCCGCGAGAGACAGGGAAAACGTATACCTATAGAAATACATCTCCACGTTCCTTTGTTATCTCTGGGGGGTCAACAACCCCCGCAACCCTTTTTTACCATAAGGGGGTAAAACGGCTCGGCATTATCGGTCAGAGGGATGTGGTGTATTTCGACGAGATCGGCCGCACCCGTTTTGCTGATGCAGACGCCACGGTTAATATCCTCAAAGACTACATGCAGACAGGTCAGTTCAGCAGGGGTGACCAGGAATTCACCTCTACAGCGAGCATTGTCCTGGCGGGCAACATTGAGTTGGACGTAAAAGATGGCGTGTCAAAGCCATCAGAGCGTTATACACATTGGTTGGCAGTTCTTCCGCCGGAGATTAACACAGACACTGCTTTTATAGACAGACTGAACGCATATGTACCGGGATGGGAATTTAGTAAGATTAAAAAGGAGAAATATGCCAAGGGGTATGGCTTCATGACGGATTATTTCGCTGAGATACTCAAGAGACTTAGGGAGCGGGCAATTCAGACTATTGTTGCATCACATGTTGATTTTGGCGGTGAAACGAGCAGGAACCAGGACTCGGTTCAGAAGACGACTTCAGGCCTGTTGAAATTAATTTTTCCCCATAGAGATGTCGATACTATCCATATAGATGAACTCAAAATGTGCCTTGATATCGCGGTTGAAGCACGGCAGATTATTTACGACCAGATGGCTTTGATAAGCCCGGGTGAATATTCAAATCACCTAATTACACCAAGAATCAGAGGGTGAAGTGAACAAAGAGAGCCAACGCAGAAAGATTCTGAGATTTCTCGACAAGGGAGCAAACAAGGATATAGATAGCTTTTGCATCTACCAATGGATAGAAAGATGTCATTTTCACGGGTGGTGGGCTCTTGCGGTTGACTTAGGGGCTCATGTGCCACCCAATTCGCTAGACAGGGATTACCATAGAAGGCTTGATTTCATTCTGAGAGAGTGTCAGGAAAGAAGCGGCGAAAGATCGAAGCTTGGCCATTCTGTTGAAAGAGATGGGCATAAGGTATATGTGAGGCTTGAAACAACACAACACTCCAGGAACCGTGACCTGACCCACACCTTGGTTCGTGGTTTTCGTTTGGAGGGCAGAGAGTTCAGGGCAGATTCTCACAAGGATGTATTTGTGAAGATTATTCAGATGGCGTTTAACCGCCATCCCGAGGCTAAAGACAAAGTATTAACACTTCGAGGGATCAAAAGAAAGTACTTTTCACGAGATAAACGAGACCTTTCTGGCCAATGCGAGCTTATAACTGGTTCTCAGATCTGGGTTGAGTTACAACAGAACGCCAACACACTTTATACTCTTGGGAAAGAGGTCTTAAGACTTTTTGGCATGGATTACCGTTCCTTTGAGATCTTGACGGCAGAATCTTCTCGACGACCAGAATGAATAGAGATAGCCAACTTAAAAAGATAAAAAGGTTTTTAAAGGGGAAAAAGGGGAATGATGTTGACCCTTTTTGTATCTATCAATGGATTGACCGTTCTTATTATGAAAGCTGGTGGGATATTGCGATTAATTTGTCAGCCCACTTACCACCAAACTCGCTCGACGAAAACTATCAAAAAAGACTAAATTTTCTTTTAATTGAATGTAGGGCAAAGCTTAAGGAGGAAAAAACTAACATAGAACAATTTCAAAAAGAAGTGGAGTCTATGTTTGAAGAATACAATATTAAAGATCCAAAAAATAGGAAACGAATCATTAGAGAGATATTTAAAGAAGCAGGATTTAAAGTTGTTTTTTCAAAAATAGAAAATTCCGGAGATTCTCCCAACTGTTGAAAAAAGCAGGATATTTAAGATGTTTAATCAAAAAGCTGAAAATTAGTTGATTTATAATTCAATGAATAGCGAAAAACAAAAAAAACAAATTATTAAGTTTTTAAAAGGTAATGAAAAAAAATATGTCGATGTGTTTTGTGTTTACCAGTGGATTGATCGCTGTTATTTTCAAAAATGGTGGAACTTAGCTTTAAAGCTTGAACCTTACATACCACCAAATTCATTGAAGGAACAATACCATAAAAGATTGGAATTCCTTTTGGCTGAATGTAGAAAAAATAACATTTCTGAATCTTCTAAAGAAATAAACGAAGACATGTCGGTAAATCTGTTTTTAAATATAATCAATAATATTAACTTAAAAGAAAATCATTTGATAAGAGAGCTCATAATTGAAGGAATAGCAAAGGTTGTAATGAGGCGGGATCCTACAATTCATGTTAATAATTACAAAGGATGGGTTTTACGTGTTGCTTCTGGTAAGGCTGGCCTTACTATAGAATCATGGATGTACAAATCGCTTTCTTTTTATGTTGGAGTTACAGCAAGTGACAGAAAAGCAAAAGACACGATACTAAGCATTCTTAAAACAAATAATGAATTTATAAGAAGTGCAACCGGATGTTTTTTTTCAATAAAAGGCGGCAATAAAAATCCGGATAGCATTTGGATAGAATCTCAAATACTATATGATAAAAACATAAAGTTGGTGGACCTAATAGAAGAGCTTGCATCGGAATATTTAAGCGTTATCTACTTATTTAGGTCTCTTATAAAAAGATATTACTAAAAGAGGTAAATTCAAGTAGGCCAGGGTTTTCATTATTAGTTTTTTGCATAGCAAACCCAGAAGGATTGCCATTGACATGGACGGAGAGGGGAAAGGGCGATTTGGAATTTGAGATGTAGGATTGACCGGCGACGGCAAAGGCAGTAAAGTGAAAGGTGAGTGGTTGAGTAAGGTGAGTAGAATAGAAAAAGCAAAAAAGCGGAAACGGAAGGTTAAAAACGAGTCAAAAGGACAAAAGAACCTTAAAATAGGAGACTGGGCGCAAAGATGAAGCTTAAAGAATCTGAAAAACTGGCTTCGCTGCCTTCTCGCTAAAATTGTTGATAAATTGTCGCCCGGAGCCTCAGTGATCCCATTGAAATATTGATGCTAATTGTAAATAGCATTGACAAATTGCATAATTAGTTGTAGTATCATAACAATGATTACTCGTACTGCAGAACAGACTGTTCGTACTTTTTTGCACGGTTTTCCCATTGCAACAGTTACCGGCCCTCGTCAGTCGGGGAAGACTACCCTCGCCAAAGCAGTCTTTGGTCATCGTCCCTATGTCTCTTTGGAGGACCCCGATCTGCGGCAGGCCGCACAGGAAGACCCCCGCTCATTCCTGGGGCGCTTTCCTGACGGTGCCGTTCTGGATGAAGTTCAGCGCTGTCCTGATCTTCTCAGCTATCTCCAAACGATAATCGATGGAGACGGCAGGATGGGGCTCTATATACTTACGGGTTCGCAGCAGTTCGGTCTCATGTCGAAGATAAGTCAGTCTCTGGCCGGACGAACCGCTTTTGTTGAGTTACTGCCCTTTTCAATTAAGGAACTTATCCATGCGGGCAAGTTGCCTTCCACTGTCGATGCGATGCTTTTCACCGGCTCCTATCCGCCGTTATATGACCGTGGTGTGCCGCCTTCGGCCTGGTTTGGCGCTTACGTCACCGCATATGTCGAGCGAGATGTCCGACAAATGCTCAAAATTCAGGAACTGGAGACGTTCCAGCGCTTTGTAAGGCTCTGCGCAGGCCGAACAGGACAATTGCTCAATCTGTCTTCGCTTGCGGTGGAGTGTGGAATTACCCATAATACTGCAAAGTCATGGATCTCGGTACTCGAAGCAAGCTATCTTGTATTTCTGCTTCGACCGCACCACGCCAGTTTCAATAAACGTCTGGTCAAGATGCCAAAATTGTATTTCTATGACGCAGGGCTCGTCTCATGGCTCCTTGGAATCAGGACAGTCGAACAGCTGGAAACCCATCCACTGAGGGGCAGCATATTTGAAACATTTATCATTTCAGAACTCGCAAAATCCTTACTCAATCATGGAGAGCGGCCCTCTTTGTTTTTCTGGCGTGATAGTAACGGTAATGAAATAGATGTCCTGGTTGAGCAAGGGACTGCGCTTATACCAATAGAAATTAAATCGGGAAGAACTCTGACAGAAGAATCATTTTCCGGACTGAAGAAATGGTGTGCCCTTGCCGGTGATAGGGCGATTAAACCATCACTTATTTACGGCGGCAATGAAAGCTACATGCACAAAGAAGTGAAGGTAATAGGCTGGGCGGAATCGGGCATCCTCCTTCATTCATAGAAAAGGGACTGGAGGAGAAACCAAAGGGGGTCAGGAAAGGGCGATTTGGAATTTGGGATGTAGGATTGACCGGCGGCGGCAAAGGCAGGCCGGGCACAAAGATGAAGCTTAAATAAACCGAACAACTGGAACTGAAGAAATCAACCGAGAGAATAAGAGCAACAATGCTTTTGCTTATATGCTACAATATGCTTATATAATAAGCAGAAATAGGGCAAAACAGGAGGTCAAGCAATGAAAGCGCAGGGTATGACTGCGGAGGTTTTTTTAACAGCCTTTCGAACAATGCCAAAGAAAGAACAGAACTTATTTTTGATGGAGATAATTAAGGATAGCCGTCTCAGAGAAGATCTGATTGATATTGCAATAGCAGAAAATAGGGCTAGGGATAGGGGCAGACCATTTAAAGAATTTCTGAAAGAACGAGGATAATGATTGGGATATATTTTAGAAATAATCTCTAAAGCCGAAAAAGAATTCCTTAAATTACCTATATCAGAACAAAAGAAAATTCATAATAAAATAATTTCCTTAGAAGAACATCCACGACCCTTTGGTTCCAAAAAATTGAGAGAAACCGAATATTTCAGGATCAAGTCAGGAGATTACAGGGTAGCTTACAGCGTTAACGACGAAAATAGAGTCATAAAGATTCTTTCCGTTGCACATCGGAAGGACGTCTACCTTTAAGAAGAATAAGGGGGTGCAGGTCGTGTTTCTTGCACAACTTCATTGCGTAATCCTACTATGGCGCGTCCTCTGAAGGATAGAATGCCCCGGCGCCTTCTGTCATGTTGCCCCCAGAGTTATGAGGGAAGTAAAATATTCAGGATTGAGGATTTTGAATTGACTGACCACGAGGGTGTGAACAGCAAAGATCAGAGACTGTAAGCAATATGCAGAAAAAAGACACCACCATCCTCTATTCCGCCTCTGATATCGTCAGCTTCCTCGACTGCGAGCACAAAACAACGCTTGATTTCATTGACCTCGAACCCCCCCTGCCCAAAGCCGAAGGGAAAGCACAATATATTGTGCAATATTTACACTACAATTTGTTTATTATGATATAATGTAGTGTAAGAGGCGGATAAAAATGGAAGTATTGCAGGGAATTTTGTCTGAGAGCAAAGAATATTACATAAATATAAAAGATAAGATAGAGGAAAAGCTCGCGCGGCTACCACAGGGAAGCGTCAAAGCAAGGGAAATTTACGGCAGAAAGTATTACTACCTCCAGCAGCGGGTCAACAATAAAGTCAAACACCAGTATCTCGGAAAAGAAAAGCCTGAAGACATAATAAATCAGATAAAAGAGAGAAAAAGCTTAGAGAGCGAGTTGAAAAAGGTCAACAATGCATTGAAAATTCTAAAAAGAGCGGAAGGGAAGAAGCATGGTTGATCCTGTAGTAAAGATTCTTGAGATATTCCATAAGAACGGTCTGTTTGACGAAGGTGTAGAACTTATAGGCAGTTGGTGTTTTTATCTCTATCAAAAACACTTGGGTGTTGAGTATTTTCCGTTACGCACCCAGGATGTTGATTTTCTTATTCCATATCCCTACAAAGGCAAAGAGCATAAAGAACTTGTCGAGCAGTTAGAAGAAATTGGTTTTCACTGTGATTTCAATACTGACGGCTCTTTGTTTCTATGGAATGCTGAGATGAAAATCGAGTTCATTATACCGCAGAAAGGTCGTAGTTCCAATCAAAGTATTAAAGTTAATGAACTCGGGTTTAACGCTATGCCTCTGAGATTTGTAAATATATTGTTAGAAAACCCAATTGTAATCAGGGATGATAAAATTTCCATCCTTGTTCCTAACCCCGTAAATTTTTGTGTTCATAAACTAATAGTGGCATCCCGTAGAAAGGAAACTGACAAGATATTAAAGGATATTCAACAGGCAATATGTACTTCCATAATCCTTGATGCACGGGAAATCCAGTCGCTATTTAAGGCATTGCCAAAAGGCTGGAAGAATTCTATATTGATAATACTGGATAAGGCAAAAGAACTTTTACCATTAATGAGCGCAGAAATAGGCAAGCTAAAACTTACACTACAAAATGTAAATAAGCAGACACCGTAGTGTATAAAAACATTGTACTAAGTACTGGGCGTTACTATGGCCACAATGATCCCTTCCGACATTTCTGAGTTCAAGACCGAAGGCGAGGGGAGGTTCTACCGTTTCCTCGAAGACGTAGCCGTACCCCATAATGATTACATTGCCTGGTACACCCCTGACATCAACGGAAGAGAACCTGATTTTCTCATCTATGCCAAAGACGTAGGTATTGTAATATTCGAGGTAAAGGACTGGGCGCTTGAGCAGATAGTAAAGGCGGACGGCCATACATTTACCCTTAAGTCAGGCGCAAAGACAGAAGTCAAAAAGAACCCTTACCACCAGGCAAGGGAATATTACGAGCAGACGATCGATAAGATCAAAAAAGACGAACACCTTGTTTCCAGAGACCCCATGCATCACGGCAACCCAAAGGTACCGATACATTATGGCGTTGTCTTCTCCAACATCAACAAATACGAATACACACAAAAAGGCCTGGACAAGGTAATAAGCACAGACAAAATATTCTTCTGGGATGATCTCTACCCTGAATCGGATATTTGCACGGACTCAACCGGAAGAGCGTTCCATGAAGCCCTGAAAGACAAGTTCCCTCCCCAGTTCACCTTTTCCCTGGCAGGCTCTGAGCTGTCGCGTTTAAGACAGCTTATCTTCCCGTCTGTAAGCATCGAGCTGCCTCAAAGAAAAAACGACGACAACTATGCGGAACACAAAAGGCAGATACAGATGCTCGATCACCACCAGGAGGCCATAGCAAGGAAATACGACAGCGGCCACAGGATACTTGCGGGTCCTTCAGGCAGCGGCAAAACCATAGTACTTGTCCACAAAGCCGGCTACATGAAGCAGTACAATCCGGCGATAAAGAACATCCTCTTCGTCTGCTACAACATTACCCTCGTCAATTACATAAAAAGGCTTCTATCCGGTAAGAAGATACCTTTAGGCGAGAACGGCGTCGAAGTCATGCATTTCTTTGAGCTGTGCTCACGGATAATTAAAGAAACCGTACACTACGAAAACGAGGACTCGAATTATTACAATACTGTCATTGAAATGGCGGTTGAAAAGGTAAGCGAATTCCCAATACGCTATGATGCCATACTTGTAGATGAGGGGCAGGACTTTTCTGATGATATGTACAAAGTATTAGTTGCCCTGTTAAACAAGAAAACGGACAGCTTCACAATAGCATTGGACGACAACCAGAACATATACAGGAACAGGCAGTCCTGGAAGGAGCTCGGCATAAAGGCTCAGGGACGGGTCCACAGGATGCACCAAGTCTACCGCAACACAAAAGAGATTCAGGAATGCGCCCGAAGGCTTACAGGCCATATGCAGCCTGAAACAAAAACACATGACGAGCTTTTCCCTAACTTTTTTGATTTCCACGGACCTCAGCCGGTCTTCAAGAAATGTGAAACAATGCAGAATGCGATATCCTTTGTGGGCAGCACGATACAGTCCCTGGCAGAAAAAGAATATGCCCTATCCGAGATTGCGGTCATATATACGGTAAAATCCAGAAAGAATGCAGATGATTTTAATCTTCCCCGTGAACTCGAAAGGCAGCTGCAATCCAAAGGGATAATGAGCGCCTGGGTATCGGAAGATTACAGATCAAAAAGGTCATATGATGTTACGACAAACAGCGTAACCATATCAACCATCCACAGCGTCAAAGGGTTTGATTATGCCTGTGTGTTTTTAATCGGCCTCGACATGCTCGAACCAGGTGAGATATGGTCTGAGGAACAGCTTGTAAATCTCACTTACGTTGCAATAACAAGGGCAAGGTACAGGCTCTATTTACCTTATACAGCAGAGAACCTTCTTGTGAAAAAACTGCTTGAAACAGCAAAATAATCATGGATGAACTGACCGTCAGTTACTACTCTACAGAAGCAAAAAATGTATCTGACAAATACATGTCAAGTTTTTTTCCTTTTAGACAAATCAACAAATTTTTGTAAGAGCATTTTTGTATCCAATTCATCGATACCGACATTATTACAACATTTCGTATAAAGGCGATTATGTGCTGTGGAAATATGGAAAAGCCTTTTCCTTTCCCACATTCCCACAGTAACGGCGATGACGGTATGTTCAATATCATTCTCTTCCTTCCCGGTAGGCCTTTCTTTTTGCCCTGGCCTCGTATTTGAGCTGTTCCAGTTTTTGAAGGACTATAACGTAACATCAACTTTGAGAATTTTTAACAGGACTTTGAGAATTTTTAACAGGACTTTGAGAATTTTTTTCTCAAGTATAACTCGACAGATGGTTTGAGAGATTTTTTCAAATAGTTTGAGAATATTTCATCTGCTCAAAACCAAATGTTTTAAACATAAATTTGCCCCTCGTTTTACATTCGCGTGTTGACAATGTCCCAACCATGAAAACAAAGAACATTTTACATCAGAAAGATTGATTAATCCCTCTTTATATGCCTTTGAAAGCTTTTTAAAACGCCTTATGGCGCGAATAAGACTACTCTTTTGTAGATGATAAGCGGTTCCATAACCCTTGATTTTTAGCACTGGAAAAATAAGGCTGTCAAGCTATTTAGATACAACAAAATTCATCAAAGCTTTTTTGATGGCATTCAATGCGTAGTCATTCATCTTTAGATATGGCCGAGGAGGAATGTGAATAGAATATGCACCTGTTTTCATTCCAAAATCAGCCTTGCTGCTCTTGGCGAATAATGTTTTTCCGGCATACTTGCCCTTTTTATACTTTTTGAAATGAAGGACTTGCCCTGATTGCTGTATATCTCCTCCAAATTGATGAATAGCCGCATATACCTTATTGGTGCCGACACGCGCGCTTTTACTGTCATATTTGTTTGTGATTGATGCGGATAGCTGTCCTCGTACCCGGAGTATTTTTCCAGGCCAGTATCCTTTCTTTTCTCTTTGTCTGATTGTGGCAGGTTTGAGTTTTTGCCATCCGGGCCCTTCCTTTTCAAAGTTTTCCCTCACTGCATCGAGCATGATCCCAGAAATTATTTTCATGGCAGGAGACATATTCTGGCCCCGCCTTACAAGCTCGTTGAAGAGCTTTGTCACCTCTTTGTCGTTAATCTTGATTTCAATCATATTGACAGTTCCTGTTTATGTGCTATAATCTCAATATTATACACTGTGGGAGGCAAGTTCACCTTATCTGGGGACGCAAACGAACCCGGGTTGCCGGGTAGGATGCTCTTACAGTGTGTTTTATTTTGTATAGAGCAAATTTCCATTTCTATACTCATCAAGATAATCTAATTTTCTGGGCCTGAATGCCGTTGTTCCCTGCCATACATCATCTATTAAATCGAAAACAACGTAACTACCGATCTTATTTCCTGATTCTTTGTATATTCCTATATACCGCTTACATAGTCTTGCCTTATTTTCTCCCTGCACCCATGTAAGCCATATTTCAGCAGGGTCTTTTATGGTATCTGCAAGAAGTTTTATATACATTTCCCTGCCTGCCTTAAATACCTTATAACCACCTTTTATTCTGTCTTTAAAAAGTTCATCAGATATTACAACGGGTTCATTAATTGCATCCAGGTACACCATAGGCTTCCCGATCTCAGCCCCGAATTCTTTTAAAAACCGGTTTACATAGTCTGCTTCGCTCCATCCGCTTTTATCGTGGGCAGGCAGAAGCATGTCTTTTGTGAATGGCTTCGCCGGTAAATTCTCTATTGCTGCTTTGTTCATGGCCGATGCGCCGATTGTCTTGAAACCCCCGCCCGGCGCTGTCGGGTCATACGGCGACGGTGTGAAGGGTTTTGTCCAGGACTCTCCCGGATTGTAATTCCACCCCACATCGGTGGCAACTTCCCTTTTTGTCTTCGGGTCCGTGTAAACCGTTATCGGTTCCTTTCTCCCTGTTTTTATCGAGACAAGCTGCTCTTCGCTGTGAAGGTTCCCTTCCCCTTGAGAAACCTCAAGGTTTTTATTTTTCACATCATCGGCGGATAGCGCCCGAACGTCACACCGGCAGTTCCATCCGTTCGGAGGCCAGAAAGCCTTCCAGAAAGGGTCATCATAACGGAATACTTTGCCGTTCAACATTCTATGAGCAGGCCGTGTCTTTGCGTCAAGGATGGCCACATACTGAAAATACGGCCTGTCTTCAATATTCTCCATAAATGCTTTATATCGCCCCGTCATGTATGCCGTCTGAAGATTCGTTTGATAGATCGTGGCAAGCCTCCGGGTGCTCCCGAGTTGAACAACCTTTCCTCCCTCTCCATCTCCGACAAGTTTTTTCCCCCACCACCCTTTTGCCCTGAGCTTTGGCTCCAATTCCTTCTTAAACTGTTGAAAGGTTATGCCTCCATCGAGAGATTTTTGCACCATCTCTCGAATGTCCTTAAGCACATCGAGCCTCATGGCTTTTGCCACAGTGAACGCCTTGGTGTGAGCGTCTTGCCAGATATCGTGCCAATCCCAAGAAAAAGCATAACCCTTTGACCGAAAATACTTTATTGCGTCTTCCGGTTTCAGTCCTGTGGCGTACTTTAAAGACGGTTTTACGGCCATTTAATATCCTTCCGCAATCCAGGTTATATCTTTTGTGCCGCCACCTACGATTGTTACATTAATCCCTGTTTCATCAAAGCTTGTCACGTCGACCTGACCGCCTCCGACCGCTGCTACGCTCACCGCTTTAACTGCGTTGAAGGTTTTGTTGAATGTAATCTTGCCGGAATTGGTTATTGATTGCTTACCGCCATCCGATATGTCCGGCGCATCCAGTTGGTACCAGAGATCTGTGAGCAGATGTTCAACGGACGGATTTCTCGTATCGAAATATACCTTGAACTGCAGGTACCTTGCTTTGACAAATCCCCCGTAAACTTCTTTCCAGGACAGGGTGTCCTGAGAAATAAAGGCCCTGATCCGGATCACTCCAACCTCTCTATCGAAGTCGGAGACATATATGCCTTCAAACTCGGATACGGAGCCGTTAATGTCCGACGCATCATCATAAACATTATAGCTGCGGGTGCCGTCGTAACTCAAATATCCTTCATAGATTTTCCCTAAATCGATGACGGCGGAGGTGAAGGTACCCGGTTCGGCAAAGTCCATTGTGGAGAACCAGTTCACGAGGTAATCCATGTCCGATACGAGTTGATTCTCAAAAGCGTTGATGTAATTCTGTGTGTCGCAATCCCGTGCGCTTCCCACAGGGAGATTGATAGGGCTTCCGTGCGCCGAAGGGCGGCGTAATTGATCGGACGCGGTATAACATATTGTACCTTCATACGTTCCCGATGATAAATCGACAAAATCCTGAATAAGGTAGTTTTCCGTATATGTTCCTTCGATATCGACGGTCACGGCTGCCGGATTTACGCTTTTGTTTCCGAGAAAGTCAACGGCATACACATTGAATTCATATTGTCCGTTGCTTACCGGAAGGCTGATCGAGTTTGCTGTTGTCTCGATAACATCCTTCGGCGTGGCAGGATCGCCGACAACAATCCGGTAATGATGCAAGTCTACATCGGCGCATTCGTTCCATTGCAGGTGCAGAATTCTATCTGTTAATGTGTATCTCAGGCTGGCTATATCGGCAGGGGGCAGCTTTTGAATATTTGCGGTGTACTTCAATATTCTGTTTAGTGTTTGCGTGCCGTCATATCCGTATCCTTTTACATTGAAAAAATAGGTGATTCCATGCTGTCCATAAAAGACATAGGTGTTGCCGATATATTCCATATTGAATTCCAGGTCTCTGAATATCGTCATCGTGGTGTTTTCATCGACCTGGTAAGGCACATTGCCCTGTACTGCTACAACGAACTTTGCACAATTTTTTGAATCCCAACTAAAGATCATCTTGCTCAGAATGGCATTTCCAGATCGTTTCAATTCTTCTGTTACCCGGAGGTTCGATACGGAAGGGGCGGTGGACAATGCCGAATAATTGGGGGTGAGGAGAACATCCTGACCGGAATCTACGTTATAGATGGTTTCATTATACTCCAGGCACAGGAGAGTAAAATTCAAATCCATAGATGGTTTGATGGATAGAATTGAAAAGGGCTTCGTCACAATGTTCTGTTTGCCGAATGCGTATTCACAATATTTTTCTGGGAGGGAGCCGATTTCAAACGGAACGGTCACTTCTACCGAACGACCATCAGTCACCCCTGCAACTGTTCGTTGAATAATATCATCGCTTTTCAGTTTGATGCGGATAACGTAAATATATCCCTCTTCCATTTCAACATCCCGATCAAGATAGACATGGCTGTTATCAAGCCCTACATCTTCCAGCCTGCCTGAATAACCCCACTGTGGGATGTCATGGCTGATTTCAACAAGGTCTCCTACGGTTGCCTCGATCATCTGAATAGGGACAGTAATGGTGACGAAGTTGGTGAGTTCTTTGTTGCCGGAGAGCATGAAGAAACCGTCTCGCCATGCCTGAGATGAGCGTACAACGCCGATCATATCAAGATTCAAGGGTGTATGGTATGAATCCATCTGCGGATGAAACACTTGCAGGGTGTCCCTCTGGTATTCATTTTCCTTGTTGGTGAAATCTATTTTCAGTTCTCTGGGTCTTTCCTTTGCTGATGACCACCGTTCTTTAAAAGAGCTTTTTACCGTGCTGCCCATAGTAATCATGTGTTTTGGCGAGCGGGGCTTGTTAATGGCCAGGGTAAGCATCACTCCCTGCCAGAATGGGATAGCTCGGCAGGATTTGAATATTCTCAGGGATGTTTCCCAAAGACTCATACCGGCATCGAAGACTCCGTCGAATTCGTGCCGGTGCTCCGTTCCTCCCGTGCCGTCAGGCACCATCTCGTCGTTGCGGGATGCAAGCTCTCTGATCTTGGGTATGTCTATTTCCGTGGGGAGCATCTTGTCATACCGGATAATAGTGTTTTGATTATCAAGTACTGGCTGTGTGATAACATCGAAGCCCACCCATGCGGGGTTGTTGGTAAACTTTCTTTGCCGGGAAGACAAGCCGTAATCGGTGTCGATGATCGCACCATCGCACATGCAGGAAAAGCGCAATGACCCTGATAATTGATCGGTAGCTAAAGCCTTTATCCCTACGAGCACCATCCGTGGGTATTCAAAATCATCGGTATAAACTTCTCTCACAGCCGATACATACATGTCGTCTGCGTATCGGGAAGATGTTTGATCAACGGAGAGGTTGGAGATTCTTATTTCATACTTCCCGGAGCCTAAATTCATCTGTGATTTGTATGTCCTGCGAATCGCAGAGTTCTGGGCGGCAGATACGGTCACATAATCAACGATGTCCTCATGGTTTACCGTATAATAGGTTGTTTCCTGAATCCATCTGGCAGTTAAATAATAATCATAATTATTATAAATGTACTGTCCTTCGTAATATGAATAAGGGTTATCTCCGCCGTTTTGTACCTCGATCCAATATCCACTGCCGCCTTCGTACCACTGCCAGTAGCCCAGACTCCAATGGCCTGACTCCACCGGCACCTGCTCTGTCCATGCCACTGCCTTGTGCGTTATTGCAGTCCAGTCTGTATCTCCCTGCTTTTTTATTTCTATCCGGAGATCGACGCTCATAGCGTCAAGCCCTCCGGCGTTGTTGGCGTAATAAAGTCCGTAGGGGAAAGTTATATCAACTTCCAGCCCGTTGAAGTCGTTGCCGATTGTGACATAGGTATAGGGATTATCCTTTACAACCTTAACGGATAAAGGATATTCGGATTTTGTATCGTTAAAATTAGGGATAGGGTCTTGATCAAGGTTGCCGTACCGTGTATATATTTCTACGCCCTGGAGTTTTTCTGTGGGTTGGTCATTTATCTTAAAATCATACAGCCGGTTGACAGGCCCCATGCCGAGACAAATGAGAACGTTTAAATACTGCTTATCATTCACATTCTCTATATGCGAGGCGATGACGTTGCCGTACAGTTTGTGGGTGCCGAATACCCTGGGGATGGACGCTCCCGGCTGCTGGATGGTCTGCGGGTTCCATGAGTAGGCTTGTGTGGTGTCGAAGCCGCTGTGTACATCCATTGTAGGCAGATCGGGTGATTTTGCAAGGGCGGAAACGGCAAGGCCACCGAGGATGGAGACGGCCATGGAGGTAGCAATTGCTCCGGGCGCACCGGCTGCGAATGCTGCTCCAAACCATCCAAGCCCCGCAGGGCCCAATGCCCCCGCACTGATAGCAACCGCCACGATTGCAATGGCTATGCCTACAAACGTAGCAACATCATCGCCGGGTACCGGCACCAGCATAACCATGTCTCCCGGCATAGGGTACGTTGCATGAAGCTTGTCTTCAGGGATGGGATGTGTATTCAGCATTACCACAAAATCAATTTCTTTGGTGACTATTTCGGGAAGATGGCGGGTCTTTATTGCAAGGAGATTCAAACCCTTTTCATAAGGTATTTCTACGGTGCGGAGTGTATCGGAGTTGAAAGGGCTTTTGCATTCTTTGAGAGTTATGCTGCCCATCGGTAGAACCCCCTTATCCGGTGTCTCCAGGCAACGGCGTCCAGGCGGGACACGACAACCGATTTATCCCGCATGATGTGAATGAATGAGTTGCCGTCTTCGAGAACAACCCCTATATGCGTTTCATAGGGGGGCAGCACAGAGAATACCACAAAACAAAAAGCCTCCGGACGGTCTATTTTTTCAAATAGTTGCTTTCCCTGTGCCACCATCTGATGGATAAGGGACATTTCCACATCATCCCCATAGGCAAATTCCGGAAGGGCGATACCCCTGCGCTTCTGTATTTCCATGACGAGGCCGTAACAATCCATCCCGTTTTTATCTCTTCCGTGCCGTTTGAATGGTATGCCGAGGAGGTCTTTATAATCAAACAACTTTTATCCCCTTTTGAGACAGGCCGATAAAAGCTCCGTACCTGCGGGTGTTATTTTTTGCCCGGCAATCGGTGAAGGTGTTCCTGCAGGTTTCGCTTCCGGCTGTATAGCTTGCTCCTTCCTGCCAGGTAGATATAGTTGAACTGAGACTCCCAGCCGGAGATCTCCCGGAGATGTTCTTTCGGCTTGCCAGCCGCCAGTATTTCCACCAGGTTGCTCCGGTGACAGGCTTATTGGCTGCAGCGGAAAGATGATCCTGAATGCAGATATATATGTTGCCGTCATCTCCGTAGACAACCGTTGCCGATGGATCATTGTAATAGCACTCATGCCATTTGAACCGCCACATGCAATGGTTTGCGAGGTAACGGTATACGGGATATATATCCCTGAAAAGGTTTCTTCCACCACAGGCAAAAACAACCCAATTTTCATCGGAAGATGTATCGAGGATTTCTATTTTTGTCTGCAGATCGACGTAGCTTTCAGAAAGGTATTGCGCATTGATAATCGTCAGGATTATCTCCGATCCGACAGCGCCCTTTGTCTGCTGCAGGTATGTCTCGAATATTCTGAGCGTATTGTCCACACGGATATTCCAGGTTGGTATGTTGCCGTCCGAATCTATTTCTGGCAGCTCTATCTGAAACGGAAATTTCGTATATGTCACTCCGGTGGTAGGGATTGTAATATCTTCGTTGTTGTGGACAAAATGGAGCAAGGCGCTGTTCGGAAGGGTAATGTCGAGAAGAAACAACCAGGGATAAATGGAGGCTATTTCGTTTTTCAGGTATTTTAATACTGGAGGAAGCGTCATTATACCTGCTCCAGAATGAATTCGGCAGTCCACCAGTTTGGCGATTCCCGCATGGTAAACATTATGGGCCCGGCGAATCGCACGCTATAGGTGATAAGCCCGACAGGGCTTGTCCAGGAAAATATACCCGCACCTCCTTGAACAGTAATCTCAAAAGCCTCTATGGTTGCCTTGTCGGTAGGAGTAAGAAGGCCGTATTTGACTTTCCACTTTTTTGGAATTCTGGTGAACCTTGCCCGACCTCTGGGGTCAGGTCTTGCAATCATGCATTTTCTACCCTCTTCATCACCCTGCTGATCGTCGAGTAGTGGACACCGAGGTACTCTGCGATCTCCTTCATGGTGTACCGGTGGGTTACATGGGCTTCGTAGATCCGCTTATCCCGCTTTGATCTCTCCTCGTTCAGCGTCATGGGAAAGAGCGCTTCTATGGGTTGCCGTCCAGCATATCGCTGTGATAAGGGAACCTCCCTGTCTGTAGTGTACGGCTTGACCTCTTCGATGAACGCATCGTCACCAAGGAATATCTGTCCCTTCAGATCATTCCAGGGCGACTGCCGTGTAATCCCTTCGATAACAAAACGTTGGTAGAGGGTCTGAGCCCTTTTCTTGCGAGGACTGAACTGCAAAAGTATCCAGTCGGAGGAAAGAAAGGGATGAGTTTGTACAGTACCCGCGGTGTCATGGTAACTACTCCACCTCCAGTCTTTGGGGTTCTCTACCATGTGGGCCCTGACCGGATTGAGGACAACATACCTGCAGAGCTCAAGGAGGTAGCTGTCTTTTTTGATGATGATGGCCTTATACCTCCCCTGGAAGAGATGACCCGTCTTGCGGTATCGCCAATTGTATTTCTGGGTATAGACACCGTTCAGTTGCCTCATTCTGTCTAATCCGTTCTATTCGAACACCAAATCCGGTTTTATCCGAACGGCTTTTTGATGATGTCTTCCCTGCCGTTCCTAATTTATAAAAGTGTTCGATCTATGTCAAGCCTGAATATATTTTTCTCATAGAATCTTCACCTCCTTTAAGTATGATCTTATGTGCATTGTGTACAACTCTGTCGCAGATGGCGTCTGCAAGAGTCGGATCTCCTATGATGTCATGCCATGCATCTATGGGGAACTGAGATGCGATTATGGTTGACCTCACGCCATGCCTGTCCTCCATGATCTCAAGGAACCCCCTCCTTTCTTCGTCTGTAAAGGAGTTCATCCCCCAGTCGTCGATAATAAGAAGTTGTATCCTCTGCAGCCTGGCAAGAAGTTTCATGAAGCTTCCGTCAGCCCTTGATATCTTCAGCTCCTGTGCCAGCCTCGGCAGCCTCAGATATATCGTCCTTATCCCCTGCCTTACCGCTGCATTGCCAAGAGAGCAGGCAATAAACGTTTTGCCCGCACCTGTGGGGCCCACAATGATTACATTTTGATGACATTGTATCCATTCATTCCGGGATAGATTGAGGATTATATCCTTTGTAAGCCCCCTTCTGGTTCTGAAGTCGATATTCTCGAAACAGGCATCAGGGTGTCGAAGATGGGCATGGGCCAGGAGGATTTTCAACTGACGGTTTTCCCTTGAGAGTTTTTCTTTATCAACAAGCATACCCAGACGCTCCTCAAAACTTAAGTCCTTATATGCATGATTTGATATCTGTTCCTGTAGTCCTTCTGCCATACCTGATAACTTCATTGCAATGAGCTTTTCAACGGTCGCCTCAATCATGGGGTCACCTCGCTATAGTACTTATTGCCTCTGATGTTGGAGTGAAGAAGAATGATGTTTTTATGTTCAGTCTGCGGCATGTTCTCCAGGTTGCGTTCGAGCAGGGACTTTACGCTTTTGTAATTATATGCTTCTATTTCCAATGCCCTTTTGCTTGCGTTCTCCACACGTTCCGGAGAGTATGTCTTTGAGAGTCTTATTATGCCGAGACAGCTTCTAAAGCCATGTTCCGGATGGGTTCTGTGCTCCATTATCTGTTCCATAAGGGTTTTTGTATACGGCCCTATAGTCTCTCCCCATTTTTGTATCCGTGCCGGTGTCCACTCGAGATAACGCCTGTGCTCTGTCGGCATATGGAGATTTTCTGTAACAAAGGCGCCGGGTTTGATGCTTCGTATATGTGAAGCCACACGTTTGCCTTTATGGTATATTTCGACAACATCGCCGGTATAGCTTATGTCAACCGTTTCCCCGATAAGCGTATAAGGAACGCTGTAATATGTTTTTTCTACAGG
>Ga0255341_1001631_pt1 | contig 30992 bp, 26 predicted proteins | sample wastewater_treat_8_FD_192418 | JGI IMG/M metagenome (GOLD analysis project Ga0255341, IMG submission 192418) | Wastewater microbial communities from Lulu Island WWTP, Vancouver, Canada - plant12 | ecosystem: Engineered > WWTP > Wastewater > Unclassified | place: Canada: Vancouver, British...
CGGGGCAACCGTTACTGCCCTGTGCTTAGAGACTCAGGAGCGCATATCTGCCGAGCATCAGGACGCAGGGGTAGCTGGTGGTACCGTTCTTCACAGTGCTGCTAATGCCCTGCAACCTCACGTAATAGCCGACAGCAGGGACAGAACTCCCTTCCGCTACCTTGACACGTACGCCCAGGTTGCCGTCCGGGTCTGTCACGGCTACTTCGGCGTTCGTGTAGACAGCGCCGTTCCATATGGTGAAGCTTGTGCCGCTCGTATCAACCCACGTCACCCTGCCCCAGACATTGACGAGCAAACCCACGTTATTGAGGCTGATGGAATGCGTCACACCCTGCTGCAGGCCGAAAGCAGCGCCGCCTAGGTTCTCGTGCGACATTAGCACGGGCTCAGCGATTATGCTGCTTGAGAGCCCATCAACGACCACGGGCGAGCCAGCGACCGGCACGACAGAACGCTCGCCTGTTTCCGGAACCGTTCGCAGGTGCCCCATCACGTTGACGACCTGCCCTTCGGCAAACGCTGCGGTCGTATCCACTCGTATCCCTCCGCTTCTGTCAGCCGGCTGCACGTAGATGAAGCCCAGTCCGGCGAAGGAAGCGCTGACGACCACGTTCTTGAACCCGACCAGTTCTCCGTCAGGAGTGGAACTCTTCACTTCGCCGATGTTCATGTCAGGCGCTACGACAGCGCCCGGAGCCTCAAAAGCTCCAATATCAGCAGTTGCATCACCTGATCCGTCGCCGTCCAGCGGGCGCGGCGCCCCATCGAAGTCAACAGCCGGGGCATCAGCGTTAGTGGCCGCATCAATACAGGGGGAGATGGACTGAAGCCGGTAGTCTCCAGCCGCCCGATCGGCAAAGGCAGGATCGGCCAGCACATTGCCGGGGCCCGGTGTCACTCCGCAGAAGTTGCCCCCGGCATTCTGGTATAACGAGTTCGTCCGCAAAACCGGCCGGGTGCCGTAGTCACCATACACTCCAGACGAGCAAAACGCGATGATGTTGCTGCTGAGCACACCCCCGCCTTCCTCCAGAAACGCTACACCTCCGCCGCCATAGGCCGCCGTATTGCCGGCCATCGTGTTGTTCACGATCGTCGGATTGGCGCGGTTGGAGGCAATGGCGCCGCCGAAACCGCACTGCCCCGCGCAGCCGGTGATGACGTTGTTCGAGACCGTGCCTGTCGCCCCATTATAGAGATACAACGCACCGCCGCTCAGAAGAGCGCTGTTCGAGGTGAACACATTGCCGGTCACATCGCCGTTCGAGCCATTGCATCCCACACCAGCTCCGAAGTAGCCAGTGTTGCTCTTGAACGTGTTCTGCCGGATGGGCGGATGCCTGAAACCGACGTTGTAAATACCTCCGCCAACCTGGGAGTTGTTGGCCTGAAAGGTGTTGCACGAGACTTCCCCGCTGTTGTAGGCCAGCACTAGCGCACCGCCGTACGTCCCGCGGTTGGACGTGAAAGTGTTGCCCTGAACAGCAACAGGCCCAAACATAAGCAAAGCCCCGCCGCCGTACACACACGTGGAACTGCCGTTCTCCTTGAACAGATTGTTCTTGAGAACGATTTCCCCGTTGCTGTAGAGTCCCCCACCCTGACCCGCGTTGTTGGAGGCGATGACGCAGTTTTCCACGGTCACGCAGGCATCGAGCGCATAGACACCTCCGCCGTAACGGACTTCGCCCTGAGAGGCCCCAATGCCGTTAGTGATCGTAAAGCCGTCAATGAGGGTTGAGAGCGCCGCGCCGGTTCGCACGGTGACAACCGCGCCAAGCTTCTGGCCATCGATTTTGGAGATGTTGGTGAGGAAGTTGCGCTGATCGCGGGTCTTCTCGTCGCCTTTGAACCCGCCGTAGAGACGAACGCCGCTCTTGTGAGTGATTCTTTCGCCGTACGTTCCGGCGGCAACCCAAACTTCATCGCCGCTCGAGGCAGTGTTAATGCCTGCCTGAATCGTGCGTTTGGCCGTGGCCCACCGAGAACCGTCCTTCTGGTCGCTTCCCGAGGTGCTAACGTGTATGATTGTTGCGTGCGCGGTGCACGAAAACAGCAGAGTGCCCGCAACCGCGGACATGAGACGTCCGTAAAGTACTGCTCGTCGGCTCATCAGTTTTCCCGTCACCCGGCATCTGGTGGTGTTTGGGCGAAACCGGCCGGGCGTACTGCCGCGCTATGCGGCAAGGCAGTATAAACTTCCAGAGAATGCGTGTCAACAGGTTTTCGGGATATTCGCCCGAAAATGAACGCCATTAAGAGGCCAACTAAATAAACTCCATGGACGGAACGGCCGGAATGAGCCTGCTTGCGGCAGCACGCGTCATCAGTTCCTCGACAGCCCGTCTCCCGCGCTCTCCGTAGTCCAGCGTCAGGTCGTTGACATACATGCTGACAAATGTGTTCGCGCGCTCATCCCCCAGCCCACGGCCAAATCGCTCGGCATAGCGCAAGGCGATCTCCCGGTGATCAAGGCCGTACTTGATGGAACTGCGCACAAGCTCGGTCAGCGTCCTCTGCTCGTCGAGCGGCAGGTCACGGCGCACCCCGTTTCCGCCAAGAGGCAGCGGCAGGCCGGTGTCTTCCAGCCAGTCCTCGCCGAGATCCAGCAGTTTGACGAGGCCCAGTTCCTCGTAGGTGAGTTGCCCTTCGTGGATCACCAGGCCCGCATCGGCCTCTCCATCTCGGACGCGCTCCATAATCTCGTCGAACGGCATCTCTTTGAAGACAACCTCCGGACAGCGCAGTCTGAGCGCAAGGAAGGCCGTGGTTCGAACACCCGGTATGCCGACGACCATCTCTGCGAGGTCGCGGCCGGCGTTCTCGGGTGTTGTGACGAGCATGGGCCCGTAGCCATCACCCATGCTCGCCCCGCACGACATAAGCGCGTAGCGGTCGGCCACATAGGCGTAGGCATGCATGGAGAATGCGGTGACCTCGTAGACACCCTCTTCCGCGCGCCGGTTCAGCGTCTCGATGTCCGCCAGGACGTGCTCGACCTCGTAGCCACGCATGGGTATCTTGCCGTGGGCCATTGCCCAGAACATGAACGCGTCGTCAGAGTCAGGGCTGTGCGCGATGGTTATCTTCTTCGCCATTACTCGATGCCTCTAGCGGCGAGCCACCGCTCGGCCTCAATGGCCGCGGCGCAACCCGTTCCCGCGGCAGTAACAGCCTGCCGGTAGGTGAAATCGGCAACGTCGCCGGCCGCGAATACGCCCTCAACCGACGTGCGCACACCGCTTACAGTCAGATAGCCCACGTCGTTCATCTCCAGCTTGCCCTGGAACGGGGCGGTGTTCGGCTGATGCCCGATGGCAATGAACACGCCCTGGACAGCCAGAAGGCTCGTCTCCCCTGACACAACGTTCTTGACAGTGACGCCGGTGACTTTTCCCGCGGCGGCGTCGTGGATCTCTTCAACGACCGAGTCCCAGGCGAAAGCGATCTTTTCGTTCGCGAAAGCGCGCTCCTGCATGAACTTCGAGGCGCGAAGCTCGGACCTTCGATGAATCACAGTGACTCTGGACGCAAACCGGGTGAGAAAGAGGGCTTCTTCCAGGGCGGTGTCGCCGCCGCCCACAACTGCCACCTCTCGATCCTGGAAGAAAAAGCCGTCGCAGGTGGCACAGGCGGACACGCCGTGCCCCATAAGCAGAGTCTCGGATGGTATGTTCAGCAGCTTCGCAGAAGCCCCGGTCGCGATGATGACGCTGTGGCTCTGGATTGCCGCCCCGTCTTCGAGAGAGACGCGAAAAGGCTGAGTCTCGAGGTCAACCGCAGTGACGTTTCCGTTCACTATCTTCGTGCCGAACCTGAGAGCCTGCTGACGCATCTCCTCCATAAGCGCGGGGCCCATAATGCCGTCCCGGAATCCGGGGAAGTTCTCGACTTCCGTGGTGATCATGAGCTGTCCGCCCGGGCTCGATCCTTCAATTACGACAGGTTCGAGCCTGGCGCGCGCCGTGTATATGGCGGCGGTCAATCCCGCCGGCCCTGTTCCGAGTATGACCACCTTACTGATGCCGTCCTGCATGTCCGAGTATGCGCCTCTCCTTACCTTAGTGCTGGTGACCGGCAGCCACCAGCCTCCTATTGTAACTCAAAGCCGAGTGAGGCGCTTACAGACAGCGCACGCACAACGGCGATGCTTGTTGACAGGGCCAGAAAGCGACAGGTAGAATGGCACGTCGGCGAAGGGCAGGATCCGGCCGGCGCGATGGATGCATGCCTAATTTTGCGATCAATTTCTATACAGAGTTGTACGGCGATGTGCTCCGCAAGGGGCGCAAGACCGCAACGATCCGCCTCGGCGACAAGACGGCCAAATACCAGCCCGGGCAGCTTGTGTGGGTGACCGTGGGACAGCGTTTCGGCCCGCGTCAGAAGCTGTTCTGCGCGATCATAGACGATGTCACCGTCAAACCCATCCAGGAACTCACGCGGCGAGAGATCGAGAAGGAGAACTCAGAGTTCCGCCACATCGACGACCTGATCACTCTCCTGTCACGCCTTTATGACCGTGCTATCACGCCCCTCGACACGGTCACGATCGTTCAGTTCTCACGCATCAGCGAGTAGCGTCCCCGGCGCTGGTGCTCCCGTACAAGAAAAACCCGCCGGTGTTACCCGGCGGGCGAATCTTGACCACAGCACGGTAGCAGGGCGGCTCAAGATATCATCTGAAAGGAGAGTAAGGTTCCAATGTTCTATTCTCTTTACGGGCGTTCCGCCGGTTGGAGTTCCGGCGCGCCCGAACTTTCTTTGCCGCGTTTCTGGCTGAAGCGGGGGTAGACTGAAGATGAGATCGCTGGAAGACGGCCTGTGTGATATCGTTGGCAAAGCGCGGCGGGGGCTCAACCTGACCGAGGCGGCAGTTGCAGACGCCGCGGGGCTGTCATCGCGGCAGGTGGCCGATGTGGAGAGCGGCCGGCTCGTGCCGGACGAGGCTGCTGTCCTTCGTCTTGCGTGCGCGCTGGGTCTGAGAGGCGAGGCGCTCGCTGCCATCGCGCGCGATGAGTATCGCCCGGCGCCCGTCAACCTTGAGCTATGGGGCAGCGTGCACGTGCTTGAATCCTCCTACTCGGGATACCCGGTCAACGCGTATCTCGTCTGGGACAGGCAGACCCGGCGAGCCATGTTGTTTGACACCGGCACGGACGCCAACGCCATCCGTCAGCTCATCCGGGAGCAGGATTTGGCTTTGGAGGCCATGGCGCTGACGCACACGCACCGCGACCACATCGCGATTCTCGACCCGATCAGGAGCGAGTTCAAACCGCGCGTAATCGCCTCCCGGAAGGAACCGGCGCCGGGCGCGCATTTCGTGGCGGATGGCGAGCAGATCGCGCTCGGATCCCTTTCGGTCGAGGTCCGGGAGACCGACGGTCACAGCCCCGGCGGGCTGACGTTTGTCGTTACGGGATTCGAAGGGGCGCCGCCGGTGGCCGCCGTCGGCGATGCCCTGTTCGCCGGATCGGCTGGCGGGGCGAGGGTATCTTACGAAAGACTGATCGAAAACATACGAAGCAGGATTCTGACGCTTCCTGACACCGCTCTGATTCTCCCGGGACACGGCCCGATGACAACGGTGGGGCAGGAAAGACAGAACAACCCGTTCGCGGGATGAAACGGCACTCCGGACCCTCACAGGCACGAAATGGAGGAATGCTTGCCGTGTGTGGTGTATTATGTGTTTGCGCCGGTCGCCAGAAACCCGGCGAGAAAGGACTAACCTTGAAAACAGGACGTTTGGCGGCTTGTACATTGCTGATTGTCTGTGCGGGAGTGATGCTCTTCTGCGCGTCGCAGCAGGCAATCGCTGACGACGACAGCGCGGTCTCCTCGCGGATGAACACGGCATTTGGACCGACGGGGCTGATTACAGTGCCCACGGCATATGTCACTCCGAAGGGAGAGGCGCAGATTGGGGCGTTCTTCGGACGCGACAGCGACTCTGCCTCAGTCAACTACGGCCTGATATCCGGTCTTGAAGTCGGCGCGGCGTATCTGAGCAGCAGTGACGATGAGATCATTGCTAACGTGAAGGCCAACATCATCCCCAGCAACTGGGACCGGGTGCAGATCGGGGTGGGCCTGATGGATGTTCTCGACCAGGTCGAGGACACGTTCTATGCGATCGTTTCGACGGACCTGCTCGCCCCGCCCAGTGCGCTTGAAGATGATGCGACCTTCCTGCGCCTGCACGTTGGCTACGGCGCGGGAGCATTCGACGATGAGATCATCGGCGGCGCGGAGCTCTTTCTGAACAGCAAATGGGCGGTCCTGGCGGAATGGAACGGCGATGAACTGGGAGCCGCTATCCGCTACTGTCACGATACCCCGTTCCGCGCTCAGGCCGGTATGTACGACGAACGTTTCTTTGCCTCCATGACAGTGGGACTGGAGTTCTAGGTCATCCGGAACTGCTGTCACTTCCGGGCCCGGCCTTGTGGCCGGGCCTTTTCTTGCGAGCCCTGCCGCTTGCCCGCTCTTCGCCTCCTCCAAGAGGTTGTATAATGCTCAGAGTCTTCCGCCATGCCAGAATCAGGAATCGAGCAACTCGCCTCCGAATACCGCAGACAGACCGGCATCGAGGTCTATGCCACGGACACTCAGGGGAACATCACGTTGGGAGCGTCCTCCTGCCGCTGCGGGGACGAGGCGGGATGCCGGGCCCAGAGACGGCGGGCCATAGAGCAGACCGCGCGCTGGGGGGAACCATTCCTCTCGCTCTGCCCCGGAGGGTACCTCCTGTGGGCGGTACCCCTGATGATCAACTCCGAGATCACTGGTGGCCTCGTGGTGGACGGGATTGATCTCGACGAATCGAAGGCGGCACTGCCGTGCGGCGGCGGCATCCGGCAGGCGGCGATGCATCTCCAGAAGCTCGCCGAAGAGGCGAACCTGACGAACGCGGCCTATCTGCAGTTGAAGCGGCGCGACAGCGAGATGGAGTCGCAGAGGGCGGAGGCCATTCACGAACTCAAGGGCCGGGGCTACGACTCCATCCGCGAGATCTACATCAGGGAAGAGCCGGGACTGATTTCGGCCATCAAACGCAGCGACCTCAGCGAGGCGCGCGCGATTCTCAACCGAATTCTGGTCGGGATCTACTTCTTCGGGCGCAACAGGACCGACCTGCTGAAGAGCTTCATTCTTGAACTGGTCGTGACCATGTCACGCTCGGCCGTGGAAGCGGGGGGCGACCCTTCCGAGCTTCTCGGCGTCAACTACTCCTCGGTGACCGGCCTTGCCGCCATCGACTCGGAAGAGGAGCTTACAGCGTGGCTGGTGGGAATGCTGGAGCGGATCATGGAGTCCATCCGTACGCATGCCAGCTTCCCCACAAGTGTGCTCGTGAACACTGCGATGGCCTTCGCCGAAGAGCATCTGAGCGAGGACATCTCCCGGGACCAGATCGCCGCAATCGCATGCCTGTCTCCCTCGCATTTCTCAAGAGTTGTGAAGGAGAAGTTCGGCAAGTCATTCACGGAGATACTGACCGGGCTCAGAATCGCTCGAGCGCGCGATTACCTCGCGACATCCGAGAAGAGCCTCGTACAGGTTTGCCTGGACTGCGGTTTCTCCGACCAGAGCTACTTCACCAAAGTCTTCCAACGGCATGTGGGATGCACTCCGGGAGAGTACAGGCACCGGGTGCGAGGCTCATTGCGATGACTGAACTGAACCCGGCCAGCCCGTCTTCGGTGCGGCGCTTCCTGTCCGCCGCGGGCATCAGGCCGAGCCGCAGGCTGGGACAGAGCTTCCTGGTTGATCAGGGGACCGCCGCCAGGATCGTCGCGGCGAGCGGTCTTGTCTCCGGCGACGCGTGCCTGGAGATCGGGCCCGGACTGGGCGCGCTGACGGATGCGCTGGCGGCTGCCGGGGCGCGCGTCACCGCGGTTGAGGTGGACCACAGGCTGGCGGCGGCGCTTCAGGACCGGTATCGGGACAACCCGTCCATTACGGTTGTTGACGGGGACATTCTGCGGGTTGATCTCAGTGAGGTTACGGACGACTCATCGGGCGCCGTGCGAGTCGTTGCGAACATCCCGTACAGCATTACGACTCCCATCATTGAAAGGCTTCTGGAGCACAAAGGCCGCCTCAGCGGAATCACGCTTCTGGTGCAAAAGGAGGTTGCGGAGAGGATTACGGCTTCGCCCGGGTCATCGGAGTACTCGAGCCTCTCGGTCTTCTGCGCCTACCACTGCGACGTCCGCCTTGCCTTCACCGTGCCGCGCCATCTGTTCTTGCCGTCGCCGGATGTTGACTCGGCGCTGATCGTGATGACGCCGCAACCCGCGCGTCTCGCCCGGGACGCGGAGGCTCTCTTCTTCCTCGCGCTGCGCGCGGCGTTCTCGCAGAGGCGCAAGAAGGCCGCAAACGGACTGGCAGCCGGTCTTGGCACGGACAAGGCTGTGGTGCAGGCGGCTCTCGAACGCTCGGCGATTGTGGCGAACGCTCGCGCGGAGGACATCTCTCTGGAGGGCTACCTGCGGCTGGCCACCGCGCTCGCGGACGCCCAGTAGCCCGACCCGCGCTGAGGTAAGAGCGCGCCTCAGGCGCGCTTGCGGCCGGACTTCTTCAGAATGGTATCGTGCAGCCAGTTCACATCGTCACGCTCGGGATAGTCGAGCGTGTAGTGCAGCCCGCGGCTCTCCTGCCTCGTCAGCGCGGACTGCACAATGAGATGCGCAACGGTGAGAAGCGTGCGAAGCTCGAGAAGCTCCGACGAAAGCCGTCCGGTGTGCCACAGCGCTTCGAACTCGTGGCTGATGGCGGTGATCTCACCCAGCGCTATCGTGAGCCGCTCGCCCGTGCGAACAATGCCCGCATATACCCAGAGCACCGTGCGCAGGCGCAGCGTAAGCTCCTTGAGCAGCTCCATCGGCACAGCTTCGGTGTGTCCGCCGTCCGCGAACGGCTGAACGCCGTCAGCCAGTTCAGCGCGGCCAGCAACTTCAACGGCATCCGTTGCCGCGCGGCGGCTGTAGACGAGAGCCTCGAGAAGCGAGTTGCTCGCCAGCCGGTTCGCGCCATGCACTCCCGTGCAGGAAACCTCGCCCGTTGCGTACAGGCGGGCGATGTCCGTGCGGCCCATCGTGTCTGTCACGACTCCTCCGCACGAATAGTGCGCGGCGGGCACGATGGGAATCCACTCGCGGCTGATGTCTATCCCGAGCGAAAGGCAGCGCTCGTGGATGTTGGGGAAGCGCGTCTTGATGCGCTCCTCTCCCAGATGCGTAACATCCAGCCAGACGCACTCTTCGCCGGACGCTTTCAGCTCCGAGTCAATGGCGCGCGCGACGATATCGCGGGGCGCGAGACACCCCATTTCGTGGTAGCGCTCCATGAAAGTGCTGCCATCTTTCAGGCGGAGCACGCCGCCCTCGCCGCGCACCGCCTCGGAGATCAAGAACGAATCGCCGCGCTCGTGGTAGAGCGACGTGGGGTGGAACTGAATGAACTCCATGTTGCCGATGCGCGCGCCCGCCCAGTAGGCGAAGGCGACACCATCCCCCGTCGCGATGCTGGGATTGGTCGTGCGCAGATAGGCGCGCCCGAGGCCACCGGTAGAAAGGACTGTCACCCGCGACCGGACGGTGTACGTGTCGCCCGTCTCGGTGTCGAAGACGTGGGCACCCGCGCACACTGGCTGGCCGGTCTCCGGGTCATCGGCGAGCGCCAGTTCGATGACCATGTCGTTTTCGAAAAAGCGGACGTTAGCGCGACGCTTCGCCTGATAGACCAGCGCCCGTTCCACCTCCCGGCCGGTCAGGTCGGCCGCGTGGACGATGCGCCGCCGCGAGTGCCCTCCCTCGCGTCCGAGAGCCAGATGGCTGTGCTGTCCGTCCTCTTCCATTTCCTGCGTAAACCGCACTCCCATCTCCATCAGTTCGCGGACACGCTGCGGCCCTTCCTCGACAAGAATGCGGACGGAGTCTTCGTGACACAGACCAGCCCCGGCGACAAGCGTGTCCCGTATGTGCAGATCGAAGTTGTCGTCCCCACCGAGAACAGCGGCAATGCCGCCCTGGGCGTAGTTCGTGTTGGACTCGGTGTCGTTCTTCTTCGTGACGACAACCACCGTGCCGTGCTCCGACACGTTCAGAGCAAAGGTCAGGCCGGCGATGCCGCTGCCGATGACGAGGAAATCACAGTCTATGGTTGCAGGACTCATTTATCTCCCGGAATTGTCTGTTGCCGATGATATCGTGCCTCATCGACAGGGCCTCAAAAGCTCGTCGCCACCCGCCTCGCGTATCAGAGCGGCCGCTTCAAATCCGAGTTCCCGCGGCCGTTCTGCCACCCCACCCAACTCTCTGCGTATTACACTCGTGCCCGCGGCATCACAGAGGGCCACGGTGAGATGCAACAACTCGGGCTTTCCGGTGACAACCGCCAGCGCCCCGACAGGAGTAGTACACGATGCGCCGAGCGCCTCCGCGAAACCGCGTTCGGCCGTAACTGCCGCTTCCGCGGCGGGGTCGTTCACACGGCGAAGAAGTCCGACAGCCCATTCATCGTCAGAACGGGCCTCGATCCCGAGTGCCCCCTGTCCCACGGCCGGTGTGATCTCAGCCGGCGCAAAGATTTGCGAAATGACCCCCCGCAGCCCGAGTCTCTCCAGACCAGCGGCTGCAAGAACGGCGGCCTGGTACTGACCCGCCCCGACTTTCTCAAGACGCGTGTCCACGTTTCCGCGTATGTCGCGCACGTCCAGATCGGGGCGCATCGCCAGAAGTTGTGCTTTGCGCCGGGGGCTGCCCGTGCCAACGATGGCGCCTTCAGGCAGCGCGGACAGGCTGCCGTATGCCGGGGCCACCAGGCAGTCGGCCGGACTGGCGCGTTCGGGAACGGCGGCGAGAGTGAACTCCGGCGCCAGAGCGCTCGGCAGGTCCTTCAGGCTGTGCACGGCGGCATCAATCTCCCCGGCACGCAGCGCGTGCTCGATCTCTTTGACGAAGAGCCCCTTTTCGCCGATGGCGGCAAGCGGCCTGTCACGCACCCGGTCTCCCCTGGTGCGTATGATCTCCGCGCGCACCTCCAGGCCCGGGCAGGCCGACCGTAAGCGCTCCATCGCCCATCGCGCCTGTGCGAGCGCCAGCCTGCTTCCGCGGGTGCCGATGACCAGCGGCCTCAAAGCGCGCCTCGCATGATCGTCAAAAGACCGAGGCCCGCGACGTCCGCGTTCGGGAAAAACCAGCGGTGCAGGAGCGTGGTGATAAGAATTGCCAGACACCCCGCCACGAGAATGTACTGCGCCTTCTTGCCCCTCCATCCGGCGTTGCCGTGCGCCCACAGATAGAACGCGTACAGAATCCAACTGAGAATCGCCGCGCCCCGCGTAAGCAGGTTCTGCGCACGCTGCTGATCCGGGTGCGTGGCGGCCCAGACAACAGCAGTCACCACCCCGACAGTGAGCGCCGCGAACCCGACAGCGGCGAGGAAGAAGCTCATGCTGTCGAGCACCTCGAGCGGCGGAAGGCGGCGAAAGGCCCCAGCCCAGCGTTTCGCCTTCAGCAGATGATGCTGGATGAGCCACAGCACCGCGCAGCAGGCGGCAAACAACAGCAGGATCATCGAAAGGACGATGCTCAGGACGTGCAGGTAGATCCACTGGCTCGCGAGCACCTCCTGATGATACGAAGATTCGGCGTGCGGGAGAGCTGTCGCGACAAACAGCGCCGCCATCGCAAGCGGTGTCACGAGCGCTCCGAACCCGGGCAGGTCCTTCCACAGCACCTGCGCCAGATGAAGGGTCAGAAGAGCGGCCGCGATGGCCAGCAGCGCCTGAAAGCTCGTCGAGAGCGCGGGGAAGCCGTCCGCGATCATCCGCGCCGCAAGCCCGGCGGTCAGGAGCAGCCACGCCACGAGAGCGATCCCATGCGCCACCAGCGCAAGCCTGCGAGCCGGCGCGAAGATGTTCGCGATGTAGGCTATCGCCGCGGGAAAGAGCGCGGCGAGCGACATAGCCACGGCGACGTCGGCGAAAGCCATGGTCAGATTCCCTCCCCCGAGGACACATCACAATCGGCCGCCAGATCGTCCCGATTCTCGTGGTCTATCCCGAACAACTCGACAGCCGTTTGCAGCCGCTCCACGCCATCGCCCGCCGCGTAGTCCTTGATGTGCGTTATCGGGTGATGGGAGATCTTGTTTACAAGCGACCGCACGAGTTGCTGAACGACCTCCCTGTCCTCCCCGCTGAGCTGGGACAGGCGGCCGCCGAAACGCTCCATCTCCTCGTCGGCAAGGCGCTGGAGACGCCCGCGCAGACCGCGTATGACCGGCACGGCAAGGAGCGAGCCCCGCCATTTCACAAACTCCGCGACCTGCTGATCGATGATAGCCTCAGCGTGCTCGACCTGAGCATGCCGCTCGCCAGACGTTCGCGCCACGATGTCGTTCAGGTCGTCTATGTCGTAGAGAAAGGCGCAGTCAAGATGCGCAATCGCCGGGTCTATGTTGCGCGGCACCGCGATGTCTATGAGGAATATCGGGCGCATCTTGCGGAGACGCATGACCTGCTGGAAAGGTTCGCGCCGCACAATGTAGTGAGGAGACGCAGTGGACGCGATCACGATGTCCGCCTGCGCCATCTCGTCCTCGAACTGCTCGTAGCGGACCGCGCGCCCGCCAAACGCATCGGCGAGCTGCACGGCGCGATCGTAGGTGCGGTTCGCGACAATGACGCTGGTTGCGCCGCTTTGCATCAGCCGCTCCGCGGTCGCTTCGGACATTTTGCCCGCGCCCAGCAGCAGCACGCGCCGCCCCGCGAGATCGCCAAAGATGGACTTCGCCAGTTCGACCGCCGCCGACCCCACCGAGAACGCTCCGCGGTTGATCCCGGTTTCCGTGCGGACGCGCTTGCCCGTGGCGAGCGCGGTCTCGAAAAGGCGGTTCAGAAGGGGCCCGGTAGCCCCGGCGTCGTGAGCGCTTTCGTATGCCTGACGCACCTGGCCGAGAATCTGGTCCTCCCCGAGCACCATCGAATCCACGCCGCTTGCCACGCGGAAGAGATGCCGGACTGCGATATCGTCACAATGCGTGTAGAGATGCCCGTCCAGGGCTGAGGGTTGCAGATCGCCGAGCGCCGCAAGCTCGGAGGCGACGGCGTCGGAGGCGGGCGTAAAGAGGGCGGCGTACGCTTCGGTGCGGTTGCAGGTCGAGACGATGGCGCATTCCAGAACATCCGGATGTGAAGCCATTCGCGCAAGCGCCTCCGGCAGCGAGCGTTGCGGGACCGCGAGCCGCTCGCGCACCTCGACCGGCGATGACCGGTGGTTCAGTCCGACGACGGCGATATGCACGCCAGTGCCCTCCGCCGGGCTTCCTCTCCCCTGCCCTCTCTGATCAGCCCGAGCAGGTCCATCTCCAGAATCCTGCCATACGCCGCCTTCTGATCCGCTGCGTCCGGTAGCTTCTCGCGGCCCAGCGCCCGCGCCTCGCCGAGAATCTCCAGATACTCCGCATATTCGGGCCCGAACTGCGCCTCCATTTCCTTTTTGAGGTGACGCGCGAAAGCGGGAGAGCGTCCGGAAGTAGATATCGCAATCTGCAGATCGCCGCGCTCCACGAGCGCGCCGTAAACGAAATTGCACAGGTCCGGAACGTCAACGATGTTCGCGAGTATGCCGCGGCCCGACGCCGCGTCGAAGATGGCCCTGTTGACCTGCGAGTTGTCTGTGGACGCAACGACGAGCAGCATCCCTTCAACGTCGCTGTCGCGAAACTCGCGCTGATGCCAGTGCACGCGTCCCTCCTGCGCCCACTCCCGCACTGTCCCGGACGCCTCCGGCGCGACAACGGTAAGACGCGCGCCGTAGTGAAGCAGCTGCGCCGCCTTTCGGGTCGCGATCTCGCCTGCCCCGACCACAAGGCAGGGCTTGTCCTGCAGATCAAGAAACAGAGGGAAGTACTTCGGCATCTATGGCCCCGCCGGCGCTGTCTGGCCCTCGTATTTGGATGGGCACTTGATCAGAAGATCGGTCGCCTGGAACGCGCCATCGCGGTACTGCCCCACGGCAACGACATGCGACGCCTGGTTGAAGTTGCCGGGGGTGGAGCCGCCGTACTCGATGCGCATCCGCTCGCCGGCGTCGTCCGTCACGTCAAAGCTGAGACGGCCGGTATTGCTGTCCAACTGCACGCTCTTCTTCTCGATCTTGCCCTTGATCTGCACGCGCTGAGACCCGGACTTCGCCTCGCTGAATCCGACGTACGTCCTGAGCGTGTTCTTGAGCTGGCCGAGCCCGAAAGCGCCAAAGGCGATGACAAGGGCGGCCCCGATGACATGAGCGCGTTTCATCTGTTCTTTTCGATTGTGTCGAGACGGCGGTCCAGCCGCCACATGTAAAGGAAGATGCCGCCCCAAATAATCAACGTCGCCGCGGACAAAGCCAGAAGCTTACTCACAGTTGCGCGTCCTTTCCGAGAGCGATGCGCTCGATTCGCGTCTGTATGCGCCACATCCAGACAAACAGCCCCGTAAAGCCAGCGAGCGAGGCGAAGAGCACGTTGCGGATGAACGGCTCGATGGACCCCTTTTCCTCGCCTCCGGGCAGAACCGGGGACGGGTGCAGGCTCTCCACCAGACGCGGCGCGACATATATAAGGAATATGGCCGGAACGATGGCGATGAGGGCATAGGCCGCCGAGATCGCCGCGCGCTGCTCGGGCTGTTCGATCGACATTCGCAGCGCGAAGTAGGCTCCGTACACAAGGAGCACGATGAAGACCGCCGTCTCCCGGGGATCCCAGTTCCACCACTGCCCCCACGCCGCCTCCGCCCACACCGCGCCGCTCGCAGTCGCCAGCACGGTGAAAAGCAGGCCGATCTGAGAGGCGGCCGCGGACTTGCAGTCCCAGTCCGCGCGGCGCGAGAGAAGATAGCGGGCCCCGCAGTACGCCGCCACCGCGTAGGCAAAGAACGAAACCCATGCGCACGGAACATGGAAGTAGAAGATGCGCCCCGCGTCGCCCAGACCAAGAAGAGGAGGCGAGACCAGGAGGGCGAGGATAACCACCACCACCATCCAGATGCCGAGCACAATTCTCATTTCGTCTTCAGCACCTCAGTTCTCGCCAGCCCGCATGTTGCGGCCATCACTCTTCCCACACCGCCGGAAACAGAAACCACGACAGCACGATAAGAATTCCACTGTAGCTCATAACGGCAAGGAGCGCCTCGCGGGGCTGACCTGCGCCCACGCTGACGCCGAACGCCGGTCCGGATGCCTCCACCAGAAGCACAAGCGGCGGCAACAGCACCGGCAGCGCCGCCACCGCGAAGACGCTGGACCTCGCGCGCGCCTTAGCGACCATCGCGGCCAGAATGGTCGTCGCGCCCGAAAGCGACACGGCCCCGGCGGCGGCCACGGCGGCCAGCCAGCCCGGGCGGCGCACGTCCACACCGAGAAATGCTCCAAAGAGCGGAAAGACAATCAACTCGATTGCCGCCATAAGCCCCAGGCTGAAGGCGAACTTGCCCAGCCACACGGCTTCAGGACGGGCCGCCTGCCGCAGCAGCAACTCGGTGCCCGATTCCGCCTCTTGAACAAACGGCCGCGCAAGCCCGGTCGCGGCCGCGAAGAAGACGATCAGCCACACAACAGCGGCTGCCTGTCTCTCGTCAAGCATCGCGCCCCTCAGCACGAAGCCGGCCAGCGCTACCGACGCCACGGCGAAAAGCAGGATGGCGCTGAGCGCATAGCGGGTGCGAAACTCGCTGCGGGCGTCCTTTAGAAAAACGATCCACGCTCCGCGAAGGGTTCCCTTCACGCGTCCGCGCTCCCTTCAAGGACAAAGCTTCTGTCCGCAAAGGCCGCGTCGGAGTCGTCATTGGTCGCAATAACGCAGACGCCCGCACTGCGCTGCGCTTCCACGATCTTCGCCACCAGCGCCCGCCCCTCGCCGTCAAGGCACTGCGAGGGTTCGTCGAGCAGCAGGACAGGCGGCCTGGCCGCAACCGCGAGGGCCAGGCGCACACGCTGCAGCATTCCGCTGGAAAAGGATGCGACCGGCTCGTCCCGCCGGTCAGACAGACCGACAAGGCGGCACAGGTCAGCGACGGAACCAGCATCCGGCGCGCCGCCCCTTGCCGCGCCGAGAAACCTGAGATTCTCTGCAAGAGTCAGGTGAAGGTAGGGCTGAATCGCGGGAGCCGCAAGCGCCGCCATGGCCCAGCGCTGTTCGCGCGAAACGCGGCGGCCACGAACCTCCACCCACGTCTCGCCTCCCGTGGGTCTCAGCAGCCCGGCGAGCAGCCGAAGCAGCGTTGACTTGCCCGAGCCATTTGCGCCCCGGACAGCCAGCACCTCGCCCGACGCGACCTCGAGCGACAGCGACCGGATGACCTTCCGCGGGCCGAACGACCGCGAGACGCCATCGGCCACCAGTCTCAGTTCCGGAATGAACTCCGCGGGACGTTCGGGACTCAACGTGAACTCGGCTGTCATCGCCTCACCGGTGCCCCGAGCGCCTACTCCAGAGCCTCGATATCTGACTGAACAGACGTGCGCAACAACCGGATGTTTGCCCCGTTTCTCTGATCGAGCGAGCAGATGCCGGTTACCCGGACCAGCGCCCCCACAGGCGGCCGGGTGAGCGTGCCACACGATACTTTGACGCCCGTGAAGCCGGAACCGTCATCGCACCCCGAACCGTCATCCACCCAGAACGCGAACAGCCCCCAGCCCGTTACCCGCCCATGGATCGTCTGGCGGAGTCCGACATTGAAGAGCGAAGTGGCTCCGGGAACTCCGCGCGTCAGCGCGCTTCGGTCCTGCCCGCCCATGTCGTCCTGCTGGATGGACAGCGCGGCGGGCGGAGTCTTTCCGGACGCGAGTTTGTTGACGGAAGTGGCGGAGATGTAGCGCTCACCTCCGGCGGTCACGGTTGCCATCGTGCCCGTAATGCTGACTTCATCTCCCACACTCACCGCCGCGCTCTGAACGCGTATGCCTGCCGCGCGGTCGGACTGCTCCACGTAGAACGTGTTTCCGAACGTCCCCGTCACAACAAGCGGCTCGGTCTCCACCGCCGCCCCGTCGGGCAGGGCGAGAATGTCCCCCACCCTGTCTGTTCCCTGAGGGATGCCCAGGTAGTTCGCCAGCCAGGCGACGTCCTGCCCGTCCACTATACCGTCGCCAAACACGTGCCCGTCCACTCCGGGTTCCGGGGCTACATCGCCTGTGATCAGTTCGAAGGGCGTTGCGCTTCGCTGGTTCGAGGCGATGGCGCGGGCGGCCTCGTAGTCCGCGACGGTGATCTGTTTGTCGCCGGTCAGATCGCCGAAGCGGCGAATCGGCTGGCTGCCCCCGGCGTTGGCCGAGCGCTCGACGTAGAGCAGCCTGAAGTTGTCGAAGTAGCGGTTCACAAGGCCGGGCGAAGCCAGAATGACAAGGTTTTCGTCGTTTGCGGCATCCGCGTTCGTGGACCAGTTGTTGGAGCCTGTCAGAACGCGGGCGGCCGGCAGGCCGGGGTCCACGACCATGAACTTGCTGTGCAGAAGACCCGCGCTGACAGGTATGTAGTCGCCCATGGGAATCGCCGGCGAAGAGACCAGATAGCTCCACTGGTCTATGTCTTCATCCATCACGCCCCTGACGTCCACTCCGCGCGCGGCGGCGGCTTTCAGCGCCCCGGCAATCTCCACCGCCCGGGCGCCGGTGGAGAAGACGTTCATCGCAAAGTATATGCGCGCGGTCGCGGCGTCGATCGCATCGGTGATACGCCCTGTGATGTCGTCGTCAGCCCCGAACCAGACTTCGGCGGCCACGCCGTCGGAGGTAGTAAAGGAATGCTGAGACCCGGGGTTGTCATCGTTGCCGTACGTGCCGTTCCAGAGCTCCTGAAACTCTGCCGCAAATGGCGCGGCGACGCCAGCGCCCTCCAGCACGAGCACGTTGTTCTCCTGAAGGAACAGGCCGGACGAGGTCCAGTTTGTGGAGCCTGTCAGAACGCGCTGGCCGTCCGCCACGATAAACTTGTTGTGCATTATGCCGGTGTAGTTGCCGCTCCGGACTGTCGAGGAGTTCAGCGACCCGTTCCGGCTCCCGTCGAGAATGTCCAGAATAATGAACTGGGTGCTCGAGGTGGAGTCCACCTCGTCGGCGTCCGTTACGATGCGAAGGGTTACGCCCCGGCTTCTGGCTGCCTGCAGGGCGCCGGCGACTCCACTCAGCGTGCTGCCGCTCTGATCATATGTGAACGTGTAGATCGCGACGTCGAGCGTGCTCGTGGCCGAGTTGATGAACTGAACCATGCGATCCCTTGCCGCCGTGTTGCCGCTGTACGGGTCGGTGAAAACTACCTCCGTCGCCGCTCCGCACGCGGCGGAAGCGGCCCACACGAGCAGGCAGGCGAGCAGAAACAGCGAACCGGTTGCATTATGGGACTTCAAAAAGCGCCTTCCGTGCTGGCGAAACTCAGCCAGCAGTGTGTATGCGGAGGCTTGAAGCCCCCGGGGTTGAACCACACGGATGGTATCCCGTTTCACTCCCCGCGGTCAAGTGATATCGGCCCGTTTGTTAGTGATGCTCTCGTTGAGCCAGAATGGCTGACCGGCGCGCCGGACATTCCGGCGCCGTCGTGAAACAGCATAAGGGGTCACACTGACAGTTTCTGTCAGCAAAGCGGTTTTTTGTGTGGGTTTTTTCCGGGAGGGATGGGCACACAGGACGGAGAAGGAGTCAACAATGCAGTCAGCGAACTGCAGTTTGTGGTAATGGTGCTCTGGCTGGATGTGACATGGGACTCTTGAGCCCGGCAAAATGGCCGTTCTGGCTTCAGGTGGCGAGGATTGCTGTCACCGTGCTTGTGACCGCGGCGTGCGGCGTTCATGCATGGGCGTCGCTGCGCTCCTCGAAGCACCTGTTGCCATCCGGCCGCTGGATACTGCTGCTGTATGCGGGCGCGTTTCTGTTTGCCGCGTGGGCCAACTTCGTGCTCCTGCTTGTCACCGCCTACTCCGGATCGTACAAACAGGGGCCGTACAGATTCGGAATGTTCTCGCTTCTTCTTGTCGTCACCTACTTCTTCGCCGCCCGCAGCGCAACCCGCAGGGCGTAGACTGGCGCATTGCGAACCCCGGGGCACGTTTCCGGCGTCTAACTGCGTGAAGGAGCCGAAATTGACGGGAGCGAACGGTCGTAAGTATAATCCCGTGGCCCCCGGAACTCGCACCCTATGCGCCAATCTCGCAAAACCAGTCGCGCCAAACGTCCACGCACAAGCCTCCTCGTCCGCTTCTTCCGCTGGGTGAGCGTGTGCTGCCTCATTTTGCTCGGGGTGCTGATCGGCGCGTTTGGCGGGCTCTACTACAGCATTACTTCGCTGGTGCCCGACCGCGCGGGCGGCCTCGAGTACCGTCCCAGCGATGCGACGCGCATATACTCGTCGGATGGCGTGATGCTCGCGCGGCTGTTCGAGGAGAACCGCGACGTCGTCAAACTGAAAGACATCCCAGAGGTCGTGCAGCAGGCGACGGTCGCGATAGAGGACAAGAGGTTCTACCAGCACAAAGGTGTTGATCCCTTCGGGATAGCCCGCGCCATCGTCGTCAACATTCGCGGCGGGGCCATGGAGCAGGGCGCCAGCACCATCACCCAGCAGCTCGCCAGGAACATCTACCTCAGCCGCCGCAAGACGATAGCCCGAAAACTGCAGGAAGCCGTGCTGGCTCTGGCGCTCGAGCGCAAGTTCACAAAGCAACAGATACTGGAGATGTATCTGAACGAGGTCTATTATGGCAGCGGCGCGTACGGCGTGGAGGCGGCCGCGCAGACGTATTTCGGCAAGCCGGCGCGTGAACTCAAACTGCCCGAGGCAAGCCTGATTGCCGGCCTCACTCAGCGCCCATCGTTTTACACGCCTTTCAAGAATCCCAAAGCAGCGCTCGGGCGCCGGAAGGTTGTTCTGCAGACCATGGCCGGCCAGGGCATGATCACGCCGGCGCAGGCGGACGAAGCCGGCGGCGAGCCCCTTCGGCTGGTATCAAAACCCGTGCAGAGGGGCTGGAAGGCGCCCTACTTCGTATCGTACGTCGTTGCGCAGATGGAGGACGAGTTCGGCGAATCGAACCTGTACCGCGCGGGTCTGAGAATCTACACGTCCCTGGACTACCAGATGCAGATGGCTGCCGAGGAGGAGGTTCGGCAGGGAGTCGCCCGCAACAAGAGCAAGCTCGTCGGCAACGCCGCCCTGGTCTGCGTTGACCCGGCAACCGGGTATATCCGCGCCATGGTTGGGGGTAAGGACTTTAGGCAGAGCGAGTTCAACGTAGTCACTCAGGGGCATCCTCAGGCCGGCTCCACATTCAAGGTCTTCGTCTACTCGGCGGCCCTCGAGAACGGATACAGCCCGAACGACACGATTGTGGACGAGCGTGTATGGCTGCAGGGCCGGAGAAGGCCGCCGTGGCCCATGAACTACGACAACCGCTACAGCGGACGTCACACGCTCCGCTATATGGTCGCGTGGTCGCGGAACGTGCCCGCGGTGAAGCTCGCGCAGGCGGTGGGCATTGACGAGGTGATCAAATTCGCGCGGCTGCTGGGGATCACCGCCGATCTGCCGAGAGACCTTACGCTTGCTCTTGGATCGGCGTCCGTCACTCCGCTCGAAATGGCCCGCGCCTACTGCGCCTTCGCCAATGGGGGAGAAGCCGTCAAGAGCATAGCGGTCACGAAGGTGACAACCGCGGACGGAAGCACTCTCAAAGAGTTCAAGCCCGTCAAGCGCCGCGTGCTGTCCGAGCAAGCGGCGGAAGGCATGGACCGGATGCTGCGTGAGGTGGTCACACGCGGAACCGGCACGTCTGTATACCGTCAGGTGTCGGAGGCTCGGGGCAAGACGGGCACGACCGACGAGGACAGGCACGCATGGTTTATCGGGTACACTCCGCAGCTTGTCACCGCTGTGTGGGTGGGAAACGACCGCCCCATTCCGATGCGCTCTGTGTGGGGCGGCAACGTCTGCGCACCGATCTGGTCAGCATTTATGCGCAAGGCCGTTCCAATTCAGCACAATTACATCGCGAAGAAAGCCCAGGCAGACAGGCAGGCCGTGGCTTCCACTGAGAACACCGAGCGCCGGGAACCCAGGCGCAGGCGTTCGAGTAGCGGGGCTGCGCAGCAGCAGGTTTCGGTGAACATCTGCGATTCTTCGGGCCTTCTTGCCACGTCCGCCTGCCCGAGCACACACATCGAGACCTTCAACCGCGGAGAGGCGCCTTCGGCTTCGTGTGACATGCACCAGCAGGCCGGCCAGCCCGAGCCCGAGCCCCAGCCCCCGGCGCGGGCAGAGCCGGGCCAGCCGCCCGCGGCCCGGGAGAACCCTGTCCGGGAGCGCCCTGCGCGCGCCGAACCCGCGAGGGAACACGCACAGGAGATCCGCTATGTGACCCTGCTGATCTGCGCCGACACGGGGAACCTGGCAAACGCAGATTGCCCTCATGTCGTGCGTCGTCGATTCCGCGAGGACCTGGCGCCCGTTGACGTCTGCACGCGACACTGATCGGCCGGCCCTGCATTGAGAGTCCGCGACATACCGGCGCCCCAGGCGCCAGAAGAGAGAGACAGGGCACTGCGCAGGAGCAGAGTCGTCCAGGCGGCGGTAGCACTGCTTTTCACCATTCTCCTGGGCCGCCTCTGGTATCTGCAGATCGCACGCGGCGAAGCTCTGCGCCGGGCCTCTGAGATGAACCGCCTGCGCCGTGAGCGCCAGATGGCGCCCCGCGGCGAGATTCGGGACCGCGCGGGAAGGCTCCTTGCCGGAACGCGCCCCAAGTTCGTGCTCAGCGTGGATCCGCTGCAGTTCAAGCCCAACCGCCCCGAAGGACGCTGCCTCGCCGAGTGTCTCAACATGCCCTACGAAGAGTTGAAGTCCCGATGCAAGCCCGTCGGCCCGAACTACCAGCGCGTGCGGGTGGCGATTGACATCCCTTGGGATGCTCTGGCACGCATCGAGGAACACAAGGCGTGGCTTCCGGGAGTATCCGTGGACCTGGAGGAGCTGCGCTATTACCCGCAGGCAAAGCTGGGGGCTCATCTTCTCGGTTACATCGGGCCGATATCCGAGCGCGAACTGCAAGAGAACCCGGAGGTTTACGCGCCCTCTTCGCGAGTGGGAATGACCGGGCTGGAGCGCAGCTACGAGAAGGATCTACGCGGCCGCGACGGAGGGCTTATTCTGGAGGTGGACGCGACAGGACGCCGCACACGGCTGCTTCGCAAAGACGCCCCGCGGCGCGGAGCCGATCTCGTTCTCACCATAGATTCCGCCGTGCAGGAAGCGGCCGAGCGGGGGCTTGCTGGCAAGGTGGGGTCGGCGGTTGCGATAGACCCCTCGAACGGCGAAGTACTCGCGCTGGCCAGCAGGCCCGCGTACGACCCCAACCTCTTCGCGCAGGGGATTGGCGTTAAGGCGTGGCGCTCGATCCTGCATGACAAGAACCTGCCGCTGATGAACCGGGCGATTCAGAGCGCATACCCCCCCGGCTCCACGTTCAAGCTAATCAGCGCGCTTGCCGGCCTCAAATCCGGAAAGACAACGCCCGGTTCCAGCGCGTACTGCACAGGGGCAACGTTTCTGGGGAAGCGGCGCTTCCGATGCTGGAAGCGGCACGGGTATGTAACATTCTATACGGCGCTTTCGGAGTCGTGCGACATCTTTTTCTACAACCTGGGCAGAAGCGTCGGCGTGCAGGCGATAAGCGACATGGCCAAGGCTTTCGGGCTGGGGTCTCCAACTGGCATAGACTTAATCAACGAGCGCTCCGGGACAGTACCGAGCGTTGAATGGAAGCGGCGATATGTGAAGCGAGACCCGGTCTGGCATCCCGGCGAGACCTACAACCTGTCCATCGGTCAGGGGTATCTCGAAACAAGCACTCTGCAGATGGCGTCGGTGACCGGCGCCGTAGCCGCCCACGGCCGGGTGTACCGCCCGCATCTTGTGCGGGCAGTCATCCGGAACGGAAAGCAGACTCTTGTGCGACCGCAACTATCCAGGAATGTCAATCTTCCAGGCCGATACTTTGACCATGTTGTCAAGGGAATGGAGCTCACGGTAACGAGCGGCACGGGGCGCGCAGCCGCGCTCTCGGGGATACGGATCGGCGGCAAGACTGGCTCCGCGGAGACAACAGGCGCCGCGCACGCCTGGTTCGTCTCTGTTGCCCCGCTCGATGATCCGAAGATTGCGGTGGCGGTGATGGTGGAGCACGGCGCCCACGGCGCCACTGCCGCGGCGCCCATCGCGCGGGATATGATGGCGGCGTATTTCAAGGTTCGTAGCACCCCCGCCCCGACCGTTTCCGGAGACTGAAGCGTAGTTCAGACGGCGTGACCCGGACACTCAGCCGTGAGGTGCGTCAGGCAGTTGGCCCCTGCGCAGCATCGCCAAAAAAGTTTCGTCTGACAAAGGAGGGAAACGCCCCGCACTGGACGAATATCGGAGCGTAATCGTTAACGCAGGCTCAGTCGCAAGAGGTGGGGCTGGCAGTAATACCAGGCGTCTGGGTTTCGTGAACGGGAACAACAGCGCTGGCTGATGGCGGGTATCGGGCACACTGGTCGGCCTGGATGCCTGCAACGGCATAGTCTGCGATTCGTCCAGCCGCTATACGCGGCCCTGCGGAATGCCGGGCGCCCTGAGTGCGCTTATCGCGGTAGAGGTGTTGCAGGCGGGAACATCTGCAACCCTCTGTAATGTCTCATCAGCAGCGGTAGAAAAACATGGTATGGTGCACCCGGCTCCGGGAGCTTTGCGGTCGCCAGATGTCTTGCGGAATGGACTGAACCAGACGTGTGCGGCACTGGATGTGAAAGGCGGTACGAGATCGGGACGAGGTAATACCCGGCCTGATTCTTTGTGCGCTCCTTTCCGCTCTCCGGCGTTTCCACGTGAGGTCTTCAGTCCTGCATCGGGCCGAAACCGGGCGACGGCGCGCCAAACCCTGAAGGCAGATCATCACAGACCATCGGTACTGCCAGGCACTCTCGTGGCTTGGGGGCAGCGGGTGTGTGATGTCAGGCGAGGACCCATGGCTAAGAACGGCCCCCGCCCGGAAAGGAACAATACAACAGTGGAATCCCTACAGGTGATGATTGTGGAGGACGAGTCGCTTGTGTCGCAAGAGCTCGTTCTGCTGGTGTCCCAGGTCGGGCACACGGTCCTGGGCGTTGTAAGTCACGATGAAGAGGCAATCCAGGAGGTTGCCCAGCAACGGCCGGACGTGGTACTCTGCGGTGTGAAGGGCACAGAGGTTGACGGGATCGAGTTCACCAGACGTCTGGTGGAGGAGTATCCCGTGCCAGTCGTTCTGCTCGATTCGGAGGAGGGCGGCAACGGCATTGAAGCGGCCGAAGCCGGCGCGTTCAACTACCTCACCCGGCCGGTGACAGCGGGCTCGCTCGGCGCCGCTCTGGTGATGGCGCACACGCGCTTCCAGGAGTGGTTCACAGCCAGCGAGGAACTTGGTCAACTGCGTGATACGCTGGAGACGCGCAAGGCCGCTGAGCAGGCCAAGGGCGTCATTATGCAGCGAATGCAGTTGCCGGAAGCTCAGGCCTATGCTCACCTTCGCGAGAAATGCAGGAATCAGCAGAAGACGATGAAGCAGGCCTCGCTGGAGATAGTCGAGGCGGAGCGTGCCTTCATGGAGACGCTCTCGAAGGAGCCGGCCTCGCGCATGCGCCCGCGGTACGGGGAGACGGGTCACCGTAACCACGACGACCGGCCGCACGCGTATGATCGAACGTAGGCGGCAGCGCCGTCGCGTCATAACTTTCTATTTGCATTAATATGTAGGCGCCCGTTCCACATTCAACTGGGGGCGGGCGCTTTTTTGCGCCGCGCTGTCTGATTGCCGGCCAGAACAGAAAGAGGGCTGCAGCCATGCTGTTTGGTATCTGCAACGAGATGTTCGAGGGATGGTCGCTTGAAGATGTGTTCCAGAAAGCGGCCGAGATCGGCTACGACGGAGTGGAAATAGCGCCGTTCACTCTCTCCGGCCATCCGGTCGAAATGCGGCCCTCCTGCCGCGAACAGATACGTGCTCTCGCAGAGGCGGCCGGAGTCAGCGTGATCGGCCTGCACTGGCTTCTGGCAAAGACAGAAGGGTACCACCTCACATCTCCGGACGAGTCCGTGAGAGCTCAGACCAGCGGTTATCTCAAAGACCTGGTGGACCTGACGGCCGACTTCGGCGGCAACACCATGGTGTTCGGCTCGCCGCAACAGCGCTCGCTCTTGCCCGGCGTGACCGCAGACGCCGCTCACAGGTTTGCTGTAGAGGCCCTGAAACCGGTTGCCGCGCGAGCTGAGCAGCGCGGGGTCACCTTCTGCATTGAGCCGCTCGGGCCGGAAGAGACGGATTTCATCAACACGGCGGACGAGGCGTGGGCCCTTGCGCAGGAAATCGGCTCGCCAAACGTCAAGATCATACTGGACGTGAAAGCGATGAGCACGGAGAGCCAGCCTGTTGCTGAGACCATTCGCAGGCACGCCGCGCACGCCGGGCACGTCCACGCCAACGACCCGAACAGGCGCGGTCCGGGTTTTGGGGACGTTGACTTCAGGCCGGTCTTCGAAGCCCTCCGCGAGGCGGACTATCAGGGCTACGTGTCCGTGGAGGTCTTCGATTTCAGACCGGACCCGGTCACAATCGCCCGAAAGTCGCTGGAGTATATGCGCGGCGCACTCTAGTTAAGGAGCTATGAACCGATGCCCGAGCAGTTGATTTCTATCTCTTCGCCCCATCGCCCGCTTAAGAACCTGCCACTGACGCTGCCGCCCGACTTTGCCCGGCCGGAGACCGGCCAAAGCTGGTCGCTCGAGGACACGAGCACGAACGAGACAATCCCGCTGCAGGCGGACGGCGACAGGCTCTGGCTGGTACTGCCTGAGCTCGCCCGGGGCCAGACGCGGACATTCCGTCTGTGCGAGACGGCTGAAGCCCCGCTGCGAGCGGAGCTTCGCGAGGCGAGCGCGGATCAGCTTCAGGTGCTTCTGGACGGAAAGCTGGTGACGACGTACCACACTTCAGGCGAGTGGGTGCGGCCGTTCCTGTGGCCGCTTCACGGCCCGGGCGGGGTTGCGCTCACCCGATGCTGGCCGATGCAGGACGACCCGAACGAGAAGACCGATCACAGGCATCACAAGTCGGTCTGGATCGCCCACGGCAGCCTCAACGGGTCGGACAACTGGTCGGAGGAGGAGGGCCACGGGAGTGTTGCGCATCAGGAGTTCACCGAGCGCGTCAGCGGGCCGGTCTTCTGCCGCTTTGCCACACGCGACAACTGGCTAAACGCCGCGGGCGAGAGGATCATGCGCGGGTGCACCGAGGTGACCGTTTTTGCGCTGCCCGGTGACGAGCGCATTCTGGATTTCGTCATCCGTTTCGAGGCGACAGACGGGCCGGTGCACTTCGGCGACACGAAGGAGGGCGGTCTCCTTTCGCTGCGCCTGACGGCTTCCATGAACGGCGACCGGGGAGGGGTCATCGAGAACGCCTACGGAGGCATTACCGAGAAGGAGTGCTGGGGCAAGCCCGCGCCATGGGTGGACTACTCCGGGCCTGTGGACGGCACCGTTTTCGGCGCCGCCATCTTCGATCACCCCGACAACCCCTGCCACCCCACCCGCTGGCACGTGCGCGACTACGGGCTGTTTACGGCGAACCCGTTCGCGCTCCACGACTACCTGGGGCGGAAAGACGTGGACGGGAGCATGACGCTGGAAGCAGGGCAGTCGTGGACGTTCCGTTACAGGCTCTATCTGCACAAGGGAGGGGCATCGGAAGGCGATGTCCGGAACCGCTATCTGGGATACGCCTCGCCGCCGCTGATAGCCTCCGTGGAGGCCTAGAGCCCGGCGCTCATCACTGCGTCGGCGGTTCGGGCGACGCGGACCATTTCGGGCACGTCGTGAACGCGCACGATGCTTGCGCCGTTCGCGATGGTGATCGCAACCGTCGCCGCCGTCGCCTCCAGACGCTCCGTTACTCCAGCGCCGCCGAGCACGGCCCCGAGCGTTGATTTGCGCGATGTCCCGATCAGAAGCGGACGCCCGACAACTGCGAACTCACCCAGGCGGCGCAGCATCTCGAGGTTGTGCTCGGGGGTTTTCCCGAAACCAAAGCCCGGGTCCACGATTGTGAACTCACGCGGCAGCCCTCTGCTTTCCGCGACGGCGATTTGAGCTTCCAGAAACGATGAAATCTCGGCGACGAGATCTTCGTAGCGCGGGCTGTGCTGCATGTTCCGCGGGGTGCCCTTCATGTGCATAATGACGAGTGGCGCCCGGCGCGCGGCGGCCACCGAAGCAAGCTCCGGGTCCCTCACCAGGCCGGTCACATCGTTGATGATGCTGGCGCCTGCATTGAGCGCCCTGTCCGCAACCGCGCTTCTGGAGGTGTCAACGGATAGGGGAACGTCCACCACCTGCGCGAGCGCCTCGATGACTGGCACGACGCGCCGGATCTCCTCCATCTCGGGCACGGAATCCGAACCCGGCCGGGTGCTTTCTCCACCGACGTCAATGATGTCAGCGCCGTCGGCGGCCATCCGCGCACCGGCCTGGGCCGCCTCTTCAGGGCTTGAGAACCTGCCACCGTCCGAGAAGGAATCGGGAGTGACGTTGAGGATACCCATCACGAGCGTGCGGCGCGCGAGATCGCCGAACATCCGGGCCAAACATGGCGAGCCAGGCGCCGATTCGTCCGGCAGGGCGAACGCTCGCTCGGGAGTCAATTCACGACCACCCACTGTTTCATCGCGGCGAACTTCTTCGGACCGATGCCCTTGACGTTCATCAGGTCTTCCGGGCGGGCAAAGCCTCCGGCGGCCTTGCGGTATTCGAGGATGGACTGAGCGGTGGCAGGGCCAACACCCGGCAGCAGATCAAGCTCCTCCGCCCCGGCTCTGTTGATGTTGACTTTCTTCGGTCCGGTCGCGGGGCGCGCTGAAGCGGCGGCACGGCTGGCCGAGACGGCAGGCGCCTTGCTGCCCGCCTTTGCGGGCGCGAATGACGAAACCGCGCCCGCGGCAGGAGCGGGGGGAGCAGACCCCTTCTTTGGCACATAGATCTGCTCGCCGTCCTCCAGGCGAGCGGCCAGATTGATCGCATCGCGGTCGGCGTCGGGCTTCGTCCCGCCAGCGGCCCGGAGAGCATCTATGACCCGCTTGCCAGCCGGAAGCGTATAGACGCCGGAGTTCTTGACCTGGCCGGCAACGTGGACGACAACGTCCGCGGATGCGGGCGGCTGTGCGGACGGCGGGGTGGCCTGCTCGGCCTGCACGGCGGCGGAAGGCGCGCCTTCGAAGCTCGGGAGCGGGTCGGAACCGGCGGCGGGGAGCCGCGAAGGCTCGATGATCTCGACGGAGGCGTGGCGGCCGGGTAGGCCGCTCTGCCTCTGCGCGAGGCTGTAGCCCATGCCGAGAAAGAGAAACACCACAAGGGCAGTCAGCGCGTATTTCTGCCCGGACTGAGTGCCTTTCGCGCTATCGCTTTCTTCTATCGCCTTGCCCTCCACGCCGGCGCCCCTGCCTCGCGCATCTGCTGGTGCGAGCGAGCGCAGCCGGACTTCCCGGCGGTCTCAGCCGATGACGACGTTCACGAGGCGGCCGGGTACCGTGATCACCTTACGGATTGTCTTTCCCGCCGCGGCGGCAATCACCTTCTCGTTTTCGCGGGCAATCCGCTCGATATCAGCGGCCGAGGTGTCCGCGGGGATGCTGAGCCGGTCGCGGACCTTGCCATTGATCTGAAGCACAAGAGTCACGACGTCGGCCTTCGCGACCTCGGGATCGAACTCCGGCCACGGCGCGCTGTAGGTGAAGCCCTCGTGCCCGGTCAGCGTCCAGAGCTCGTCCGCGAGATGCGGCGCGATAGGCGCGAGCAGCAGAATGAGGTACTCGACAGCTTCGCTGAACACCGGGCACGGGAAGTCGAGCCCGTCCTTGGCCTGCACGAAGTCGTAGATCTCGTTCAGCAGCTCCATCAGAGCCGACACTGCGGTGTTGAAGCCGAACTCCTCGATATCGGATGTGACCTTCGCGACCGTTTGATGCGTCTTGCGCGCAAGCGACTTCGCCTCGTCGCTGAGGGTCTCTTCGCGCACCGTGCGGCGCCAGTCCGCCACGAAAGCAACCGGACGGTCGGCGATGACACGATGCACCCGATTGAGGAAGCGCCACGCGCCATTGATGCCGTCCTCGCTCCACGGGACGGTGTCTTCAAACGGCGCAACGAACAGCTCATAGACGCGCAGAGCATCAGCGCCGTACTTCTCCGCCATCTCGTCGGGAGTTACGACATTGAACTTCGACTTGGACATCTTGACCATGGTCGAGGGATCGTTCGGGTCAGGCGCAAGCAGCATGCCCTGGTTCTTGAGCCTCGCAAACGGCTCAGTGAACGAGATGAGTCCGGCATCGTACATCACCTTGGTCCAGAAACGGGCATACAGCAGGTGCATGACAGCGTGCTCGGCCCCGCCCACGTACAGGTCAACCGGAAGCCACTTCTCCGCTTTGGCCCTGTCGAACGGGGCGGCGGCGTTGTGGGGGTCGGCATAGCGCAGGAAGTACCAGCTCGAGCAGGCGAATCCGCCCATAGTGTCGGTCTCGCGTGCAGCTTTTCCGCCACATGTTGGACATACCGTATCAACGAACTCAGGAATCGTGGCCAGCGGCGAGCGTCCGTCCCCCGGCGGCTCGTAGTTGTCCACTTCCGGGAGCAGCACGGGGAGCTGGTCTTCGGGCACCGGGACCTCGCCACACTTCTCGCAGTGAACGATGGGAATCGGTGCGCCCCAGTAGCGCTGCCTGGATATCAGCCAGTCGCGCAGGCGATAGTTGGTCTGGCGGCGGCCGATGCCGTGCTCTTCCATCCAGCCGGCGATGGCCTCCGCGCCGCGATCGTTGGGTAGCCCGTCGAACTGCCCCGCATTGACCATCGTGCCGGGCCCTGTGTGCGCTTCGGGCAGCGGCTGGCCGTCCCAACCCGCCGGAGCGATGACAACCGGGACAGGAAGGTTATAGTTTTGGGCGAAATCATAGTCACGTGTGTCGTGAGCTGGCACGGCCATTATCGCGCCGGTCCCATACGAGAGAAGCACGTAGTCCGCAATGAAGACCGGCACTTCCTGACCGTTCACAGGGTTGACGGCATACGCCCCGGTGAAGCAGCCCGTCCGCTCCCGCTCGGTGGATAGGCGGTCGATCTCGGAGATGCGGCGCGAGGCGCGGACGTAGCTTTCCACCTCAGCCCGGCGGTCCGCCACCGTGATCTCGCCAACCAGCGGATGCTCCGGCGCGATCACCGCGAACGACATGCCGAACACAGTGTCCACGCGCGTCGTGAACACGCGCATCTTCACGTCGTGTCCCCGGATCGGCATATCGAACTCAACGCCGACGCTCTTGCCGATCCAGTTGCGCTGCATCATCTTGATGGACTCGGGCCAGTCCACCGTATCGAGGTCGTTCAGCAGGCGCTCGGCGTAGTCCGTGATCTTGAAGAACCACTGGGGCAGGTCCTTCTTCTCGATCTCCGAGCCGCAGCGCCAGCAGCCGCCGTGCTCCACCTCCTCGTTCGCCAGAACCGTGGAGCACGAAGGGCACCAGTTCGCGGGCGCGAACGAGCGGTAGGCCAGAGCGTGCTTATGCAGCAGCAGGAAGAACCACTGCGTCCAGCGATAGTAATCGGGCGAGCTGGAGTTGACCTCGCGCGACCAGTCGTACGACAGCCCGATCAGATCCATCTGGCGCTTATAGTTCGCGATGTACTTCGGAACAGTCTCGCGCGGGTGCGACTTGCGCCGGAGCGCCTCGTTCTCGGCCGGCAGGCCGAAGGCGTCCCACCCCATCGGATGCAGCACGTTGTCGCCCCGCATATGCCGGTAGCGGCAGAATACGTCGGTGGGAATGTAGTTGCGGCAGTGCCCCACCGAGAGCCCGTCTCCGGAAGGGTAA
>Ga0255341_1001635_pt1 | contig 30959 bp, 27 predicted proteins | sample wastewater_treat_8_FD_192418 | JGI IMG/M metagenome (GOLD analysis project Ga0255341, IMG submission 192418) | Wastewater microbial communities from Lulu Island WWTP, Vancouver, Canada - plant12 | ecosystem: Engineered > WWTP > Wastewater > Unclassified | place: Canada: Vancouver, British...
GAACATACATTCTACAAATTTAGCTGATTTTTTCTTGCGACACCCAAAATGGTGTCGCTAAATTTGCAAAACACTAACAGTCAACATGCTGCGAGTTAAGAGAAAAATAAGTGATAAAGTCAGGAGATTTGATAATCTCAAAGAGGCAAAAGCATATCTTGGAAATGATGTTGAATTTTATGAAATCCGTTGGGTTTTGGCCGAAATGAATAAAACAACTGAATAATTTTTGCCCAAAAACCTTTAGCAGGAATTAAATAAACTTTTGTAAAACCCTCAATACTCTCTTAAATATCTGCACATTAGCTCAAAAAGAGTTATCTAAATATTATTTTGAGCATTTAATGATTTTGTTTACTGCAATGCCTTCTGTTGTTTCTGTCTGCACAAAGTAAATGCCGTCTTCTATAGAAGAAAAATCAATTTCAACTTGTTTTTGGTAAATATTGTTTATTGCCGACACGGTTCTTCCGCCAATATCATTAATGCAGACATTTAATATTTCATATCCGCAGGAAATATTTAATAAATTATTTATCGGATTTGGAAAAACAATGGTGCTGACAGCATAGTTTTCGATACCTGCCGGCATTACGGAAACAACCTGTGTTGTTGTGTCATACAAGCCGCAATACTCGGTAACGAGAGTTACAGTGTAATTGTTTGCCGTATTATAAGTGTGTTCAGGGTTTTCTTCGCTTGAATTATTGCCGTCACCAAAAGTCCAGTACGAATGATGCGAATTAACGGAGGTGTTTGTAAAACTTACGGTTAATCCATTGTTGCTGGTGTTAAAAGATGCAATGGGCTCTTCATCAACATTATACCAGTGTGCAAGGCTGTCGAAAACTACAATTCTGGCTGCATTGCGTATTTTGCCTGCATCGGTGGCCGATAATGCATAATCGAAAGTAATGTTTTCAGGATTTTTGCGAAACAAGGACGCATAAAAACTACAGGCTGCAGCATAAGAGCCTGCAACAGAGGGATGGCTGCCATCGCCGCTGTAAAGTTCTATTGTTGGTTCATTATTACGCAAATAATGCCATACAGCCCCAACCGGCGACACTTCCGCATTGTTGTCCTGGGCCATCATCATGTATCTCAGATGCAAAAGACTATCCATTCCCTCGTAGGTGCATATTGGCGGCCAAACAGCACAATTTGTGGCATCACCGTTTTTGCGACCCCATGTCATATAAAACATTGTTTCCGTGCAACTGTCTGCAGCAAGAATCATATTATTTAAAGCTTCGGCATAAGGGAAAACATAAGTTTGTACTTCGTAATCGGTAAAAGCCGGTCTTTGGCTTTGTTCCTGCAAAACAACAAAATCCCAGCCGCCTTGATTGATTAAATTGACAGATGTGGAATTATTGCAATGCCCTTCTAATGTTAAGCCACCCGGTGTGTTGGATGCGTAAACAATAGAGTCGCCGGCCGACTTTGAAACAAGATATACAAGTTGTGGCAAATCATTTACCGAAGTATATGAATTACCCAAAAAAAGTACTCTTAGCGTTGTTTGAGAGTTGGAGACATTAACCAAAAACAGCAAAGAAAGAAAAAGAAAAATACTTCTCATAAATTATTTTTTTGCAAAATTATGCAATAGCCAAACAGCCACATTCATTTTTTGTAAACTGTATGTATAATAAATGCACTTTTTGCAAAAATACTTTAATGTGAGTTGTAGAATTTTGGGTTTATGGGGGGGAGGGGGAGGCGAATTAAAGAATTATTACACATGACAACTATATACCCTAACAATTAAAAAATCCTCTTAACTTTGGCTTAATAATATTACTTGCAATAGAATAATGAAAAAGGAAATTTTAAATCCGTACAGAAAAATTGAGGGATACAATTGTTTTGGATGTTCGCCAAACAATCCTTTTGGATTACGTCTTTCTTTTTTTGAGGAAGGTGATGAAATTGTTTTGGAATGGGAACCCTCGAAAAATTATGTAGGGTGGGACAATATTCTTCATGGAGGAATTCAGGCTACCATAATGGACGAAATTGCCAGCTGGGTTGTGTTTACAAAATTGCAAACTGCCGGTGTTACCAGAGAAATGAATGTGAAATACCGTAAACCCGTTTTGATATCGGACGGAAAGATAACATGCAGGGCTAAGTTATTGGAAGTTAATAGGTCTTTTGCCAGAATTGAAGTTAAATTATATTCCAAAGAAATATTGAAAGCCGAGGCTGTATGCAATTATTATGTTTTTGACGAAGCCGAAGCTAAAGAGAGATTTTTTTATCCGGAGAAAGACTAATTTTACTGCCAGACCTTATAAGCCCACGGATATCCGTTTTTCCGGATGTCTTTTTTAGCGGCAGAATAAAGATTTGCATAGTATCTGTCGGCGCTTCTTATTTTTTTAAGCCGTTTTTTCACTTGTGCCACGTTAATTTTATCGGTAGATATTTTTATATAATACAGATAGTTTTTAATTTCTTCGTAAAACATGTTCAAATCGTTGCACCAGAAAGCTTTTTGCAGGTAGGCATAATCGGCCATGGGGTTAATTCTCAGAATTTGATTCAGGTCTAAAATAGCTTCACGAACATCGCCACGTGCATAATAAACATTACTGCGCAAAAAATAGTTTTTCTCCGTTCCTGATATTCTTATGGCTTCTGTAGAAGATTCTATGGCGCTATCGTATTTTTTTCTTTTCATAAAAATAATGGTTTGAGAATAATAAAGCTTGTCGCTTTGGGGATCTATGCTCAAACCTCGTTCAATGTCGTTTAGTGCTTTTTCGTAGTCATTGATTTTTAAAAACAGATTAGCCCTTTCATTTAGTAAATTGATGTCGGTTGGATTACTTGTGATTTTTTGATTTAAATTTTCTATATCCTTATATATATTGGAGCCCGGTTCTTTTGACGTGTTTGACATTGCCATTTGCTGGGCAAAAGAACAAGAGTACATAAACAAAACAATAATCAATAATATATTAAATGATTTTTGCATTGTTGATAACTTGTTAATATCAAAAGTTGTAAAGTTATAAAATATTAGATATCAATGCAATGAAAAAAGTTTAATTGTTGATAACTTTTTTATGGGAGATAATTTGCGTCGTTAATGCGCAAAACTCATATCTTTGTCATATATATTTAAGTTTATGCCATCAGGAAAAAAAATCCTTATACTAGATTTTGGCTCTCAATACACGCAATTAATTGCACGCAGAATTCGTGAACAAAACGTATTTTGCGAAATTAAGCCTTGGACAACAGAATTAGTTTTTGACGATGAAATATGCGGGGTAATTTTAAGTGGAAGCCCTTTTTCGGTCAGGGATTCAAATGCGCCAAATCCCGATATTTCTGAAATCAGGGGCAAATTGCCTTTGTTGGGGATTTGCTATGGAGCTCAATTAATTGCATCCAAGTCTGGTGGAGAAGTTTTACCTTCCGGCAATCGTGAATATGGCCGTGCCAACTTAAACTTTATTTCAGAAAACCCTTTATTTGCCGGTATATCGTCAGGCTCACAGGTTTGGATGTCGCATGGCGACACCATAATGTCATTGCCCGGTAACTTTGAAGTTATTTGCAGCACCAAAGACGTTAAAATTGCAGGCTATCAGATAAAAAACGAAAATACTTTCGGAATACAATTTCACCCCGAAGTCGTTCACAGCCGGGATGGCCAAAAGCTTTTATCAAATTTCTTAGATATATGCCGGTGCAACAGAGACTGGACTCCCGACTTTTTTGTAAATAAAACGGTATCGGAATTAAAGCAAACATTAGGCAACGACAGCGTAATTATGGGCCTGTCGGGTGGAGTTGACAGCACTGTTGCCGCAACATTGCTGCATAGAGCCATAGGCGACAGGCTTTATGGTATTTTTATTGACAATGGCTTATTAAGAAAGAACGAATTTGAGCAGGTTTTAGATATTTACAAAACCCTTGGTTTAAATGTATTGGGTGTACGCGCAGGCGACAGGTTTTTAAACAACCTAAAAGGAATTGCAGAGCCTGAGGCAAAACGCAAGGCTATTGGCAAAACATTTATTGAGATTTTTGAAGAAGAAGCAGCAAAAATAAAAGGAGCGTCATGGCTGGGGCAGGGAACAATATATCCGGACGTTATTGAGAGTATTTCGGTTAATGGTCCGTCTCAAACAATAAAAAGTCATCATAATGTAGGTGGCCTTCCCGAAAAAATGAAGCTGAAAATAGTTGAGCCTTTGCGATTGCTTTTTAAAGACGAAGTGCGCAGGGTTGGCAAATCGTTGAATATTCCTGATAAATTTTTGTCACGCCATCCTTTTCCGGGACCGGGACTTGGCATTCGCGTGCTTGGTGAAGTTACACCTGAGCGTATAAAGGTTTTGCAGGATGCTGACGATATTTTTATTTCAAAACTGCATGACACAGGTTTATATTCAGAAGTATGGCAGGCTTTTGCCGTATTGCTTCCCATTAATTCAGTTGGCGTTATGGGAGATGAGCGCACTTATGAAAATGTATTGGCGTTACGTGCAGTAACCTCGGTTGACGGCATGACTGCAGATTGGGCACATTTACCGAATGATTTTTTGGCATCGGCATCATCTGAAATAATAAATAAAGTAAGAGGTATTAACAGAGTTGTTTATGATATAAGTTCCAAACCACCTGCAACAATTGAATGGGAATAAAGTCTGTTTGGTATAAAGTTTGTAAATTGCCAGTGCTATGCGAAAACTATATATAATTTTACTTTTGATTGTTTGCATATTATATCCACAATATGCGCAAACTCAGGTTCCTGTAACAAAATCAACAGAAATTCAAATTGTTGACGGCAATCCTTTTTATATTCACGAAGTACAAAAAGGCCAGACTTTATACTCTATTTCTAAAGCTTATCAATGTACGGTTGATGAAATAAAAGCTAGTAATCGCATCAGTGAGCAATCGCTACAGGTTGGATATTTACTTAAAATACCTGCCAAAACCACAAAAGCAGATGAATTAAAAGTTATTAATTCCGGCAAGGGAACTTACGAAAGCGGCGAACATATAGTGGAACGTGGTGAATCATTATATTCAATTGCACAAAAATATTCAACAACCGTTGAATTAATCCGCAAGCTAAATCCCGGAATAAGTGATAATTTAAGCGTTGGGCAAAAGCTGAAAGTTCCGGTAACTGCCAAACCTGTTTCTGCAGATGATTTATTTGTTTTTCATGTTGTGGAAAGCGGAGAAACCCTTTATGGCATAGCCAAGAAATATCTTCTTACCATTAATCAGATAAAATCACTAAATCCGGACATTAACGAAAACATAACAATTGGGCAGCAAATAATTGTTGGGAAAAAAGGCGAAATTGATATAACGTCCGACACAATTTATGATTGTAAAAAATCGCAAAAACTTAATACATATAACGTTGCATTGCTTATACCGCTTTATCTTGACCAATCAAATTTCAGAACATTTAATAAGGACGATAAGGATAAAAATGAGTGGTATCAAAATATTTCGTTCAGATTTATTCAGTTTTACGAAGGATTTAAGTTTGCATTAGACACAATGCAATCTTTGGGCATGAATGTTAATTTGTATGTTTATGACCTTGACGAATCCGAAGCCAAACTTAGCAAAGTGTTGAATAATCCTGCAATGAAAACCATGCATTTGATTATTGGCCCTTTTTACGAGAAATTTTTAGATACGATTAGCCAATTTAGTTATGCCAACAAAATACCAATGGTAAATTGTTTTTTATCCGGGCAGATTGATTTAAAAGAACTTAATCCATATTTTTTCAATCCTTTAACCAGTGTAAGGTATCAAATGAAAGGTCTGGCAGATTTTTTTAAATCGGAACGATCCGATGCAAATATCATAATAGCTTATCAGTCAGGAGGATTTGAGGAAAAAGCCGCACTAACGTTAGATTCATATTTGAAAGAGAACGGCAACAATTCGTGGTCCATGGTTAATTTAACCGAAACGGGATTGAAAGGCGCCACAGGTAAATTTGTTGGCGGAAAGCGTGAGAATATTCTTGTAATGTTTGCCAGCGGTGAACTTTATGTCGAAAATATAGTGAGGTCGTTGAATGATTACAAAGAAAAATTTGTAATTTCTCTTTATGGACTTCCTACTTGGCTAAATTACGATGTTATTGACTTGGAATTTCTGGAATTTCAAAACACTCATTTTTACAGCAGTTCTTTTATTGATTACGAAAGTGCAAAAGTGAGAAATTTTGCCAAACGTTTTCAAAAACAATATAAAGTTGACCCCGACCGTTTTGCTTTTGCAGGCTACGATATAGGTCTGTATTTTCTTTCGGCCCTGAAAAATTATGGAACTCAGTTTTATAAATGCATTGACGAACACAAAGTTCCTTTGCTGGCTACTGAGTTAAATTTCGAATTTTCCAAAACAGATGGGTATAGAAACACCTATGTTTCAATTTATAAAATGAAAGATTTTCAATTGTGGAAAATCAAATAAAACAATTCAATTTGTTTTTAAAGAGCATTGTTTTGAAACAATCGGAATTATTTGAGTTTTGCTCAGCCAAGATTTTAATATATTTTGGCGTAACATCTTGTAATATTGCGTCAGAATAATTTAAAGCAAAATACCCTTTTGTCAAAACAGGCACCATTTATCAAATTTATTTTTACATTGCAATAAAACAAAAGCTGTTTAATAATATATATTCTATTTTTGCCAATAAATTTTTAAAATATGTCCGACATATCCGCATCTAAGCAAAAAATGATTTTTTCGCTTGTAACAATCTTGTTTTTTTTATGGGGATTTATTACATGCATGAATGATATTTTAATTCCCTATCTTAAAAAAGTTTTTGAATTGAATTATGCTCAGGCAATGCTTGTGCAGTTAGCTTTTTTTGGAGCTTATTTTATTGGTTCATTGTTGTATTTTATCATTTCGTCTGCTTTTGGAGACCCAATAAATAAAATCGGTTACCGTAAGGGAATAGTTATGGGATTATTGCTGTCGGCAGCCGGATGTTTATTATTCTATCCTGCTGCAGAGATGCATTTATATGGATTTTTTCTTACAGCATTGTTCGTATTAGGTTTAGGATTTACGATATTACAAATTGCGGCAAATCCTTATGTTGCTATATTGGGCAGTCCCGAAACAGCTTCGAGCCGGTTGAATTTGTCGCAGGGCTTTAATTCGTTCGGGACAACCATTGCTCCAATTATTGGCGGGTATCTGGTTTTTCATTTTTTTGCAGGATGGGGAACTCCGTTATTAACCAATAGCGGAGAACATGTTCTTACTGAAGGCGGTACCACGGTTTCGGCTGCCAGTGTTCAGTTGCCATATTTAATTTTTGCAGGAGTATTTATTTTGATGGCCCTTGTTTTTGCGTTTTCGCATTTGCCGCGCATTGATGCAGGCAGCAGTGGAAAAGAAGGTGGCAGCGCTCTTAAATACAGACATTTGGTTTTAGGCATTATCGCAATTTTCTTTTATGTTGGCAGCGAAGTAGCCATTGGCAGCACTATTATAAATTTCTTAAATGATTTGATGGGCTATGCCGAAATGGAAGCAAAATTATTCCTGGCTTTTTATTGGGGCGGGGCAATGATTGGTCGCTTTATAGGGGCTATTTCATTAAACAACATTTCAAGTAAAGTAAAAAAATATTTATTAATGGCCGTTGCAGGGATTCTTGGATTTTTGGTTATTTATTCGGCCGGATATATTGAAAGCGGATTAGATATTCAGCGTGTACTTTGGTTCCCTGTATTAATGGTTGTGAATTTTGGCGCTTTTGTTTTGGGACGTTCAAAGCCCGCCAGGACACTTGGCATTTTTGGCATTTTTGTAATATTGTTGCTGCTGTTGACTGTTTTCAGTACTGGCGAACTTGCATTATGGTCTATAATAGGAATTGGATTGTTTAATTCAATAATGTGGTCCAATATTTTTACATTGGCCATTGATAAACTTGGAGAACACACCAGCCAGGGCTCATCTTTGCTTGTAATGGCAATTTTAGGCGGTGCACTGATGCCACCAATTTTAGGACTTGTTGCCGATAATATCGGACTTCAGATGTCGTTTTTAATTTTAATTATTCCGTATGCTTATTTGTCGTATTACGGATTCAAAGGATATAAACCTCGCTCATTATGATGGAAACAAAGGTTGTTTGCGGAATTGATATAGGTGGTACTAATACTACCGCCGGACTTGTTACCGCTGAAGGAAAAATTGTATTTAAAAAAAATATGCCTACCCTTGGTTATGACACGGCCAATCTGTATATAGATTCTTTGTCTGCCATGGTTCAAAGCATGATAAACGAGACTGGCCATAAATTAACAGGAATAGGAATTGGAGCTCCGAATGGAAATTTTTACAACGGAACCATAGAATTTGCTCCAAATTTGCCATGGAAAGGCATTATACCTGTTACGGAATTAATGAAGAAACATTTTCCTGACATTGACATAGTTTTAACAAACGATGCCAATGCTGCTGCCTGGGGCGAAAGGGTTTATGGGGCTGCTAAAGGCGAAAATGACTTTATTATGATTACCTTGGGCACGGGTGTAGGTAGCGGTATAATTACAAACGGAGAACTTGTTTACGGACACGACGGATTTGCCGGAGAAATAGGTCATACCATTGTTGATCCCGAAGGAAGACAATGCGGATGTGGGCGCAAGGGTTGTCTCGAAACTTATACTTCGGCTTCGGGTATTGTGAGGACATGTATTGAAATGCTTGACGAAAACAAATACTCATTACTCAATGATATTCCGCAGGATAAGATAACTTCAAAAGATATTGCCGAAGCATCGTTAAAGGGTGATAAGCTGGCTGTTGCGGTTTTTGAAAAAACGGCATGGTATTTAGCCATTAAACTGGCAGATGCCGTGGCGCATACAAGCCCGTCCAGTATTTATATTTTCGGAGGTGTTGCCAAAGCCGGCGATTTACTCATGCAGCCTTTAAAAAAGTATTTTGAAGAGTTCTTGCTGCAGATTTATAAAAACAAGATACAACTTAAATGGTCTGCGTTGCCCGACAATGATGCAGCCATACTTGGTGCGGCTTCGCTTGTTCAAAAAGCAGAGTAAAAATCATGTTTTTGTTATAATTAGTTTGTTGTTTGGTTTATTTAAAAATCATAAAATGAGAATTTTTAGTTCGATATTGTTTCTTTTGATAACTATAAGCGTTTTTTCTCAAAACGATTACTCAAAATTCGTTAACCCATTTATTGGAACGGGAGGCCACGGACATACTTATCCCGGAGCGCAATATCCTTACGGAATGATGCAACTGAGCCCTGATACCAGAAAAGATGGATGGGATGGATGTTCGGGCTATCATTATAGCGATACCGTTATTTTAGGCTTTTCGCATACCCATTTAAGCGGCACAGGCGTATCTGATTACAGCGATTTGCTTATAATGCCTTATTCCGACAATATTAATGTTGCATATAAAACACTTGAAAAAGTTAAAACATCGAGCAAATTTTCTCATAAATATGAAGATGCTTCGCCGGGATATTACGAAGTGTTGCTTGACGACAATGACATTAACGTTGCATTGACTACTACGGCTCGCTGCGGCATGCACAAATATGTATTTAACCGTAGCGGCAAAAACAAAATAATGATTGATTTGCAGTATCGCGATGAAGTAACATATTCCAAAATTACATTTGAAAACGACAGCACTATTAGCGGCATACGGTATAGCAAGGCATGGGCGACAAACCAGAAGTTTTATTTTGTAATAAAACTTTCCCGACCGATAAAACACAAGTTCATTTATTTAGATGATGCATTGCAACAGGATTCCAAAACTGCTATTGGCACAAATCTTAAAGCAGTACTGTTTTTGCCCGATACCACTTCAACAATTTTGCTGAAAGTCGGAATGTCGGCTACAGGAATTGAGGACGCACGCAAAAACCTCGATTTTGAAATTCCGCATTGGGATTTTAAAAAGGTATTGCTGCAAACAACAGAGGCGTGGAATAAGGAACTGGGCAGAATTGAATATACCGCCGGCAGCAATGAAGATAATATAATATTCTATTCGGCTTTATATCATTGCATGATTGTTCCTACGATTTTCAGCAACGTTGATAATTCCTATTTGGGGCGTGATTTCGAGAAACATTTTGCTAAAGACTTTGACTATTACACTGTTTTTTCGTTATGGGACACCTATCGCGGTTATCATCCTTTGATGAGTATAATTGACCGAAAGCGTACCCGTGATTATGTTTTGACATTTTTAGAACAATTTAAGCAGGCGGGACTCCTCCCTATATGGGAATTTGCGGCAAACGAAACATTTTGCATGATAGGTAACCACAGCATTCCTGTAATTGCTTTTGCAATATTGAATGACATAATAGTTGACAGCGATACGCAAAAAGCACTTTTAAATGCCATGGTTGTTACGTCTAATGTGCCACGAAGCGGAATGGATGTATATAAAGAATGCGGATATATTCCATCAAACAAAGAGTCCGAAAGTGTGTCAAAAACACTTGAATATGCTTACGACGACTGGTGTGTTGCTCAGGTAGCCAAAAAACTGGGAGATAATGCCGTTTACGAAGAATTTACCAGACGTGCTCAGAGTTTCAAAAACATATATAACCCCGAAAATGGTTTCCATGCACCAAAAGCCAATGGTACATTTTTGAAACCATTTGACCCAAAAGAAGTTAATTTTAATTACACCGAAGCAAACGGATGGCAGTATAACTTTTATGTACCGCAAGACGTGCAGGGTTATATTAATTTATTGGGAGGAGAAAACATCTTTGAAGCTAAACTTGATTCGATGTTTGAGGCAGATTCACAAACCACGGGGCGCGACCAGAGCGATATTACCGGCTTAATAGGACAATATGCTCATGGAAATGAGCCAAGTCATCACATGGCATACCTGTATGCATGGACATCTGCACCATGGAAAACTCAGTATTACTGCGATTCAATTTTAAACAACCTGTACACAAATGCTCCTGACGGGCTTTCGGGAAACGAAGACTGTGGGCAAATGTCGGCATGGTATGTTTTAAGCGCATTAGGCTTTTATCCGGTTAATCCTGCTGACGGCATTTTTGTCTTTGGATCTCCGCAGCATAATGAGGCTGTTTTAAATCTTGAGAACGGTAATACTTTTAAAATTAAAACGCTTGGGGGTAGCGAGAAAAACAAATACATAAAGTCAGTTACGCTTAATGGCAAACCTTACACTAAAAATTATATTTCCTATGCCGACATTCTTGCGGGAGGTGAATTGATTTTTGAAATGGGAAGCGAGCATAGTCTTTTTGGAACCGATGTTTCAGATCGCCCGACATCAAAAATAAGTAGTCATTTAATTCAGCCATTGCCTTATGCTGATTTAAAGAATGGAAAAGTGTTCTCGAAAAACAATGTGGTGTCGCTGCATTCGGCTACTAATGCCGATATAGAATACAGAATTTTACCTGGCGGCAAATGGACTTTGTATAGAAAGCCTTTGAATTTTAATAAAACTACGTCAATTGAAATTCGCAATGTTGGTGATTTGCAGACAGACGAGGTGCATATAATTAAGAAAAACATTCGATTAAAAGTAGAATTATTTCAGCCTTATAATTCACAATATACGGCAGGAGGACCAAGTGGTTTGGTTGATGGGCAGCGTGGCGGAAAAGATTTCAGAACCGGAGGCTGGCAGGGATACGACGGAACTGATTTTACGGCTGTTGTTGATCTTGGCAAAAAGCAAATAGTTAGTCGTCTCACATTAGGTTGTTTGCAGGAAGCGCGCTCATGGATATGGATGCCAACGGTTGTTGAGTTCTATTATTCCAATGACGGAATAAATTATACCAAACTTGGTGCTTTAGGCCACAATATTCCCGACACCGATCTGGAGGCTTATTTAAATGATTTTACCCTTGAATTTAGTCCGGTAAAAGCCCGATACATAAAAGTGTTTGCTAAAAATTACGGAGTTTGCCCCGATTGGCATTTGGGTAAAGGAGGGAAGGCGTGGATTTTTGTTGATGAAATTATTATAGAGTGATTGGCCATTTAGGTTAATACTTTAATTCCCATGCTGTATAATTAATTTAGATGCTTTCATAAAGCATTTCAGGATGTGATTTATATCTTATTTGTAAAAAACACGCATCAAATTTCTTATATTTACATTATGAAAGAGGAAAACTTGTATAGGCACGAAAAGCAGACCAGGCTTGTTGTATTGCTGACGGCAGTTACAATGATTGTCGAAATCATTTTTGGAGTATTAACCAACTCCATGGCATTGCTGGCCGATGGCATTCACATGGGTTCTCATGTTTTGGCAATCGGATTAAGTTGGGTCGCCTATATTATTGTTCGCAGAATTTCCAAAAACGAAAAATATAAGGGCAAAGAAAACCGCATACTTTCATTATCGGGATATACCAGTGGTTTATTTTTATTGTTGTTTGCAATAGGAATAGCATGGAGCGCAATAAACAGAATTAGTAATCCGATAGAAATTCATTTCAGGGATGCTATAGTCGTTGCTTCTGTTGGCTTGTTTGTCAATATAGTCAGTGCATTTTTGCTTCATCACGACCACAAAAAAGAAAAGGATTATAATTTGCGGGCAGCATATTTACATGTTTTGGCTGATGCCCTAACAAGTGTTTTGGCTATAGGCGGACTTTTTGTTGCAATGCATTGGAATATTGCATGGGTTGACGGGGCTTGTGCATTAGCCGGGTCAATTATTATTTCACGATGGTCAGTGAAATTAATTATTCAAAGCGGGAAAAGTTTAATTTGATTATTTTAATGCTTAAATAGGATTTTATCAGGTGTCGTAAACTGATTTTATTTAACCATTCACTAAATAAATAATTTGAAAATTCAGCTATTCAGAGTCTGATAATCGGGTATGTTTTGTATTAAAGATATTTTATTTTCCGAAGCAGATAATTTATATAAAAAGTGACTTAATCCATTTGTAATCAATATATAAGCATTTTTCAAAACATAGCTGTAGGTGGCTGCCTGCAGGAAAGTTTTTTCATCTAAAACAACACCGGGTTTTTTGCATTCAACAAGCATTAAAATTTGCCCGTTGCGGCCTGAAATCACGGCATCGGGTCTGCGTGTCATTCCGTTATACGACAAAGATTTTTCAACTGCAATGGCATGTTTGGGGTAGTCGAGATGAATATTCAGGTACATTAAAAGCTGCTGTCTTACCCATTCTTCCGGCGTAAGGCGTATCCATTTTTTTCTAAATTCATCAAATATCATTTCTTTGGAATTCACTACTTTTATTTGTGAATTATAAAAGGGCAAATTGAGTTTAATATTTGACGCCATGCAAAAAATTAGACTAAAATTGTTATTTTTGTTGGATAAATCTTTGCTTGCAAAAATAATGAATAAATGGTGAGCATTTATAAATTAATGCGGTCTGTATGAAAACAAAACCCGAAATTGTTGAAAATTGGCTACCCAGATACACAGGTTTGGCTTTAAATAAGTTTGGAGAATATATTCTGCTGACAAATTTTAACCAATACGTTGAATTATTTGCCAGGATGCATAATGTACAGATTGAGGGTTTGGGCCGTAGCATGCCAAATTCAACCTGCAACAACATCACAATTATCAATTTTGGAATGGGCAGCGCCAATGCAGCAACAATAATGGATCTTTTAGGTGCCATAAAGCCTAAGGCAGTATTGTTTCTTGGCAAATGCGGAGGCATAAAAAAAATAACTAAAGTTGGCGATTTAATTTTACCAATTGCGGCAATAAGAGGCGAGGGGACTTCAAATGATTATTTTCCACCCGAAGTACCGGCATTACCTGCTTTTGCCCTTCAGCGTGTTATTTCTTCATCAGTACGAGACAACCACAGAGATTATTGGACAGGTACTGTATTTACCACTAACCGCCGCGTGTGGGAACATGACGACAAGTTTAAGGAATATTTGATAAAAGTTAGAGCCATAGCTGTTGATATGGAAACGGCAACATTGTTTTCGGCAGGATTTTTCAATCATATTTCTACGGGTGCATTGTTACTGGTAAGTGATGAACCAATGATATCGGAAGGCGTTAAAACCGAAGCCAGCGATAAAAAAGTAAATGAGAATTTTGTAGAAGAGCATTTGCGTATTGGCATAGGAGCTTTGCAATTATTAATAGAAAACAGTGTTTCGGTTAAGCATTTATTGTTTGACAACGATTAGTAAAACCTATGACACATACAGATATCATAAAAGAAGTCAATAAAAAAGTATTCAGGCCTGTATATTTTCTTCATGGGGCTGAGCCTTATTTTATTGATTTGGTATCTGGTCATCTGGCAAATTCAATACTTGAGCCATCGGAGCGTGAATTTAACCAAACCATAGTATATGGCAGGGATGCAAATGTGAGTGATTTGGTTACAACTTTAAAATGCTTTCCAATGATGAGCAATTATCAGGTTGTGATTTTGAAAGAAGCTCAAGACATAAAAGACAAGGAATACGAACAACTGGCCACTTATATTGCAAGTCCCCAGCAAAGTTCTGTTTTTGTAATATGTTATAAAAAGGCTGCAAGCAAAAAACTTCAGGCATTATTTTCGAAAAATCCATCTTCTGTTCTTGTATTTGAGTCTGGTGAGGTAAAAGAATCAGCATTGCCGGACTGGATAATAAAGTATTTGAGTGAGAAGAAAATTGTTTGTTCCTCAAATACGGCTCAGACAATAGCTGCGGCCCTTGGTGCAGATTTAAGTAAAATAGCGAACGAACTTGACAAAGTAATGCTTAATATACCCGAAGGCAGCACATTGACGATGGATGATGTAGAAAACAATATCGGGATTTCAAAGAAATATAACGGATTTAAGTTATTGACTGCAATTGCTCAAAATCAGAAAGAGAAGGCACTGGAAATAGCTAATTATTTGGCTGCAAACACCAAAGAAACGTCTTTATTTGCCATAATAGGATTATTAAACAATTATTTTGAAAAATTGTTTATTTACATGCAGATTAAAAACACCAAGAGCAGTGCGGAAATTGCTGCCGAAATGGGAGTTAAGTTTTATTTACTTAATCAATACAAAGATTCGGCTGCCCATTACAGCATGAAAAAAATACTTGGAGTTTTAAAAATTTTGCGCAATTACGATTTAAAGGCAAAAGGTGTGGATAGTCTTGTTAACGAAGGTGAATTAATTCGAGAAATGATATATAAAATTTTGCATTTATGATGGTTATAAAGATAGTAGAAAGCAGACAAGATCAAAAAGCATTTGTAATGCTGCCATTCGAATTGTATAAAAATAATTCATATTGGATTCCACCATTAATCAACGACGAGTATAAAATATTTAATATAAAAACTAATCCTGCCATGCATTATTGCGATTCGTGTTTCTGGATTGCACAGGAAAATGGCAAAACCATTGGCAGAATTGCAGCGATTATTAACCATAAGTATAATGAAAAAGTAGGCGAAAAACTTGGCAGGTTTTCACGACTTGAATGTATTGATGATGCTAATGTAGTTTCAATTTTACTTAAAACAGCCGAAGAATGGTTGCGTGGCAAGGGAATGACTAAAATTCACGGCCCGCTTGGGTTTACCAATCTCGATTTGCAGGGTTTATTAATTGAGGGATTCGATTATTTGCCTTCAATAGCTTCGGTTTATCATCACAAATACTATCAAACTTATATTGAACAATGCGGATTTGAAAAGGAAAACGACTGGCTTGAATTCAGGCTACAATTAGAAGATCATATTCCCGAGAAAGCCACAAGAATGGTTGATATTATCAAAAACCGCTTTAAGCTTAGGGTTGTAAGTTTCAAAAATAAAAAGGAGATGCTGCCTTATGCATTTAAGTTGTTCGGACTTCTTAATTCTGCATTTGATGAGTTGCCTTACGTTTCGGCTTTTGATGATACCACAAAAGAATTTTATGTTAAAAAATACTTCAGTTTTTTAAATCCGGAATTTGTAAAAGTGGTTTTGGATGAAAAAGACGAACTCCGTGCCTTTATTGTTGGATTACCGAGTTTATCCAAAGCCATGCAAAAATGTAACGGAAGATTATTCCCATTTAGGTTTAGATATATCATGCGGGCTTTAAAACACCCGACCGAGATGGATTTGTTATTAACAGGAGTTGACCCTGCACTACAAAGTCAGGGAGTAGCTGCCGTGTTGATATATGAATTGCAGCAGGTTTTGTTAAAATACAAAGTCCCCTTTGTTGAGACTACCGGTATTTTTGAGACCAACAATAAAGCCATTACAACATGGAAAAACTATAATCACATTCAGCACAAAAGACGTCGTTGTTATGTGAAGAATCTTTAATTTAATAAATACTGTCTTACACTTTGAAAAATGAAAAAATCAGCATTAATTTCTCTTCTAATCTTGTTTTCGTTTACTGCAATTGCTCAAAAAGGTATTATTCGCGGCTTTGTTTATGACAAAGAGAATAGCGAGCCTGTAATTTTTACGAACGTATATTTGAAAGGAACTTCTTATGGCTCGCCAACAGACATTAACGGATTTTTTACGATTACTCAAATTCCCGCAGGTACATACGAGTTAATGATTACTTACCTGGGATATGATACATTGAGAGAATCCATTACAATAAAGCCGGGAGAAATAATTACCAGAAAATATTATTTGGAAAAGGGTGCAAGATCAATTAAAGAAGTCCAGATTATTGGCAACAGGGATGATGATACAACACAAACATTAATAAGCAAGGAAACCGTTACGCCAATTGAAATAAAGCAGGTACCTGCTATTGGCTCGCCTGATATAGTTCAGTATATTACAAATATACCCGGAATTATTACTACAGGAGACCAAGGCGGACAATTGTATATCAGAGGAGGATCAAGTATTCAAAACAAGGTACTTCTTGATGGCATGGTCGTTTATAACCCTTTTCACAGTATAGGGCTTTTTTCGGTGTTCGAGACAGAAATTATCCGAAATGTGGATGTTTACACCGGTGGTTTTGGTGCAGAATATGGAGGCAGAATATCTTCTGTTATGGACATAACCACACGAGACGGGAATAAGAAAAAATTCGGCGGGGTTTTTATGGCAAACCCATTTGGTGCCAATTTAATTTTCGAAGGACCAATTGTTAAAGACAAAGGAAAAGGATTTAATTCGTCATTTATTCTTGCCGCAAAAAATTCTTATTTAAGTGAAAGTTCAAAATTGTTTTATAACTATATTGATACAGCGGGTCTTCCTTTCGATTTCAGGGATGTATATGGGAAAATTAGTTTATCAACCGACAATGGCTCAAGAATAAATTTTTTCGGATTTAATTTTACCGATGATGTTTTATATCGTTCTATTGCCAATTTCTCATGGGCTGCCAATGGCGGAGGAGCTAATTTTATACTTATTCCCGGAGCTTCGCCAACATTGATAGAAGGTGTTTTTGCTTATTCCGATTATAAACTAACACTAACAGACCAAAGTAATTTACCCAAGAGTTCATCGATAAACGGATTTAATGTTGGATTAACATTTACATATTTTGCCGGTAAAAATACTGACATAAAATACGGATTGGAACTTCAAGGCTTTAATACAGACCTGACTTTGTATAATTCAGCCCGCAGACGAATTTCTCAGCAAGATAACACTACCGAATTTGCAGGATATGTAAAATATAAAACCATCATTGACAGTACGCTTATATTAGAACCTTCTTTCCGTTTACACACCTATCCAAGTTTATCAGAAGTTTCACCTGAACCACGTCTGGCAGTTAAGTATAATGTTACAAGAAAATTCAGAGTGAAAGCAGCAGGTGGTTTATATACGCAAAACTTAATTTCGGCCTCATCTGACCGCGATGTGGTAAATCTTTTTTATGGATTTTTGTCGGGACCTGAAAATCTTCAGTCAGAATTTAATGGCAGAGAAGTAAAATCGCGTCTGCAAAAAGCTCAACATGCCATTATTGGTTTTGAATTTGGCACATTTCAATTATCAAATGACAAAACAAGGAAACAAACCTTAACTTTTAATCTGGAGTTTTATTATAAAAACTTCTCTCAGCTTACCAATTTAAACCGCAACAAGGTTTATGATGACACAGGAGAATATTATGATAAGCCGGATTATCTTAAAAAAGATTTTATTATTGAAAACGGTAACGCGGAAGGTATAGATTTGTCGGTTAAATATAACAGCAATCATCTATATTTATGGGGCGTTTATTCTTTTGGGTTTGTAAACAGATATGATGGTATAATGCATTATGCACCGCACTATGATCGTAGGCATAATGCTAATCTTGTAGCATCTTACCGGTTTGGAGAATTTAATAAATGGGAAATAGGTTTTAGATGGAATTTCGGTTCAGGATTTCCGTTTACACAAAATGCCGGGTTCTATCCTTATATAAATTTTGCTGATGGGCTGGAGACTGATATTTTCACATCCGATGAGCAACTTGGAATATTGTATGATAATTACAATGCCGGTCGTTTACCGTATTATCACAGATTAGATTTCAGTGCCAAGAGAGTTTTTTATTTAAGTGAAAGCACAAAACTTGAAGCTAATTTGTCGGTAACCAACCTATATAACAGGGATAATGTATTCTATTTTGATAGAATTACAAATAAACGCGTTAATCAGCTTCCGCTTATGCCAAGCTTTGGTGCCACCTTGCGCTTTTAAAATAATATGGTTTAATGCAATATCAGGATAAATACTCAAATACCATAAATTATATTATGTCGGCATTACCAATGTTTCAGCGCATTGGAGGCGCTGCATACAAGGTAAATCTCAACAATACAATTGAGTTACTTGAGCATTTAAAAAACCCGCATAAAAATTTTCAAAGCATACATATAGCAGGAACCAATGGCAAGGGTAGTGTATCTCATTGGTTAGCTTCTGTTTTTCAGGAGGCAGGGTATAAAACCGGTCTTTATACATCGCCACATTTGAGCGATTTTAGAGAGCGCATCCGCATAAATGGCATAATGATAGAAAAGAGTTATGTAACAAAATTTATTGAGAAAAACAAATCAATACTTGACAAGATTAAACCATCATTTTTCGAAATGTCGGTAGGTTTGTGTTTTCAGTATTTTTCCGATAAGGAAGTTGATATAGCTATTATTGAAACAGGGATGGGGGGCAGGTTGGACAGTACAAATATTATAGAACCGGTACTGTCTGTAATTACAAACATATCGTATGACCATACTGAGTTTTTGGGAGATACCCTTGAAAAAATTGCAATAGAAAAGGCCGGAATAATTAAGCCGCAAACACCTGTAATAATTGGCGAAACCCATGATGAAACAAAAAATATTTTTATAGAAATAAGTGAAAAAAACAACTCGCATATCACATTTGCCGATAATGCTATATGGGCTGATGTGCTGTTTCATTCCCTAATCCCTCCAAAGCTTAAGATAAAAGTGGGTCTGCCAAAAGCAAATCACATAATATTGTCTCCATTGGCCGGTGAATATCAAATAAAGAATTTAAAAACGGTATTGGCTGCTGCGCTTAAACTCAGAAACTTAGGTTATAAAATCCATATATCTCATATAAAAAAAGGTATTGCAAATGTTGTTTTGAATACTTCAATCCGGGGGCGCTGGATGCAACTAAACAACAGGCCTGCCATAATAGCAGATACGGGCCATAATGCGGATGGCATAACAAGCATTTCAAAAATGCTTAAATCCATGTCGTATTCTACTTTGCATATTGTGTTGGGTATGGTAAGCGATAAAAACCATATTTCAATATTAAAGTTATTGCCTCAAAATGCCAGGTATTATTTTTGCAGGCCATCGGTGCCGCGTGGATTTGACGCTTTTGAGCTGCAGGCAAAGGCAAAGGAAGTCTCTTTGATAGGTGACGTATATGAATCTGTTGAAGCAGCTGTTCTTTCAGTTTTTAACAATGCAAAAACAAGCGATATTATTTTTATTGGGGGCAGCACTTTCACTGTTGCCGATGCTTTAAATATTAAAGATTTTGATGCAGATAATAAAAATAGTAAACAAGCAAAAATTAAACAATTAGAACTGAAATTTTAAATAGATATTGATAAGTTCAAATAATTAATTGAAATTATTTTAATTAAATTCGGTTTTAATGTAAGCAGGGGCGCCGGTACCTCAAGTATTTAAATATTAATAATTTAATTTATTTTTTAAATAAAAATGTTTCAGTCATTAATACTTTAAAAAAACTGATATATATCATATTAACATTTATTTAATAGAAATAATTATATGAGTGCAGTATTTTAGTAGTTTAAAACACAAAACTATCTATTTATGAAAACTTTTTGTCTTTTGTTGGCTTTTTCATTTTCGCTTATTGCATTTGGACAATCGTATAATATTCCAAATGGCGATTTTGAAAACTGGACTAGTAACATTGTTATTGAGCCCGATGTTTACACCACATCCAATAGTCTTTTTGGCCTTTCAAGTGCAAATGTAACTCGAAGCACAGACGCGGCTTTTGGCTCATATTCTGCACGTTTGGAAACCGTCACATCTTCAAACGACACTATACCCGGTATTCTGCTAATAGGGTTTCCGGGAGGACCGCAAGGTGTTAGTGGAGGAATTCCTTTTAATGGCACTCCTGATTCAATCTCAGGCTATGCAAAATTTAATATAATGCCAACTGACATAGGATATTTTATTGTAGCATTTAAAAAGAACGGCGCTATAATATCACAAGCAGTTAAAGTATTTATTGGTACACAAAACACGTTTGACAGATTTCAAATTCCAACAGGTTTAAATATTTCAAATCCTCCTGACAGCATGGTTGTGATTATAAGTAGTTCTAATCTTAACCCGCCGCAGATACCCGGTAGTTATTTGTTTATAGACAGCATTTCATTTATGCATTCGGCAGATGTTTTCCCTAATAATAATTTTGAAGACTGGACAACAACAGATTATGGTTCAAATCCGGATTACTGGTCATCATTAAATAATTTTGCATTTTTGGGGTTTCCGGTTATGTCATTTCAGTCAAATGATTTTCATGGCGGGTCATCTGCAGTTAAGATAATTAGTGATACTGCAACATTATTTCCACCATTTGGCACAGGAGCATTAGATACTATTGCAGGTATGGTATTTATTGGGCCACCCGATATGGATAGACCCGGGATACCTTTTTTCTTACGTCCTACTGCCATGAACTTTTATTCAAAATGTGTTGTACCGGCAGGATCTCCGGTTTATGCATCCATTACTTTAACACGATGGAATCCTTCAACTCATAGCCGAGACGAAATTGGTTCCGGTATTTATACTGCCAATTCATCTGTTAGCTCTTACACATTGGTTACAGTGCCAATAAATTATAATTCTTTTGATTCACCCGATACAATGCAAATTTCATTTATGGGCGGAGATTTAGGTAATGGCGGAACAATTTTGCCCGGAGCCGAATTTTATGTGGATGATGTAAGTTTAACGGTTCAAAGTGAATTAATAGATTTAGGTGATGTATTAAACGATATTGTAATTTTCCCAAATCCTGTAAGCGATAAGTTATATATCAATTTAAATTCCGAAGAAAGCAAAATTATTACTATTTACAACAGTAATGGTGCTAAAGTTTTATCGCATAATATTTCTAAAAATGGCTCTGAAATAGATTTTTCCATGTTTGATAATGGTATTTATTTTTATAATATCTATACTGATGATGGGGTATTTCTAAAAAGCGGCAAGCTAATTAAAGAATAAAAAAAAGCCCCGGCATTTCGGGGCTTTTTCATTTAAGATAATGTTGCTACCATTACTGCTTTAATTGTATGCAGTCTGTTTTCGGCCTCGTCAAATACGATGGATGCCGATGATTCAAATACCTCTTCGGTAACTTCCATAGACTCCAAACCAAATTTTTGATAAATTTCTTCACCAATAGTTGTTTCGCGATTATGAAAAGCCGGTAAACAGTGCATAAATTTCACGTTTGGATTTCCCGTAAGTTCCATAGCCTTTTTATTTACCTGATAAGGTTTCAGAAGCTTAATACGTTCTTCCCAAACTTCTGCAGGTTCACCCATACTTACCCAAACATCAGTATATAAGAAATCACATCCTTTCACTCCTTCTTCAACATTTTCAGTTAAAGTAATTTTGGCTCCCGTTTCTTTTGCTATTTCACGACATTTAGCCACAAGGCTTTCTTCGGGCCAGATATTTTTAGGAGCACAAGCTCTGAAATCCATGCCCATTTTTGCAGCACCAACCATAAGTGAATTGCCCATATTATTTCTGGCATCGCCTAAATAACAAAAAGCAACTTTGCTTAATGGCTTATCGCAATGTTCCATCATGGTAAGAAAGTCAGCCAATATTTGAGTCGGATGAAATTCATTCGTAAGTCCGTTCCATACAGGCACGCCTGCATATTTCCCAAGAGCTTCAACAATGTCTTGACCATAGCCGCGATACTCTATTGCATCATACATTCTTCCAAGAACACGAGCTGTATCCTTCATTGATTCTTTTTTACCCATTTGCGAGCCACTGGGTCCCAGATAAGTTACATGAGCACCCTGGTCGAGTGCGGCAACTTCAAAGGCACAACGTGTACGAGTACTGTCTTTTTCGAAAAGAAGAACGATGTTTTTACCTTTTAGTTTTTGAACTTCGGTTCCCGTATATTTTGCTCTTTTTAAATCGGCTGAAAGCTGAAGTAAAAATTTGATTTCCTGCGGTGTGAAGTCCAATAATTTAAGAAAATTTCTGTTTTTTAGGTTAAATGCCATAATCAATTTTAATTTACATGGTATCGAACTTCCATCAGGCGAAGTTCATAGCCTTTCTTTTTAAAATCTTTTTTAATGTTTTCTCTTTCGGTCAAAGCTTTTTGACGATCATTGAAAACCTTGGTATTCATGCTTTTAGTTAACAAAAAATAATCTTTTGGATAATTGATTCTGGCAGATTCCAAAAAGGAGGTTTCGGCTCCGGTTTTATTTGATTTTTCGGAATTTGAAGGATCCATTACCGAAGATATAATAGCAACTTTTTTGTTATCAACTAAACCATAAGCATAAGTAACATAATATGATTTTGTAGGGATAACTACAGTATTAGTTGACTTGGTGCCGGGGGGAGTTAGCATTTCCAGAATGTTTTCAGGAATAAAAGACACCTTGTCTTTTGGTATTGTGCCATTGTAAATAAAAAATGCACCAACGCCACCGCCAATAATAATTATTCCAAGCAATATTAATACGATTACCAGCCAAACTTTTGATTTTTTCTTAGGTGGAACATATTGATGTTGTGGAGTTGTTTGGTAATATATTGGTTCAGGCTGTGGACTGGGTTGTATAATGGGTGGTGCTTGTTCAATTACAGGCTCAGGTGGTATAATTGGAGGTGCTTGTTCGTTTAAAACAGGTGGCACGTTATCTGGCTGCTCTTCAGGAATACTAGTAGGTATTACAGGTGGTTCCTGATTATTTAATTCCGGAGGAGAATCTGGTAAATCTTGTGGGGGCATTGGCGTAGGAATGGGAGGCCTATCAGCCAGCTTAAAACCACAAGAGGGGCACAAAAATTCGTCCCCCTCCAGTTTGTTTCCGCACTCCGGACAGAATGCGTATTCGTGAGCTTTCATTTGAAAATCTATTTAACCTTAATTATCTCATGCGAAACTAGAATACTAGCAATTGAGGCAAGAATAGTCAGGTAGTAGCCAATACCAAGAAATCCAAGTGGAACAGAGTTAGAAGAAAGTTGAAGCAGAATCAAAAGGGCAAATGCACATGCCGCATAGGACAAGTATTTCGGGAAATTTGAAAGTAACTTCTCATCCATTTTAAATGATTTGCCAAAAAGTGAAAAAACAATCATACCTGCAAAAGCAAGAAAACAAAAGACTCCTTGCCATGCATTAATCATACTGACACTATAAGATCCGAAAAGCCCAGCGTTTATTCTATAGAGTGGAAGAAACGCTGCAATAAGACCAACAAGACCAATAATTGCCATAATCTTTCCTTGTGTAGGAATATTTTTAAAATCGAATCCTTGATGGCCCTGAGGCTGCTGTGGTGTTGGGTTTGTGTTTTGTTCCATAATTTTGTGTTTTATAGGTTTAACAATAATTGGCTTTTATACAAATTTGTTATTTTGTTTTTAAATACAGTGTTTAATTTTTTAATGTGATTTAGGAGACTTTGTTAGTCCCATAAAAAAACTTATAACAGAGGCCGACGAAGTAATAATCAATCCTATTCCGAGTGATACCATTGGCTGGTCGATAACTCGAAATAATACCCAAAGAGATAAAATACTTGGAATAACAGATAGTATTATGTTGAGTAGTTTTCTTGTTTTAATTTCCATATTTATTTTGTCACCCATAAAATTGAGTAATCCAAAAGCGATAAGCGAAATTAATGCAATTACACCTTGCCAGGCTTCAATGCCGCTTGCAGACGAGGAAATACCCCAAAAGGATACTTTTGCCCAAGGCAGAAATACTCCCACTGCACCAACAAGGGCTACGATACCGGCAATCATCGAACCTGAAGACCCGCTTTTTGGCGCTGCCTGTGGAGCATAGGCCGGTTGCTGCTGTCGCTGATAGCTGAATTGCTGTTGCTGCTGCTGATATTGATATTGAGGTGTAGTTTGTTGCTGCTGTTGTTGACATTGATATTGATATTGAGGCTGAGGTGTAGGTTTTTGCTGCTGCAGCTGTGCAGGTTGCTGTGCAGGCGGTGGTGTTGGGTTTACCGGAACCTGAGTAGTTATCTCTGACTTAATTTCGAATCCGCAAACGTGACAAAAACGCGCTGCAGGTTTTAATTCAACATTACATTTGGGACAGTTCATATTAATTTTATCCAAATTAAAAATAAGGGCTAATTTAAGCAATAATTTTTGTTCCTGCATCAGAATTTTTTAACTGAGTTGCTTCAGTTATTATTGCTTCTTTGCCACCATTTTTCACAAACATGATACAAGCACGTACTTTTGGAGCCATACTACCTTCGGTAAACTGCCCGTCGGCTAAATGTTTTTCTATTTCAGGAATGGTAATTTTTTCAAGTTTTTGCTCGTTTGGCTTGTTAAAGTTAATAAACACATTGGATACATCAGTCAGAATATAAAAGTCGTTTGCTTTTATTTTACACGCCAATGTTGCTGATGCAAGATCTTTGTCTATTACTGCATCAACACCTTGCATATCTCCGTTTTTATCTTCAAAAACAGGGATTCCGCCACCACCCACGGTAATTACTATATTTCCTTCTCTGGCTAAACGTTCAACTATTTCCCAATTTACAATATCTACAGGTTTTGGAGATGCCACAACCCTGCGCCAGCCTCTGCCGCGTGGGTCTTCTTTAAATATCCATCCATATTGCAAAGCAAGGCCATCAGCTTGTTCTTTTGAATAATATGGGCCTACAGGTTTGGTAGGATTGCTGAAAGCAGGGTCATTTTTATCTACCACAACACGTGTTACCAAGGAAAGAATATTTTTTTTGATATCGTGTTTACGAAGTACATTTTGCAATTGTTGCTCTATTAAATAAGCAATTGACCCCTGTGTTTCGCTAACGCAAAAATGCATTGGCTGTCCAATTACCCCATGTTTTTCTTCGCCTGCATCATGTTGCAAAAGCACATTACCAACCTGAGGTCCGTTCCCATGCCCTATAACTATATTATACCCTTGCTTAATTAAATCAACTAAATTTTCACAAGTGGCAGTAACATTAGCTACCTGCTCTGCATATGTACCTTTTTGATCTCCTCTTAACAGAGCATTTCCCCCAAAAGCTACTACTGCTAATTTATCCATAACAATTCTTTATTGATTATTTTTGCAAAACTAAGAATTCTTTTCAAATACAAAACAAGTAATGTCAACTCATTTTCAAGAACGGTTTTATTTTACTACTTTAGGCTGCAAACTTAATTTTGCCGAATCTGCTGCTTTAATAAAAAGATTTTCAGACTTAGGATTTATTCAATCACAATGTGTTGATGAGGCAGACTGGGTAATCGTGCATTCATGTGCAGTTACCTCTGTAGCCGAAAAAAAAACCCGCCAAACTATAACAAAACTGCTGAAGGAATCACCAAAAGCCAAATTTATTATTATAGGCTGTATGGCTGACATTAACAGTGAACCATTGCATAAATTGCTTAAAAACAACGAGTATTATATAGTTGATCATTCGCAAAAAATGAATATTGCTAATATATTGACAGGTGAAAACACATTGCATAAAACTATTAACACATTTAAAGGTGCTTATAGCCTTGACCAAAGAACCCGTAGCTTTTTGAAAATTCAGGATGGATGCGATTATTTCTGTTCTTACTGCACTGTTCCCTATGCGCGTGGCAGAAGCGTAAGCAATACAATAAAAGGAGTTTTAAGCGATATTGAATCAATAATAGACAAAGGATTTAAGGAGATAATTCTTACAGGAGTAAACATTGGTACTTTTGGGCTTAACAACAATGAAAGTTTTTATCAATTGCTCGAAAATATTGATAAAAGGAATTATGATGTCAGAATTCGTCTGGGTAGCACCGAACCCGAGTTATTGTCAAATGAAATAATTTCATTGGTTTCAAAATCAAAAATCATTATGCCTCATTTTCATCTGCCTTTGCAAAGTGGCTGTGATAAAACGCTGCAAAGAATGAGGCGACGCTATAATGTTAATCTTTTTGCACAAAAAGTTGGTTTAATTATACAACTAATTCCACACGCATGTATTGCAGCCGATGTTATCGTGGGCTTTCCGGGAGAAACAGAAGAGGATTTTCAACAATCATATAACTTTATCAAATCTATTCCGATAAGTTATTTGCATATTTTCCCATATTCAAACAGACCTCTTGCTCATGCTAGTAAATATCCCGATCAGATAAATCCTGCCGAAATAAAAAAGCGGGCAAATGAACTAAGCGTTTTGGCAAAAGAAAAACAAAAAATATTTTTTACAGAGAATATTGGTACTGTTAGGCCGGTGCTATTTGAGAGTTATTGCGATAAAGATCTCATATTTGGATTTACAGATAATTATATAAAATGTGGGATAAATGATTTAAGCATATCAGAAAATCAATTATTATCATTAAGACTTGATAAAATTGAATCAAATAATTTATACGTTTTTGTAAAAAACTTATCTCAGTAAAAATTTATTGGCAGTTTTCCAGCTTCGTTTTAACGAAATTTCATATTGTATTTCAGTCTTGCTTTTAATAAAGTTACAAAAAATAACTTCCCGATTAACGTATCTACCCCATGCTAAATTATTTTTCAACAATGAATTCCAATAATCAACCGATGTTTTTTTTAATCCAATAATTTTATCAACCCATTCCAAATAAGATTGAAAATATTTTGTGGATACTCCTTTCATTTTTTTTCTAATATAATTATTGATCCCCTCATGAAGCTTATCGGCATTCCTGACATCAAATTTATTGTATTTGTTGTCTGGTCTAAAAAGCGTGAACCCTAATTTTTTTGAATTGGAAAATTTAACCAAAGGAATTTTAAAAGGAGCTAAAACAATAGCGCCATTTTTTATTTTTTCAACCAAGTTTTCGGGGAAGTCAATTGAACTCAAATTACCCACACTTAATAAAGTAAGCTGTGAATGATTGCTATAATCGGCAATGGCTAAAACATTTGACTTAGCACTATTTTCTTTAGTTTTACTTTTTTCATTTCTAATACCTTTTCGGCTAAACGAAAATTCATCAGTGTTAAAATCTGTAATTCCCTCATATTTGTGAATAGGTTCATTAAAAGCGCTTAATATTTTATGTCGCCACTCAAATGCAGTAGATACTGCAATGCCGGTATTTTCTGCCATGTTATGTAATGTCTGATAACCAGATGACATGTGTTTAAAAAAGACAAAAAACTCTTTTTGCTTTTTTATGGCATGAATTGGTGTTCCCGTAGTTTCAGAAAAAGTCTTTTTGCATTTTTTACATTTAAATCTGGGCTTACAGGATACGCTAGATCCATTGTGACTAAAATTGCTTGAATTACAAAAAGGACAATTAATCGCAGGTTTAATTTTTGATATACTGCTGGTATTTAAAGTTTTATGCACATTTTGGAGTTCTGCGATTATTTTTTTTCTTAAATGTGAGGGTAGATTTTTGAAGGTGGGGAGGTCCATCATTTTTTATGCAAAAGTGTGAAATAAAAATCACACTGTTAACTAAAATTAAAAATTTATCATTTTTTTAACTTTGCCCAAAATTCAGCCATGCAATATTTTAATAAAATATTAAATTCTGTAATCGCCGTTGCAAATAAAGTAGGCTCTTTTCAATTAGATTCTTCTAGTAAATTGAAAAAATCGGACATTGAATCTAAAGGACTGAATGACTTTGTGTCGTTTGTTGACAAGCAATCCGAGTCCATGTTGATTGACGAATTAAGTGAAATAATTCCTAATAGTTCTTTTCTGGCTGAAGAAAGCGGTAAAATGTACACGGAAAGTGAATGGATGTGGATTGTTGACCCTTTGGATGGCACAACTAATTATATCCATGGCATCCCATTATATAGTATCAGCATTGCTTTAATGAAAGACGGAATATTGCAATTGGCTGTTATACATGAGCCTAATTTAAATGAAACTTTTCATGCAATTTCGGGTGGTGGCGCATTTGTAAATGGCAAACCTATAAATATTGGTAATGCGTTATGCATGAAAGATTCTCTTTGGGCAACAGGTTTTCCTTATTATGATTTTGACAAAATCGATGAATACATGGATTTTATCAAATATTCCATTAAGCATACGCATGGGTTAAGAAGATTAGGCAGTGCAGCTGTTGATTTAGCATATACTGCTGCAGGACGATTAGATGGATTTTTTGAATTTGGATTGAAACCATGGGATGTGGCTGCGGGCGCTTTAATTGTTCAGGAAGCAGGGGGCATTGTAACAGATTTCTTAGGTAAGGATGGATATATATTTAATCAGGAAATTATTGCTTGCAACAAAATGTTATATGAGGAATTTTATGATAATTTCAAAAGAATATATTTTGGATAATCATTATAAAACTAAAAGCATTTTATAAAATGAATTTTGATAAACTAATCCATGGTTGTTGATTGGGCAGGGGAGCAACAAATTCTAAAATATCCTTTTGGGTCGGATGAGGAAATGACAGTTTCCAAGAAAGCAAAGAGATGTTACCATCAGGATTTGAACGTTTTGCCCCATATTTCAAATCACCTTTTATAACACAGCCAATATTTGCAAGTTGGGCTCTGATTTGATGATGCCGACCTGTAATTAAGTTTATTTCAATTAACGAATAGCGTTCGGAGTTCCCAAGCCATTTATAGTTTAATATTGCCTCTTTACTGAATTTTGTAGGTAAATCTACAATAAAAGATTTATTTAATTTTTCATTTCGCTCGATAAAGTTTTTTAATTCACCTACTTCGGGATTTGGTTTTGCATAGGTAACAGCTAAATATGTTTTTTTTGCATTTCCGTTTCTAAAAGACTCATTTAATCTTTCAAGGGCTTTTGAGGTACGGGCAAAAACCATTAAACCACCTACAGGTCTGTCCAGTCGATGTGCAACACCTAAAAAAACATTACCGGGCTTTTGATATTTTTCCTTTAAATATAATTTTATTTTATCAGGAAGAGTTATGTCTCCAGTTTTATCGCCTTGAGATATTTCGCCATTTAGTTTATATACTACTATTACATGATTGTCTTCAAAAAGGATTCTTGCCTTTAAATCATCAATATCAAATTTACCTTTATTCAAGAGCATTTGTAATTTGGCAAAACACAGATTGAGTTTGTTTTTTTCAATAGTTTACATATAAAAAAGCCGCTATCAATATTGTTCTTTTTCGTTTGGAAAATCTCTTGATTTTACATCTTGTACATAATTAGTTATTGCCCCTGTTATTTCAGCAAACAGATTATGGTATCTGCGTAAAAAACGAGGTGAAAAATCCTGATTAATGCCTAGCATATCGTGCAGTACAAGTACCTGCCCGTCGCAGTGTTGCCCTGCACCAATCCCTATAGTAGGAATCTTCAGACTCTCGCTTACTTCTTTAGCAAGCGAAGCCGGAATTTTTTCCAAAACAATTCCGAAGCAGCCGGCTTTTTCAAGAAGTAGAGCATCTTCCTTTAATTTTTTTGCTTCTTCTTCTTCACGAGCCCGAACCGAGTAAGTCCCAAATTTATAAATAGACTGTGGTGTAAGACCAAGATGTCCCATAACAGGAATTCCGGCTGACAATATACGTTTTACGCTTTCAATTATTTCTTTTCCACCTTCCATTTTGATGGCGCTGGCACCTGCTTCTTTCATTATACGAATTGCAGATTGCAATGCTTCTTTTGAATCTCCCTGATAGGTGCCAAAAGGCAGGTCAACAACTATTAATGCACGGTCAACACCTCTTACTACCGAGGTGGCGTGATAAATCATTTGTTCAAGTGTGATTGGCAGTGTGGTTTCGTTTCCGGCCATTACGTTTGACGCGGAGTCTCCAACCAAAATTATATCTATCCCGGCTTTATCAATAATTTTTGCCATGGAAAAATCGTAGGCCGTAAGCATGGCAATTTTTTCACCCTTCAACTTCATTTCATGCAAAACGTGGGTGGTTATTTTTGGTAATGTTCTAAAATCTGTCATTGCAATTAAATTATATGTCAAAGATAAAAATAAAAATCACTAATTGAATTTACATTGTAATTGAAAGAGAAATGCAATATAGTCCAGTTAGATTGGCTACATTAATTAAATGATGAAAACTTAAAATAAAGTATAATTTTATTAATCCCGGCTAGCTTTATCTTTTCTTTTAGCGGCTTTTTCAAGGCGTTTT
>Ga0255341_1001636_pt1 | contig 30958 bp, 26 predicted proteins | sample wastewater_treat_8_FD_192418 | JGI IMG/M metagenome (GOLD analysis project Ga0255341, IMG submission 192418) | Wastewater microbial communities from Lulu Island WWTP, Vancouver, Canada - plant12 | ecosystem: Engineered > WWTP > Wastewater > Unclassified | place: Canada: Vancouver, British...
GTCTATGTGTTAATTAAAATTGTCAATAAATTTGCCTAAAACCTTACAAAAGTCATATATTATTAAGTAGGATTGACTTAAAGAGAGAGTTTTTATTTAAGAAATCCACTTAATTGATTCATTAATTCAAATTTGTGATTTCAGGTTACTTACGAAAGCTAAAGAAGTGAAAGTGACGCTTTTTGAAGTAATCTGCCAGCGATAGAAAGGATAGTTATGGATCCAGTTACCATTGCGCTAGCTATTGTAGGTATTGGCGCCGGATTTGCTACTAGTCAAATAATAACTAAACGTAAAATAGGTTCGGCGGAGCATGAAGCCGAAAAACAGTTAGCCAAGGCTAATAAAGAGGCTGCCTCTATTACTAGGAAAGCACAAGAAGAAGCCTCAAAAATTGTTGAAGAAACTCGCAAGGAGGAACAACGACATCGTAAAGAACTTAAAGAAACCGAGAACAGGTTGCGAGAAAGAGAAACGTCATTAGACAAAAAATTAGACGAATTAGATAAACGAAGTGAAAAGTTACGTTCCAGCGAAGATGAAGTTGAAGAGCTAAAAAATGACATTCGTGATTTAAGAAAAAAGCAACAAGACAAGCTGGAAAAAATCGCCAAACTAACCAAAGCCGAAGCTGCCGAAAAATTGCTTACGATGACAGAAAGAGACGTTAAGCAAGATTTAACCAGTCTAGTCACCAAGTTGCAAAACGAGGCTAAAGAAAATGCTGAAGAGAGCGCTGGAGTAATTTTGATTTCGGCTATGGAGCGTATGGCCAGTGAAGTAGCGGCCGAGCGGACAGTCACTGCCGTAAAGCTAGAAGACGAAGAAATGAAAGGGCGGATAATTGGCAAAGAAGGGCGAAATATTCAAGCCTTGCAACGCGCCACGGGAGTTGACATCTTGGTCGATGATACTCCCGGAATGATAGTACTAAGTAGCTTCGATCCGGTACGACGAGAAGTAGCACGCACCGCCCTGGAGATGTTGTTGAAAGACGGCCGCGTGCATCCCGGTCGCATTGAAGAGGTGGTCGAGAAAGCTCAAAAACAGGTTCAAAAAGAGGTCATAAGAGCGGGTGAAGATTCAGCCCGCGAGGTTGGTATAGTAGGAATTCCTCGAGAAATTCTACAATACTTAGGCGAACTTAAGTTTCGTACCAGTTACGGCCAGAATGTACTTAAACACTCGGTAGAAATGGCTCATATTGCCGGTATCATTGCAGACGAAATCGGGGCCGATTCCCACATAACAAAATATGCTGCCTTAATTCACGATATCGGAAAAGCTTTGAGTCACAAAATTGAAGGCAAACACCATATGATTACCGGGGAGATAGCTCGTAAATATGGGGTACCAGAAGAAGTTGCCGCCGCTGCTGAAGCTCATCACGACGACGTAGAAGCCACAAGTGTTGAGGCACTGGTAATTAGGGTGGTTGATGCTATCAGTTCTGCCCGCCCCGGAGCTCGCAATATATCAAGTGAAAATTTTGCCGAGCGGATGAAGGAACTCGAAAATGTGGCTACAGGATTTAGCGGGATTGAGAAAGCTTACGCTATTAGTGCTGGTCGTGAAGTGAGAATTTTCGTAAAACCTGGAGAGATTGATGATTTGAGTGCCATTAAATTGGCTCGCGACATAGCTACTAAAATAGAGTCAACTATGCAATACCCGGGCACCATAAAAGTCAATGTAATACGCGAAACTCGCGCCATAGAGTATGCAAAGTAAAAAACAACAAAAATTTAAAATAACTAGGCAATTTGTGTGCTTTTTCCACTTTGTTAGTTGGTTCTCTATAAGTCTTGGGCTTAGCTTGTACTTTAAGGGACCGAATCTTGAGATTCATATACCGTTTGGTTTTATCAAAATTGGTTTTGAAGAACATAGCGAATTGCGCCCAGCTAATGAGGATAAGTTTCGTAAAAGAACTATTGGGCTTCAGGAACGCTGGTAGACAATCATTTGGGGATAAAAAAGGGATAGTTTATAATTATCCCCGTTATCGGGGTGTGGCGCAGTTGGCTAGCGCGCGCGCTTTGGGAGCGCGAGGTCGGAGGTTCAAGTCCTCTCACCCCGACCATCCTCTGTGATTCGGCTTTTGTCGAAACACAGAGGATTTTAAATTATGCTATTGTTTTAAATCTCAAATGATTATACTTTGGTAGAGTACAAAAAGTATAACAAGTTATACATTAGGAGAAATACCATGCAGAATTTCGAACATAGTTTTTTTGGTCGTTGCACGGTCGGTCAAAAAGGTCAAGTTGTAATACCGGTTAAAGCAAGAAAAAAGATGAGGTTAAACAATGATGACGAGCTAGTGGTGTTTGGCAATAAAAAAATATTACATATGATAAAGGCTTCCGAATTAGGCAGTATACTAAAATCTTTAAGGGAAAAATTTGACTTGGAGGCAAGCAAAGGCGAAAGAGTAGCTAAACAGGGAAATAAAAATGCTAAATAAGCTTATAAAAAAAACAAACCGTAAGTGGTGGATACTCGGTACTGTTTGTTTTGCTCTATTGATGATCGTACTGGACGGCAATGTAGTAAATCTGGCGATACCCAGCATAATAGATACCTTTAATGCTTCTATCAGCCAGGTCGAGTGGGTCAATAATGCTTATTTACTTGTTTTTGCCGTTTTTCTTATTACCTTTGGCCGATTAGGAGATGAATTTGGCCGAAAAAAACTGTTTATTATTGGATTGATAGTTTTTGTTTTGGGCTCTATGCTATGCGGAATTTCAAATTCAATCAACCAATTAATCTTTTTTAGATGCTTGCAGGGTTTTGGTGGTGCGGCCATGATGCCGGCCACACTATCGCTTATCACCGTAAGCTTTAAGGCGAAAGAGCGAGGTGTTGCCCTAGGGCTTTGGGGTGCGGTAGCGGGGGTGAGCATTGTACTTGGCCCGATAATTGGCGGGCTATTAACGGAACACGGGTTGGGGTTGGCTATAAATAATTTTTTGGGTATCAGTGAATTTTGGAGGTATGTATTTTATATCAACTTGCCGATTGGCATTACCGCTATTGTCGCAACTTTGATAATAATTCCAGAATCCCGCGATCGAGAGAAAAAGCATCCGGTGGACTTTTTGGGCATTTTGTTGTCGGGCTTTTCGATTTTACTATTAACTTTTGCATTTATTGAAGGTGCAAAATATGGCTGGTGGCAAGCCCTGCAAGCTTTTAGCCTATTTGGTTGGCATATTAAATTTGGCAATTTGAGTATTGTTCCGGTACTTTTTGTGCTTTCGATTGTTTTTGGAATTCTATTTTTTATATGGGAAAAGTATAAAAAACACGAACCCTTAGTAAATATCGAATTATTTAAAGAGCGCAACTACAAAGCCGGCAATGCGGTTACTGCTATCTTGTCTTTTGCTATGATGGGCTCTTTCTTTTTACTGCCTTTGTTTTTGCAACTAATTTTAGGATTAAGCCCAGCCAAGACCGGCCAATACCTGATACCTTTGGCTGTAACTATTATTATGGTCGCTCCACTATCGGGTAGGTTGGCCGATAAACTGGGCCCGCGCTATTTAGCTTTTAGCGGTTTGCTAGTAATGTCGATTGGCCTTTATATAATGAGCCACTTTACCATTAACACCTCCGCTCATGATTTAGTTTTACCTTTTGTGATAGTCGGACTTGGCATGGGGCTTATTCAAGCTCCGATATCAAGTGCTGTTTTAAAGAATGTTCCAGAGGACAAAGCCGGTGGTGCTTCTGGGGTGGTGACGACAATTAGACAGATTGGGTCGATAATGGGTATAGCAGTTTTGGGCGCTGTTCTGCAATCGCAAATGATTAGTTCGTTCAATAAAAGCATTAACCAAATGAGCGAAGTGCCAACAGCTATGAAAACCCAAATATCCCAACAAGTAAGCGCCGGTAATGCTTTTCGTTCTAGTAAAGCAATGCAACGTCAATTAAATTATGCTCTGAACCAACAACTACAAAAAGCGGTGCCTCTGCCTGATTTATCTGAATTATCGCCCGCACAAAAAGATGTGATGATAGCTAAGGTGCAGTCTAGAAGACAAGTTCTTGCTAAACAGTTTGGCTCAATTGGTCAAAAAATTAATATGAATGTTAAAAAGAGTTTTATGGACTCGCTGGGAGATACGCTTCGGATGGCCTCATTGATTACATTGTTTGGCGCTGGCGTGTCGCTGTTTCTGCAAAACCCTCAAAAAAGAAGCAAGCAAGCTGTTGTCATAAAAGGATGAGTACCGTCTTTTTTAACGAATTATATTTATTTTTATGTTAGGATAATTTTATGAACGAAGCATGGTTTAACCATAATTGGTGGTGGTTTCTGTTAGTGTTACTATGGTCGTATGCCTGGAAGGCGTTTGCTCTTTGGCGGGCAGCTAGAAAGAACGACAAAGTTTGGTTTGTGGTGCTTCTGTTAGTAAATACTGCTGGTATTCTAGAAATATTTTATCTCTTTTACTTTTCTAAATTAGGTAAGAAAGCACCAAAAACAGAGTAATTTAAGCTATAATTTGGTTGTTGTATGAGTCAAAACTTCTACGACGGGGTGTGGCGCAGTTGGCTAGCGCGCAGCGTTCGGGACGCTGAGGTCGGAGGTTCAAGTCCTCTCACCCCGACCAAGCCATCTTAACTCTATTATCCGTGTTTGCCGTGTATAATACCAAGCGATGGAAGATTGTGTAATCCAGACCAACAGTATCCATAAAATTTATAAGACCGGTGGGCTCGATACTCATGCTTTAAAAGGAGTGTCCTTAAAAATTAACAAAGGTGAATTTGTTATCATCACCGGACGCAACGGTTCCGGTAAATCGACTTTGATGCACCAACTTGCTTTGCTAGATAAGCCGGATAAAGGGCAAGTAATTATCAATAATCAAGACACTTCTCGCATGGGAGAAGTGCAAAAAACGAAACTAAGATTATTAAACTTGGGCTATATTTTTCAGGAATATGCACTGATAGCCGAACTAACTGCCCTGGAGAACGTTATTCTGCCGGCAATGATGCACGAATCGGGCAGGTTGGCTAAAAAAAGAGCGATTGGCTTGTTAAAAAAAGTCGGTTTGGCTGGCAAGTACAACCGTCTGCCACCACAACTATCCGGTGGAGAGCAGCAGAAAGTTGCAATAGCTAGATCACTAATCAATTCACCTTCAATTATTTTTGCCGATGAACCAACGGCTAATCTTGATACAGTTGCCTCTAAAGACATAATGGAGATTTTCAAAACTCTAAACCAAAGAGATAACATCACTATAGTAATGGTCACACACGAACCGGAAGAACTCGCGTATGCCACAAGACACATTACCGTGTCCGACGGAAGGCTAAAATGAAATACCAGCTTCGTTTACCGTTTTATCTAGCCTGGCAGTATATTCACCGAGGTAAAAAGTGGGCAATAGCTTTGACTTTGGTGCTCTTAGCCACTGCTTTTGTGAACCTGCTGTTTATATCTTCTTTATTCAACGGGGTGATAGATGGTTCTAATAAGCAAATCATTAACACCATGTCGGGCAACATTTATATAACTTCGAAAAACGGTAAAGACTTTATTGGTAACACCAAACAAGCTGTTAAACAAATTAAACAAATAGAGGGAGTGGAAGGGGTAAGCGCAGAAACCCAAGTACAAGGAAGGCTAAAATACAGCGGCATTACAGTAAGCGGGCAAATTTTGGCTGTTAATCCGGAGGCCTCAAAAACAGTTGTCAATATCGCCGATAAAATTGTGGAAGGCGCGTACCTAAAGCCCAATGATACAAATAAAATAATTATAGGATGCCAGATAGCCGGTGGCGAAGGCGTAGCCAATAACGCCTTTTCTTTTAAGGGCGCTAAAGTGGGCGAAGAAGTTCAGCTAATGACAGACAAAGGCGTAAAAACGTTTGTCATTAAAGGAATATTTGACACAAAATTCATAAATTCAGACTTGAGAGCTTTTATTACTGAAAAGTCATATAAAACAATCAACCCGAATTATAATCCGGACTCCTCTACGACAATAATCATTAAGACCAATCAAAAATATAATCAAGACGAGCTGGTCGATAAAATCAAGGCTCTTGATATAGACGGTGAAGTGTATACGTGGCAGGAAGCTGCCGGGTTAATGAAATCGGTCAGCGAAAGCTTTTTAAGTATCAATGTTATTGTATCGTTTGTAGGTATAGTTATTGCTGCCGTTACAGTCTTTATAGTAATTTACGTAGATATTTTAAATAAGAGGCGTCAGATTGGAATTTTGAGAGCCATCGGCATTAGATCCTATATCATAGTTTTAAGCTATGTAATATTATCTTCGGTTTACGCCTTAGGGGGAGTCCTTTTGGGTACGGTTGTGTTTCATTTTGGTCTGGTGCCGTATTTTCAGGCACATCCGTTTGAAATACCCATTACGGACGTGGTGTTGGTTATAGGAGCTAAGGACTATATAGCCAGAGCCGAATCATTAATTTGGGTTTCAATTTTCTCGGGATTAATACCATCAATTATTGTGGTTAGAGCCAAAATGTTGGATGCTATACTCGGTAAGTAATTGCAACAACCAATAACTATCTAATAAATATAAATAACTGTTAAAATATGCTTATGTCAATAACCTTGTTTCTTAAATGGTGGTACGGCATAGGTTGGAAGCAGGAGTTTGCAAAAATACAAAAACGAGCCGTAATTATCGCTCAAGAAATGTCTTTAACCATCTTACTAAAAACCCTATTTCAACCGTGGAAGCAGCTGGTTTCTTACGTGCCTAAAGATACCTCTCTAGACGACAAACTACGAGTAGTTTTTGACAACTTGTTTGCTAGATGTTTTGGCTTTGTGATTCGTTCTGCAGTTATACTGGTGGGCATTTTACTGATAGTTATTTCGGTAATTTTGAGTGTTGCTTTAGTCGTTTTATGGCCAATTATTCCATTTTTACCTTTAGCGTTCGTGTATCTGGGGTTGTTCGCATGAATGTGCTAATAAAAATCGATTTTAATCACCCTAGAGTAAAAAAAGCTTATCTAAATGGTCGTCTTTCTAAGAGTATTATAACGTTGCTTAGTGTTTTAGGCTTGTTAATGATAGGTCTAGGGGTATTCGGGCTTTTAATGGGGGTTAAGCTGAGCTGGTTAGCATTTATTGCCCCCTGCTATATTTTTATGTTGGCCGAATGGTGGCGGCAGGAGCTGGCTAACGTCCTCCCGACGCACACTAGTCAAAAGCCAGAAGAACTGTTGGATTATAAAATACTAGATAATTTTGTAAAATCGGATAACGATTTGGAAGATTTAATTCGGGTACTCGAAAAACAAATGGGGTATCGTTTTATGTTAAACCGTTTGCTGGGGTCTAGCGAGATTGTTAAAAGTTGCCAATTAAATGTTACCCCGGAAGATTTTTGGTCTAAATTAATAAACTTGTGGGAGCAAAATTACGACGAGGACGGAGTAGATTCTGCGCACATTTGCACAGCGCTAATTTTAAATTCGTCGAATGCAAAAGAGTTACTTGTATCTGCTAATTGTAGCGAGCAAGACATTCTATCTGTTTTAAGATGGTATCTTTATGTAAAAAAGACCATGCGCACTTTAAAAGAGAGGCGTAACAGTGGTGGTATAGCCAAAGATTGGGCAGCCGGGTACACGCCCATACTCAATCGTTTTGGCAGAAACCTGACAAGCGAAGTGGCGTACGGCAGTGTATTGAATCGGGCTCAGAATTTACACAAAGACATCATCGACCAAATGGTTAGCATTTACGATAGCGGAGGCCGGGCCAACTGTGCATTGGTAGGGGAAGTAGGCGTGGGCAAGACTACCAGCGTTCAAGGGTTTGCCGAATCTCTGTTGTTTGGAGATGCTCCGGAATCTATTAAGTACAATCAAATATTTTTGGTAGATACGGCCAGTATTCTAAGCAGTGCTTCGGCAGAAAAGTTAGACTACATTGTTACCAGTTTGTTTTTAGAAGCTTATAAAGCAAAAAACATAATATTATTTTTCCCTAGCGCCGAACAGCTTTTCGACTCGGGTAAAGACAAAATCGATTTAAGTGACACGGTACTGCCAATAATTCAAGGTGGTAGGGTAAAAACCATTTTTTCGTTTACGCCAAAGAGCTGGCAGGATTTGGAGAGACGCAAACCAGCGGCCGTGGCAGCTTTAAATTATCAGGTTGTACAACCGACCACCAGAGAAGAAACGCTGTTAATTTTAGAAAATCAATCTATGTTTGTAGAACAACATTACAACTGTCTGTTCACTTATAAAAGTTTACAAGAGGTCTATCATCTATCAGAGAGGTATGGGCCAGACATAGCCATGCCGGCAAAGGCAATTGCTGTTTTAGAAAGTGCCGGCCGTCAAAATCCAAAATCTTTGATTACCAAAGAATTGGTTCAAAAAAGCGTTGAGGCGACTACCGGTGTGAAACTGGCAATTGCAGGTGATGAAGAAAGAGCGGAACTGCTTAATTTGGAAGAAAAAATAAAACAGAAAATTGTTGGCCAAACGGAGGCTGTCAAACAAGTTGTAACGGCATTAATAAGAAGTAGAGCAGGGGTTTCTAACACCAATAAACCAATCGGTACATTTCTGTTTCTTGGCCCTACGGGCGTGGGTAAAACCGAATTGTCAAAGGCCCTGGCCCGAGCATATTTTGGCGGAGAAGCCAAAATAGTAAGGGTAGACATGAATGAATATATCACCCAAGAAAGCGTGCACAGGCTCTTAGCCAGCGGTGGTCAAACAACTCCCACATTTTTAGACCAAATGAGGATTAATCCGTTTTCAGTTGTTTTGTTAGACGAAATTGAAAAAGCCCACCCCGATATTAAAAATGTTTTGCTCCAAATGCTTGACGAAGGCGTAATGAGGGATAATGACAACCATAACATTTCGTTCAAAGACGCAATTATCATAGCTACCTCTAATGCCGGAGCGGATTATATCAGGCAAAATATCAGTGAAGCGCATCGTAATCCTTCGGTTGCAGAATTGACCAACAAACTAATTGAAGACGGTATTTTTAAGCCGGAATTTCTTAACAGATTTGATTCGACCATCATATTTTCGCCTTTGACATTCGAAAATCTTAGGCAAATCGTCGGGATTATAATATCGGAACTAAACGACAAACTGAGCTCTCAACAACTTAGTGTTGAATTGTCCGAAGGAGCAGTAGATTGGTTGGCTAAAAACGGCTATGACGCAATGCTGGGGGCCAGGCCCTTGAGAAGATTAATTCAACAAACTGTGGAAACTGCCGTATCTAACAAAATTCTGGCAAACGAGGTCTCTTCGGGAGATGTAATCATGCTAAGCGAAAACGATTTAGCACTTTTGCAATAAGTTATTAAGGGAGTAAAATGTAGTTACCGATGATAGGCATGTTAATTGCTGCCTCTGGTACGGCGTTTATATTGTTACTTGGCGAATACCTTTGGCAAAAACGAACACTAAAAGGGGAATATGCTAGAAAGTTCGTGCATATCTTGGCGGCTACTTATGCTGCCAGTTGGCCCTTTTTTATATCCAGAATTAGCATTACCTTACTTAGTGTTATTTTTATCTTGTCTTTGGTGATTATTAAAAAAACAGGCTTGTTTAAGTCCATGCACAGCATTAAAAGAGCGACTTATGGTGAAATTTGGTACGCCGTGGGTATTGGAGTTCTTGTTTTGGTTTTCAGGGACAATTTGGTTTATGCCGTTGCGGTGTTGCATATGGCCTTGGCCGATGGCTTTGCAGCGATAGTCGGCGTTAGTTTAAATAAAAATGCTAAAAAATTTGTTTTTAACGGTTACACAAAAAGTATTGCCGGTTCGTTTACGTTTTTACTCATCTCTTTTTTGTTAAATATTTTTTATTGGACGGTAGTGGCGCATCCGACGTTAGTTACATTAAATCTGTCACCAGCGCTTTATAGTCTAATTTCGGCTATGGCGCTGTCGTTGGCCGAAATAGTGTCCCCCAAAGGTAGCGATAACATAATTGTGCCAGCTTTAGCGGGGTTTCTGTTGTGGCTTCCGGCACTTTTTTGATATTGAATTTAGAATAATCGCAATTACTTTGACTTATCGCAAGCTTTAATACCCCGGGTTTAAATTACAATTAATTAATTTAAGCTTATGACTATATGTTTGATGCTTTAACCTCTTAAATGGGGCGAATGATGGGAGTTGAACCCACGACCTTCGGTGCCACAAACCGACGCTCTAACCAACTGAGCTACATTCGCCATAAAACAGGGGTAATTATACTTTACGGGCGAGCAAAACACAAATTAACATATGTAATAAAAAGTAAGTTTATGGCTATGGATTAAGAGCCGCTTAGGTGTTAAAATAAGCCCATAACAACAGGCTTATGCTTGGCTAGAGAAGGTTGTGAAATTAAACATCTTTAAATCAAAATATAAATTTGTTTATACAAATCGCGGCGAGGTGGCCAGGCGAGTAGTGTCTAAAAGTCGTCGCTTTTTTTATGCTGTCTTTGCTACTATTGTCGCCCTTTTTTTAATATCGCCTTTAGTTAGATCGGCCGACCCGATAGTAATTAACACCTGTCTGGAGCTACAATCCATCTCAGCTATCGAGAATCTCGATAAAGAATATGTACTCGGCCAGTCAATAAATTGTTCCGAAACAAAAAACTGGAATCCAATCGAGTTCACCGATCCCCAAGAATATTATGGTTTCGAACCTATTGGTACTTCAGACAATCCATTTACTGGTAAGTTTGACGGGGCCGGCTACACCATATCGGGTCTTTATATAAACCGGATAGACACAGAGGGTGTAGGATTATTCGGGTACGCCTCTTCGGCCCAAATTACAGATTTAAATCTGAATATCGATTCTATCGTGGGAGATATAGGTGTCGGCGCATTAATTGGTTATGCCGATACTGACACTACCGTTAGTAAAGTACATATTACTGGCGGGCCTCTCACTTCGTTTGCGATGTGGCCGAGCTACGGATCGTACACTGGCGGTCTTGTCGGCGAAATAGACGGGGAAATTGAAAATTCGTCATCTGCCGTTGATGTTTTTGCACACGGTGTTAATACAGGGGGCTTGGTAGGAGAGCTAAAAGGTCACATAACCGGTTCTTCGGCTACCGGAAATGTAACCGTTGAAGAGATTGGAGACAGTTTTTACATCAGTCAGCTCAATAACAATCAATTTGAAGAAAAATATAAACACCACTATTCTACGACCTACAAGCCAGCGACTTTTGAATTTAACCCCAGCGAGGGTAATTTAACGCTAAGAATAACCCAAAAACATGCTAAGTATGCGGCCATTGATCAATTAACTTTAAAAGCTTGTAATACCGACGTTGAACCACTATATGCTAAGTACTTAAGTTACGACACAGATGTTAAAAGTGATATTTTAAGCCTGGATAACAATGTAATTATTGCACACGATAGAGTAGTTGAAATATCCTGGGTTATACCGACTGGCTGCCAGCAAAAGGTGCAAATGACCATGGTGGCTAACGAATATGGTGGAGGAAGCCCTCTAAGTTTTGTTGGAGAATACGAACTGGGACAACCAAAAAATTATTCTCCCTACTGGATGCCGACTTCCGGTCATCCTAAAGGGTTTACTTACATAAAAGTACATGACGATAAAGACAATATTTACTTTAACGTCGATATCACGCCTGATAACACCGACGATAAAGATTACGATTGGGCTGCAATAACCATTAATTCTAAAGCATACAAGATTACCCACAACAACCAAGAATACGGTCAATGCATTTTTGGTTATTCAGATAAAGTCAAATACAAACACGCAATGTGTAACTTTATATTACCCAAACAAGAAATCGGCGCAATCCGATCAGTTATGGATTTTCAGTTTCAATATTACGGCACGGCTTCCGCTGGCGGTGTGGGTGGTTTGGTTGGTTACTTAAGCGAAGGAGATATTGATAATTCTTTTACTAACGGTGGCAATGTCAGTTCTAACACTCGGGCGACAGGCGGATTGGTAGGTAATAATTGGGGTACTATCAGTAATTCACACAGTACTTCGGCATTGGTTTCCAGTGCAGAAATGATGTTGGGTGGCTTAGTAGGTTTAAATAGAGGTAACATCGCTTTTTCCCATTCCAGCTACAGCGTAGAAGGCGATAGTTGGATTGGCGGACTTGTGGGAAGTAATGGCCCAGATGGAGTAATAAACTCTTCTTATAGTGAACGAGGTGAGGTGGTGGGCGATAGTTGGATTGGCGGACTTGTGGGTGAAAATTTTGGTCAGATTAACTCTTCTTACGCAGACAATACTGCTCGCACTATAGAAGGCGGATATGCAGTCGGTGGCTTAGTGGGAGTTAATTACGGTCCAATAAGCGGCTCATACTCGAATAATCCATCGAGTAATATAACTGGCGAACATAATGTTGGTGGCTTGGTGGGGCTTAATGAGGCCGAGGGTGCTATCAGTTCTTCGCAGAGCATTTCCGGACAGATTAAAAGTACTAATGACACCTTAGGCGGTTTGGTTGGTCTAAATCTTGGTACAATTACTTCGTCGCGGGCTACCAGCTCTTTGATCGGGGAGCAGGGCGAGGTGGGTGGTCTGGTTGGGTCTAATTTATATAGTGGGCTAATATCAAAATCTTGCTCTGGTATTGGTACGGTTGCCGCTGATTCTGGCCCAGCTGGAGGCTTGGTAGGCTTCAACATGGGAGATATTGAAAATAGTTACGCCACCGGCAATGTTTCGGGCGATGGATACGTAGGTGGTCTTGTTGGAGATAGTGCTAACGATCCAGTAATAAAGAACTCATATTCTAGTGGCGATGTAATCATAAAACCGATGTCGTATTTTGCGGGAGGCCTAATAGGTATAAGCGACACTAGTCTCATAAGATCCGCTTTCACGGTTAGTAAAATGATTGGGGCGAATGAAAGCGGGGAGGAGTATCACGGCAGTTTTGCGGGCGTAGGCACTAGCTCCTTAATAATCAATAGTGGACACCTCAAACAAGGCTCTCTTCCTGCCATAGCTTTAGATAATGATGCGGAGGGAGAGGAGCTCTGGACTAACTCTATAACTTATAACGAAACTAATAAGGCAGCCTATTACAACAAGTCGCACGGAGTATATACGGCCGACAACGACAGCTTGTGGGATTTTACCAACATTTGGCGTCAGCAAGATAATAATTTGCCGATCCTTGTAGGAGTAGAAAAATGCTATATTTCTACCTCTCCTCCGACTCCTCCCGCTCCTCCTCCAGTCACTCCCCCAGCACCCAAACCTCCGACCCCGCCCAAGCCTGCTGACCCAAAAAAGAAAAAACATTTAATTAAGGTCAAAGTACACAACCGCCCAAACAATGAAGTTTGTGGAGGTGGTTGTGGCAAAGTAATTCCGGATGGGGATATCTATGTTGATGATGCCACCAACCAACGCTTCGTATTTAATACGGGCACCACCCGCTTGATGGAAGTGTTACTAGACGGTACTCCGATAGGTGTTAACGAAGAATACGAAATAAAAAACATAAAATCAGACCACACTTTAGAGGCAACCTTTATCCAACAGTACAAAATAGAAGTTGAAGAAACTAAAAATGCAACGGTTATCCCTAGCAAGTATCCTCAAAAGGCAGATTACGGTTCTGACTTTCAGTTTTCTGTAACGGCCAAAAAGGGTTATAAAATTACCAACATAACGGCTAACGGGACTTCAATTACTAGCAGCTGTTCTTATCAAAACGGTATTTCTAACTGTGATCTTAAAAATATTAAGCAAAATTATCTAATTAAGATATCTACTAAGCGTTTAGAAGGAACCGTAGCCGGAGCAACAGAAAATCGACAGAATTTTTTCGTAAGAGTGCTGGGTTCTTTGCTTAGCTCAATTTCAACCGCTAGAAAATCGTATATAAACCTTATTAAAGACACTCCACCGCCGGTTGCGTATTCTTTCCCTTGGCTATTGTTTATCCTCTTAGCTATATTGGCATATCGTTTGATGCGTCAGACCCAAGGAGAGGTGAAACACGCCAACACATTAGCCAGGTCTTTGGCGTTCGAAGAGGGTATTGCTATCCAAAAAGATGGCTTTTTAGCCCTAAGCTCACACTATTTACGAACTCCCATAACCATTATCAAAGGCGGAGTTGAGCTTTATATGTCAACCGGCCAGGCTGTAGATCAAGTAAAAAGTCAGATACAAAAAGCAGTTGATGGCCTAGACACTTCTATTAGCCGTATCTTTAAAATGATAGATTCTAATTCTTATTTGGCAACTATCATTAAGCCGGATGTTAAGCAAGAACAGAAAAAGCTATTTAAAACGCCCTATCTTTGGATGCCGCCACTATTTATTATCGGAGTTGCCATTTACGCTAATTTTATGTTTATCCGTGTGGCAGGTATAGATATTAAAATAGTCAATCTGCTGACTCAAATTGTGGCCTTCGCTTTGGCGACTCAAGTATTTATTCACTACTTCCGCAAGAAACAAGCTTCTAAAACAGAAAATCTAAAAAAAGAAGAAGATTTAGTCAAGATGCAGACCCTAGACAATACACGAAATGAATTCATGGAAAATTCGGCTCTAACTATCGATAGAGGCGTCCGTCAATATGACGATTCGGCTAAACAAGTAGAAGACAAAGACAAGCTCAAAATGGCCCAAAAAGGCGTAGACAATCTAAAAGATATCGGCAATAAATTTACAACGATTGCCGCACTACAAAAAGGCGAAATTGAGGCCAACAAAGAGCCATTAAATATCAGTCAAATTATCAGTCAGATACTACAAAAACACCAGCAAAAAATTAGTGACAAAGTACTTAAAATAAATAGTGAGTTGGAAGATATAACGTTTAATACCGACAAAGAAAAGTTAACATTTATTTTAGATACGGTCATTGATAATGCCATAAAGTTCTCAAAGAAAAACGGGCTCGTCAAAATTCAACTCAAAATTTCTACAGATAAAGCTCAAATTATCGTGGAGGATAATGGTATTGGTATGTCAGAGCAAGCTCAAAAGATTTTATTTAAGCCCTTTAGCCGAGGAACCTCCACTTTGACATTTGACTACGAAGGCATGGGCACCAATTTATATGTAGCAAAGTTAATGTGCAGTTACTTAGACGCAAATATAGAATTTGAATCACAAAAAGATAAAGGCGCAAAAGTAAAAATAACAATCAACAACTAACTTTTACTTAGTAAAAGTTAAGTAAGACTTACAGCTTTTTTATCGAAAATGAAAATGCCTATATGTACATTCAGAATTATAAAAAAAGTAAAAAGCGTTTTACGGTTTAGGTCCCAGTCTAGGCCACTTCATCCCCTTATTACCTAATAACGTCATTGGATCAGTATTGGTCCAGTCGGTCCAGTACTGAACCGATGTTGTTTTAGGATTGGGCCCCCAGCTACTCAATCCAAACATATACGAAGTACTCATATCCCAACCATCGTTCGTAGAAAAACTCGATGCGTAAGAAGCTATACTATAATGGTTGTCTGAGTTTCCAAAATTAAAATTGCAATCATCAAACACAACTCCCCCATAATTATCTGCATTAAACATAACCGATCCGTGGGGTAGGATGCCTTCATATTGAATTTCTGGGCGTAAATTTACTCGAAGAAAATAGAGATGGCTTTGTGGTCCAATATACGAAACTCCACCAAATTCAGTAGAATTGCCCTCCAAGGAAACAAAACCGCCCGACCAAACGTCTACATCACGTACAACCATACCATATAAATGTACCTCTATAGCAGCCGAACCATTACCCTTGAATACATCGTTGTCGATTAGTATACCCCTGTCGGGTCCTCGTCCTCCAAATGCAAGCGATATTGGGTCTAAAATTGTCGGTTCAAAATCGGATCCACTGATTCTGATATTATGCAGGTAGTTGACATCTCTATATGAAGAAAATCCTCTGTTATTCTCTACAAACTCAATCCCAAAACGGCTAAATGCTCCACCTGGTGAATTTGGTGTTCCAAAAGAGCAATCAGAAAAGGTCCAATCGCCGACTCTACCGGCATTTTCATCACCGTGGTAAATTTTAATAGCGTTAGTTCCATTCCAGCCACTATTATTTTGCATATTATTGTGAATAATTGAATTATAAAAGGTTATGTTGTATATATTCCCAGGATTGTCCCCGTATTCATAGGAACCCATCGTAATCACTCCGCTATCACTCGGATTAAGTCCATTACTTAGGCTGATAAAACTTGTGTCTTTAATTAGCACGTCATGGCTTCCGGTTTTTACAACATTACCCCACGCTGGATGAGGTGCGTTGTCTGAGCTTAGTGTAACGTGCGTTGTATAAGAGGCGTGTCTTGAGCCAGTTGAGTTAGTGTATGTGACAGTCTCTTTTTTTACAGTCGAATTCGGGAAGACGGATTGCCAATCAGAAATTGAAGACGAAGCGTCTAGCGTTATGACAGGGTCTATAAAGAAATCTGAAGTATTTGTTTGAACTCCCCCAACTTCTACGTAAACGGGGTGATGGGTGCCGTTGGCTTCTGCTAGTCCGGGGCTCATACTTGGTACAGTTACGACAATTTGGGTATCCGACCATGATATGTAACTTGCTGCTTCTTTGGTGCAAGGTCTCGCTACGATACTATCAGGAAACCTATATTGCGGTAGCTCTCCAAACCAAACCCTACTCGAACCCCTGGAAGTCCCGAAACCTCTACCATTGATGGTTATAGTTGCACCAATCTTGGCATGATTGGTAGAGAGGTTGGTGATGGCGAAGTCGCCACTGGGAGGATTAGGAGTACCCTGACTCCTCCATTGTCCAGCCACGGCTGACATATCCAGAATATTAACTATACCATCTCTATTAGCATCACCCGGGCCATTAGGACTACCAGACCCATAAGTATATCTTTGACCCCAATTATTATTCAGTATAATCAAATCTTCCGATTCAACACTGCCATTACCGTTAAAATCAGCAGCCGAAGGTGAGAAGGCTTTGGCTTCTATGGAGAAGTAGATAGTGAGGGGGGAGGTGAACAGTATGGCTATAAATGCTAAACTCAAAGTCCCAGATATGGTGTTGAAGATTCTTGTTTTAATTGAGCTCCCCCATAAGCACAATTATAGACTAAAAGTTCTTTAGGAGTAGAAGAGAGGGTTGAGCAATCGGTGTAGTAACATGACACCCCAGGAAATGCTATACATTGCGAACCGCCACTTTGTTATTTACTGAAAGTGTTAAGCCGCAGTCCAATCTTGTATTTATCTGTAAATATACTAGAGCCTCATTATTCCTAGTAAAAATAAGAAAACTTGTTTTTGTTTTTAATGAGCTTTCTTAAATTAAATAGGAGTTTTAACTAATGAAAAGGGCAATATAAGAATTTTATACTTGGCACCCCAGGAGGGACTCGAACCCCCGACCTTGACGTTAGAACCGTCTTGCTCTATCCAACTGAGCTACTGGGGCGCATCAGAATTGGCTATCAGCTTTCATAATTTGTTTCATCAAATTATATATGGCTTTTGGCAATTCTTCCTATCAATTTACCAAATCAAGCTACAGCTATTCGATAAACCGACACACCTGCCAATGTCAAATGTACTGGTGCGGGTAGGGAGAATCGAACTCCCATCTCAAGTTTGGAAAACTTGCATACTAGCCGCTGTACTATACCCGCGAACAGGGGTAATTATATCATATAGATATAAAGACATTTACTAATCAAAATATTTGACCACAACGCATATACTTAATGTAATTCACTTATAAAGCATAACCACAAAGAGGAACAAAATGTTTAGAAAATTAAAAAAATTAAACAGTGCCGCTTTTACACATCTGCAATTGATTCTAGTGGCGGTATTAGTAATAGGCGCGATAGCTGGAGTGGGGACGTATGTAATTTCACAATCTAAAGCTGCCAAAAAACTTTCGAACAAATGGGCAGATTGCTATACACAATGGATGGATTTTTGGGTCATTGCTAGGCAAGGGGACGCTGACGCCAGCTTTAAAGGCCCGGCTGTAGATTATATTGTTATTGAGCTCGATAAATTTGCTAAAAAGAGATTTTATGGTAATGAAGCTATATTAAAATATAAATATCCAAAAGTGGAAAAAAAGACCTGGAGAACGGCCACCTTCTCTTTATATTGCCCTAACGCAAAAAATCCCAAAACAGGATCGCACTGGAGAACAGAAGTTCGCGGCGCCTGGCAACTTCCATAATAGTGATTTTTCTACAATTCGTGGAGGGTTCTTATATCGGCGCCAAGCCCACGTAAACGCTCAGACAAAGCTTCATAGCCTCTGTTTATAGAATATACATTGCGAAGCATTGAGCGGCCAGGTGCGGCCAACATAGCCACCAATATGATGGTTGCCGGCCTGAGCGCCGGTGGGCAGATAACCTCGGCTGGTCTAAACTTAACAGGCCCGGATATCATTACTCGATGGGGATCTAATAACCTAACTTTGCCACCTAATTTATTAAGTTCGGTGAAATATATTGCTCTATCTTCGTAAGGCCAATCGTGTATTAAAGTTTCGCCGTTAGCTAACGAACATATTGGGACAAAAAAAGGCAAATTGTCCATATTAATACCCGGATAAGGCATAGGGCTGATTTTGTCGTCTAATGATTTTAGTAAACCGTGTTTAAATGTTGTTATGTCGGCCAGGCGTGTATGACCGTTTTTTGCCAGATACACCGGGCCTATATCGAAACGCAACCCCATTTTTCTTAACTTCAGTAGTTCCAATTCCAAAAAATCAATAGCGCAACGTCTGACGGTGATACTAGAATTAGTTACCGCGGCTGTCGCAATAAACAACATAGCCTCTAGAGGGTCTTCGGCTGGGCTGTAGCGTACTCTCTTATTAATTGATTTTACGCCCTGAACCACCAAAGTGCTGGTACCTATACCACTAATCTTTACTCCTAATTTTCTTAAGAATAAGCAGGTATCTTGTACCATATAGTTTGATGACGCAAACTTAATTGTTGTTTTGCCTTCGCTAATAGCTGCGGCCAATAATACATTCTCGGTAGCCGTATCGCCCATTTCGTACATAACTACCTGTTTGGGCAGTCGTTTTTTGACTTTTATTTGATACTCACTGGAAGTAGTTTTTATAGACACACCGAACTCTTCCAAAGCAAATTGATGAGCCGCTATGGTACGCTTGCCCAGGCTACAACCCCCGGCGTTGGGTAATGAAAACTCTTTATGATAATGCATCAGAGCACCGATAAACATAATAATGCTACGGGTTTTTTTGGCCGGTTCGGCATTAAGTTTATTTAGACGTAACGTTTGAGGCTGTTTTATTTCTAAATCGGAATCATTGACCCATCTAATTTTTACGCCAATACTTTGTAGAGTCTCAATTAACCGATAAACTTCTTCAATTTTAGGAACTTGCTCTAAATAGATAGTACCCTTGTTGAGTATAGAAGCCGCTAAGATTGCCACACTGGCATTTTTAGAAGACTTCATAGTTATTTCGCCTTTAAGCTCTTTTCCGCCTTCGATATCGAAACCCAAAGTAGAGGAGTTTAATTTAACTATGTCGCGCCCTAAAGCTGTGCTGATTCGACTAATAGTATCTAGGCTTAGGTTTTGCTTTCCTTGTTCAATTCGATTTACTGCCGATTGACTGGTGCCTAACCGCTTGGCGAACTCGGCTTGAGTTAGGCCTCTTTCTTGTCTTATTTGGCTAATTAAACGGCCTATTTTTAAATTTTTGGAATTCATTCGTGTATAAATAATATCATTTATGGTAATAATAGTCAGCCACCAATTAAATGGGGTATACTATCGCACAAGATGTTGAGAGACCAAAAACTAAACTTTTTATTAAAGGCGGAAGAAAAGCGCCAAATTACCGGGCTGGAATTAATTCCGTCAGAAAACTATGTTAGCAAAGACGTTTTAAATGCCCTGGGCAGTGTTTTTACCAATAAGTATTCCGAAGGTTACCCGGGAAAGCGCTATTACGGCGGTCAGCAAAACACTGATCAGGTAGAGAATACTGCCATAGACTTAGCAAAAAAGTTGTTTAGAGCCGATCACGCCAACGTACAGTTGCACTCTGGCGCTCAAGCTAATGAGTGCGTTTATCACTCCTGGCTTGATTTAGGCGATACGATAATGGCGATGGATTTAAGTCATGGAGGCCACTTGACCCATGGTCACCCTAACACAATTTTAGCCAGGCAATACAGATTTATTACCTACAAAATAAAAGATCTCGAGACAGGGAGCTTGGATTACGACCAAATGCTTCGTTCGGCAAAAAAGTATAAGCCAAAAATAATTTTAGCTGGTTTTTCTTCTTTTCCCCGCAATTTAGATTACGCAAAATTTGTTGAAATCGGTAGGCAAGTAGGGGCTGTTTTGGTCGCCGATATAGCCCATTTAGCCGGATTAATTGCTGGCGGTGTTCAAGAGAATCCGCTAGATTTTGGCTTTCATGTTTTGAGCAGTACTACTCATAAAACACTACGTGGCCCCAGGGGCGGCTTGATACTAAGCAAAGGAGTAGCTGGCAACCCGCTTAAACCCATAGCCAAAAAGATTAAAAATTTACCGACTTTAATTGACCGCACGGTTTTTCCGGGAGTTCAGGGCGGACCTCACATGAACACAATTTTGGCTAAAGCTGTTGCTTTGAGTGAGGCCGACACTCCAGAGTTTAAGCAATATGCAAAGAGTATAGTTAATAACGCTTCAAAACTGGCCAACGAACTGATGAATAGAGGCGTTAAGCTGGTAACCAATGGCACCGATAATCATTTAATTTTGATAGACGTAAAGACAAGCTTTGGTATTGACGGTTTACTTGCAGAGCAAACCCTAGATAAAATCGGGCTGACGGTAAATAAAAACTCAATACCCGAGGATAAGTTGCCCAAATTTGCTCCCAGTGGCATACGTATAGGCACTCCAGCGATTACTACCAGAAACTTAGGCTCAGAACAGATGATTTTACTGGCCGAGTGGATACAAAAAGCTCTTAAAAATACCAATAACGATAAGTTGTTAAAAAATATCAAAAATTCGGTACAAGAATTGGCAAAGCAATTTCCTCCACCGACAATTTAGGTAGCTGATTTTTTAATATATTTTTTAATTTTATAAATAGCCGAGCTAGTAGTGCACGTATCTAACCACTTATAAGTTGGGTGTGATTTGGGACTAGTCACAATTTCGATAATGGCTTCATTCTCTAGAGGTGTTTTTAGGGCTACATATTTTCCATTCATTCTGCCACCACTGGCTTTTTCGCCGATTTCGCCGTGAATGGCGTATGCAAAATCGAGTATCGTAGCACCTTTTGGCAAGTCTATTACGTCCCCCTTAGGGGTAAAAACGAATATTCTGTCTTGTATAAAGTCGGTACTTAACCTCTTTAGGTATTCATTAGGCGTTAATTCCGCTTTTTGAAATTTTCGCAGTTGATCAATCCACGCAAAACTTTCCTTGTAGTCTCTGCCGTGGATTTGCTGCATTTTATAACTGTGATGACTGGCAATACCATATTCGTCAAATTCATGCATTTCAACAGTTCTTATTTGTATTTCAACCATCAGCCCGTCGCCACTAAAAACAGCAGTGTGCAGGCTTTGATAGCCATTGGGCTTTGGTACTGCGATAAAATCCTTTATTCTACCAGGAGCGGGACGCCAGTGTTTATGTACGGCACCCAAAGCTTGATAACAGTCCTTAACATCTTTAACAATAGCCCGGAGTGCTACCAAATCGTAAATAAGTTCTACATTCCAATTGTAGCGTTCTAATTTTTTAAAAAGGCTATAAACACCCTTGACTCGTTTATCTATCGTTGGGCCGTAACCGAGGGCTCCTTGCAAATCTACATTCAAGTCGCGATACATCCTGGTGATGGTGGCGGAACTCTTTTTTAGTTGAAAATCCATTAGCTCTTTAGTTTTCTTGTAGTCTTTAGGATAAGCGTACGGAAAAGCCAAATCGTTAATGGTGCCAACCAGTTTGCCCATACCGAGTCTGGAGGCTAAAGGTGCAAATATCATAATACTTTCTAAGGCTATATTTTTTTGTTTTTCCAAACTTAGATGTTCTAAAGTTTCTAAATTGTGCCAACGATCGGCTAGTTTTAAAATGACTACTCTTAAATCATTAGCGACAGAAACAAAAAAACGTCGCAAGGATTCAACGTGGCGTTCGTTACCCAAGTAATGCACTTTATCTAGCTTGCTTACCCCATCGACCAGCTCGGCAATTTCACTACCAAAGTTTTCGGCTATCTCTTTAGTAGTGATGCCAGTGTCTTCTATGGTGTCGTGAAGTAAGGCCGCGCAAATTAAAGGCGCGTCCATGTCTAGGTCAATAATATGATTGGCCACAGCCAGGCAGTGTTCACTAAAGTAATCTCCACCACTTTTCCTTAACTGTCCCTTGTGAGCTTGTTTTGCAAAATCGTAAGCATTCGAAATGATACCCAACTCTTTCTTGGTTATCGCGGGCATTTTGGTCTTTATACGTGATAAAAAACTATTTTTACTTAATACTTGTGCCATTAAACAATATCCGGTTCTAAACAGAGCTTAACGCCAAATTTTTTGTACACTGTGTCAACTACGTACAGATAAACGGTTTCTAAATCTTTGAAACCTTTAGCACCCTCATTAACCAAAACTAAAGCTTGTTTATCGTAAACCCATATCCCGTTTTTTCGATAGCCTTTTAAACCTGCCTCTTCAATCATCCAGCCGGCAGCTAACTTAACTTTGTCATCAGATTGCGGATAAGTGGGCAGGTTGGGATAATCTTTAATCAGGGATTGAGCTTTTTTAGAAGAAACCACCGGATTTTTAAAAAAGGAGCCCGAGTTAGCCAGTTTAAGCGGATTAGGCAGCTTAGCCGTTCTGATAATTTTAAGGGCGTTGCGTACATCGATTGGTTTTGGTTTTGTTATGTTAGTATCTTTTAATTGCTTAGCTATTGCTTGGTATTCCGGAATTTTATAATTGCTGGGAGTTTTATTTAAGCGTAACCTAATTTTAGTAATTATATACTTGCCCCAATCATAGCTTTTAAAACGACTGTTTCTATAGTCAAAATCGCACTCCTTATTGCTAAATTCAACAAATCGATTATTTTCCATATCGTAGGCTCTGACACTTTCCAAAGTATCTTTTATCTCTTGCCCATAAGCTCCAACGTTGTTTATAGGAGTCGCTCCGGTCCGCCCCGGTATGTAAGACATCGATTCGATTCCGCAATAACTCTTGTTAAGAGTATCTTGTACAATCTTATCCCAAACTTCTCCGGAGCCAATCTCGACTATGTCGTTTGTTGCATCTATATTAAAACCCATGATTCTATTTAAAATAACCAGTCCGTTAAAACCGCGGTCTTTAAATATGACATTGGAGCCTCCACCCAACGTCATAATTGGTAAATTATTGTCTTTGGCGTAGCAGCGGGCTTCACTTAATTGGCTCTCGGAATCGATTTTAACCAGGGCTTTAGCCGGGCCGCCTATACCCATCGTAACGTATTTTGATAATAATACTTCTGTCTGTATATTCATTATAAAAAGTATAACCCGAAACACTTGTAACCGGTTAGTTTAAGCCTCATAATGGTAAGACTAGGAGGTTACATGAATATCGAAAAACAGCCGTTCCAAGATTTTGGCAAGCGATTAAAGCTATTAAGACTTAAGGCGAAAGAGACTGTTGATGATTTGTCGGGGGCGGTAGAAGTGGACGTAAGCTATATACACGATATCGAAGCCGGCAAGACTCAGCCTAGCGAAGACATTGTGTCACTGCTTATCAACCATTTTTCTTTAGACAAACAGGAAGCTGCCAAGGTGTGGAAATTGGCGGGTTATAAAGAGACCGCCAGCCTAAAAAGAAACAAAGTGTTAGTCCATACTGCTTTCATCAGTGCTGCCGACATCAAAGTGCTTTATACCGATATGGTTAATGTCAATGCCAACAGGTACGGTTTAATTATGGATTTCTTCCAAGGTTTCGGGTCTGATAATCAATCAATTGCTATTTCTCGAATTGGTATGAGCAGAGAACACGCCAAAAATCTGGTGAAAATTTTACAAAAAACGTTAGAATCCAGCGAAGATCCAAAAAGTAAAAAAGACAAAAAAACAAGTTAACAAACTGGCACGCCCGGAGGGATTCGAACCCCCGACCCTCTGTTCCGAAGACAGATGCTCTAATCCGCTGAGCTACGGGCGCAGGTTTTGCGCTTGCATAAGCACATAAATATCCAAGCAAGTATAATTAAACCACAAAGAGGAGTAAAAGATGAAACTAAAGTTAATCGACAAACACCAAGAGGTTGACAATATTCATACATTTATTTTCAAACCGCCCAAAAATATTTCTTGGTTGCCCGGACAATACATGCATGTTGTTTTAGAACACGACAATCCGGATGAGCGTGGGGTAGAGCGGTGGTTCACCATTGCCTCGCCGCCGTATTTAAAAAATATCAATATCACTACGCGTTATGCCGACAATTTGCAAAGCACTTTTAAAAAAACGCTTTTTAGTATGGACATTGGCGACACAATCTATGCCGACGAGCCGGAGGGCGATTTTGTAATTAATGACTTTACAAAAAAAACATATTCTAATTGCCGGAGGTATTGGGATAACCCCGTTTTACGCGATGCTCAAGCAAATAGACCACAAAGGCACTGCAGTTAAGGCTGATTTAATATATTTAAGTCGCGACGATAACTTAGCTTTTATTGATGATTTTAGCGCCATGGAACATAAAAATTCTTTGTTTCATGTTCGTAAATTTGTTAAAGACAACAAAATAACAGACGAAGAGCTAAGCAACTTGGCTGAAGAACAAAACAGCCTGTTTTATGTTTCCGGACCCAAATCAATGGTGGGAAGTTATTTCGAAAAACTACAAAATATGGGCGTGTCTACAGACAGATTAAAAAAAGATTTCTTCCCGGGCTACCCGAATTATTAAAAACAACATTTGCTATTTGAAGACTAACAACCCTGCTTGCAAATTAAAATAAAGCAATTAATCAAAAACTTTAAAGTTGATCGGATACGAGAGAGATTTCAAGGGCAGGGCGATGGCGTTTTTAAGCCATCGCCCTGCCTCTATTTTTAGCGCTGAGGATGGGCTACCTCTCGAGGCCTGAGCCACCGGTTCCGGCGAACAGAGTTCCTGCTGCCGAGCCTCTCCATCTCCCTGATGGTGCGGCGACACTCTCTCAAAACCTCTTGCAAGACTCGTTTGCACCAGTATTCTTCCGTCTGGGCCCCATTCAGCCTTTCCATGCAGGAGCTCAACTGATTCTGAGCGTCTGTGTCGTACTCCTTCTCGGTCATGCTGAGGAACCTCCAATCGAGCTCCTCACGACGGAGCTCGCGGAGGTGCCGTTGAGCCGACTGCAGGTCCGAGTAAGCGTGCCTCGCCAGCTCAAACTTGTCGATGAGTTCCTCGTAGAGACACCTACCTTCGGGTGTCAACGATGTTGGCCCGGCGTCCAAGTTTCCCTGGACGAAACGAATGTCTTTCCAGAGACTCATCCGAACCTCCTCGTAACGTACTTGGTCCACCTTTTGTCAAGATTTTCTAGCACCACCCACAGTGGCGCTAGAGGGTTTCCTTGAAGCTTAATTAACCATTTATACACTAACGTCCTCCTGGAGCGATCCTTGTACTCTGTTGTGTTGATTGTTCTGATAATAAACAATAACACCACAACTCTCCCGTATCCTTAAGTTACACTCAAAACTACCGTCTCGAGGTAATCAGAATTATATAATAAAATAATAATAAATCAACCCTATATTAGATTTGAAAAGATTGGGGTATAAAATATAGGCATAAATATCCCGGAATTAATAAAACAACAAAATTTTCCTAAAAACAGCTATATCGTTGTTACTAGCGGCGTTTTAAACGCACTCAATATTAGAGAATCCAACGATATCGACTTAGTAATCAGCCGGCAACTCTATGGTCAACTCAAAAAAACTTGGAGAGAGGTCGATAAAGGTAATTATAAGGTACTTGTTAATGGCCCGTTTAAAGCCGGATTAAGCTGGGACTCCATTGACGAAAAAGCAAATTTAAAGATTTTATTAGCCGATGCGTTATATATTGACGATGTACCCTTTGTAGACTTGTGCAAAGTCGGAACCTCAAAATTGAGCCCAATTTATATATATAGAGCATCAAAAAAGACACCCTAAAGTGCTTTGATAGGTTCAATTGGAGGGCCAGGAGGGATTCGAACCCTCGACACCCTGCTTAAGAGGCAGGTGCTCTAACCGACTGAGCTACTGGCCCGAAAAGTCAGTTGCCAATATAACAGATGAAAGAACTTTTGTAAATGCAGACAGAAGGCTAAAAAATAATGTAATTATTCAGTTTTATAGTTGTCTGTCTTCTAGTTTTAACAAGTTGTTTTTTATTCTCCCGGTTGCCCATTCTGCCACCACGATAACTCTCTCCCCAATCCTTACCAACGGCACAAAGGGAGCATCTTCTATGCCAACTTTGGCACACAGAGCCATAGCTCCTGCGCCCAATTTTTTAGCGAAGGTTATATCGCTAATTCTTCTATCTCCCACTATACCTAAATTTTCGGTTTTGACGTTAAAGTGGTTGGCAACGACTTGCCCCATTATCGGATTTGGTTTTTTGGCGTAGCCCTCGGCTATGCAAGTACTAAAAACATTAACAGATAACCTCTCGGCCACCATATGCGACACGGCTTCAACATGTTTAAGATTTGGGTTGTTGCTGACTATGGCAATATTTGGAAAAATCTTATTAATTGCTTGCTGTTCTAAACCAAGCATCACCTCGTTGTCTAAAACTAAACTTTTATGTTCTGTTAGAGTGCCGTCAATATCAAATATCGGAATTTTTATGCCTTTATTTTCTTGCCAATCGGCATAGTTAACCGTACCGGCATTTTTATGTAGTTCGTATCTACTCATTTAATAAATAAAAACATAATTAAATTATTACAAATTCAATACCTAGAAGAATCTATGGATTAAATTTCTAATAACTTCTATAACCACTGCGCCTAAAAACACGTAACTGGCCAATCCGGCTATACCTATAACTAGCCCGATAACAAAATAACGCATATCCCCCAGGATGACGCCAATCGATATCAGAACGGCCGAAAAAGACGGCAAAGTGTCTAGGCCTGTAAATGGAGGAGCAACAAATGTGTTAATTGCCAAAACTAGCAATAAAACGCCGACAAAACGTAAAAAATAAGGATTCTCTAAATAGCTTCTGCCCCACGGTTTGGAGTGCTTCTCTAGCCAGCTTATCCTGTCGGTAAAAAAAGGAATGGCCTTTTTTAAAGTTACTTGCCCTAAGTTCATTTTGAGTATTCTCTTTGGTAACCACAGTGTCTTTCTGCCAGCAATCATTTCCAGTGCTAATATCATGGCAGCGAATTCTAAAATGTGTGTTATCCCACCGGTAGGTAAAGGCAGGGCAGGAAAAAACAACAAAACCAAAATTACTATGACAATACTTTTTTCACCTAATACGGCTATTAAGCCGGCCAGGTTTTTTGGCCTATCTTCTTTTAACCATTTTCTTAGCTCTAAACTTAAGGGTCTGTTTGTCATAAAAATTATGTTACAAAAAATCTTATTTATTATTTTTGTTATTGCAAACTAAAAAGGTACTATTAAATTTTATTTTTGCTATCTGGCTATTTAAAATACGTAATTGTTACTCAAAATATAGCACCAGTATGCTCTTAGATAATAACAGAAGAACTGTAATCACAGTTACCATTGCTAAATACGACGAGGCAAGGTACGTGATAATAATTATTGACAAATATATGTTTTATGATATAATCACACGCGGTAAAGTTGCTTTCTCCTCTGAAAGGAGGTGAGATGAAGCTTTTGACCAGCGTCCTCTGCCTGGTGGCGGTGTTTGTCGCCGGAATGGTGACCACCGTCTTCCTCATGGCAGTGGGCTGGCTGGAGGTTTGGAGCGACAACGGGGGAAGTTTGAATCCGTTGCTCGCCCTGAACCGCTCAACGTATTTTACGCTAGTCGTGATTACGTTGGGGCTGGCGTGGGTGTTTCACGCCGTCAGCCAGCGGCTGCCCGGTAGGCCGTGATGGTATATGGGGTAGGGATGATAGATCTCATCCACCAAAGAAAGAGCAACCGGGGATCGTTATCAAAAAGAACCCGCGTTTTGCCAGATTCGCCACAGATAAGTGGAGCCTAAAGGTGTGCACTTTAGGACAACAAATCTGACTCCGATAATGTCGGATACCCTCGCTAAGGATGTGCAGATAACTCGTCGAGTTATCCCGCCTTAGTCTTTACCTGGAAATGAGCCTGTTTAAGGGTTCTTTTCGGGTCCCTTCCACAGTTTATTACTGTGCTGATGAGCTCAAGAAGAGAGCGAAAAGGGTTAAAATTAGTTTGCTAGACTAGTAATAGTGAGATATTTAAACGGCATAGAACTGGCCGGTTATATACAAAATCGGCATTTGCATCAAGTTAGGAGTTTGCGCCAGTCAAAAGGTGTGGGACCTCGGTTGGCAATTATCGTCTGTAATAATGACCCCGTCATAAAAACCTATGTTTCGTGCAAACAGCAATACGGCCAAAATATCGAAGCGCTCGTAGATGTCTATGACGTTAATCAGTCTGAAGTACCCAACTTAGTACAAAAACTTAACAAAAACAAAAAAGTACACGGTATAATTATTCAACTTCCGCTTTCTAATAAAGAACAAACGGATGGCATTTTAAGCCTAATTAATCCTAAAAAAGATATTGACGGATTAACCAAAAAATCAATTTGGGATCCGGCTACTCCAACGGCTATTTTATGGCTGTTGGCCGGCCATAATATTGAATTAAAAAACAAAAAGGTAGTCATCGTCGGACAAGGTCGTTTGGTGGGGGCTCCTTTGAGGTTGATGTTACGGGCTTCTGGCGTAGAAATACTGGTTGTTGATGCTAAAACAAAAAACCCTAATCGGATTATTAGTCAGGCTCAAGTTTTAATAACGGCTACCGGTAAACCAGGAATTATTAATGCTAGCATGGTTCCTAAAAATTGCGTGGTTATTGATGCCGGTACTGCTAGCGAAAACGGAGTTATTAAGGGCGATTTAGCCGGCGATGTTTATTTACGGCAAGATTTAACTATTACCCCCAAAACGGGAGGTGTCGGGCCATTAACAATTAGCGCATTATTCGAAAATTTAATAAGGGCTGCCCGCCAGCAAGCTTCATAGTATATAAAAGTGAAGAAGGCGCCACCAAAAAGACGGCCTGTGAAGCGAATTATCTAGTACTAGTTTTTTATGGTGTTTGTTTGAGCCATCGATAATCTCTACGCTACCAATTTTGTCGTGGGCCCGACTTTTGTTAGTAGCTTTTTTAATATTTGTCGCTCCGTTTATTTTATTGCCTTGCCATCTTAATATTTCGATACCATCTTTTGTTATGGCTTTGGCCGAGCTACCCCACGGGGTTTTGTATTCGGCCACCGCCTGGTTAGGGTTAGCAATTTTTACAGTTTCAAAATTTTTAACACTCTCGTTAACTAATAAATCAGACTGTTTTAGGGCCTCTAGCCTGGTTGGCGCTCCGGTAACGGCGCCGATAATTGTAACACTATGTTTGCCGATGGTTTTCTTGGAGGCAAATACAAAACAGCCACCCGCTTCATCGGTATTTCCTGTTTTAACGCCAATGATTCCGTTGCTCCCTAGTAAGTGGTTATAATTTTTTATTTTTCCGGCAACTGGAATGGTAGCCTCGGCTTGGGCAACTATCTGGGCAAATACCGGGTTAGCCATAGCCGCTTGGCTTAACATAACTAAATCGTTCGGTGTGCTGACCGTTTTTGGAGAAAAGCCGCTGGCATCGCTTATGGTAGTGTCGTTCAACCCCATTTGTTTGGCCAAATTATTAGCATAAATTAGATAATTATCCATTGAACCGAAGGCCCAAACAGCCAAAGTATCCGACATGTTATTGGAAGAGGGCAGTAGTATTGCCTGTAAAGCTTGATATTGGCTGATTTTTTCACCGACATTTACCGGTACTACCGAACCGTCTAAAGCCACATAATGTTGATACAATGCCACATCTTTAGCGGTAATTGTAATCAGCGGGCCTTGTTCTCCTACTTTTAAAGGTTTGTGTTTCAGTATGGCGTAAGCGGTCATTATTTTGGCGGTACTGGCAATTGGTTTTTTTAGTAATTTCGGACTGGATTTGGCTAGCACTCCATACCCGGTTGCTCCAATAGCCGCTTGGCTGTCTTTAGGCCAATCTATACGAACATTTTTAGCCGAACGGTTAAAATTAACTACTTGTTGGGGCGCTACGCTAAACGTACTGTTTTTAAAATAACTAAAAGCTAAAAAACAAAAAATAAAAACCAATATATAATATTTTTTCTTATTTGTTTTAGGCTTAATTTGATAGTGGTTATAAATCATTTACAACGTTTTTGAACTGGTCGCCACGGTCTTTATAGTTACTAAATAATCCAAAACTGGCGCAGGCTGTGCTTAGCAGTACCACATCGCCCGGCTGGGCAGCTTTTTTAGCGGTTTTAACAATTTCTTCCATAGTGTTACCGCCAAGCGAAATGTTGTCAAAGCCACGTTCAGTTAGTAATTTAATTATTTGTTCACCGGTCTCACCAATCACCACTACCCGGCGAATATTACTTTTAGTTATTTCGCTGACTACATCAAATAAAGGTACTTTTTTGTCGTGACCACCCAAAATAATTACCTTTGGTTGCTTAAAAGCTCTAATTGCCGCTATTGTTGATTCCGGTGTGGTGGCAAAGCTGTCGTTATAATATTTTACTCCGTCAACTTCGCGTACGTACTCTAAGCGATGCTCCATACCGCTAAAACTACTCACAACTTT
>Ga0255341_1001644_pt1 | contig 30844 bp, 29 predicted proteins | sample wastewater_treat_8_FD_192418 | JGI IMG/M metagenome (GOLD analysis project Ga0255341, IMG submission 192418) | Wastewater microbial communities from Lulu Island WWTP, Vancouver, Canada - plant12 | ecosystem: Engineered > WWTP > Wastewater > Unclassified | place: Canada: Vancouver, British...
AACGAAAGGTACGACAGGTCCGACAAACATGACAGATCCGAAAGAACTGAAAGGTACGACAGACACGACAAGCATGATAGACATGAAAGCCGTGATAAGCATGTGAGAGGCGAAAGGTATGACAGGGGCGACAAACATGACAGATACGAAAGAGCTGAAAAGCACGACAGACACGACAAGCATGATGGACATGAGGTTCGTGAAAGAGCCAAAAGAGATGACAGGTACAAGAGGCATGACAAGCCATATAGACCGGAGAGACCTAAAAAAAATGACAGACGTGACAGACCTAAAAGATCAGAAAGTTCCGCACAGAACGATACTGTGCGCCTAAATAAATTCATAGCAAATTCCGGCATCTGTTCAAGAAGAGAGGCCGATGATTACATCAAAACGGGTCTTGTGACCGTCAACGGCGAAATTGTCACGGAACTGGGAACTAAAGTTAAGCCCGATGATGACATCCGTTTCAACGGGGAACGCCTCAAGGGAGAAAAGAAGGTCTATCTCCTTATGAACAAGCCCAAAGATTATGTAACCACGATGAGCGACCCGCATGCAAAAAAATGCGTTATCGATCTTATTTCAACCGACAAGTGTAAAGAACGTGTCGTACCCGTTGGACGTCTTGACAAATCCACGACCGGAGTATTGCTTTTTACCAACGATGGAGATTTGGCAGCACGCCTCACACACCCTTCATACAAAGTAAAGAAGATATATCACGTATTCCTTGACAAAAATCTCAAAAAAACAGATTTTGACGCTATAATCAATGGTATCACGCTTGAAGATGGTGAAATACATGCAGATGCCCTATCTTATGTAGATGATGATATGTCACAGGTGGGCATCGAGATCCATTCGGGCCGAAACCGCATTGTGCGCAGGATGTTTGAACACCTTGGATATAGAGTCGATAAACTCGACAGAGTCTATTTCGCCGGCCTTACCAAAAAAAATCTACGCAGGGGAGCGTGGAGATTTTTGACAGAGCAGGAAATAACAATCCTGAAAATGGGCAACTTTAATTGACATAGCTATTGGCTGTTGGCCGTTAGCCATTAGCAGCAAATAACTAAACATTATAAAATGACACAGCAGCATAAATCCGGATTTGTCAACATCATAGGCAACCCCAATGTGGGCAAATCCACACTTATGAATGCCCTCGTGGGGGAGAAACTTTCCATTGTGACGGCTAAGGCACAGACCACCCGCCATCGCATAATGGGAATTGTAAACGGTGATAATTGTCAGATAGTATATTCCGATACTCCGGGTATTCTCAAGCCCAATTACAAACTCCAGGAAAGTATGATGGACTTTGTGGATGTTGCCATCGGCGATGCCGACATTATCCTTTATATCACAGACGTTGTAGAAAAGAAGGATAAGAATATCGCATATATTGAGAAGCTGAACCAACTTGAATGCCCGGTAATTGTTGTCCTCAACAAAATAGACCTAAGCACACAGGAGAAGGTAGTAGAGATGATGGCTCAGTGGAAAGACCTTCTTCCCAAGTCTGAAATCATTCCCGTATCCGCTACTGAAAAATTCAATCTTGAGAAATTGTTTGACACAATTCTGGCCCTTCTTCCTGTAAGTCCTCCCTGGTATGACAAGGAGACATTCACCGACAAGAGTATGAGGTTTTTTGCCTCGGAAATAATAAGGGAAAAAATATTGCTTAATTATTCCCAGGAAATCCCATACTGCACAGAAGTAGTCATAGAAGAATTCAAGGAGGGGGAAGAGAGATATGACATCAGTGCCGTGATCAATGTTATGCGTAATTCTCAGAAAGGCATAATCATCGGCAGCAAGGGGGCTGCCCTCAAGAAGACGGGAACTCAGGCCAGGCTTGATATGGAAGAATTTTTTGAGAAAAAAGTCTTCCTGCAACTCTTTGTCAAGGTAGAACCCGACTGGAGAGAAGACAGACGAAAACTGCGCAACTTTGGTTATATTCATGACTGACACAATAATTGAGATACCGTTATATGGCAAACGAAAGAGACGACTTTGTAGAAGAAACCGAGATTCTTACTGAAGAGAACTATTCCGATGAGGAATCCGACCAGGAAATAATTGTCGATGAGGAGGATGATTCTGTGGAAGACCACAGGTATGATAAAGTCATGGCCGGAGGAGACAGCAGGTATAAACTCTCCGGAATGTATCGTGACTGGTTCTTGGATTATGCTTCATACGTAATCCTCGACAGAGCGGTTCCTCATATTGATGACGGACTCAAACCCGTGCAACGTCGCATTCTCCATGCTATGAAGAAGAGTGATGACGGCCGATTCCATAAGGTGGCGGGTATCGTGGGCGACACAATGAAACTCCACCCTCACGGAGATGCATCCATCAAGGATGCTCTTGTGCAGCTGGGACAGAAGAATTATTTGATTTCCACTCAAGGCAACTGGGGCAATATTTTTACAGGAGATCCTGCTGCCGCAATGAGATATATTGAGGCAAGACTGAGTAAATTTGCCCTTGAGGTGGCATTCAACCCTAAAATTACCGAGTATGTCCCCTCCTATGACGGCACAAATGAGGAGCCTGTCGCCCTCCCCATGAAATTTCCGCTGTTGCTGGCACAAGGCACCGAGGGTATAGCCGTTGGACTTGCAGTCAAAATCCTGCCACACAACTTCAATGAATTGATCGATGCCTGCATCAGCTCACTTAAAGGTGAAGATTTTGAGATATTCCCCGATTTCCAAACCGGAGGTTTGGCCGATTGCTCAAAATACAATAAGGGCCTAAGGGGCGGCAGAATCAAAATACGCGCAAAAATAGTAAAGGTAGACAGGAGGACACTCTCAATCACCGAACTTCCATTTGGACAGACCACTGAAACCCTGATAGACTCTATTATCAAAGCTAACGAAAGAGGCAAAATCAAGATCCGTAAGGTAGACGATATGTCAGCTGACAATGTGGATATCAGTATCCAGCTGCAGAATGATATATCTCCTGACAAGACCATAGATGCTCTCTATGCATTCACGAACTGCGAGGTCTCCGTCTCCCCTAACGCCTGCGTTATACACGACCGAAAACCTCACTTTATGGGAGTGGACGAGATACTTAGGTACAACGCTCAGCACACACGCGAACTCTTTCAGCACGAGTTGCAGATCCAGCTCGACGAACTTGAAGCTGACTGGCATTTTTCTTCATTGGAAAAGATATTCTTCGAAGAGAAGGTATTCCGAATCCTGGAGAATGACGCAGCCACATGGGAGCAGCAACTTGCCGATGTTGAGGTCGGAATGAAGCGCTACCAGCACCTGCTCCGAAGGGAAATAACCGGCTCTGATATTGACAAGCTTGTGGAAAAACCTGTCAGAAAAATCTCCCGTTTTGACATAAAGGCTGCTGAAGAGAGAATTCTCGGCATCGAAAATAATATTGAAGAAGTAAAGAACCATCTGGAACACCTAACTGAGTACACCATAATGTACTTCAGGCAGCTCAAGAAGAAATACGGCAAAGATTATCCCCGCCGAACAGAGCTTATCACCTTCGAGACGATACAGGCTGAAAAAGTTGTGGTCTCCAACGCAAAACTCTACGCCAACAAAGCGGAGGGCTTTATAGGTATTGACCAGAAAAAGGTGGAGGATTCCGAATATATCTGCGACTGCTCGGATATTGCCGAGATCATAGTATTCCTAAAGAACGGCACTTATTTGGTTACAAAGGTGAGTGATAAGGCATTTGTCGGCAAGGAAATAATCCATGCCGCAGTATTTAACCGCAAGGATGAGAGGACGATATATAATGCCATTTACCGTGACGGTAAGCGGGGGACCTATTATGCAAAGAGATTCTCGGTTACAAGCATTACACGCGACAAAGAGTACGACCTTACTCAGGGCAAAGAGGGGTCAAATGTAGTGTGGTTTACCGCTAATCCCAACGGTGAAGCGGAGACTGTCAGAATCTATTACCGCCCCAGACCAAAACTTAAAAAACTGGCCGAAGACTACGACTTCTCGCTGCTTGCCATAAAAGGACGTAGTTCCAGAGGCAATATTGTAACAAAAAATAACACCATACACCGCATCAATATCAAATCCAAGGGTGTTTCTACACTTGGAGGCAAGGAAATCTGGTTTGACACCGATGTACAGCGCCTCAACGATGCCGGACGAGGTATTTCCCTCGGAGAATTTTTCCAGGATGAGAGCATTTTGGTAATATGTAAGGACGGCACTTTTTACACAACATCCTACGACCTGAGCAACCGCTATCAGGGAGACATCCTGACTATCTGCAAGTTTGACGAGGAGAAGACCTACTCGGTCCTCTACTATGACAAAGCCGCCGGATCTCCTTATATCAAACGGTTCAGCTTCGAGTTAAATGCCAATGTCCCAGCTCACTTCATTTCAGAGGCCAAAGGCTCCCATCTGTTGGAAATAAGCGAAGATCCTTGGCCCCGGATGGAAATTACCTTTACCGGCAAAAATGCAAATCGTCAACCGGAACTGGTTGATGTCGAAGATTTTATCGGAAAGAAAAGTTACAAAGCCAAAGGCAAGAAAGTATCTCCTTACAATGTGCTTCAGGTCCGCTTTGTTGAGCCATTAGACAAATCAGATGCTGAGGAAAGCGAAGAAAATGGGGATAGCGATGATAGTGACACCAATGGAAATGAAGATAACAACAGGAACGAAAGCGATGTGCTGACAACTCCTGAAAAGAAAACATCCGAACCCGAACCGGTTGTCGCGGATGAAACTCCACGAGAACTCACTCTATTTTAACAGAGTCTGCAGTGCGTTACCAGTCGATGGCTGTTATTCCCATCTGGCGAGAGAAAACTTTGTTATATTTGCAAGACTATAAAAGAATGTTAAAGAAAATTCTAATAATAGTTTTGTGCCTTTCCGGTGCAGTATTGTTTTTTATGCTTGACCCTGAAAGCATTTTTTTTCCAAAGTGCCTTTTTCATTCAATAACAGGCTATTCTTGTCCGGGCTGTGGATTACAAAGGGCAATTCACGACCTTCTCCATTTGAATATATCCGGAGCATTTCGTCACAATGCTTTCCTTGTATGCTCACTACCACTAGTGGCGTTGCTGGTAATCCTTGAACGACGCCAAAGCACTCACACAAAAATATACGCTTTTTTAAGCTCAAAAGTTTTTATATTCTCCTTAATCTTACTGGTCTTAGGCTGGTGGATTTTACGCAACATTTTACATATCTGACAAATATATTTCTGGTATTTATGCAGCGAAATCACCATTTTGTGCATCTATATAGTGATAGCTTTAGAATAATTGTTATGAAACGCATATCCCTCTTTATTTTTACAATAGTCCTCTCCCTTTACGCCTTAAGTTTGACTTCCTGCGACTGGTTTGATGATACCCATACTATAATAGAGATCATCGGCGGAGAAAACTGGATGGGATCAACTACCGTTACTCTAATAGATGATGAGACCACAGGATTGACCAAGTTGGTGACTTTTACCGAAGCCGGCACTCAGTGCAGGGTCATGACCGGACTCTACAGTATCAGTGTCATTGACACCGAGTTACTCAATGTCAAAAGGGAAGATGACACAATCCTTCTGACACATATGGATAGTGGTAAAACCCTTTATGCCTGTATCTGCAACAGGGACGATGAAGGTAAAGTTACGACGATGACGATGAACTGGTCAATTCATACGGACTATGAACGCATGATTAAGGATAATCCCCTAACTGTCACGCTCAAAAAAGCCAAATAGTACAACCATCTACGTACTGCCCCACTACACCACACACAAGTTTCGAACTACATACTCGGAACTCAGGAATCAGAACTCAGGACTCGAAACTCAGAACTCCACTTCGCACACCGTACCCCGCAACTCGTACCCCGCACCTCTACTCATACCACTCTTTGTACACCATATATCCCTGTGCATTTTGGTGCGCTGCGGCTCGTATGGCATCAGAACCCTCCTTAATACGCTTAGCGGGAATGCCGGCATAGACACCGGGTTCAAGAACTGCATTGGTGAGCACTACCGCTCCGGCAGCAATTATTGTATTGTCCGGAATGACAGAATTGTCCATAAGAATTGCTCCCATACCTACGAGAACATCGTTACCTACCTTTGCCCCGTGAACTATGGCATTGTGCCCTACGGAGACATCGTTGCCGATTTCCACAATTGACTCCTTATATGTTGTGTGAAGCACGGCCCCATCCTGTATGTTCACTCTGTCTCCTATTATTATGGAGTTGACATCTCCACGCAGTACGGCTCCGTACCAGATACTGCAGTCATCACCTATGACTACATCCCCAACTATCACTGCATTTTCTGCTATGAAACATCTTTTACCGATTTTCGGGGTTATACCGTTCAATTCTCGTATGATCGCCATTTTGTATAGTGTGTTGTTAAAAATTCAAAAGATAAGCGCCGAACCCTACTATTAGTCCAATGATCACATTTACAACTTTTGCCTTTAAAAAGCCCTTTTTGGTCTCGGCAAGAAGAGGAAGCGAAGAGTGACCATCCTGTGAAATCGAACTTGCGAGCAGGACTGAAAAAGGTACCAGACCGCTGGCATAAAGAGCCACAAAAACCAAATGGGGACCCGATTCGGGAATCAGGCCAACAAGTACCGCAAAAAGAATCATCAGGGGAATATTGTCGTTGGTCCAGGACTCTATGTCGAAGTAATGTAGACCCAGTTGTACTAAAAGCAACGCACCGGTCGTCCAGAGAAATATGGACAAAAAATGCTTACGTATTACATGGTTCCACAAATGATCCTTGATAAAATGATCTCCCGATACCGCAATGACTGCAAGCACTCCCAAACTCAGTATCGCGAAAAGCAGATTGATCCAATACTCATCAAGAAACGAAATCCCGTGAGAATGATCATGGGAATGTGTCTGCACAAAAGAGGCATTCTCGGTAAAAAATTGAGTAGACTCATTATGATCGTGCCCCAGAATACCCAGTGCCAGAGCCACAATAAAGGCAGCTACACCCAGCAAAAGCACTGTTTTACGCCAGGAAAAATGCTTCAGATTGGCCACACTGAAATGGGGACTCTCGAAAGAGTGACCGTGGTCTTCCAAATGTACCTCAAAATCATCTTCACAGGCAGTTCTAAGCTTTTTCTCGGCCTTCTTGAGGCGGGCGAAGAGATTTATAAGAAGTCCGGAGATAATGGCGATCACAAACAGAACACCGAAAAGTATGAGTGCATCCTTTGGAATGAGGGCCAACATCACGAAGGCTTCGTCACCCGACGATGCAACCATCATAGCTATCAAGGCTCCGAACCCAATCAGACGGTGGGTATAGAGCGATACCGCGGCAAAGCCGCCGACACATCCTGGTATAAGTCCCAAGAGAGCCCCGAGAAATACCTGTTTGTTAGGAGCTCCCTTCAGACGCTCAAACCATCTGCCGTGTGACGAAACATTGATGAACTCTATCATCAACATCATCACTATAACCAGCCCTGTGATGAGCAGGCCGTTTTTCAAAACATCAACAAAAAGACTCCAATTCATCACTTTCATTCACTATTTGGCACGCTTATACTTCTCAATGAGTTCTGTTGCAGCCGTGAATGACTCAATCTTTCCCTCAAGGACCGAATCCTCGTATTCCGGCAGGAGTTTTTCTATTACTGTATTTTCATAAAACATATTCTTGAGTGATTCGTTAATGCTCTCGTACATCCAGAATCGAGCCTGTTCCCTTCGCTTCTTGGAGTAAAAACCATTGCCTTTGACAAGTGCGAAGTACTCCTCGATTTTCTTTAAAATGTCGGGAAGTCCCTCCTTGGTCACCGCAGAAGAGGTGACCGCAGTAGGCACCCATCCGGATTCCGTTGGGGGGAAAAGGTGGAGTGCATTGGAATAGAGAGCACGCGCCATATTGGATTTTTCCATATTGGTGCCGTCTGCCTTGGTGATGGCTATGAGATCAGCCATTTCCATTATTCCCCTTTTGATGCCCTGAAGTTCATCACCGGCCCCAGAGAGCATCAGAAGAAGAAAGAAATCGCTCATCGAGTGAACTGCAGTTTCGCTCTGCCCTACCCCTACGGTCTCGATAAATATCACATCATAGCCAGCAGCCTCACAAAGTAAGATAGTCTCACGGGTTTTGCGTGCCACTCCTCCGAGTGAACCGGCACTTGGGCTGGGACGGATAAAGGCATTGGGATCGTTGCAAAGAGTCTCCATTCTGGTCTTGTCGCCTAAGATACTACCTTTGCTGCGCTCTGAACTGGGATCGATTGCCAGCACGGCGAGTTTGTAGCCTTTTGAGGTGAGAAAAGAGCCGAACGCTTCGATAAATGTACTTTTGCCTGCTCCGGGTACTCCGGTGATACCTATTCTCATCGAATGCAGTTGTGCCGAGATAATCTGGCAGCGCTCTATAATCTTCCTGGCCATCGCACGGTGCTCTGCGAGAGAACTCTCTATAAGAGTAATCGCCTGGCTTAGTATAGTGGTATCTCCGGCAGTAATGCCTTCAATATACTGATCCACAGAGAGCAGTGAGGGTTTCTTTTTATAAAATGACTTGACGTAGGGGTTAATTATGGGTGGCTGCTCAACTCCCTCATTTATTACAAGTGCCGTGTCGTCATTATTATAATCTGCAAAAAAGTCTCCTTGAGGTTTGTTCTTCATATCGTTTTCGGTTAACAGAGCTACCTTAGAGTTATTTAATGGTACCTGTGATGAAAAGGTTTACCATCGGTTTGGATGGTGAGTTGGTAATCAAAGTTAGGATATTTATCATTTCTCCGGAGTGCTCCCTTGTATCAAACTTAAGTTTCAGGGTGGCGCTTCCTCCTGCTTTGATTCGGAATGGTGTAGAACCAATCTGGCTTAAACCGCTCTTTTCACTCTCCACCTTGTGTATCAGTAACTCACTTTTACCTTTGTTTTTGATTTTGTAGGATACTTCAAGCACCGTACCTTTGACGGCTGTTCCAAAATCGTAATAGGACTTCTCTATTATTGGCATTGGAGCATTTTTGACCTCTTTATCATCCAAATTGCGGAAGTTGTCCACTATCACGGCGCTCACCGAGAAGAGTTCCTGATATTTTTTGCCGTTGAGGACAAATTTACCGGTGAAGGTTTGTTTGCCCCACACTTTCTGCGGTAGAAAGGCAGGATCAACTGTATAGGTGAGTTTGGCCAAACTCTTGGGCGGAATAGGATTCGGATATACAGTGAGCAGAAGCCCGCGACTAACCTCGATAGTTTCAACTTTGAGAGGAGATGTGGAGAGATTTGCGATATCTATTGCGTCCTGCTTCAGTACTCCCTGCTCGATGTTGCGCAGTGAGACTACGCTTTTGTTGATGCCCATCTGCCCGATTTTGCCCGTGAAGAGCTCGTCCACGTTTTTCTTTTTCTCATGTGCTATACCTCTGACTCTTAGGATAACCGGACGATTGACGCCGGAAACGTAGAGCGTAAGAGTCTTGTCAAAGGGAAAGGGTCCTTGGTCGTTGTTGAAAACGACATCTACTTTGCCATTTTCGCCCGGTTTTACCGGAGAACGGGTCCATTGGGGTATAGTGCATCCGCAGGATGAAATGATATTGTGTACAACAATCGGTGAATCGCTGATATTTGTGAATGTGAAGGTGCATTTTACCGGCCCGTCAGAAATTAACACATCCCCAAAATCATGTATTTTCTTATCGAAACTAATAACCTTGCTCTCATCGAGCATCTTCTGAGAATCCTGAGCAACCATTTGATAAACAAAGGATTGACACAGAATTAAAATCATTATGACCACCAGTTTCTTCATTTTTTTATATTTTTGGCAAAGATAATAAATATAGTTTGCTATTTTTGTTAATTATTTGCATAAATCGAACCAAACCAACATAATTTCATACAACAATGAAGAGAATTATCTATCTGCTTCTCGCAACGCTTTTTGTTTTTGCATCTTGCAACAAATACTCTTACGAGTCGGTGCCCGGTGACCCACTAGGGGCACGAATCTATACCCTTGACAACGGACTCAAGGTTTATATGGTTGTCAACAAGGACGAACCCCGCGTTAATGCCCATGTGGCCATACGTGTGGGTAGCAAGAACGACCCCGTTGAGACCACAGGTCTGGCCCACTACTTCGAGCATCTGATGTTCAAGGGCACAGAGAAGTTCGGCACCCAGAATTACGAAGAGGAGAAGGTACTCCTTGATCGTATAGAAGAACTTTTCGAGATTTATCGTGTAACCGCTGATGAAGATCAACGTAAGGCAATCTATCACGAGATTGATTCCCTCTCCTACGAGGCTTCCAAGATTGCCATTCCCAACGAATATGACAAACTGATGGCCAGCATTGGAGCCCGTGGTACAAATGCATATACAAGCAACGATGTTACCTGCTATGTGGAGAATATTCCCTCCAACCAGATTGACAACTGGGCCAGAATCCAGGCGGACAGGTTTGCCAACTGCGTAATTCGCGGATTCCACACCGAGCTTGAAACCATTTACGAAGAGTACAATATGTACTCAGCGATGGATAGCGAAAAGCAGTTCGAAAAACTCTTTGCCGAGTTATTCAAGAAACATACCTACGGAACTCCGGTTATTGGCTGGGGAAGCCATTTGAAGAATCCTTCCATTACCAACGTAAAGAATTACAAAGCAGAGTGGTATGTTCCCAACAATATGGCGGTCTGCCTGGCCGGTGACTTTGACCCTGACCAAGCGATAAAAATTATAGACAAACACTTCTCAGCCCTCAAGCCAAATCCCAATCTCCCCAAGCTCGAATTCGAACCTGAAGATCCCATCACCGAACCTCGCAAGCTGGAAGTTCTCGGAGTGGAGTCTCCCAGCACATTGATTGCATGGAGATTCCCGGGCGCTGCCTCTCCCGAAGCTCTTATGCTCGACCTACTGCGATCAGTCCTCTACAATGGATCGGCAGGTCTTTTTGACCTCAATGTCAATCAGCAGCAAAAGACCCTCGGTATGGGAGCAGGCAACTATTCTCTCGCAGACTACTCTATATTTATCATTCAGGGCGAGCCAAAAAAGGGACAGACACTCGACGAAGTAGCTGCGATTGCTTTCGAAGAGCTTGAAAAAATCAAATCCGGCAATTTTGATGATGACCTGCTCCCCTCCATCATCAACAACATGAAACGCCAGAAGATGCAGCAAAACCAAAATGCCTCCTATATTGTGCGCTCTCTGGTTAACTGCTTTATCGACGGCATTTCCTGGGCTGATTATATCAGCGAGGTTGATAGACTCTCCAAGATTACCAAAGAAGAACTCGTTGCATTTGTCAATGAGAACTTCGGCGACAACTACATCCGCGTTGACAAAATTGAGAAAAAAGACCCTACGGACACCAAGATAGCAAAACCGGCTATCACCCCTATTTTTACCAATAGAGATACTTCCAGCGCATTCCTACGTGAGATTCAGGCTTCATCACATGTGGAACCTATTGAACCCGTTTTTGTGGACTTTGAAAAGGATATGGATATATTGACCGCAAAGAGCGATATTCCCGTACTATACAAGCAGAACACCATCAACGACCTCTTCACTCTCACCTATATCTTCGAGACAGGCAGCTATGCCGACAAGGTGCTTCCCATTGCAACCGACTTTTTCAGTTATCTGGGCACTAGCAAAATGAGCAAAGAGGAGATCCAGAAAGCATTGTACAAAATTGCCTGCTCGGTAAACGTAGTCTGCACCGGTGAACGCACCCACGTAACTGTTTCGGGCCTCGGCGAAAATATGGAAGAGGCTGTTAAGATGATGGAAGACCTGATAGCTGATGCACAACCTAACGAGGAGGTACTCACTCTGCTCAAGGGCAATATGCTCCAGGAACGTGCAAATGCCAAACTCGGACAGAGAGAGATCTTCTCACGTCTCCAGATGTTCGCTGTTTACGGACCTGAAAATCCCCACACCAATGTCCTTTCAGATCAAGAGATCAGAAATCTGAAAGGAAGCGACCTGACTGATATGATCCACAACATCTTCTCAAAGGAGCACAAAGTCCTCTACTATGGACCCGCTACAGGGGAAGATATCGTGAATATGATTGCAGAGACCCACAATGTTCCCGAAACTCTTACACCGGTGGTATCAGGTAACCCATTTATGATACGCAAGACGGATGAAACCAAGGTATTCCTCGCTCCATTTGATGCCAACCAGCTCTATTACATGGCAGTATCTAACGTCGGAAAGAAGTACGACCCTGCAATCGTTCCTATCGCAAGTCTATACAACTCCTATTTCGGTTCGGGAATGAACTCCATAGTATTTCAGGAGATGCGTGAAGCACGCGGCCTCGCCTATTCTGCAAGTGCTTCATTTGCTTTGCCCGACGATCTTTTGCATGAAGCTTTCTTCAACAGTTTCATTGCAACACAGAATGATAAACTCATTGATGCGATGACTGCTTTCGATGAAATCATCAACAACATGCCGGTTTCACAGAATGCCTTTGACATTGCACAGGAATCGCTGATTACCAATCTCCGTACTGCCAGGACAGTTAGAGAAAATATTTTCTGGAAATATCTATCCGCACAGAAGCTCGGTCTGGATTATGACATCAACCGCGATGTATTTGAAAAGGTTCAGACCCTAACTCTCGATGATGTGGTAAAGTTCCAGCAAGACAATGTCAAAGATCGCAACTACGCCATCTGCATTCTCGGCCGCTACGAAGATTTTGATATGAAGACCCTCCTAGAGTATGGTCCCATTCAGAAACTCGAACTCAAGGAGATTTTCGGATATTGATACAAATAATTTGATTAATCCGATAAAAAGGTGTTATCTTTGCGGACACAATTGAAAATAAAACTATCAAATAACTAAAAAGATTTAACATGGCTTACAAAATCACGGAAAACTGCGCAGCTTGCGGTTCTTGTATTGATGAATGTCCTGTAGGAGCTATCTCTGAGGGTGACATTTACAAGATTGACCCTAACTCATGCATTGATTGCGGTGCTTGTGCAGATGCTTGCCCCATGGGTGCTATCGAACAAGCATAATTCATAGCAACAATTATACAAAAAGAGGGAGGCTGCAGCCTCCCTCTTTTTGTATATATCCTGTAAAGCTTTACTTCATTCCGAAGTATTCGTAATATTTCTCCACTATATAAGAACTCCATTTGTCATGGAGTTTATTCATCTGACGACGATTTATAGCTCCTTCGCTGCGCCATGTCTCAATAGCACGGTTATACTCTCTGAAAAGCTCCTTCTCAATCTGCTGAACCATCTGCATATAACCGTCGCCTTGAGGATTCCACAAAAGCTCCCAATTGAAATATACATTCTTACGAGACCTCTCGATCTCGTGGGCATAGGCCTTTTCCTTCATCAGATAACCCATATTTCCGAGCGTCGAACGTCCCTCTTCATTTTGTGAAAGAATTGAGGGGATACCCTCTTCACCACCGCATACCCACACGGGCATTGCCACTGTGGTAGGAGGGTAACTCACGACAGTCCACATAGTAGTCAGTTCCACCGGTTCGCCCTCTTTGACTCCCTGTATGACAACACTGCTCGTAGTAGTGTATCTGGCGATGAAATCCTGCTCCACAAACCATCCTGTCGTCTTCGGTCTGTTGAAATCGCCACTCTTGAGGTCAACACCGATAAGGGGATTTTCAAAAGATCTGGAGAGTTCGTTGAAAATGAACTCAGGAGTCATTGCATTGTGCATAACACCGGCTTTTACTATCTCATCAGCCTGCATATATCTCACATAACCGGAACCTCTCTCAGTGTCGCCTGCGAATGAAAAGTTGCTCCTTACTATGTAACCCAAAGGTGCTGTTGCGGGATCGTTCACATCAAACCTGACATATTCATTATTGTTAACCTCATAGTAATAAGCATTGCCTTTTGCATCTATCACGCCGAGGTTGGCTGAGATAAGCCAGGGCTTTTCAAGTGAATTTAGGAGAGTCTCGAACTCTTCCGCATCGGCACATTCTCCAAGCGCAATTTTCATTATGTAGCCGTTGTTATCTGCATTTTCATCGTTCTCGGTGGGTTCGATGTTGTATGACATAGTATTAATTATGGCGAATCCAGCCTCGTTGACTCCCATCCATACCGATCTGGGGTTTGGGTTATTAGTCTGTGCAATAGCTGAGAAGGCATAATTGGCACCATGGAAATATCTCACGAGATTTTGGGCGGCACCCGTATCACGATGTTTCCACAGAAGAGGTCTACCGTCAGGGGTAACCCTACCGGAGATGATGGCGCTTGTGCAGGCAATGATATCTGACGATAGTGCCATAAGAAGGCAGCAAATGGAGATTACGATTGATTTTTTCATGTTGTGACCGATATTGTATGTTTAATTATTCTATCTATAAATAGTAACGATCCTGTGTATAATAAAAGGGAATCTGCAGAACCTATGTGCCTAAATATCTTTCAGGCCTTAAAGTTGCGAAAATAAAGTGATATATTGGTATTTTATTAGTAAATTTGCAAGTTAAACCTTGTACAAAAAATGGGAATTTCAAATATAATAAGTAAACTGTTCGGAACGAAATCAGACAGAGACCTGAAACAGCTCAAACCGATACTAAACAATATACTGAGAGAATACAGCCGTATTGACTCTCTATCCGATGACGACCTCAGGAATGAATCAGCTGCCATTAGGGCCAAAGTGTTGGATTATGTTTCAGCTGACGAGGCCAAAGTGGTCTCCATCAGAGAGCAACTTGAGGATGTGGAGATAGCCGTTTCCGATAAAGAGAAACTCGCGACTGAACTTGACGAGCTCATCAAAGAGATAGACACCAAGCTCGAGGAGATACTCAACCAGGTACTCCCCGAGACTTTTGCAATAGTAAAATCCACAGCAAGACGATTTAAGGAAAATTCTGTCATAAGAGTCAAAGCGACACAATTTGACCGCGACCTGAGCACTACTCATGATTTTGTCACTATAAAAGGTGACATTGCAGAATGGAAAAATTCATGGATGGCAGGCGGCAATATGATTACCTGGGATATGGTACACTATGACGTACAGCTATACGGAGGTGCTGTGCTCCACTCAGGAAAGATTGCCGAGATGGCTACAGGTGAGGGGAAAACCCTTGTGGCAACCCTTCCGGTATTCTTAAATGCTCTCACGGGCAAAGGAGTTCATGTCGTGACAGTCAACGATTACCTATCAAAACGTGACTCCGAATGGATGGGCCCCCTTTATATGTTCCACGGATTGAGTGTCGATTGCATCGACAAACACCAACCAAATTCTGATGCCAGAAAACGTGCCTACGGTGCCGATATAACATTTGGCACAAACAACGAGTTCGGTTTTGACTACCTCAGAGACAATATGGCTCTCAATCCAGAGGATCTTGTTCAGCGAAAACACCATTTTGCAATCGTCGACGAGGTAGACTCGGTTCTTATTGATGACGCACGTACTCCGCTGATTATTTCAGGTCCGGTACAGCGTAGCGGCGATGAAACCTTCATAGAGTACAAACCTTATGTACAGCGTCTCTACAATGAACAACGTACGTTTGTCAACCAGACACTAAACGAGGCCAAGAGACTCATTGCCGCAGGCGAAATCAAGGACAAGGGCGAGATTCTGCTCCTCAGAGCACATAAGGGACTCCCAAAATATGCACCACTAATTAAATATCTCAGCGAGCCCGGCATCAAACAGATTTTGCAGGATGTGCAGAGCAAGATAATCAAAGCCGCCTTCACCGAGAAGGATATCGAGCAAAGAATTATCACTAACGAGCTGTTTTTCGTCATTGATGAACATCAGAGAAGCGTCGAACTTACCGATAAGGGTAACGAAGTGCTCGCCAAAGCCGTTGGGGACGCTGACTTCTTCTTGATGCCCAAACTTGGGGACGAGGTCTCAAAAATCGACCAGATGGAGATATCACCCGAGGATAAGAGGCAGAAAAAGGATGAACTTTACTCCAATTATTCCCTCAAAGCCGAGAGGATGCATACAGTTGACCAGCTCTTGAAGGCATATTCGATGTTTGAGAAGGATGTGGACTATGTTGTAATTGACAATAAGGTAAAGATTGTGGATGAAGGTACCGGCCGTATAATGGAAGGACGCCGCTGGAGCGATGGTCTCCATCAGGCTGTAGAGGCCAAAGAGAACGTAAAGGTCGAGGCTGCTACACAAACTTTTGCCACCATCACTCTACAGAATTATTTCAGGATGTATCACAAACTCTCCGGAATGACAGGTACGGCTGAGACGGAGGCAGGCGAGTTCTGGAGCATCTACAAACTTGACGTAGTAGTTATACCTACCAACCGTCCAGTTATCAGAGACGACCAAGATGACTTGATCTACAAGACAAAGAAAGCAAAGTACAATGCAGTTATAGCCCATATCGGACAGCTGGTAAAAGAAAAACGCCCTGTCCTGGTGGGTACTACCTCCGTGGAAATCTCCGAGTATCTGAGTCGTCTGTTGAAGTTACACGGCATTGATCATCAAGTACTCAATGCCAAACAGCATGCACGTGAGGCTGAGGTCGTGCTCCATGCAGGCAAGCCCGGCACCGTCACCATAGCCACAAACATGGCGGGACGTGGTACCGACATCAAGATCTCCGATGAGGTAAAGGCCGCAGGAGGTCTTGCAATCATAGGCACGGAGCGTCATGACAGCCGTCGCGTCGACCGTCAGCTCAGAGGACGAGCCGGACGTCAGGGAGACCCAGGAAGTTCCATTTTTTATGTATCGCTCGAGGATGATCTGATGCGTATTTTCGGATCCGACAGGATTTCCAGAGTGGTAGATTCGATGGGTATGCAAGAAGAGGAGGCTCTTCAAGCTTCGATGCTCTCCAATGCCATTGAACGAGCACAGCGCAAAGTCGAGGAGAATAACTTCGGCACGCGAAAGAGACTTGTTGACTATGATGACGTGATGAACTCCCAGAGGGAGGTCGTATATACCAAGAGGCGCAGTGCTCTTACCGGTGAACGTATTGATGTGGATGTACTCAATATGACCACAGACTACTGCGAAATGTTCGTCGACTCCAACCGCCATCTCACTTATGATCTCTTCTGTGAAGAATTAATGAGGGTACTCTCTATTGTTCCAGATTTTGACGAAGCCTCATACGAGCGTTTCAATAAGACACAACTTACCGAGCAACTTCAACAGAACGTTTCTAATGTGATGCAGCGCAGGTTTGACACCCTTATCGAGCAGACATGGCCGGTAATCAGCCACGTATATGATACCAAGAGGATGTTCTACCAGAATATCCAAATTCCCGTGTCCGACGGTAAGATGGTATACGGTATCTTAGTAGATCTGAGGAAGGCCTATGAGAGCAAAGGCAAGGAATTGATTCGTTCAGTGCAGAAAACAATCACCCTTAGGGTTATTGACGAGTACTGGAAAAATCATCTACGTGATATGGATGACCTTAAGCAGGCGGTTCAGCATGCCGCATACGAGCAAAAGGACCCCATCCTCGTCTACAAAGGAGAGAGTTTTGAACTCTTTATAAAGGTACTTGAGGGCATCAGCAGGGATGTTCTTTCCTTCCTTCTCCGTTCATTCCTCTTTCTGAGGGTTGACCAACATCCACAGGAGGTTGCTACTGAGGGCCACACCAAAAAAACCGATCTGAGCGGCATGAGAGAGAGCCGTCCCGACTTGCTTACCAACAGTTCGGAACCCCAATCCAATGCTCCTGCCAGGGCCGAGAAAAAGGTTGGCCGTAATGACCCTTGCCCCTGCGGCAGCGGCAAAAAATATAAAAATTGTCACGGAAAAAACTAACAAGAAAAATATAATCCAAATAATATGGAAAAGTTTGATATCATAGTAATCGGCTCAGGCCCAGGGGGATATGTTGCAGCAATCCGTGCTTCCCAACTAGGGTTCAACACGGCAGTGGTCGAAATGAATGAACTCGGCGGAGTATGCCTAAACTGGGGTTGTATCCCTACAAAAGCCCTTCTAAAAAGTGTACAGGCTTATAATTATGCTCAGAATTGTACCGAATATGGTTTTTCAGCATCCGATGTCAATGCAGATTTGGGAGCGATAGTGTCCAGGAGCAGGAGCATATCGGATACGATGAATAAAGGTATCGCTTATCTTTTCAAGAAAAACAAGATAACTCTGATTGAAGGAATTGGTAAACCTCTGTCAGGCAAGCAGGTGCAGGTTACTGCAGATGATGACAGCATCGCTGTGTACGAAGCAGACCACATAATCATTGCCACAGGTGCCAGGGCCGCTTCTCTACCCTTTGCACCCATTGACGGCGATAAGATTATTTCCTACCGTCAGGCCCTTATGCCCTATAAGCTCCCCAAGAGTTTGGCCATTATAGGATCCGGTGCAATCGGCAGCGAGTTTGCATTTTTTTACAGATCCATGGGAGTTGAGGTAACGCTCATTGAGTACCTCGACAGAGTTCTCCCAATTGAAGATGACGAAGTGAGTGCTCAAATCAGCCGCTCTTTCCGCAAAATGGGTATAAAGGTAATGGTCTCCTCACAGGTTAAGAGTGTGGATACAGCCGGAGAATTATCCCGCCTCACTGTCCTTACAAAGAAAGGAGAAGAGATTGTAGAAGCCGAACTGGTACTTTCTGCTGTAGGGGTGGTTCCAAACACCGAAATATTGGGACTTGAGGCTCTGGGCATTGAAACCGTCAGGGGCAAAATCACAGTTGACCACTATTACAGGACTGTAGTTGAAGGGATTTATGCTATAGGAGACGTAATACCTACTCCGGCTCTTGCGCATGTTGCCTCAGCTGAGGCCATATGCTGCGTGGAGGCAATTGCCGGACTCAATCCCCAACCTATTGACTACTCGCTCATCCCTGGTTGCACATATATTTCACCGGAGGTAGCATCTGTAGGCATGACTGAGAGAGCAGCCAAAGAGAAAGGTATCGCATACAAGGTCGGTAAGTTTCCTTTTACCGCTTCCGGTAAGGCTACCGCTGCAGGCGAAAGGGAGGGATTTGCAAAACTGGTAGTGGATGAGCAGACCGACCGCGTACTCGGCGTCCATATTGTTGGTGCCAATGCATCAGAGATGATTGGCGGAATGGTGCTCGCTTGCAGACTTGGTGCAACCGCATCCTCCGTCATGAAAAGTATTTTCCCCCACCCCACAATGAGCGAGGCTATAATGGAGGCTGCTGCGGCAACTCATTCCGAGGCAGTTCATATATAAAATCAATAACCTAAACTTTCGGATTATGGCAGAAAAAAATTCGTCCCAACAGGCACATGCCCATGAAATAACCCGAATACCCGTGGGTACTGAAATCCGTGCGGCATTTATCTTCTCTGAAAAGGATGTAAGGATTGACGGAACATTTATTGGAGATATTATCACTGCAGGCAAATTGATTATCGGTGAAACGGGACATCTGTGTGGCAATATTTGTTGCAAAAATGCCGATATCTACGGCCGCATTGACGGTGATGTTATAATCGGTGACACCTTGATGTTACAGAGCACCTGTGTATTCAAGGGGCTCCTTCAAACTTACAAGTTGAGTGTTGAAAGTGGCGCACGTTTCAATGGTACCTGTAAAATTATCACACAAGAGGAGTATCAGAAAATGGAGGAAGAGTTCAGAGGTACTTCCCCGAAAACAGAGGATCCTAAAAAGACCGACTCTAAAAAATAGATTGTTTTCAGATTTCCTTGCGGATATTGTATTTATTCCTCTCCTGACTGTTTCTTGAAATGAGTTCGCCAAGGAATCCTGTAAGGAAAAGCATTACTCCGACAATGGCCATCAGCAGTGCCAGATAAAAGAGAGGCTGGTCCGTGACAGGACGGAATATGCTGCCATGAGACTGCGCAAGGAGTTTGGCGACAATCAGCCAAATAGCGATTACAATACCTATAACAAAGGTAAGTACACCGATGCTCCCAAAAAAGTGCATCGGTTTTTTGCCGAATACCTGAAGAAACCAGACGGAAAGCAGGTCGAGGAAACCATTTATGAAACGGTTTAAGCCAAATTTGCTCTTGCCATATTTACGGGCCTGATGCTGCACCACTTTCTCACCTATTTTGGCAAAACCGGCCTGTTTAGCCAGATAAGGAATAAAACGATGCATTTCTCCATAAACCTCAATATTCTTTACAACTATGTTGCGATAGGCCTTGAGGCCACAGTTCATGTCGTGAAGTTTTATACCTGTTACCTTTCGGGCGGTAGCGTTGTATATCTTTGAAGGGAGATTCTTAGTAAAAGTTCCATCGTAGCGTTTTTTCTTCCAGCCGGACACCAGATCATAACCCTCTTCCCTGATCATCCTGATCATTTCGGGAATTTCCTCAGGACTATCCTGAAGATCTGCATCCATAGTAACCACGATATCGCCTTTTGCAGCTTCGAAGCCGGTATAAAGAGCTGCTGATTTACCGTAGTTGCGGCGGAAGGAGATGCCTCTTATTTCGGGATGACTCTTTTTGAGTTCCTCAATCACCTGCCAGGAGTTGTCGGTACTGCCATCATCAACCATTATGATCTCATATTTCAATCGCTCGGAAGCAAGCGCACTGCCAATCCACGAAACGAGTTCGGGAATGGATTCGGCTTCATTAAAAAGTGATATTACTATAGAAAGATCCATATCTTAAATTGTGTTGTCTTCGTCAGTAAAAATGGTTTTGGGAGTAATTTTACGCCCAATTATTGCAGAAAAGATTACGCCAAGTATAAAATTCCAGAAAAAAGTGGATATGCAGGAGTACTTTGCAAAATTATCCTCCAACTTGAGCATCAAATCTGTAACATTGTCGGGAAGCGATGCAAACTCGGGTGCAGAGTAAAATGCCTCAAAAGTTTCCGACACCATTTCCGGAAAAAGGAAACTATACATAAAGAAAGTGTAGGCCGCGCAAATGATGGAAGAAAATAGGCATATTTTAACTCCTTGGCGAAATACGGAACTTTTAGGCTCTGACTTCAGAAATTTTTTCATAAAAAGATGGAGCAACCATACGGAACCTACAAACTTCACCAGCCAGAAAAGAAACTTTAATGCCGCATTGTCGAAGAGAGCGTTAAACGATATTAATACCACCGTAACAAGGGCAAGTAAGAGGCCATCACGGGCCGCTTCGCTCCAATTTGAAATACTTTTTGTCCTATGTGCCATGTATCTGTTATTCAGGATAAATTATTGCTAACAAGTTTCAAAGATACGAAATAAAATCTTACCTTTGCGAGTCGAAACCGAAAATTGAACAATAACACATACTATGATTAAGATAACATTTCCTGACGGCAGTGTCAAAGAGTACCCAAAAGGTACAACTCCCTACCGAGTAGCTGAGAGCATTAGCCCCAGACTTGCAGCCGACATACTGGTTGCTACAGTCAACGGGGCAATACACGACCTTGAAAGACCGATTGTAGAAGACGCGACCATAAAGCTCCACAAATGGGAGGATCAGGAGGCAAAAAGTACATTCTGGCACTCATCAAGCCACCTTATGGCTGAGGCTCTCGAAATACTCTATCCCGGCATCAAATTCGGCATAGGTCCTGCCATCGAGAATGGCTTTTATTATGACGTGGACCTGGGAGACAAACAAATAGTGGAGGCAGACCTTGCGAGGATAGAAAAAAAGATGATCGAACTTGCTCAACAGAAGGAGCATTTCACAAGAATAGATGTCTCCAAGGCTGAGGCAATGGCTAAGTATAGCGCCAAGGGCGATGAGTACAAATGCGAACTTATAGGCGACCTGGAAGATGGTACAATTACTTTCTATACTAACGGTGTTTTCACCGACCTTTGCCGCGGTCCCCATCTTAGAGACACATCAATAATCAAGGCAGTGAAACTCACCACTATTGCCGGTGCATACTGGAGAGGTAACGAGAAGAATAAGATGCTTACCCGCATATACGGTATAACTTTCCCCAAGAAAGCACTCCTTGACGACTATCTCATAATGCTCGAAGAGGCTAAAAAGAGAGACCACCGCAAACTGGGAAGAGAACTTGAACTCTTTGCCTTTTCTCCGAAAGTTGGTCAGGGTCTGCCCTTGTGGCTCCCCCGCGGCGCAGCTTTGAGGGAACAACTTGAGATGTTCCTTAAGAAGGTGCAAAAGGCACACGGCTATCTGCCGGTAATTACTCCTCACATAGGCCAGAAGGAGTTATATGTTACATCAGGGCACTACGCAAAATATGGCCAAGACTCTTTCCGTCCCATATCCACACCTCAGGAGGGTGAGGAGTTCCTGCTCAAACCAATGAACTGCCCCCACCATTGCGAGATATACAAGAGTAAACCCCGCTCATACAAGGATCTCCCACTGCGTCTTGCAGAGTTCGGTACGGTCTATCGTTATGAGCAAAGCGGTGAACTCCACGGATTGACACGCGTCCGCGGCTTCACTCAGGATGACGCACACATATTCTGCCGAGAAGACCAAATAAAGGAGGAGTTCTGTAAGGTGATTGACATTGTGCTCTACATCTTCAAAACTCTCGACTTCAAGGACTTCAACGTCCAAATCTCTCTCCGTGATCCAAATAATCATGAGAAATATATCGGCACCGATGAAAACTGGGAGAGAGCAGAGAGTGCCATAATCGATGCCACTAAGGAAAGGGGACTCGAAACTACTGTGGAGCTTGGCGAGGCAGCGTTTTATGGTCCCAAGCTCGACTTTATGGTCAAGGATGCCATCGGGCGTAAATGGCAACTTGGTACGATCCAGGTGGACTACAACCTGCCAGAACGTTTCGAACTCGAATATGTGGGCAGCGACGACAAGAAATACCGCCCCATAATGATCCATCGCGCTCCCTTCGGATCAATGGAGAGATTTGTCGCCGTACTACTGGAGCATACTGCCGGAAAGTTTCCTTTGTGGCTTGCTCCGGATCAGGTTATCGTGCTGCCTGTCAGCGAAAAATACAACGATTTTGCAAAAAAAGTTTGTGAATTGCTTAATAATTCCGATATTCGCAGCTCCATAGACGAGCGTAACGAGACTATTGGCAAGAGGATACGCGAAAATGAGATCAAGCGTATCCCCTATCTGCTGATAGTCGGAGAAAAGGAAGAAGCAACAAATTGTGTCTCCGTAAGGAAGCAGGGAGAAGGTGATAAAGGCACAATGACAATCGAGGAATTCGTTACTTTCATAAAAGAGGAAATCGAGCAACAGCTCAGTTAACTATATTAATATTAACTAATTACAGGAGGATAACACTATAGCGACCAACTACAAACCACCAAAACCCAAACCATTTAAAGGCCCCAGACAGCCTGATCGCAGATTGCCGAGAGACCGCAAGGAAGAGGGTTTAAGGATCAACGAAGCCATCACCTCACAACGCATAAGAGTTGTTGGTGATAATGTTCCCCAGCAGGGAATTTATTCGCTTTCAGAGGCTTTGGATATGGCTCAATCACAAGAGCTCGATTTGGTTGAGATTTCTCCCAATGCCGATCCTCCGGTATGCAAGATCATAGATTACCAGAAGTATCTATATCAGCAAAAGAAAAGAGCGAAAGAGCAGAAGGCAAACGCCGCCAAAATCGTGATAAAAGAGATAAGGTTCGGTCCCAACACAGATGAGCACGATTTCCAGTTCAAACTGAACCACGCAAAGAATTTCCTCTCCGAAGGCTCGAAGGTTAAGGCTTATGTCTTTTTCAGAGGACGTTCAATACTCTTCTCCGACCAAGGTGAGAAACTCCTTTTAAGGTTTGCGCTGGAGCTTGAAGAGTACGGAAAGGCGGAGCAGATGCCCAAGCTCGAAGGTAAAAGGATGATAATGATGATTGCCCCCATCAAAAAGAAATAATTTTTAAACCAATCATATAAAACAAGTTAAAAAATTTAACTATGCCGAAAATCAAGACCAACTCCGGTACAAAGAAGCGTTTCACGCTCACCGGTTCTGGAAAAGTAAAAAGAAAACATGCTTACAAGAGTCACATTTTGACAAAGAAGACCAATAAGCAGAAAAGGAGACTCACCCATTTCGCTCTGGTTGACAAAGCTGATGAGAAGAGAGTTAAACTCCTGTTAGTGAAGTAATTTTTAGATGTTTAATCCGGATGTCCAGCTTGTACAAGTCTCATAACGAGCGCTGGCACCCAAAACCAAAATTTCATTATGCCAAGATCGGTTAACTCGGTAGCTTCAAGAGCTCGCCGTAAGAAAATTTTAAAGCAAACTCGCGGTAACTTTCTATCAAGAAAGAATGTCTGGACCGTAGCCAAGAATACCTATGAGAAAGGTTTGACCTACGCATATCGTGACCGCAAAAACAAGAAACGCAACTTCCGTTCACTTTGGATTGTACGTATCAATGCCGCTGCTCGTCAGCACGGCATGAGCTATTCCCAGTTTATGGGTAAGCTCTCAAAGCAGAATGTAGGCCTCAACCGCAAGGTTCTCGCCGACCTCGCCATGAACAATCCTCAGGCATTCGAAGCTATAGTAAATTCTGTAAAATAGTCCTCCTTGACCTTTAAGGCAATATATGGGAACAAATGGGTACGGTTCGGTTTCTGGGCCGTACTCTATACTTTGTGGGTCATCTGGATCCGCAACTGGTGGTGGTTGTTCGGACTAATCGTCATTTTCGACCTATATATCACCAGGAAAGTGAAGTGGGCTTTCTGGAAAAAGAAATATAAAGAGGGTGAGAAACGCAATTTATTGCTTGATTGGCTTGATGCCCTCATTTTTGCAGTGATAGTGGTAAGTTTCATCAATATTTTCTTTTTCCAGGCCTTCAAGATTCCCTCCTCCTCTATGGAAAGTTCTCTAATGACAGGAGATTATCTGTTTGTAAGCAAGGTGGCCTACGGCCCCAAAATGCCGCAGACTCCTGTAGCGATGCCCTTTATTCATAATGTATTGCCGGGAACACTCAAGAAGAGCTACTCTACGATACTTCAGTTTGACCATAAACGCATAGCCGGTTTCGGGAATGTTGAACGTGACGATTATGTTGTCTTCTGCTTTCCACACGGTGATACGATAATGACCAAAGCTCCGGTCGAGGATTACTACACGCATGTGAGGATGAATGGCCGCGATTACACGGTAAAGACCTTTGGACCTCTGATATCACGCCCAACCGACAAGAAGGACCATTACGTTAAAAGATGCGTTGCAATTGCAGGCGATTCTCTTGAGATAAGAGAGGGACAACTATTTGTAAATGGGACGCCCCAGGCGGAATATCCGGGCATCCAAAATAGCTGGAAAGTTGTCACCAACGGTACTGCCATAAATCCGGTACACCTTAGGGATATTGGTATCAACTCATCTGAAGTGTGGTACGACCCCACCCTTCCCGGTTATCCCCAGTTGCCGCTTACAAATGAAATGCTCTCAAAAGTCCAGGCACTGGGCAATGTAGTTTCCGTCACTCCCAATGTCGATGTTTATCCGCCTGACTATCCGGATTCATACAAAATGATTTTCCCCTTTGTTGATAGAGGATGGACCAGGGATAACTACGGACCTATCTGGGTCCCTGCCAAGGGAATCTCAGTGAAGCTCGATGCCGACAATATCGACCTCTACAGGAGAATAATCGACATCTATGATGGCAACGATTTCGAAGAGAAGGAAGGCAGATATTTCATCAACGGTGAAGAAACGACCACCTACACCTTTAAGCAGGACTATTACTTCATGATGGGTGACAATCGCCACAATTCGCTGGATTCACGCTATTGGGGATTTGTTCCCGAGGACCACATTGTGGGTCGACCGGCTGTAATCTGGTTTTCAAAGGATAGCAACAAGTCTTTTCCAAAGAACATAAGATGGAAAAGAATCTTGAAGTTTATCTGATAAAGGCTGTTAAATTTGGATTTTAGAAGAAAAATCAATACATTTGCAGCCCCAAAAAAGATATAATATTAAAAATAGATAACAATGGCACGAGTTTGTCAAGTAACAGGAAAGAAAAGGATGATTGGAAACAATGTTTCCCACTCTAAGAGACGCACGAAACGCGAATTCGCTCCCAATCTCAAGACCAAGAAATTCTGGTCTGAAGAAGAGCAGAGATTCATCACACTCAAAGTATCTTGCAAGGGTATGAAGACCATCTACAAGAATGGTCTCGCCGCTACCATCAAGAAATCACAGGAAAAAGGTTTGATTAATGTAGTTTAACATTCACAACTATGGCAAAGAAAGGTAAAGGCAACAGAGTACAGGTTATTATGGAGTGTACTGAGCAAAAAGAGAGCGGTGTGCCGGGCATATCCAGGTATATCACAACAAAAAACAAAAAGAACACCACCCAGAGATTGGAGCGTAAGAAATACAATCCCTATCTCAAAAAGGTGACTCTTCATCGCGAAATCAAATAACACACTTATCTTTATATAAATGGCAAAGAAAGCAGTGGCTACATTTGGTAGTAGCCGTCCACAAACAAAAAACTATGTAAAGTGTATCCGTATGGTAAAGTCTGAACGTACGGGAGCATACGCTTTTCAGGAAGAGCTGTTACCTACTGACCAAGCGAAAGATTTTTTTGAAAAAAAATAAAGTTAAGTAGAGTAAACAGATAAAAAAATGCGGCCTTTTCAGGTCGCATTTTTTGTTGTATTACCTCTTCTAGAAGGGTAGATCGTCAGGGCCATCAGAGATAAGATCATCCGAAGTGATGAACTGCTCAGGCTGGGGAGCCGGTTGCGTAGAAGGCTTTGATGCCTGTTTCGTCATCTTGGTCTGTGGATCGGTCTGTTTTGGAGAACTTACAGAATCATCCCACGCACCCTCTCTGGGCAATGTGTCATCCTTGCGACCGAGAAGCTGGATAGTATCGGCCAAAATCTCTGTGATGTAGCGTTTCTGTCCGTTTGCATCATCCCATGAACGGCTTCTGATACGTCCCTCCACATAGATCTGACTTCCTTTTTTGATAAACCTGCCAGCCAAATCAGCCAGCTGTCTCCAGGCGACTATGTTGTGCCACTCAGTAATTTCTCGGGTCTCCCCGCTACGGTCCTTAAATCTCTCCGTTGTTGCAAGGGAAAATGAGGCAACGGACGCGCCACCTTCAAGATGCCTGATTTCAGGATCTCTTCCTACGTTGCCGATAAGTAAAACTTTGTTCAGTGCCATATTTCAAAAATTTTTCTAAATATAATCTTTTTTGCCGAGACTGGAAAAAATATTTGCATATAAAAGGGCTTTTTGATTACGGAGCATTGTCGCCTTGTCTTCCAAATAATCCACCAGATTAAGTCCTTCTGCCATTTCAAGGCGTGTTCTGAGACGCTCACGCTTGTTGTAGATGCTCATCTCGTTGGTAAGGCGGAAGATTGTCGCTATAGCATGCGTGGGAAATCCCAGAGAAATAAGGCTGCATAGCATCACATCATCCTTTGTAAGTGAGGGGTGCTCCTCTTTGAGTCGAGTTATTAGGCCACATTGGCATTTATCTGCAAGATAGTCCATCTCGTAAAAGACATTACCCTTATCTCTGAGTGTCGTCAGGAAATAAGACCTGACTTTTGAATGGAGTAAAGTAGCATTTTCAGGGCTCAGCGAGATGCAGTCCATAATGCCTATGACCATCTGCATCACCCTGCTTAGGGTTGTGGAAAGTTTTTCATCGTCAGCCTCCTTGTCCCTGAGTTGTTGTGATATCTTCTCCCTTAATATCCTTTCCCTGCGTTTTATACGGAAAAGAACTAGTGCCAAAATAGCTGTTGCTACTACAAAAATAATCAGTAAGGTATAGACAACCCACTGCCCTGCCGCTGCGTTTGCGGCGGTAATAATTGATGTTTTCATTTGTATAAGATTTAGTTGGTTAAGAGATTTTCTTTCGCTGCCTTAGTACCTCAAAACAAATAACGGCCGCAGAGACGGAGACATTGAGCGAATCGCAGATTCCGGCCATTGGGATGCGGATTTTCGCATCTGAACGATCTTTCCAAAAATCTGAAAGACCCATATCTTCCCTACCGAATACGATTGCAACAGCTCCTCTCATATCGGCATCGTAATAGAGTGAGGAGTTCTGTAATTGTGTGGTTAAAATGGAGATATTATTCATTTTGAGCCACCGGAAGGCCTCTTCTGATGTGCAGCATGCAGACTTGACGCTGAAGCAGGCACCGGTGCTTGCTCTTATTACATTGGGATTGAAAATGTCTGCCAAAGGATCACATACAAGAACACAATCGGCACCGCACGCATCCGCAGTCCTAAGTATTGCTCCAAGGTTACCTGGTTTCTCAATGGACTCTACCACTATTACAAATGGGTTTCCACTGAGAGTAATTTTATCGGGCAGCAACGACTCCATCCGCATCAAGGCAATTACCCCTTCAGTCCCGCCTCGATAAGCAATCTTGTCATAAAGATTCTCAGATACTTCGAAAATATCAACTTCACCGGTAAACTCAGGAAAAACAGCACCCTCCAAATATGCAGGACAATGGAAGATAGATTGAGGCATGAAGCCGGCTTCGATGGCCCTGCTGAGTTCACGCTGCCCTTCAACAACGAAAAGAGCTCTTTCCCTGCGCTCCCGAGATTTACTCTGAAGCTGAATGAGCTCTTTTATGCGAGTATTACGTGCGGAGGTTATCTTCTCTGCCGCCATCAGCTATTCGGTTTTCTTATGGCTTGCCTCAGGTCTCATCTGAGGGAAGAAAATCACATCCTGAATGGAAGTGGAGTTTGTCATAAGCATAACGAGTCGATCAATGCCCATACCGAGACCGGAGGTAGGGGGCATACCATACTCTAAAGCACGAACAAAGTCCAAATCTATGAACATGGCTTCGTCATCACCCTTCTCCTGAAGTTTGATCTGATCATGGAACCTGTCAAGCTGATCAATGGGATCATTTAGTTCGCTGTAAGCATTTGCCACCTCCTTACCGTTAACAAAGAGTTCAAACCTCTCGGTAAGGGTGGGATCCTCCCTATGACGTTTTGTAAGAGGAGACATATCCAAGGGATAATCTGTAATGAAGGTGGGCTGTATCAGATGTTTTTCGCAATATTCACTGAAAATTGCGTCAATAAGTTTACCGACACCCATAGAGGGCGATGTTGGAATATTGAGATCACTACAGGTCTTGCGGAGCTGTGCTTCGTCCATTCCGGTTATATCCACACCGGAGTACTCCTTGATAGCATCAATCATCGGAAGGCGCCTGTATGGCCTCTTGAACTCTATTTCATGGCCCCAAACATCAAATTTGGTCTTACCGTTGAGTGCAATGGCTATCCTCTCAACCAGCTGCTCAACAAACTCCATCATCCATACATAATCCTTGTATGCAACATAAATTTCCATGCAGGTGAACTCCGGATTGTGAGTTCTATCCATACCTTCATTGCGGAAATTCTTTGCAAACTCGTAGACACCGGTAAAACCGCCCACAATCAGACGCTTGAGATAAAGTTCGTTGGCAATTCTTAGGTAGAGAGGGATATCGAGAGCGTTGTGGTGAGTAATGAAGGGTCTTGCAGCAGCTCCACCGGGGATTGGTTGGAGGATAGGCGTCTCGACCTCAATATATCCGTGTTCGTTGAAATAGTCCCTCATCGTGGAAACGATTTTTGTTCTTTTGACAAATGTCTCCCTCACATGAGGATTGACGATAAGATCAACATATCTCATTCGGTAACGAAGCTCGGGATCAGAGAATGCGTCGTACAACTCACCTTCTTTCTCTTTGACTATTGGCAGCACTCGTAGAGACTTGCTGAGCAATTTGAGAGATTTTGCATGAATGGAGAGCTGTCCTGTCTGCGTAATGAATGCAAAACCATTGATGCCTATAATGTCACCGATATCCAAAAGTTTCTTGAAAACGGTATTGTACAGTGTCTTGTCCTCGCCTTCGCAGATTTCGTCACGTTTGATATAGACCTGAATCTTTCCATGTTCGTCCTGGAGTTCTACAAATGAAGCAGCACCCATAATGCGACGGCTCATTATCCTACCTGCGATGGATATGTCATTGAAATTGCCTTTTTCTGCATCATAGCCCTCCTTAATCTCTCTTGAAGTAGCATTGACGGGGAATTCCTCAGCAGGATAGGGGTCTATGCCTAAACCTTTCAGTTGTTGCAGAGCAGCACGGCGATTCAATTCCTGTTCGTTGAGATCTGTTATTTCCATATAATAAATCTGTGGGTTAAGTATCCTTTTGTTATATCCGACAAAAATAAGAATAATTATGGATAAAGGAATAAAAATTGTAGTATCTTTGTAGAATTGCAGAAGTCAATATGAGCATTGAGAAAAAATGGATAGTGATGGAGCCGGGCAACCCGGCTCTTGTGCGCCAGCTCACTCAGGAGTTGGGTATTGACTCTGTATTAGCCAACCTGTTGGTCCAAAGGGGCATTGATAGTTTCGCCAAGGCCAGAGAGTTTTTCCGCCCCGATCTCTCAAAACTTCACGATCCCTTCTTAATGAAGGATATGGACAAGGCTGTAGAACGTCTCAACAGGGCTGTAGTCAAGCGAGAAACCATCCTCATTTACGGAGACTATGATGTAGATGGGACCACGGCAGTAGCTCTGGTCTATTCCTTTATAAAAAACCTTACAAACCGCGTGGAATATTACATTCCCGACAGGTATGATGGGGGCTACGGCATTTCATACAAGGGCATCGACACTGCACGTGAACACAACTGCACTCTGATCATCGCACTGGACTGCGGCATAAAAGCTATTGAGAAAGTTAACTACGCCAAAAGTCTGGGCATTGACGTGATTATCTGCGA
>Ga0255341_1001654_pt1 | contig 30676 bp, 24 predicted proteins | sample wastewater_treat_8_FD_192418 | JGI IMG/M metagenome (GOLD analysis project Ga0255341, IMG submission 192418) | Wastewater microbial communities from Lulu Island WWTP, Vancouver, Canada - plant12 | ecosystem: Engineered > WWTP > Wastewater > Unclassified | place: Canada: Vancouver, British...
CACTCCGATGAACGGGCATGTGCCCAGGATTCTCGAAAGCATGTAGTTGTTGATCAGGGCCTGGCTGAACATGATGACCAGCAGTTGCTTCACTTACCAGCACCCCCCTGCGCGCCGTCTGAAGATTTCTTCTTCTTCTTCGCGGTGATCAAGTTGACCGCCCCGATGGCCAGGCCCAGAGTGATGAACCCGCCCACTGGCTGATTCACGATCGCCATGGCGTATCGCTGCGGGAAGAGCCTGATCCCGTTGAAACCCAAGTCGGCTGCGGCCATGATGACTCCGGTGGCGAGAGGCTCCCTTATCGCAGACAGCACAGCCAAAGCCAGTGTGAAGCCGAGCCCCATCCCGAGGCCGTCCATGATCGATGCCACAGGCCGATTCTTGGACGCAAACGCCTCTGCCCTCGCGAGTATGATGCAGTTGACCACGATCAGCGGAACGAACACTCCCAAAACCGCGTGCAACTGGGGCAGAAAGGCATTCATGACCAGGTCGACTATGGTGACGAACGTCGCGATGACCACAACGTAACACGGTATGCGTATCTCCGACGGGATCACCGATCGCAGCAGCGAGATGATCAGGTTGGAGCCTATGAGGACGAACGTCGCGGCCAGACCCATTCCGATTCCATTGGATACCGCTATGGACGCCGCCATCGTAGGGCACATGCCCAAAAGCAGCCTGAACGTTGGGTTCTCCTTATAGATTCCGTTCGTGAATGCTTGCAGCGGACTGCTCATCTGCCAGCACCTCCACCGACGCCCAGAGCCGCAGCCAAGTCGCGGACGGTGTTGACGCCTGCGACTACTGCCCTGGATGATATCGTGGCGCTGGATATCGCCACTATCTCTCCGCCGTCTTTGTTGACTGCTAAGGGACCCGAAGAGCCTTTACCTGCAAACTGCGACTGGAAGGCGGGTTTTGTGATCTCACCGCCCAGGCCCGGCGTCTCGCTATGTGAAAGCACCTGGAGCCCCTCGATGGCGAGATCGGAGTTGACACCCACCAGCAAGGCGATCTTGCCGCCGTATCCAGAGGACAGAACCTTAGCCACAACGCCGCGGACCTCACCATCGGTCGATCCACGGTAGGCTTCCTCAACTCCAGCGAACCTCGCGTCAGCCTTCACGTCGGCAAGTTCCTCTGCCGAGAGTCGCTCAAAATCCTGCGCCGATGGAAGGACAACCGCCATGGCACGGGCAACTTCCTGTGCTTTACGTTCATCTATTATCTTGCTGGTCACGCCGTACACGTACGATAGCGATCCGGCCGACACAGCACAGATCAACATGAGAATCAGCCCCAGCTTGATTGTGTCACGCACGAGCCTTCACCTCCCCGAAACGCTTCGGGCGCACGAACCGATCGATCATGGGCACAGCCGCATTCATAATCAGTATTGAATAGGCCACACCCTCAGGGTACCCGCCGAACAGCCTGATCAGCGCGGTCAGAATGCCGCACCCAATTCCGAAGATGATCTGACCTTTGGCATTGATCGGCGATGTTACGTAGTCAGTGGCCATGAAGAATGCTCCCAGGATCAGTCCGCCCGACAGAACATGGAAGAGCGGGTCCTGCCCGTAGAGCGCTGTGACCACAGCCACCGTAATGATGTACGACATCGGAATCCTGAGAGAAATGTGAGTCCGCCACAGCAGGTACACCGCGCCTATCAGCAGAGCCAGCGCAGATGTTTCGCCAAGCGAGCCCGCCACATTCCCCAAGAACAGGGGCATATAGAACCTCGACATCGACGTCCCGCCGATCTCGCCCATCTTGAGCATCGTGAGAGGTGTGGCGCTTGTCACTGCGTCAATGCCCCGCGCCCAGGCCGCTCCCTCCATCGAAGCCGGCCAGATGTATCCGGTAGTGGCGAGAGCGGACCACGCTGCTGTCGCGAACGCGCGCCCCGCCAAGGCCGGGTTGAACACGTTGTAGCCCAGCCCTCCGAAGAGAAGCTTCACGATACCTATGGCGAATACGCCCGCCAGCACGACGATCCAAGCAGGCACGTGCGGAGGCAGCACCATGGCGATGAGCAAGCCCGTCACCACCGCGCTCCAGTCGCCCACAGTGACCGGCCTTGCGGACAGCTTCTGAAAGACAAACTCGGCGCCCACGCACCCGACCACGCCCGCGATAAGCGAGAGCAAAGCCGGAGTTCCAAAGAAGTAGACCCCGGCCACGCACGCAGGCAGCAGCGCGATGACTACATCCCGCATGAGCGTCGGAGTATCAATGTTGCCCCTGAGGTGCGGCGCCGGCGTAACAATCAACTTCGTGTCGGCCATCACTTATCCCCCCGTTCCCTGGCAGCCCGGCGCCTCGCCCCGATCTCCGCCTTAGCATATTTGATTGCCTGCACCAGGTTGCGTCGAGACGGGCATTCATAGCTGCAAACCCCGCACTCGATACAATCGAGGGCGTGATATGCTTCGGCCTCACTCCATAGCCCGGCTTCGCTCCACTGGTGCAGAAGCGCGGGCTCAAGGTGCATGGGGCAGCCTTCCACGCATCGCCCACACCTGATGCACGGCATGGGTTCCACCGACCGCGACTCCGCCCGATCAAGCACCAGGATACCTGATGTACCCTTGGTAGTCGGCACATCTGCCGTGGGAACGGCCGCGCCCATCATCGGGCCGCCGAATATGATCTTCCCGGGATCGCCGGCGAATCCGCCGCACTGCTCTATCAGTTCGATAGCGGGTGTGCCTATCTTCATCATTATGTTAGACGGTTTCGCAACTCCCGAACCGGTCACAGTCACGACTCTCTCGATCAGCGGAAGCCCGCGGTCGAACCTGTCGGCCACAGCGACAGCTGTTCCAATATTGTTGACCACGACACCCACACTGAAAGGAAGGCATCCGGGAGCGACATCTCTGCCCAGCGTCGACTTGATGAGGTGCTTCTCAGAGCCCTGCGGGTAGTGAGTCCTGACGGCGACTACCTCGACGACCCCGCCGGCGGACGCCTCCGAGGTCGCCCTGCGCAGCGCCTCAACTGCGTCGGGTTTGTTGTCTTCAACTCCGATTACGGCCCGATCCACACCGATGGCCTTCATGAGGATCTGAGTTCCCCTTACTACGTCACCCGGGCGCTCAACCATCAGCCTGTGGTCGGCCGTGAGATATGGTTCGCACTCAGCTCCGTTGATCAGCAAGGTATCGACTTTCGCATTCGGAGGCAGTGTCAGCTTCACGTGAGTAGGAAACTGGGCGCCCCCCATCCCCACGATACCCGCTTCGCGGATTATGTCGATCATCTCCGCCTGCGACAGCTTGTCGACCCTCTCCACAGGCACGCACGATACGTCCAGCGTATCTTGGCCGTCAGGCTCAATCGTGATCGCCTGATCGAGCGCGCCCAGGCCTGTGCGAACCGTGCCTACAGCCGTCACCTTGCCTGATACCGGCGAATGCGACGGCACGCCGAACCTTCCGGCGGGATCGGCGATCTTCTGGCCCTTCAGCACAGAGTCGCCCCTTGCGACCATCGACGACAGAGCACAGCTGGCGCCCATGTTGAGCAGCACAACCACCTTGGACGGTTGCTGCGCCGCTACTATCGGCAACCCGCCGGTGCTTGATTTGTTCTCCGGAGGATGGATACCTCCTCGGAACGACCCTCTGGGCATGCACCTCACTCCTTTGTACACAACCCCTAAACTGCTAACCACTCCCACTTCCCAAGCCACTTGGCAGTACAGCATCGAACCCTCCAGCCAGCCGGCCTACCGCCCGACTGAGAGTTCGACGCGAGCCAATCAAAGCCGGTAATATTGTATAACACGCAGTACACTTGTGCAACAATTCTACAGCTTAACAGCTAATTGAACCTGCCTGGCAATTCGGCCCTAAAAATGGGCAGAAAGCCTGACCTCCCGGCATCGGGGAGAAAGGCTTTCTGCTTGCGGCCACGCCGTCCTACCGCCTTGGCGTGTAGTGGGTGTGGAGTAGTTCATGCGAACGCTTGGACAGGGGTCGATCCAGGAATTCTTCGTACAGTGTCGCCACGCCTGGGTTTCTGTGCGACGAGCGCAGTTCCATGCCACGATCCACTTCATACAGCGCTCCGGCGCGCTCGGCTCGGGTGCTCATTACGGTGCCGATAGGCTGCCCTCCGCCGCCCACGCACCCGCCTGGGCAGCACATTATCTCCACAAACTGCCACGGCGCCCGCCCGGCTTGCATGCGATCGAGCACCTTCCGGGCATTGGCCAGCCCATGAGCAACAGCGACATTCACGCAATTGCCGTTAAGGGCTACCGACGTCTCCTTGACCCCCTCAAGGCCCCTGACGTCATGGAACTCGAGGCTCTCGAGGGGCAGTTCCCTGCCGGTGACGACCTCGTACACCGTGCGCAGAGCTGCCTCCATCACACCGCCAGTGGCGCCGAAGATCGCTCCAGCCCCGGTGGATATGCCGAGGGGCGCATCGAAATCCTCTTCCGGGAGGTTATCGAAGTCGATGCCGGCTTCACGCAGCATCCGCCCGAGTTCGCGCGTGGTGAGCGCCACGTCGACATCTGGGCATCCGCTGGCGGCCATCTCAGGACGCTGGGCCTCGAACTTCTTCGCCGTACACGGCATTATGGATACCACGAACATGTCCGCGGGATTTACCCCGGCCTTTTCGGCGTAGTACGTCTTGGCCAGAGCCCCAAACATCTGTTGGGGAGACTTGCACGTGGACACATGCGGCAGGAGCTCGGGGTAGAAATGCTCGATGAACTTAATCCACCCAGGGCTGCAGGAAGTGAGCAGAGGAAGCGTCCCGCCGCTCGTCAGCCGCTGCAGCAGCTCGTGCCCTTCCTCCATGATGGTGAGATCGGCCGTAAAGTCTGTATCGAACACGCGGTCAAAACCTAGCCTCCGAAGCGCGGCAACCATCTTCCCGGTGACTACGGAACCCGCCGGCAAGTTCAGTTCCTCGCCCAACGAAGCGCGGATGGCCGGAGCGGTCTGGACCACTACGTGTTTGGATGAGTCCGACAATGCCGCCCATACACGCGCCGTGTCGTCTCGCTCCGTTATGGCGCCGGTGGGGCAGGCCAGAGTGCACTGCCCGCACATTACGCACACTACGTCCATCAGGCCAGATTCGTAGGCAGGCATCACTACTGAGTCAAAACCACGGTTCACCGTGGAGAGCGCCGCAACTCCCTGAACCTTCTCACAAGCCTCCACACAGCGCCGGCAATTGATACACTTCTCGGGGTCGCGCACTATGGATGGAGATGACTCGTCTTTGGGGAGACCGCGCTCGATCCGCTCGAACCTGATCTCCCTGATCCCGAGGTCAGACGCGAGTTGCTGCAGTTCGCATCGGAGGTTTCTGGCACACGATAGGCAGTCGTCGGGATGGTGAGCCAGGAGCAGTTCTACCGCCATCCTCCGAGCCTCCCTGGCTGCGGGGGAGTTGGTGCGCACCGTTATGCCCTGCGAGACTGGGTAGGAGCAGGCTGGCTGCAGTATGCGCGAGCCGGCGATCTCCACTACGCATACGCGACACGCCGAGGGAGCGCCCAGGTCCTCGTGCCAGCATAGTGTGGGGATCTTTATGCCGACACTGCGGGCCGCCTCGAGAATGGTCGTTCCCGGCGCGGCATGCACCGTCCGCCCGTCTATCGTCAACGTGATGTCACTCATCCTCTGTCGGCCTCCTCTCAGCTAGCACTGGCGCTCGCGGCGCCGGATGGCGGGCACTTCCCTGCAGAGCAGCATCCGTGCAGATGCGCCTGGATCTCGCCCTGAAAATGCTCCATGATCGTGCCCAGCGGCACTATTACCGACTGGCCCAGAGCGCACAGCGACGAGCCCTGCATCACCCGAGCCAGTTCCATGGCCAGGTCCAACTCTGCCTGAGAGGCGCGGAACTCGCGCAGCTTACCGAAGATCTGTACCAGCCTGGCTGTGCCCTCCCTGCAGGGAGTGCACTGCCCACATGACTCATGCTCGAAGAAATGCAGCAGGGAGCAGGCCACATCCACTATGCAGTGGCTGTCGTCTATTATGAGGAGCGCCCCGGATCCCAGGGACGAGCCAGCCGACTGCATGTTCTCGTAATCCATGGGTATATCCAGATGCGCCTCGGCCACACACCCGCCGGCTGTGCCGCCAGTCTGAGCCAGCTTGAAGGACCTGCCGCCCGGAATGCCTCCGCCGACTCCGTAGATCACCTCGCGCAGCGTGATGCCCATCGGCACCTCAATTAGCCCTTTGTTGTTGACGTTTCCGGTGAGGGTAAACACCTTGGTGCCCGGCGATGTGGACGTGCCGAAGCTCCGGTACCAGTCCGCGCCGTGCAGAATGATCGGTGGAATATTGGCAATGGTCTCTACATTGTTGACGACCGTAGGCTTGCCCCACAGCCCTGAGGTGCCCGGATACGGGGGTTTCTGACGCGGTTCCCCGCGTTTGCCCTCCATCGACTCGATTAGCGCCGTCTCTTCACCGCATACGTAGGCGCCGGCGCCTTTCTTGACTTCGATATCGAAGTCGAATCCGGAGCCAAACAGGTTAGTGCCCAAGAGGCCGAGCCAACGCGCTTGGTTTATGGCGCGCTCAATGCGGTCGATCGATACGTAGTACTCGCCTCGTATGTAAATGTACCCGCGAGTGGCGCCGACAGCGTAGCCCATGATGACCATGCCTTCAATCACCTTGTGCGGGTCGCCCTCGAGTATGAGACGGTCTTTGAACGTCCCCGGCTCGCCTTCGTCGGCATTGCAGATTATGTACTTCTGGTCGGCTTCGGCCCTTGCCGTATAGCTCAGTTTGACACCGGTGGGGAATGCCGCTCCCCCCCGCCCGCGCAGCCCCGAACGCTTGATAGTGTCGATAACGTCTTCAGGGCGGAGCCCTGTAAGAGCAGTTCCCGCAGCCAGATACCCATCGCGGGCGATGTACTCTTCGATGCTCTCGGGGTCGATTATCCCTACATTATCAAGCACAATGCGCTTTTGGATCTGGAAGTAGTCAGTACGCTTCTCGTCAGCGGTAGACACGGCCGGAAGCTCGCCTGCGTACTGAAGCCTCTTGACCGGCCTCCCCTTGACCAGATGCTCGCTGACGATCTCGCGGGCCGCTCCCGTCGTGACGTGGGAGTACACAGTGCCCTCCGGATACACCACGACAATCGGCCCCGTGTCGCAAGGACCTAGGCAGCCCGTCTCGATGATTCTCACTTCGCGATCAAGCCCCTGTTCTCGCACTGAGCGCTCGATCTCGTCGCGTACCGCCCGGCACCCGGCGGCGACACATGGGGACCCGCCACATACCAGGACGTGCGATCGGTAGAACTCCATGTGGATCCCTCCTGGAGGCCTATTTGTAGCGTTTCAGGATCTCTAACAGGTCGCCGGGGACGAGGTTTCCGTAAACCTCGTCATCGATCATGAGAGCTGGCGCAACCCCGCACACTCCGAGGCACGACGTGGCCTCGACAGTGAAACGACCGTCCGCTGTAGTGCCGCCCATCTCGACTCTGAGCTGATCGAGAAGCGAGTCGATGACTTCCCTCGCGCCCATTACATGACATGGCGCCGACTCGCAGATCCTGATGATGTGGCGTCCCCTGGGTGTTGTGGAGAACATTGAATAGAACGTAGCTACTCCGTACACTCGACTCTCGGGAATGTCGAGAACGCGCGCCACCACGCGCAGAGCCTCGCGGGGGAGGTAGTTGCGCAATGCCTGCACATCGTGAAGCGCCAGCACCAGGTCCTCAGGTTTGCCGCGGTACGTAGATGCGACTGATTCCACCTGACTGAGGAAACTATCGTCGCAGTGACACGCGGCATCGGGTACTACTGTCATTCTTGGGACCCTCCTCTCCTGCCGGGCATCATATCTGCCGGGCATATGGAGTTTGTGCCTATTTTCACAATCCTCCCCGAAATAAAAGGCCGCAGAACAACGTCGAGCTACTTCAGGGATATGACGAGGTTGCCTACGACCTGGCCGTTCACTACGTGGCTGGCGATTATCTGGCGAGCCTTCTCCGGGGTGACGCGACCGTAAGTTACCTTGGGCTCGCCCTGCCTGATTACGTCGACAATGGGTTCCGATTCGCACATGCCGATGCAACCGGTCTGCGTGACTACCACGTGGCGAAGGCTGCGTGCACTGATCTCCTCCATGATCGCAGCGAGCGTGTCGCGGGCGCCTGCTGCTATGCCGCAGGTTCCCATGCCGACAACTATTCGAACATCCTCCTTGCCTTCTCGCAGCTCGGTCATGGCCTGCGCGCGTTCCTTGATCTTCTTCAAATCATCCAACGACTTCATGTCCCAGCACTCCCCCTAGTAAAGAAGTGATGACCCACTACATCAGAAGTATATCGTATGGCGACAGCGGGAACAATGTTATTCTTCCTAATCCGGCCACGAATCGGTCAACCGTGCCTTGACAGGCACGGTTGACCCTGAATGCAGCGCTAGCACATCCTCTGGCAAGCCGCTACCACCCGAACCTCGGCAGAAATGCGGCCAGCACGATTATGGCAAGCAGGATCAGAAGCATACCCCATGACCCGGACCCGAAGAACGGGAAGCATCCCGGATCGGGATTCGCCTTGACGATTTCGCCGACGGTCATATCCGTGTCCTCCTCTAGCCTTGAATTTACCAAGGGAACCAGAACACCGCGATGACGATGATACCCAGGAGGATCAAAGCCAGATTCCAGGCGAAGAAGCCCCTGAAACCCGGTACAAACCCGGCGCTTTCCACTGCGATCGCTCCTCCCATACGAGTTTTCCGGCCGCGGGTCCCGCCCGCAGACTGATATATAGTATGAAGGCTGTGCCTTGAGTGACGCACAGCAGGCAACACCGGGCCATAGGCACAGGAGCGACCGGGAAACGGCATGCTATCCGCCTGCCCCTGACTCTCCGCGGCGCCGTGCCGGCAAGTATGAGTTGCACTTCTTGCGCAGGTGAGGCATAATCTTTATAAAGAATAGGTTTATTGGGCAACTATTTTGATGGCGGTGGGGAACATGAAGTTGAACCGGGATATCCCGATTCCTCTTTACCAGCAGATATACGACATCTGGAAACGGAAAATCGAAACCGGCGAGCTGAAGCCGGCCGACAGGATCCCAACCGACCGTGAGCTATGCGATCTATATGGAGTAAGCCAGATAACTGTTCGTCAGGCCATCCAGATGCTTGTGAACGAAGGCTTGCTGATCAGACGACCTCGCACAGGGACTCACGTGGCTCAGCGCAAGTTCAGCCAGCAGCTGATTCAGCTCACAAGCTTCTCCGAAGACATGAGATCCCGCGGGCTACGCCCCGGCGGACGCCTCATAAGGGCGGTTGAGGAGCCAGCTGATGCTGTCGCAGCTGATAAGCTCAGGATAGACCTGAGTGAACCAGTAGTCAGAATTGAGCGTCTGAGAACAGCCGACGAGGAGCCCATCGCCATTGAGGTATTCAGAACGCCTTCATCGCTATGCCCGGGCTTGGCCAAAGAGGGTCTTGAGGGCAAGTCGCTGTATGATGTGCTCATCCGCTCCTATGGTGTCGACCTTGCGTGGGCCGAACAGAGCTTCGAATCCACCCTTGCATCATCAGCGCAGGCATCGCTGCTGGGCATCAAGCGCGGGATGCCAGTTCTTGGCGTGGAACGCCTCACCTTCAACTCATCACATCAGCCCGTAGAATACACGACCTCTGTGTACAGAGGCGATCGATACAAGCTCTACGTGTCGATGAAACGGTAGTCGGCATTTGCTCTCCAGAAGGAGGACTGCATGTGTCAACCCTGAGCAATACACGGATCGGTATCTCAGTCGACGAGTCCACCGGCGCCCTGACCAGCCTTAAGGATCTCAAGTTCGGCGATGAGCTGCTGAGGCACGCCTGCGCAGCCAACGGCCATGCGCCTGTTCGCATTGTGTGCCTTGATAGCACCGGAAACAGAGTTGAGCTTGCCCCCGCGTCTGTTACGTCAGTCTCATCAACTGATACGCACCTAGAGGCTGAACATGGAACCTGCCGCGCAACCTCAGGCGATTACCGTGAGGTTAGCATTGCATGTACCTGGAGCATAGAGGTCGCCTCCGTGGCTGAATCCGAGAGCGTGTGGCGAGTGCGTCTTAAGAACCGCACCGATGACCTTGTGGTCATAGAAGTGATGTTCCCCGTGCTTCGCGGAATCGCCATAGGCGACAGATGCGACGACAGCGTCCTCGTGTTTCCGCATCACGCAGGCGAACGCATACAAGACCCGGTACGCACGATGACGAGCAGGCGCTACATGGAGTTCTGGCGCGGAGCCACCGTGCGCGAAGACAGCGGCATATATGCCCGCGAGATGAACTACTGTGGCCTTGCGTCAATGATGTGGATGGATCTGTACACCGAAAACGGAGGAACGGCCCGCGGCATCTACGCTGGTTCACACGACCCCACCTTCATACTGACAGGCATCAGAAGCGAAACGGGAGGGCCCGAGTCGCCGTGGATGGGCCTGGCATTCCGTAAGCATGTGCCTATTCGCCCAGGATCCGTGTGGGAGTCGTCTCCCTACTCAGTCGCACTCCATGACGGCGACTGGCGCTGGGGCGCCCTCCACTATCGTTCATGGATACTCCATCACATCAAGATGCCGGTCATACCTAAGCACCTTGCGTACGATTCTGCGCTCTGCCCGAGGTATGACCTTAAGAACGGCGGCGTTGTTCTGCACAAGTACAATGAGATCCCCAAGATGTACGACCAAGCATTGCAGGAGGGAATCAACCACCTGTTTATCTCCGCGTGGAACAGGTCCGGATTCGATACCGATTACCCGGAATATGTGCCCGATATGGAACTGGGAAGCTCGTGGGAGCTAGCCGAGGGTTGCAGGAGCATCAGGCAGCGCAACGGCAAGTGCAGCTTCTACATAAACGTGCGTCTCTTCGATCTGGAATCAGACTACTATGAGCGTTTGGGCAAGTACTGGGCTCTGAAGGACTATCGCGGCGATATCTACAGAGAATCATACGGTCCCCGCAGCTTTGCTGTGCTGTGCCCGGGCAATAGCCAGTGGCGCAAATGGGCCGTTGACACCGCGAGCTGGATGTCTAGGGCCTTCGGCGCACAGGGCATCTACCTTGACCAGCTCGGTTCGGCTGATCCTTTCCCGTGCTACGATGAGTCTCACAGCCACACGGTTGGTGGCGGCCACCACCATGGCCTGTACAACCACGGCTACATGGCGATGATCCGCGAAGTGCGCGATAGAATCACCGAGATTGACCCACATTCCTTCATCATGATCGAGAACTGCGGCGACATCTACAGTCAGTATCTCTATGCGAACCTTACGTGGAACGGCGCAGCGTACGACGAGTTCTTCGACATGTATAAGTACACCTTCCCCGAGTTCATCCAGATCAACATGGTCAACCCCAGGCGCGTGGATGATCCAGCCGAGCGTGGTGCATGGTTCTACCGCGACATGGCTCGGGCATTTGTCCTGGGCTCAGTGTTCTGGTCAGAGCTCGGCGATAGGTTTGAAGAAGGCGATGAGCGCCTGCTCGGCTACTTCCGATCCGCCCTACGCCTCAGGCAGCAGGCTGCACCCTTCATTGCCCGTGGCGTGTATCGCTACACCGACGGTATGGATTTCGTGAACGGCACCGGCTCTGAGCGCACGCCTGAAGCATTCTGGCGTGATGACGGCAAGTCGGCAGCCTCCGAAGTGGACTGGACCGCATTGCCCTTCAGTGAGGTTACTCAGATCACCGCAAGCCGTTGGGCGCTACCTCGCAATGGCGCCCTGATACTGATGTCCAACCCTCAGCAAGTTGAGGGCAAGCAGATCCGCGTCCGTTTGCTCGAGTCTAGGCAGTGGCGCATGGGATCAGGAGTGCTTCTTCTCCAGCGCGAACTGGGCGGCGCGAGGCACGACCGCGACATTACTATTGATGGCGACTATGGCGCCGTGCTGGAAGTCCCCAAGGCAAGGCTATCTTTCGCGGCGCTTCTGCCCAAGGTGGAACGATAGCTATGATGGATCTGCACACTCATACTGTGGCGTCTGACGGTGAGGCCACTTTGGAAGAGGCCGTCTCACTTGCGGCGGCAGCCGGCATGAGTGCGATTGCCATAACGGACCACATGGATCCGCACCAGGCCACGTATACGGGGTCGTCCGGTCACATGATGCAAGAAGACGATCTGGAACGGGCCATTGGGGCCCGCAATGCGCGCGAATGGCCCATCCAGGTGTTTATCGGTCTTGAGCGCGGCCCGCTCCCCGCCGGGCTCAAGCGAGCGCGCCCTGATCTGGTGATCGCAAGTGTACACTACATCACCAGGCGTGTTAAGACCCAGATAGGCCAAGTGTTTCATGAGCCATACTGGCTTGCGTACATGGATGAGGTTCTTCACACCGTATCAGGGCCGCAAGTCAGCATCCTGGGGCACATGGCAGGTTACCTGCCCATGAGGCACATGCTAACCCCAGGATCCACGTTTGAGGAACGGCGCGAGATCGAACGAAGGATCGCTCAGCGTTTTTTCACGCGCGAGTGGTACGAAAAGGTGTTTCGCGCTGCGCGCGAGCGAGGCGTAGCTGTAGAGATCCATTGCCCATCCCGAAGCCCTTCGCCTGACATGGTCAGGATGGGATTGGCCATGGGCGTTCGGTTCAGCGTGGGAAGCGATGGCCACGCCAAAAGCTGGATTGGCGATGTGAGTTGGGGGTACGACCTGCTCAACTCCATAGGCGCAGGCCCAGATTCACTTTGGAGCCCAGGCCTGCATGGGCAGCACGGTGGAGGCGTTTAGCTGATGTTCAAGTATTTCAGAGTGATTCACGATCTTCTCGACGCTATTGAGGCATCCGAAGGCGCAAACATGGAGCAAGCATCGGAGTTCATCGCTCAATCAATTGCCGATGGGAGGGTGCTGCACTACTTCGGTGCCGGGCATTCACATGTCCTTGGCGAAGAGCTGTTCTACCGGGCGGGCGGACTCGTTCCGGTCAACGCCATCCTTGAGCCGGCGCTGATGGTAGGCAACGGTGCATCCAAAAGCTCGCGAATGGAGCAACTGCCCGGCCTAGCCAGCATCATCTTGCGCGAATCGCAGGTGAACCCGGGTGATGTCATGATCATCGCATCCAATTCAGGCATCAACCAGGTTCCCGTGGAGATGGCCGCGGAAGCGCGGAAGATGGGAGTCCGGGTGATAGCCCTGACTTCAGTCGGGAGTTCACTTCAGACTCCTACACGTAACACCCTGAGCAAGCGCCTTCTTGACTGCGCCGATGTGGTTATCGACACACATGTGCCATATGGCGATGCTGCCATTACCGTACACGGGATCGACCAGCAGATAGCCCCCGTTTCCACCGCCGTTGGAGTACCAGTCGTCAACTCCATCGTAGTGAGAGTCGTCGAAAAGCTTGCCGAGCGTGGCATTGATCCACCTGTCTTTAAGAGCGCGAACATCCCTGGCGGGACCGAACATAATGCTAAACACCTTGAGCGCTACAGACCCCTGATCAAGTCACTGTAGGAGGCAACATCATGCATCGCGATCTGGTAGTCGCCATCGACGGCGGCGGCACCAAAACCGTCCTGATCATAGCCGATGCCTCCTGTCGTGTTCTGGGCGTAGGACGCGGAGGCCCGCTCAACGCTGTGTTCGTAGCCGAGCAGGAGGCAATCGCCTCGGTTAGGCAGGCAGCCACTGCTGCGCTTGCGCGAACAGGCCTGACCAAATCTGCGGTGGGCGGCTACGAGCTGCCGGTAGCGGCCCTCTATGCGAGCGCTCCCGGCGCATCGCCCGAGATCATCTCATCGGGCGTTTCCGGGCTACTCATCCCAGAGGCAGTACTTGTCGAGGGAGACGAGTTCGCTACTCATGCCGGCGCCCTCGGCGGCGATTGCGGCGTTGTAGTGCTTGCAGGCACCGGTTCATTCGCGTTCGGTCGGGCTAGCGACGGCTCCATCGCGTCGGCCGGCGGTTTCGGCCCGCTCCTCGGCGATGAAGGAAGCGCATACGATATTGGATTGTCGGCACTTCGCCTGGCTGCCATGGCCTCGGAAGGGCGATCGCCGCACACAACCCTGTCGACCCTGGCTCTGGATCACTTCAAGGCCGCATCCTGGCCGGATCTGGCAAGGATGAGCCTGTCGCGCGAAGCAGTTGCCGGCTTTGCCCAGGCCACTTCAAGAGCCGCTCACCATGGGGATGCCACTGCTGCCGCTGTACTGAGCCGCGCCGGCTCGGACCTGGGTCGCCTTGGCGCTCATGTGGCTCAGCAACTGCTTCCCCACCATGACGGCAGTCTGAAGATCACCCTCGTCGGAGGCGCGTCCACCGCCGGCCCTTGCCTTACCAACGCTTTTGCCGATGCCGTCGCTTCCTCCGACGATCGCTGCATGGTGGGGCCGCCGGCCTACTCTCCATGCGTCGGTGCATTGATGCTGGCACTGGGCATGGTGGGTGTGGCGATGAACGACGAAGTCATCCGAAACATGGAACAGAGTATTATCGACAATCCCGAATTGGGCGAGTACAGCAGCTTATAGGAGGACAGGCCAATGATGGGTTTGGGCAAGGCTTATCTGGATGAAGTGCGCACACTCGTTGACAACGTGGAAAACACTCAGGCCGAGAAGATCCGAGAGGCCGCCAAGGCCATCGCCGATTCTGTAGCCAACAACGGCGCGGTGCATCTGATGGACACAGGGCACATGCTCATGAATGAGATGTTCGGACGTGTTGGCGGACTGATGATGCTCCGGCCGGTGACCATCAACATAGCCGTCGATAACCCTGGCCCCAGGCGCGAGGGAAAGAGCAAGGCCACCGTCTACCTTGACGAAATCCCTGGCTTGCCCGAGTTCGTCCTCGAGCGAAGTGATATCCACCCGGGCGATGTGCTGATCATCGGATCGGTGTCAGGCAAGAATGCCCTTCCTGTGGGGCTAGCCCTGGCGGCCCGCCAACAAGGTGTCACCGTGATTGCTCTCACCAGCGTTGCATACTCAAAGTCGCTGGAAAGCGCGCACCCGTCCGGCAAGCGCCTTTTCGAGGCAGCTGACATCGTGCTGGACAACTGCGGCATCATAGGCGACGCAGTTCTCGACGTAGAGGGAATGGACGTGAAGGTATGCCCCACCTCCGGCATTGCGGCGGCTCTGCTCATGTGGACGCTTGAGGCGGAGATCGTACAGGAGATGCTCGCTCGCGGCCTCAAGCCCCATGCGTGGCTCAGCAACCACCTGCCTGGCGCCGACTCATTCAACAAGACCGCCAAAGCCGACACCGAGCGCCTGGGCTACTAGGGCCCCCCGCGCACCGCCTCGCGCGCCGACGCATGGAGGCAGGTGCAGCGTGTGATCTACTTGGAGAGAAGATATGCTATGGCATTTGCCAGGAAAGCCCTTGCCGATTCGTTCTGCAATGCGTGCCACGACAGCATATCCGAAGCCACATAGATGCTGCGTCCATTGAGCACTACGGCTGGTCCAACTACAGACGGATGCGTGATGAGACCCTCTGAGTCTGACCACACGCCAAGAACCTGCGCTCCCGGCCGCGCCCTAACGAGTACGCCTTGACGGTCTTCGGGCTCCAGTACCAGGGGATTGGGCACGTTTGCCCAGATCGCTTCGCCTGCAGCGATCTGTGCAATCGCGTCGTGCAGCGGAGTAATGCCCAGCCATCCCGCGAACTCCACACCGAACACATCTGCAAGCCCAAACCCGAAGGCCCCGCTGAGCTGCTCGTCGGGAGTCTTCAGCGACGACTGGCCCGTAGCGAAGACCCGCCCGCCTGAATGCACAAACTCCCTGACTGCCTGCTGTGTGCGGTAGTCGAGCCGGCGCAGGTTGGGAATGAGCAGCACTGTCGGCCTTACGGCAGCAGCGTATGGCAGCTCCGGTGCATTGGCAGGGGCGACCTCCACGCATTCATAGCCCATGCTACCGATCACGTCGAAGATCTCGTCAATATCATGGCCGTCGATCCAGCGCATTTCGTTAAGCCACTGTTCTGATTCCGGGTTGTTCAGTACAGCGACAAGCACCTTGTCCTGCTTTTTCTGGCCCGCCCATGGCATTTCCAGGTCGACCAGGTATGGCAGGTGATCCGATGCCATGGTGTGAGGAACACGTGCCGCCCCCACTTCAGGGCAGATCATGAGGTCGTGGGATGCAAACACATAGTCGATCCTCCTATTGGGGTTCACGGCGTCTATTGTGTTTCCGCCCTTCAGGTAATCGCGGGTGAAAACGCTCTCCTTGGCTATCTCAGCACTGTCGATCAGCATGCGGTAGACCTGCCACGTATCATTGAACTGCTTCATCACTGCGGCAGTCTCAGTTGAGAGCAGCGGAACCGCGTTGAAGTCGCCGGCGATGATTGTCGGGCCACGAAGCTTCGACGCAAGCCGCGCCAGCTCGACTGCCTGGGCAGTTCTCGAGTCAGGGTCACGCACATCAAGGTGCGTGGAGAGGAAGTTGAGGATGGCGCCATCCATGTCTATCTGACACTCAAGGGCCGCACGGAGCTCGTGCCCCATGGGATTGGGCAGTATGTGATTCTTCGACAACACAATCGGGTAACGGCTGACTACCGCGTTGCCGAAGTAACCGCCATTCGATTGGAAGATCTTGCCCTCTGCATAGTAGAAGCCAAGCTCCTCTGCGATGTACTTGGCTTGGTTGATCCCGCGCGAACGCGTTGTCTCATAGTCCACTTCGTTCAGACCTATTACGTCTGCGCCCTCATCTCGGATAAGTTGCACGATGCGATCGAGATTGTACTCGAAGTCCATGCCCACCCCAATGTGGATATTGTATGTCATGGCGGTTATGCGTCTCGGGGCATATCCAGTCAGCTGCGCCCGCTGAGGCGCGGCGGATGCGGCGGGCGTTGCCTCCCGCGTTGCCTCCCCTTCACCGCCCTCACCTTCTGGTTCGATGAGCTCTCCCACCGTGACGCCCATTACGTCGGCCATCAGCCGCGCGATCTGAGTGTTATCAAGCGACTCCAGAGCGAATCTGTCCTGCCCGGGGCCTTCCACAAACAGCGGCACTTCGCGAGAAGAGTGACCGTCAGAGCCGAATGTGACCTGTCCATCCGGCGATATCTCCACCATTCCGGTTTCATGGTCAGCGGTGACTATTACCAGCGTGTCGCCGTTTTGCCGGGCGAACTCCAGCCCCACTCCAACCGCTTCGTCAAGAGCCACAACCTCAGCCATCATCCTCCTGGCGTTGTTGTCATGACTCGACACGTCGATCAGGTCGTTCTCAACCATTAGGAAGAAGCCACGATCTCCCGCATTTGCAGAAAGCAGCTCAATCGCCTTCGCCGTCATCTCGGCGAGGCCGGGCTGGCTCTTGGGATCACGATCGATCTCGAATTCGAGGTCGATGGGAGCGAACAATCCCAAAAGCGGGAGGGTGTTGGCCGACTTCATCTCGTCAACGGTGCGAACTACCGCATAGCCTGCCTGTGCCGCCAGTTCAATGCCGGGCTTCTTCCGTTCAAACAGGGTGGGCGCAAAGTGAGAGTCTCCTCCGCCCATCATCAGGCTGGGCCCGGTTTCCACGAGTTCTCTCGCGATGTCGCGGCTCGAGCCGCGGTCCATCACGTGCACGGCAAAACCCGCGGGTGTGCCCGCCGTTATGGCGGAGTTGGTTACCAGCCCCGTGAGGCCGCCATTATCGCGTACAGCTTCCACAATCGTAGTGACAGGGCGCGACTCTGAGTCGACGCCCAATGAGCGGTTTACCGTTTTGTGGCCGGTAGACAGTGCCGTGGCAGCAGCCGCTGAATCAGTTACGTTTTCGTTATGCGAAAACGTCGATACCTTCGATCGCACCGGCAATGTGTCCATGGCAAGGGTCCGCCCCAGGGCAGCGGCTGCCAGCCGTCCAGCCTGCACATGGCTCGGGCCCATGCCGTCTCCAATGAACAGAATCACGTTCGTTACGGGATCCGAGTACGATGCCGAAGTCAATGCCGAACCCCAGCTCTGGAAGCCTTCCTGAGCTGCGCATGGCATGAGGAGGCCGAGTAGCAGAACTGCCGCCAGCGTCATTGTAGTCAGTCGTGACCAGCGGGAAAGCGCATTGCGAGAAATCATTGCGGGGCCCCCTCTTAGCTCTTCATACCCGTAAGGGTAATGCCCTGAACGAAGTATTTCTGGGTGAACAGGAACACAACAAGAACCGGCAGAATCGCCATGAGCGATGCTGCTGAGATCAGGTTCTGATAGCTATAGTGCTGGCCTGAGAAATACGGTATCGCAAGAGGCAGAGTCCTCAGGCGATCCGAATTGACCACGATCAGCGGCCAGATGTAGGCGCCCCAGTGCGCCGTGAAGCTGAACAGAGTCTGAGTTGCCAGTGCAGGCTTGCACAGAGGCATCACGATCTGGGTGAATATCCTGAGCTCGCTGGCGCCGTCGATTCTGGCTGCGTCAAGAAGTTCGTCTGGTATGGTCATCACGAACTGGCGCATCATGAATATGCCTGATGCGCTTGAAAGACCCACGATGATCAAGCCAAGCCTGGTGTTGACCAGTCCCATCTTCGACACCATCACGAACAGCGGAACGATGGTCGCAGGGAACGGCACCATCATCGTGGATAGGATTATCCAGAAGATCGCGTTCCTGCCTGTGAAACGATACTTTGCGAAGCCATAGCCTGCCATCGCAGCGGTTGCCACGCTCACAACGGTGGGCACTATCGCAGTATAGATGCTGTTCATATAGTAGCGCCCGAAAGGGATCATCTGGAACACCTGTTTGAAGTTGTCCAGTGTCGGGTTCTTGGGCCAGAACGTAGGAGGAAAGAGCACGATCTCCTCCAGGGTCTTGAACGACGATAGCACCAACCATACAAAGGGCATGGCCATCAGTATCGCGCCCGGTATGATCAGCATGTACACAACTAGCTTACGCAATGCCCGCTGCCATTTGGGGCCACGAGCTCCAACTGCGCTGCTCAATCGTACGAGACCTCCCTTCCCATGACCTTCCACTGCACCAGGGTGAACAGCAGAATTATCGCAAACAGCACAAACGACATGGCGGACGCCTCGCCGAACTGGTAATCACTGAAGGCTCTCCTGTAGATATGCATTACGAGCACGTTAGTGGCGTCAAGGGGACCGCCGCCGGTCAGTACGTTGACCAGTCCGAACACCTGGAATGAACCTATCAGGCTTGTGATGAACACGTACAGCATTGTCGGCCTCAAAAGCGGCAGGGTAATGTGTCGGAACAAATCTAGCCTGTTCGCCCCGTCTATCATCGCAGCTTCGTAATACGATTCGGGAATGCCCTGCAAGGCTGCGAGGAATATGACCATCTTGTACCCTAGGCCTGCCCATATCGCCACAATGATGACTGAGAGCATGGCTATTTGGGGATCCCCCAGCCAGTTCCTTGGAGCCACGCCGAATATGCTGAGCGCCGCGTTGAGCAATCCCATCTGCGGATGGTAGATCCACTGCCATATGACCGCCGCGATCGAAAGCGGGGTCACAACGGGCAAGTAATAAAGAAGACGGAACATGGTGCGCCCCCGGATCTCTGCGTTGAGCAGCAACGCTACAATGAGCGCAAGCCCAATCTGAACCGGAACCACGCCGACAGTGTAGATCAGCGTGTTTTTCAAAGCCTGCCAGAACACCGGGTTGGTCAGCACTGTCGCATAGTTCGCCAGGCCAATGAAGGTCTGGCGCGCTCGCAGAATATTCCACCTATGCAGGCTCATCCACAGCCCCATAAACATGGGCATGATTGTCACCATAAGGTAGAATGCCGTTCCCGGCAGGATGAACCCATAGGGGGCCACCTTCCGCTGAAGCTTGTAAAGCTCATTACTGAGCTGCTTTCCGCGGCTCACAGCGATGATTCCTCCTTCGCCAATCCGCACGAACAGCCACCGGGAGCCAGCCGCGCGGACCCGCTCCCGGTGCTGAACTTGCCGTGTATGCCACCACAGTGACTATGGCTTTGCGAGCTCCTTCTGCTCGTTCTCAGCCTTAATGCCTTCGGTCGTCAGCCATTTCAGAGCGGCTTCCGGGCTCTCGCCCTTTAGGATAACCAGCTCATAGGCCTTTCTGATCAGCGAGTCATCGAGCGCCCTTGCAGTCCAGGGAGCCACGAGCGCCTTCTTCATCGAATCCATGCAGGGCGCAAGAAGAGGGTCAGTCTTGTATTCCGGAAGATCAAGCAGAGCACGCCGTGTGGGCAGATCGCCGGTCTTTAGGATCCATTCCTTCTGAGCAGTCTCGGAAGTCAGATACGCAACCCACTTGGTTGCAGCATCAGCCTGTGCCTTCTTGCCGACTACGTAGGCCCACGAAGTCAGAAGCGTGCTCTGGGAGCCGCCTGCCTTGGGGGCCGGTACCTCAGCGGTCCGAAACTCGAGGTTGGGCGCTGTTGCCCTGAACGAACCGATCATTGCTGGGCCTGCGTATACCATGGCCAGCTTTTCCTGACGGAAAGCATTCCAGCGGGAACCCATTGCCCGGTCCTCAACCTTGCTGTCGGTTACCATCGATGTAGCGAACTTCAGCGCCTCAATACCCTGAGGCGATACGAATGACGGAAGGTCGGCCTTGGCATCCCACATGGAGGCGCCGTTTTGCAGCATGAGCGACAGGATGACAGGACCATAGCCGCCAGTCGCCAGACCCATCTGCGTGGTGACACCATTGGCGTCGCGCTTTGTGAGCTTCTTGGCATAGGCAATCAGCTCATCCCATGTAGCCGGAGGCTTGTCGGGATTAATGCCTGCCGCCTTGAAGAGCTTAGGGTTGTAGAACAGAACCACGGTAGCGTTGTCGATCGGGAAACCGTAGTACTTTCCATCAACCTTCATCCGCGAAATGGCCGGAGAAATGAACTCCTTCTCGATGTTGCGGACTGCAGGATTGCCCGAATCCATCGGCTGAATGACTCCACTGCGTACATAGGTAAGGATCTGGCCTGCGGGGATCTGGAAGGTATCCGGGCCTGAACCTGCTGCCAGAGCCGGCAGGAGCTTGGAGAAGTAGTCGGCCTCAGGAATTGATTCCAGCCTAATCTCGATGTCGGGATTCTCCTGCATAAACGCGGCCGCAAATGCCTCTACCATTTCCGCACGGGCAGGAGTGTGATGCTGCCAGTGTGTAACAACCGTCTTCTTGGCCGCAAAACCAACTCCACCGGCGAATGACATGATGAGGAGCGCCGCTGCAACGATGCAGAACAGCCTAGTGGCCCTAAACCTCATTTGGGTGACCTCCTTTGTGTTCTTGCGCTTACGAGGCGCCGTCACTTCGACACCCCCACCCGGACTGGCACAGGCGGGGTTATCTCCATTCGTCCCTGCTCAACCATGACCAGCCTGTAACCGACTTCGGAATCGTCGTTTCCGGCCTGCACAGTGCGAGTGGTGACGATCTTGGCCGTAGGGAGGAGTTCCAACTGATCCGAGTGGCGATGGCCGGCAAAAACATATCTTGCTCCGCCGCGCGACAGTGCCTGCGCAAGAGCCTGCCTGCCCTCGTCAACGAAAACCCACCTGTTATCGAATGGATTGTGATGCACGAACGCCGCAATGCGCTGCCCTCGCGAAAATGCCGCGGCTACATCGGCCTCAATCCAACGTATCTGCTCTGCTCCTACAAACCCATTGTCAGATGGATGCGCGGGACGGTCATAGGTGTTGCCAACCACAAAATGCCACACACCCAGATCGAACGAGTAGTAGAGCGGACCGAATCTGGATCGCCACATCTCAAACCCGTTCACCACGCCCACTACCTGGCCATCGTGATTGCCCATCACTCCGAATACTGGAAACTTGGCATGGCTGACGAAGATGTCCCAGATCATCTGATAATCTCCGGCGTACGTATCGGCCGTACTCTCCACAAGATCGCCCAGAAGGACCGCGAAATCCGGCTGAACCTCGTTCAGCTCGGCAATGGCCTGCATCAGCCTGGCGTTGGGCACGTCGCCGCCCGCAGCTCCCTTAGGGTTGTTCAGGTGGATGTCCGACAGTATGGCAAAGGTGAAGTCATTCCCCGCACTCCTAATCGACACCGTGTGCGGACCTGACAACACCAGCGGTGTGTTGCCTGCGGACCGGACAGTGACAATCAGGTCGTAAAGGCCGGCTGCAGCCGTAGGAGGCACGGCGACCGTCAGCTGCCACAGTCCGTCCGAACACACACGCACGCCTCTGCAGTCGGCCCTGACTTCCGATTCCGCAGATATAAGGCTTACTCCCAGCGCAGATGGTTCTGCGGCTACACCCGCCCATCCCTGCGGCAGAGCCAACTCCACTGTGAACTCAGCGCCCTTTTCCACGAGCGCAGGTTTCATGAGCGAAGGAGAGACGATGGCGCGGCCCACGTTCACTCCTTTGCCGGCATTCGAGTCTTCAAAAGCCGGACGCTCGACCGCTTTCGCCAAATGCGCCCCAGAGGCCTTCCGGAAGTCTACGGCATAGATGTTCATGCCGTTTCCCAAACTCGCCTCGAATACCACTCGCCGTCCGTCGCGGGACCACGCAGGGTACATCTCGTCCCCGGCGAGGTCTGTAAGACGGGTGGTATCCCCCGATTCGATATCGACAGCCCATACGTCCCAACTTCCCGAGTCATTGGACATGAAGGCTATGCGCTTGCCGTCAGGAGCCCAACGTGGAGTGACACAGTCTCCCTGTATGGACTGAGTAAGGCAGCGCCTGTTAACCAGTTCAGTGCCGTGAACATCTGCCACCCAGATATCGAAAGCATTGCCCAATTCGTCTGACTGGTACGCGATCATGTCGGCCTTCGGCGCCCAATCGGGCCAGGCCTCATCGGCTTCCCCTGAAGTCAGAAAGACTGGAGCGGTGGATCCGTCGGACGCAGCCATGACAAGATCCCACGAACCCATCTCGTCGCTTTGGAACACTATCCTCTCGCTTCCCCGCGCCCATGCAGGATTAGTGCTGTTGTACGAACCGGAAGTGATCGCGCGCGGTGTCGCCGCAGCCGAACCTTCAGCGCCATCCATGTCAATCACATAGATGTTCCAGAAACCGCCTGTATCCGGATTGGTGTTGGCTGCGAAGACTATGCGGGAAGCATCCGGCGCGAAGCGCGGCCTCGCCTTCATCCCTTTGTCGAATGTCAGCTGCTGATACTGAGTTTCGCTTGTGAAGCTCACCGCGAAGAGATTGGCTTCAGAATTCTCCTGTGATGTGCGTGCGCTCCGCTCTTTGCCGATGATCATGGCAAGGCCGCTTCCATCAGGCCGATAATCCGGATACAGCCCGGGTGCTATGGGGCGGGAAGTGCCTGAGGCGACTGAAGTGAGCTGGTATATTCCCCTGTCGGCGAGGTGCTCGGGCTTGCCCTGTTTGAGGCTCATCGGCTGCCTTGCTAGTTCCTGAGCCGTGAACACCCTGGCACGGGTTTCATCGGCCTGCAAGTACTTCTGCAGCGTGGGGCGGATATAGTAGGAATCATCATGCGGAGGGGTATCGTCACCCTGGACTAGCACGCCTGTGATGATGACATAAGAGCCCTCTCTGAGATGGGAGATATCGAAGCCTGAGTAATCATAGAACTTCACTTGCATGGCGCCCACGCCGTCTTCAATGTTGCCATCGCGGCTTCCGTCAACCCAAAAGCCTCGGGAAATGCCATCATTATCGTAGCGCGTAAGCCTTCCCTCGATGGTCACTAGGGTGCTTTCGCAAGGTTCCGCTTCTGCAAAGGTAGGATCGGTAGGCAGCGGCACCCCGACTAGTGCATCAACCCGTTCGCAGCCTGGGGTCATGATCCGGATGTCCTCTGTGCCTTGCGGTGTGATCACAGTGGATCCCCAGTCGGTGGAATAACCGCGAACAGATACTCTGCCGGTGACCTGAACCAAGTCACCCGCATTCACACTCAGCTGGGTGGAGCCTTGCAGGTACACCAGTAACCCGCACCTTGGTTGTCCCTCAGCCTCAGTGCCGATAATGGCAAAGTAATTGGCTGAGTTGTGCCACATACCGGTGCTCTGCAGCGCTATTCCCCGCACAGTGACTACTGCATCGACAAGCTCAGGTATTCCATTTGCATCAACGCGCTTTAGCTCCCGTAGCGCCACAGTTGCGTCGGTAGCCCACGCCGCGGAACGCCCCATACCCGCGAGCAGCGCGAGTAGGATGAGCGTCGTCATAACCATCCAGGCCCGCTGCCTCATGATCCGACCTCCGGTTGTTCAATCGGCCAACTTGATCCTACTTCTCGTTGTCGAGCACCAAGTACCAAATATCGTAGCCGCCGGCGCCGTCGGCGCGCTTGCTTGCGCTCAGGAAGAGGAACTTATCAGTGATGCTGAACTCGCGCTCGTCAGCTTCGCTGTTTATGGAGGCGCCGAGGTTTTGAGGCTCGGTCTGCTCGTTCTCAGCCATGTACACGTCGGACTTTCCAACGGTAACCGCACGGGTGCCATCAATGTAGATGCGGCCGTCAGCATCCGCGAATACGCTCCACTCATTGCCTTCGGTGTTGATCGGAGCTCCAATGTTGACAGGGACGCTCCACTCCGCCGACTTGTTGTCACGAACCGACTTCCAGATGTCTCGGTTGCCGAGGGTCTTGCCCTCGCCGTAGTTTGCCTTGGTGGTCACATACGCCACGGTCTCATCTTCGTTGACCCAGATGGCCCACTCCTGAGTGTCAGTGGATAGCTCTTCGATGAGTACGGGCTCTCCCCATGCCACGGCTGCCTCATCCCACTCACTGCGGTAGAAGTCATAGTCGCTGATCGGGTCGTAGCGGGCAAAGTAGAGGACCTTTCCTCCGCCGGTCAGGCAAGGCCAGATCTCGTTGGCGCCGGTATTGATGGGGCCGGGAACTGGCTTGGGCTCCGACCATGCGCGGGAAGCATCGTCCCACACTGAGTAGTAGATGTCATAGTCGCGAACATAGTAGAGAGTGTCGCCATACACAAAGGGCATCCGATCGACGCCAGGGGTGTTGTGCTCCCACTGAATGGGCACAGCGTATTCGCGGGCCGTTGCGGCAACTCCCGCCAGCGTCACCAATGCCGCCACCACAAGCACCGAAAGGAGCCTTGAGTACGTCTTCATTACGGTTGCCTCCCCTAATCCTTGAGATGAAATGTGATCCGCCTCTTCCACTTTTCCGTCGCTTTGTTCATAATAAATATATCAGTTGGGTTGTTGCCAGTCAATAACGGGAGACAAGCCGCTACGAGCTAGTGTATTGTGGTTATGCTGGGATAACTCGACGCAAGATGCACATGATGCCCGGAGGAGGCCAACGCATTGAATCGACAAATAACGTGTGTCATTGTATTCGCATTAGTCGGATTACTTGTAGGACTCGCCCCGTTGAACACAACGGCGGCAGCCGGAACTGGGGGGAACGAACCTGCAATGGCCAAGTACGTGATATACATCAACTGGGACGCTTTCCGCCGCGACTACTACGATTGGGCAAACCAGCCCGGCAAGCCCGGCACTCCCAACCTCAACTACCTCATGAGTAGAGGCGTGTATTATCCGAACACTCTTAACGGATTCCCAAGCATCACAAACCCCATGCAGACCAGTATTGTGACAGGATCATGGCCCCGTACGCATGGGAATGTGTACCGCTACTATGATGCGGCCGCGAATGTGGGCGCTTCGTCAGGCCGCACAAACAACGCGGAGACGATCGCCGAGGCCGCGGCATCGTCAGGCCTCTCCACTGCCTCAGTTCAGCAGTTCATGCTGCAAGACAGAGGCACATCAGCCTCTGATCCGCGGCATCTTTACATACAGCCGGGAGGCAGATTCGAGCTTCGCATATCCGAAACCATGAAGATGCTGAGGGGCGAGCCCGTAAGGAACACCGAGGGCAAGATGGTGTCTGTAACCGAGATCCCACGTTTCCTGGCCATTTATGGTGATGATCTGGACGCTGCCGGTCACAACGGCACCGGCTATGGGACGATTCCCTCACTCAACGTTGAGGCATGGACTGCCAAGATGATTGCCGAGCTCGTACGCCTGGACAAGGCGCTCGGAGTGCTCATTGACGGCCTACGCGAACTGGGCATATTCGAAGAGACCGCCATTGTTCTCACCGCCGACCACGGGATGACTCCATACTGGGGCAAATCAAGCCTGATGAAGCTGGTATCGATATTTACCAGCGCCAATCTGAAGGTAAAGATAGTTGAGAACGGAGTCCGGGCGCCCCAGGGCACCGATGTGGTGTTCGTAACATCTGGCCAGGCGGTGCAGATCTACCTCCGAAATGAAGTCAAGCCCGACACCATAGCCTCGCTGGCTACAGAGATCGCTTCCCAGCCGTACGTCGGCGGGGTGATGGATAGGGCAGCTCTCGACAAGGCCGGCGCCAGTGCGTCATCAGGCGATATGGTCGTATGGCCCGAGCCGCCCAACCACTTCAGCACAAAAGACATCAACTATGGCATCGCTGCGAACCACGACACTCGACACCCATCGTCCCATAACGTGTTTTTCCTTGTAAGTGGAGTCGCAGTGCGTCATGGCCTGGTGATCGACACACCCATCGAGATTATCGACGCTGCTCCCACCATGTCAGCGTTGCTTGGAATCAGGCCGCCGGCCAATGCTACAGGCAGGGTGCTGACTGAGGCGCTTCAGGTTGTGGCCGACCAGCCCCACATATAATCCAATAAGCCCCTGGAGATTCGTTCTCCAGGGGCTTATGCTTCACACTATGCGGCTCACGATGATGCGCGGCTCATGGTGATGCGCGGCTCATGGTGATGCAATGATGCATAATGCGCAAAACCGGTGTTAGAACAGGCCGACGATCTTGCCATCCTCGTCGATGTCGACACCCTCGGCCGCCGGAACCTTGGGCAGGCCCGGCATGGTCATCACATCGCCGGTGAGGGCAACTAGGAATCCTGCGCCCGCAGACGCCCTTATCTCCCTGACTGTGAGCTCCCACCCGGTGGGCGCTCCCTTGAGGTCTGGGTTGTCGGTGAGCGAATGCTGAGTCTTGGCAACACATATCGGCATCTTGTCCAGGCCCAGCTTGGTCATGCGAGCGATCTCACGGTCGGCTGAGGGTGTGTAGACCACTCCGTCGGCGCCGTAGATCTCCCGGGCAAGGATACTGATCTTTGTCTTGATGGGCATCTCAGGATCGTAAATCGGATGGAAGTTGTTCTGGTCATTCTCAAGTGCCTTCAGGACTTCCTCGGCCAACTCGATTCCGCCCTCGCCGCCGCGTGCGACTACTTCCGACACCGCGCTGCGCACGCCCATAGCGTCGCAGTGCTTCTTCACAAGGTCGATCTCGGCAGGCTCGTCAGTGGGGAACTTGTTGATGGCCACCACAATCGGCAGCCCGAACTTCTTGAGGTTCTCGATGTGCTTGTCGAGGTTTGCGCAGCCCTTCTCCAAGGCCTCCAAGTTGGTCTCGGCCACTTTGGCCTTGGGCACGCCGCCGTGCATGTTGAGGGCGCGCACTGACGCCACGAGAACCGCGACGTCGGGGGCGAGCCCGGTGAACCTGTGCACTATATCGAAGAACTTCTCGGCGCCCAGGTCGGCGGCGAATCCGCCTTCAGTGACCACATAGTCGGCCAACTTCAGCGCCATACGTGTTGCGATGATCGAGTTATTCCCGTGGGCGATGTTCGCAAATGGCCCGCCGTGCACGAACGCGGGCTGGCCTTCGACGGTCTGCACCAGGTTGGGCTTGATGGCATCCTTAAGCAGGACGGCCATGGCGCCCACTGCCTTGAGATCCGCAGCCGTGACCGGCTGGCCTTCGCGGTCGTAGGCGACGATGAGACGCCCCAGTCGCGCCTTGAGGTCGGTCATGCCGGACGCCAGGCACAGGACGGCCATGATCTCCGATGCCACCGAGATGTCAAACCCGGCCTCTCTCGGAGTGCCGTTGGAGGAACCGCCGAGACCGCACACGATGTTGCGGAGCTGGCGCTCGTTCATGTCCATCACCCGGCGCCACACAACCCGATGGATGTTGATCCCGAGTTCGTTGCCATGGTGAATGTGGTTGTCGACCATGGCGGCAAGCAGGTTGTGCGCTGTGCTCACAGCATGGATATCGCCTGTAAAGTGAAGGTTAATGTCCTCCATGGGCAAGACCTGGGAATAGCCGCCGCCGGCTGCGCCGCCCTTTACGCCGAAAGTGGGCCCAAGTGACGGCTCTCTCACGCAGACCATGGCCTTCTTGCCCAGTTTGCCTAGTGCTTGGGTGACTCCCACGGCCGTGCAGGTCTTGCCCTCCCCGGCAGGCGTGGCGGTAATTGCGGTTGTGTAGATGAGCTTGCCGTTGGGCCTGTCGGTCAGTCTGTCAAAGGTCTTAAGCGATACCTTGGCCTTGTACCTGCCGTAATACTCCAGGTCGTCTTCGGCAAGCCCCACGTCTCGTGCGACGTCCAGGATTGGGCGCAACTTCGTGGACTGGGCAATCTCGATGTCGCTCAACACAGAATGCTACACCTCCAGTCAAGATTGGGAACGCAGCCAGATGTCAATACCCCTGGCGGCTCGCTTTCCCGCACCCATCGCAGAGATTACGGTGGCGGCCCCTGTCACTATGTCGCCGCCCGCCCACACGCCAGGAATGCTCGTCGCTCCATATTCGTCACGGACTTCAATGTTCCCTTTGCGGTTCAGTGCAAGACCTTGAGTGGCCCGGGCAAGTAGAGGGTTTGGACCCTGCCCCACGGCCACTATGACGGTATCGACGTCCATGGTGAACTCAGAACCAGCTACAGGCACCGGACGCCTGCGACCGCTGGCATCGGGCTCGCCAAGTTCCATCTTGATGCACTCCATCGCGCCAACCCCGCCCTTGCTGTCGGAGATGATCCGGACCGGGTTGGTAAGCAGGAACATCTGCACGCCTTCCTCTTCGGCGTTTTCGATCTCCTCCAGGCGCGCCGGCATCTCAGTGCGCGAACGCCTGTACACGATCTTGACGTCTTCGGCGCCCAGGCGGAGCGAGGTGCGCGCCGCGTCCATGGCGACGTTGCCTGCGCCGACTACGGCAACGCGTTTGCCGATTCTCACAGGAGTGTCGTACTCAGGGAATCTGTACGCCTTCATCAGGTTTACACGCGTGAGGAACTCGTTGGCCGAGTACACGCCGTTGAGGTTCTCGCCGGGGATCTCAAGGAAATACGGGAGCCCAGCGCCTGTGCCGATGAATGCCGCCTGGTACTCGCCCTTTGCGAGCATCTCATTAAGGTCGAGAGTAGTCCCAACCAGAACGTTAGTGAATATGCGGACGCCGAGGCTGCGAACGTAGTCGACTTCCTGGTTCACAATGGCTTTGGGCAGCCTGAACTCGGGTATGCCGTAACGCAGCACTCCGCCGGTTTCGTGGAGAGACTCATATATGTCGACTCGGTAGCCCATGAGCGCCAATTCTGCAGCGCATGTGAGCCCGGCGGGACCGGAACCGATCACAGCTATGCGGGCAGATGGCCGCTCAATGCGATCGACCGCCGCGCAGACTGGGGGATCGTCGGAGATATCCTGCTCGCAGCCAGTCTCCGGCTGATTCTCCCGGGCCCAGTCGGCCGCGAACCGCTCGAGGGCGCCCACAGCCACGGGTTTGAACTTCTTGCCAAGGGTGCATAGGCTTTCGCACTGGCTTTCCTGAGGGCACACGCGACCGCAGATCGCCGGGAGGCTGTTCTTCTCCTTGATCTTGGCGTCGGCTTCGGCGAACTTGCCTTCAGCCACAAGGGCAATGAACTCGGGTATTTCCACCTCGACCGGGCATCCCCTCGTGCACGGCCTGGTCTTGCACTGGATACACCGCTTCGCTTCGCGCATGGCCAGCTCCGAGTCGAGCCCCAGTGCCACTTCGCAGAAGTTGGACCGTCTTTCCTCAGGCGTCTGCTTGGGCATTTCCGCTCTGTCGACTATTTCTCGTGGCACCTGCATCCACCTCTCTTCTGTTCGGCCAGTTCGCGTGCGAGATTCTCCTCATCACGGAAGAAGGCCTGCCTTGACGCCAGCTCATCGAAGTCAACCTTGTGCCCGTCGAAGTCGGGGCCGTCAACACAGGAGAACTTGGTCTCGCCGCCCACGGTAACCCTGCAGCACCCGCACATGCCGGTGCCGTCCACCATGACCGCGTTGAGGCTGACAAGGGTCGGAATGTTGTACTTTCGGGTCAGATTGCAGGTGGCCTGCATCATGCGCACAGGGCCGATAGCGGTAACCTCGTCAATCTGCCGACCCTGCTTGATCAGCTCTTCCAGGGCGCCTGTTACGAAACCATGGTATCCAAAAGTGCCGTCGTCGGTGGCGAATATCACCTCGTGGCTGGCCTGTTCGGTTTCGTCTTTCAGGATCAACAGATCGCGAGTGCGCGCGCCCACGATAGTGATGACGTGGTTGCCGATCTCCTTGTGCAGCTTTATCTGTGGCAGGAGCGGAGCCACGCCAATTCCGCCAGCCACGCCCACTATTGTTCCGACCTTCTTGATCGGAGTGGCCTGTCCAAGCGGGCCTGCTACGTCTGTGAACGAATCGCCTGCCTCCATCATGCCGATGTCCATCGTGCTCTTGCCGACTTCCTGGACTACCAGCATGACAGTCCCCTGCTCAGGGTCATAGTCGGCGATGGTGAGCGGGATCCTCTCACCAGCCTCATTTGT
>Ga0255341_1001658_pt1 | contig 30636 bp, 26 predicted proteins | sample wastewater_treat_8_FD_192418 | JGI IMG/M metagenome (GOLD analysis project Ga0255341, IMG submission 192418) | Wastewater microbial communities from Lulu Island WWTP, Vancouver, Canada - plant12 | ecosystem: Engineered > WWTP > Wastewater > Unclassified | place: Canada: Vancouver, British...
CGCAACGCGCCGTCAGACACTCGGAATGACAGTTCGTCGAGGAACGCGATGACGTCGGCCTGGGACTTGCCCTCGATGAGGTTCGCGGCGGCGGGACGCGTCGCTTCCGGCTCGGGCGAACGGCGCGTCAGGTTCCAGTGGAACTCGTGGATGAAGCGGTCAATGAGCAGGATGCGCTCGCGGGCGGTTCGGGCAGCGGGAAAGGCGCGGTGGAAGTCCTCGAAAGCGTTCACCGCCGCGCCCCCGAACAACTGCCGGCCACGATACGTCTTCTGAAACGCGCGCCACTCAATGCTCCAGCCGCACGCACACGCAATCGTGGCGCCCGCCCTTGCCGCGTGCCTCACCTCCCGCCCGCACGACGGGCAGTCGAGCACTCCCCGCACGGCCCGCGTCACCTTCAGGATGCTGTCGCAGCGGGCGGCGAGCGCATAGCCTGCTTCGTCTATCAGTTCCTCATCCAGAATGCCCCGCGCCTCGCTGACGTAGAGCCTGCGGATGAGGGACTGGCTGACTTTGGGCGCCCAGTGGAAATCGCGGTTCATCACACCGGGAATCTTCGACATAAGGAGGCGGGATTCTTCCTGGCGAAGTAGACAAGAACTGTGCATTGCAGCGTCAAGGAAGGTGTGAGCCAGACATTGCAGCAAAACCCGGCGGCGGGAATCAACAGGGCGGCGCGAGCGGACGGCGCGGACGATCTGGAGTCTGCATTCGACCTCCATGGTTCAGCCCTGTACCGCTACGCGCTGGGGGTGACCGGCTCCCGCGAGGACGCCGAGGACGCCGTGCAGGAGGTCTTCGTGCGACTGGCAAGAGCAGGACGCATCCCCTGCGCGGGGCAGGCCCTGGCGCGGTATCTGTTTCGCGCAGCGCGCAACGCGGCAATCAGCGCCCTGCGGCGGCGCAGGCGGGACAGAACCGTGCCGCTGGAAGACGGCCTGCGGGCGGAGCCGCCGGGCGAAGACAGCTTCGGCGGACTGCGGGACGCAGTGCGGGGCCTCCCCCTCAAGCAGCGCGAGGTGCTGGCTCTCAAGGTGCTGCAGCAGATGACGTTCGAGGAGATTGGCGCGGCGCTCGGGGTATCCGCGAACACGGCGGCCAGCCGCTACCGTTACGCAATCGCAAGGCTTCGCCTGCAACTGGAGGACGAGCGGAATGGATGACAGGCAGATCGAAGAAAGGCTCCGCCGGGCGTTTCCGGCCGGAGTGCCCGAAGGACTTCGGGAAGACGTGCTTCGCGCGGCCCGCAGGGCGCGGGCGCAGTCGGCGCGCAGGCCGGCCGCGGGACGGCTGAGGTGGGCGGCGGCAGTGGCCGCGGGGCTGCTGTGGACGGCCGCGGCGGTGGGGATGGACTCCGCGCGAGAGACGCGCATGGAGAGGCTTGTCCTCAAGAATGCCCCGCCGGGAATAACCGTGGCGGATGCGGTGGCTCAGATACGGCAGCAACGCGAGAGTTACTATCGGGGAGGCCTGCTGTGAACAAGGCAAAGAAGATTGCGTGGTGGCTGTTCAGGGCAGCGGTGGTATTGCTGGTCGTGTTCTACGCGGCGGCGGGCGCGCTGACGCTCTGGTTCGGCAGGCAGGTGGAAAGCAAGACGCGCGCCATCGCCGCCAGGGGTGAACCTATCTCCGTGGCGGACATTGCGGGCGGCGCGAGAGGGCCCGGGGCGGCGGCGTTCGATGCGGCCATGAAGCGGTTTACGGCTGTCAAGATATCCAATGGTGAGGATGCCGCGATTGCCACAGTCGCCGCCTACACCCGCGAGAAGCCGGCGCCGGAGGATTGGGCTACCGCGCGAAGCGCCATAGGGAAGCTCGGTCCAGCGGTGGACGAGCTGAGCAAGGCGGCAACAACCGGCGAAGTATCCGTGGGCTTCGGCATCCTGAGTGAGAGCAGCAAGTCTTATGAGGTCTTCAGCCACATAAGGCGCGCCGTGCGCACGCTTAGTGCGCGGGCGCTGATCAGGGCTCGCGACGGCGACCCATCGGGCGCGGCGGACGACCTGGTGGCGGCCCTGCGGGTTTCGCGGACAGCATCTCCACGCGGCGCGATCATCGGAGCTCTCGTGCGCATTTCCTGCGTCAACCTCTCGTGCGCCGGCATTCGGGCCTGCCTGCAGATCGGCGAGTTCCCGGACGATCAGACGGGGCGGCTGTGCGGCGCGCTCGATGCGGCCGGGCTCGACGAACTGCTGCCCCGGGCGATGCTCTACGAGCGGGCTGTCTCGCACATGACCTACCAGAACATGATGCGGGGGGACACTGATAATCAGGGAAACCCTTTGCCGGGCGGCAGGCGAGGACTGCTCTGGAAGCTCGAAACGCTGCCTGTGCGCGCAATGCTCTATGCAAACGAGTCCGTGTCGCTCGACGCTCTTGCTCTACAGTCAGAGCAGATGCGCAAGCCCTACAGGGAGTTCGGCAAGAGCGGCAAGGACGGCGACATAGCCGATCAGCTTCCGTGGTGGGCTGTGCTGGCGAAGACGACGGTGCTTGTGTTCGCCCGGGCCCGCGCAACCGCCGACCGCTGTGAAGCCACGGTGGAAGCCGTGAAGGCCATGCTGGCGCTCGAGCGCTGCCGGGCGGCAAACGGATCGTACCCGGACACGCTTGCGGGTGCGCAGGGCTTCGGATGCCGGTTCGGCGATGATCCGTTTTCGGGCAAGGCGTTTGTTTACCGCAGGCAGAGCGACGGCTACGTGCTCTACAGCATCGGTGACGACCTGAAGGACAACGGCGGAAAGCAAGCCGGCAAGAACACAGGACAGTCAGGCGGCGCGGACATGGTCTGGACTATGCCGAAGTAGGCGGCCGTAACCGCGGGAGAGAGATCCTTCGACTCCGCCCCGTCGGAACGGGCCTCCGCTCAGGATGACATGGTCAGTAGCTCAAGCCGTGGCCGAACGAGTACAGCCCCGGGATTGTGACGGGCAGCAGTCCGGACGGGTTCACAACTCCGAAGATTGCGTCGGCAGCCGCCGCGAAGCCGCAGTTCCGGTAGTTGTACGCGGCCAGGTATGCGGTAACTCCCGGGATCGCGGCGAACTCGTAGGGCTCGCGCAGTCCCACGGCGATGACGGGTTTCGGCATCGCCAGGAGGTCGTTGATCAGCGTGACCTGGCCCGAGTAGGCCTCGGCGTGGGCTGTGGCGATGATGACGACATCCGCTGAAGTGGCTGCGTTCTTGACGGTATTGCGCGCGGTCCGCGTGGGGTTTTCGGAGATAGCCAGCGACTCGGTGTTCGCATGCTGGGCCGTGATGAACGAGGCGAATCGCGCGGCGGCGTCGGTGGTTGTCTCTGCGGACGACTGAACGGTGACGAGCAGCACCCTGTCGCTCTCGTTGAGGTTCAGGGGCAGAACGCCGCCAGTGTTCTGAACAAGAGTCATCGCACCGCGCGCCACGGCCACCTCGGCGTTCCAGTGCTCCTGGCAGCCGACGATGCCGGCGGCGGCCGACGTGTCGACGAACGGGTTCTCGAACAGCCCGTACTGGCGCTTGAGTCGCAGGATGCGGGTGACCGCCTGATCGAGCCTTGCCTGCGGAATCGCCCCGCTGATAACCGCTGCCTTAACGGCGGCCATCGCGGTGTCGAGGTCCGGTGAGAGCGAAAGCAGGTCCACGCCCGCCTGAATCGCCATCACAGCCGACTGGTCCACGCCGTAACCGGAGGTAACCCCGGCCATGCCCATCGAGTCGGTCATCACGACGCCATCGAATCCGAGATTTGCGCGCAGATAGCCGTCAATGACCAGCGGGGAGAGCGTTGCCGGCCGGTTGGGATCGAGGCAGGTGACGACGATGTGCGCCGTCATAATCGTATCGAGCCCGGCAGCGATAGCTTCGCGGAACGGGCGGCCGTGGATCGTGTCGAGCGTGTTGAAATCGTAGGTTACCACGGGCAGCCCGCTGTGCGAGTCCACATTCGTGTCGCCGTGACCGGGGAAGTGCTTGGCGCAGGCGATGACCTCATGATCGTGCAGACCGTTCAGGTAGCCGATGCCCATTTCGGCAGCCAGCGCCGGGTCTTCGCCGAACGACCGCACGCCGATGACCGGGTTCGCCGGGTTGTTGTTGACGTCGAGCACGGGCGCGAGGTCCATGTTCGCGCCGATGGCACTGATCTCCGCGCCGAAGACGCTGCCAGTGAGACGCGCCAGCTCGGCTGAGCGCGATGCGCCGATGCCCATGTTTCCGGGGAACTGCGACCCGCCGGTGATCCGCGTGACCCGGCCGCCTTCCTGATCGAGCGAGATGAGAAGCGGAATACCCGTCCCGCCCACACCCATCGCGGCGGTCTGCAGGTCGTTGCTGAGCTGCGCCGCCTGGGTGGGGTCATCCAGATTGCCGTTCCACTGGAAGTAGATCACGCCTCCGATGTGCTTATCCGCGATGACGGCGCGGTCGGCCTCCGTGAGCGTGCTGCCCGAAACCCGCACCTGAAACACCTGCCCGACCTTCTCGTCGAGCGTCAGCGTCTGGACCTTGTTCTCGGCCCACGACTGATGGGAGACGATATCACTCTGCCGCCGGACCTTCAGCACCCGTTTCATCACTCCGTCCGCCTTTTCGACCGTGCATATTCCCGTTGCCACGACATACTGAGCATCCCTGTCTATCTTCACTTCCTGGGGCGCCACGATCTTGATCTCGGGCCCGGCGGGTCCGCCGATGACGAACCAGCTACCCGGGATGGCGCTGTCGAAGCCCGACACCGGCCCGCTGACAGTGACGAGCAGGCCGATGGTGCTCAGGCCAGCCTCTCCCTCAATCCCTTCCTGCAGCCCGAACGAGCCGCCCACAAACGCGCGCGCGCCGATGTGCAGGGGCTGGAGCGCATGCGTGGCGGACGGAATCATCGGATACTCGGAAAGCGCCGCCACGCATCTCTCGCCGTTGGCATCCGTGAACATCTGCCCGTACACATCAACGACATCGCCTTCGGCGAGCGTCTGGTCGGTCGTCACGCGGATGCCCTGTACGCGGTCATGCTGCTCCACGTAGACGCCGCCGGTGAACACGGCGGTGACACTCACCGCGAGTATTTCGGCCATCGCGCCGTCGGGAAGATCGCGTTTGGCTTCTCCGATGGAACAGGCGGAGCGCGCCGGTGCAGCGGCAAGCGTCAGGGCGATCAGAAGTGTGAGGGCTGCTGTCTGGAGTTTGTTCATCGTGTTGGAGGCAGGGCGGCCAGCGTGCCTGCCATGGGGCATTGTATCACGGAGTGGAGGGGCGGGCAAAGCGTTGATGGATTGTGTGGACGTCAACGCCGGGCGCCAATACCGGGTCGGCTCCGCACCAGTATTCTCACCAGTTTTGCAGGTGTTTCACTGCGCGGACACAAACTGCGTGATACAATTGGGTCAGGACGACGCAACGGGCCGCCCGGGTGCGAAAGCAGCACGGATTTCAGCGGCCGTATGCGCGACCTGAAACGGAGGGAGAAAAAGATGAAGCGTTTCCTCATCACCGCAATCGCCGTCGCGGTTGTGGGCTGCACGACCGTTCCGTCGGGCGCGCAGGGTCTGGCGACGGTGATGTGCTTCGGACTCGAGTCAACCGGTCCCGGACCACGGCTCTACACCTACGACGTCTCGTCACTCACGGGACAGGCCTTTTCGCTGTTCTATGTCGGAACAGACGACGGCAACTTCAACAACTACGCCAACTGGCTGATGCCCGCGGGCTGGGGTGCGGCGGTGCTTCCGTCCAGCGCAATCCAGCACTGGCTCGAGAAGACCCCGCACGGCGGGCTGTCCATGGGCCCCGCCGGCTCATGCCCGTTCATGGTCGCCTGGACCGGCCCGCCCATCCCAGCCGGGATGTTCGGTTACGACAACCCGAACCCGTCGCATGACGTGGGCTGGCTCGTCGGAACGGTCCCCGTGACAATTGAGAACTGGGCGATGCCGGTCGGGATGGGGTCCGGACCCGTCCACGGCCCGGTGCCCGAGCCGGGGTCGCTTCTGACCCTCGCCGCGGGCGCGCTCAGCCTGCTGGGACTGATCAGGAAGAAGTAAGCACGAAAGGGGAGAACCTCACCGGGGCGCTGCCCGGAGACGGACGGCGCCCCGGCTTGCAGCAACCTCGTCCATGATCGCCCAGAACTCGGAGCACATGCGCTGGCGCGTGAAGAGTTCGCGGGCGCGAGCCTGACCGGCCGCGCCGAAACTCCGGCGAAGCTCCTCCGACGAAGCCAGGGTCTTGAGGCGGTCCGCCAGAACCGCGGCGTCGTCAACCGGAACCACGAACCCCGTCTCGCCCTCGACGATCATCTCCTTCGCCCCACCCCAGTTCGTCGCGACCACAGGCTTCCCCGCCGCCATCGCTTCGAGCACGATGGTCGGGAAGCTGTCCGGAAGCGTGGAGGGCAGCACACAGATATCGAGCGCCGCCAGCACGTCCGGCCCGTCGGCCCGGTAGCCCGAGAGACGCACACGCTCAGCAAGGCCCAGTTCATCCACCTTGCGGCGCAGCTCATCCACCAGGTGTTCCTGCCCCATGAACGCATCGCCCACAAGCAGATACTTCACGCCCGGGGCATCGCCCGCAATTCGCGCGGCCGCGATCCGCGCGGCCGCGTCCAGAAGATAGCCCTGACCCTTCCCGCGTGAAACGCGCCCCAGCGTTCCGATGACGACATCGTCCGGCGCGAAGCCGAACTCCGCGCGCACCCGCTCGCGCCCATACGCCGACGCGAACCGCTCCACGTCTATGCCGTTGTGAAGAACGCGGATATTGCGCGCGGCGGGGTTGTCGGCGAGCAGATGCTCCCGCACCGCGCCCGACACGGTGATGACGACATCCGAAAGCGCGGGCGCCATTCGCGCCGTGAGTTTCCTCACGAAACCCGGCGACACCACCATCTCGTGCGAATGCCACACATGCGGGCGGCGCGTGAGCTTCGCTGCTATCGCTCCCGGTATGACAGCGGTCGTGTTGGAGTGAACGACGTCTATCTTCTCGCGCAGAATCTGGCGCACGATGGACGCGGTGCTCCAGGCGAAATACGCGCAGTAGAGCCCGAACCTGTGCGGGGTGAAGTAGCGCCTGCGCAGAACGGCCAGCTTGAGTTCGCGATACGGGACGGAGATGCCGCCAAGCTTCGCGGCAAGGCGTCCCTGATACGGCACGTCGTTCGGGAGGATCACGGACGGGCTCCAGCGCGAGGAGTCGCGGCCTTCGAGCAGCCCGAGCAGGATGATATCCGCGCCGTACATCTCGTTGGAGGAGTGAACGAAGAGCGCTCTGCGCGGTGCGGCGGACAATGCTACGACTCCGGCCCGGACGCCGGCGGAGCTTCACCCTCGCCGCGCATTCGGATGACCCTGGCCGGAACGCCGCCCGCGATGGCGAACGGCGGCACATCCTTCGTGACGACTGCGCCGGTCGCGATGATCGCGCCCTCGCCCACCGTGACGCCGTCCAGAATACAGCAGTTCGCCCCCAGCCAGACGTCGTCGCCGATGATGATTCCCTTGCGCACGGTTCCCTGCGACTTCATCGGGACGTCGGTGCGGTCGAAGTTGTGCTGCTCGGCGAGGATGCTGACGCGGGGGCCCATCATTACGTTGCGGCCGATGCGGATGCCGCCCGCCGCGCCCATGTAGGCGAACGCTCCGATGTTTGAGCCGTCGCCGATTTGGAACCCAACGCCGATTTCGCCGCCATAGTAGCCGGACGGCCGGATCATGGCATAGCGCGCCATGGTGACGTTGTTGCCGATGCGGACGCCTTCGGCCGAAAGGCCCTGAATCTCGCTGTAGTCTTCGGCGACGAAGCTGCGCCCCACGCTCACGAGCCGCGGGTTGCGAATAGTCACGTGCTTTCCGATGAACAGCATCCCCCGCGCGCCGCCCAGCCACGGCCGCCGCCAGAGCCCGCGCAGAAACGCGAGCCCGGTCGTCCAGAGCATCGCGAGGATGGCCGTTGTCGGCATGCGGTCGTCAATACGGAAATCGGGGTTCTTCTTGATTGCGCGCGCGAACTTGAGCACGAGGTTTCGCATCAGGCGTCACTCCTTCGCGGCGGACGCAGGGCGAGATGAAGGGCTTTTGCCGCGCACCGGCCCATGTATTCCCCTTCGAACCGCCACTTGCTGTCCCTGCTCTTTGCCGCCCTGAGCCGGTGCAGCACGGCCCGCAGCCCGAGTCCTCCGGCAAAAGCAAGCATCATGGCGGACGTGGAGAGCCGAGCGTGTCCGCGCCCATGCCAGCTTGCGATGCTGTCCAGCCACATGGTGCTCGTCTTGCCCACGACGCCTTTGGAACTCGCTCCCCAGTAGTGATTCACCGTGACGCCGGGCAGATAGCGCAGCACGTATCCGCGCTTCAGCGCGCGCTCGCACCACTCCATGTCTTCGGCGAACATGAACCAACTCTCGTCCAGAAAGCCCACCTCGCGCCACACGTCCTTTCGGGCGCACAGACATGCGCCGGAGAGCCACTGAACGCTCACCGGCTCCTGATGCACACCGGCCACGAGGTTCATACCCCTGAACAGGCGGGTTCTGGGAAACAGCCTCGTCAGAAAGAAGTACTGGCAGAACACGCGCCAAACGGTTGGCTGGTGCCCGCAGGAGGTCACCTGCAGCGTTCCCCCCGGCTGCGGCAGGTCCGGGCAGACCGCGCCCACATCGGGGTTCTCGCGCAGGTAGCGGACGATCTTCTCGAGGGCGCCGTCGAGGACGACGGTGTCGGGGTTGAGCAGAATCTGCACGTCTCCCGAGGCCTCTGACAGGGCGACGTTGTTCGCTTTGGCGAAGCCGAGGTTCTCGGCGCTTCGCGTCAGATGCACCCCCGGGAACTCCTCCGCGACCATATCGGCAGAACCGTCGGACGAGGCGTTGTCCACGACATACACCTCTATTTCGAGCGACGGAGTCTGTTCGTACACCGACCGCAGGCAGTCGCGGAGCAGGTCGCGAGTGTTGTAGTTGACGATGATGACGCTGAGGTCCACGGCGGTTCAGACCTTGCCTTCCCACACATCGCGCTCGTATATCTCCAGCAGGCGCGCATCGGCGGCCTGCTGGCTGTGGTTGTTCACCACGAACTCCCTCCCGGCGCGGCCGATGGCAAGGGCTTTGGCGGGGTTCGAAAGAAGGTCTATCACGGCGGCGGCAAAGCTGCCGGCGCCCTCCGCGATGACGACGTTCTGGCCATCGGTAAGCCCCATCCCCTCAGCGCCGACAGAGGTGGTGACCACCGGACGCCCGTAGGCCATTGCCTCGATGATCTTGCCCTTGATGCCGCTGCCTACCCGCAGCGGCGCGATCGAGATTCGCGCCCCCTGGAGGTACGGGGCGACATCGGGAACAGGGCCGGTGACCGATATCGCCTTGCGCAAGCCCAGTTCAAGTATCTCCGGCGGAGGCGCGCTCCCGACGATGTTCAGAGTCGCGTCCTGATTGGCCTCCCGGATACGCGGGAAGATATCGTTCGCGAACCAGAGCATGGCGTCCACGTTCGGATGGTGCGAATACGCGCCGACGTAAACGAGACGGGGATCGGGCGTCTCGGACTCGGGCGGCCGGCAGGCGTCTGTGTCAATCCCTGTGGGCAGCGTAACAGCGCGCCTGGCGCCGGCGGAAAGCACTTCCTCCGAGTCGCGATCGGTGACCGTGAGAACGCAGTCCACGCTACGGAGCACGGTCTTCTCGGCGCGTTCGGTGGCCACCCACTTGCGGCGCAGGGCCGCGCGGGACTCCGGCGGGGCGTTCTCGAAGTCGCGCCTGCGCCGGATGTACTCGACGTCGTGCTCGAGCATCACCCGCCCGCAGGACTGCCCCTTCAGATCGCCGAGAGCGGCGAACCAGAAATCGTAATGGATCAGATCGGCGCTGACAGCCGCGGCGCGGCCCTTCACGGCGCGGCTGAACGCTCCCGGGCAGCCGTAGAACGCATCCATCGGCCATCCGCGCAGCCGTGACAGCAGGGTGTATCCCGCGCGGTAGAGCACTCTGTGAGCGGGTGTGCGCCTGTGCGGGGCTTCGATCGCGACGACCTCGCCGTAACGCTCGAGATCGGCAGCGAGCGCCCGCTCGCCGGCGCTTCGCACCACCGTCACGAGATGAATCTCGTGCTTGCGCGAGAGCACCTCCAGATGCCGCAGCAGCCGGATCTTCGCTCCGCCATCCACCGGAAGCGGGAACAGGGGAGCGGCAAAAACCATCCTCAATCACGGACCTCCCACGCCTGCGCGCCGCACGGCTCGAACCGGAACGGAGCTATCTGCCCCCCGGCTTTCACGAGCGCCTCGGCGACCCTGTGTTTGTGCGGGAACTCGCAGAAGAACAGCAGATACCCGCCTCCGCCCGCGCCGAGCACCTTGCCGCCAATCGCGCCGTTGTCGCGCCCGATGGTGTAAAGCTCGTCAATCTGAGAGTTCGATATCTGGGGGTCCAGGTGCTTCTTCTCCTCCCACGCGACGTGCAGCAGTTCGCCGAACTCGCGCAGCCGCCCGCGCAGAAGCAGGTTCTTCATTTCGGTGGCAATCACCTTGGAGTGGTCGAGGCTGCGCATTACGTCATCGGCGTTGGCCTGCACGGCGCCTATCTGGCGGTCCAAAATGTTGGCGGACGGGCGCGTTTTGCCCGTGTAGCAGAGAAGCAGCGAGTATTCGAGTTCGTTGAGCGTCTCCGGCGCAATCCGGAGCGGATTGACGACAACAGCGCCCGCCGTGAACTCGATGAAGTTGAACCCGCCGAACGCGGCGGCGTACTGGTCCTGCATGCCGCCCTTCATGCCGATGTCCTGGCGCTCGATTTTGTAGGCAAGCTGAGCGATCTCGTAGGTCGAGAGGGGCTCACGGTGCAGGGCCGAGAGTGCGGAGAGCAGCGCGACAACCATGGTGGACGACGAGCCGAGGCCCGACCCGGGAGGGGCGTCGGAGTGCAGGAACAGGTCCATCCCCTCGCCGTTTCCGAAGTGCGCGATGGCGCCCTTCACGATGTCCAGTTCCCCGTCATAGACGAACTCGCGGTCGGCGTTGTACCGGGCGACCATGTCGTAGTCGAGGCTGGTTACCGATATCTCGCGTCCTTCCGTGCGAGCGACGGAGGTGTAGGCGAACTTGTCAATGGTGGTGGAAAGCACCACCCCACCCCTCTCCTCGAGATAAGGGGAGACGTCCGTCCCTCCTCCAGCGAAACTGATGCGCAACGGCGCTTTACTTCGAATCATCACGTGTCTCCCGCACAGGCCCGGCATATTCGAACAGGCCGGGCGTTCCTGAAGCATCCCCCATGGTGTTATGCAACACCCGGCGGCAACACCGCCAGAGGACAGCCTAATGCTCTATACGCAAGAAGACTCCCGTTTTTCCTCCAGGCGGCGAATAGTACGATTCGTCGGGCAGGTAGCCGAAGCGGCCTCCCAGATAGCCGTTGAACACCAGGCGGAAGCTGTTGACGGGGGAGATGGAAGGCCCGGGAAGCTCTCCGGCGGTGGGCGGAAGATAGTAGGCATTGAGTATTGAACGACGACTCGCTGCTGTGCGGGGTGATCCGGCGGAAGCCTCCGGAAGCCGTGGTCGCCCTGCAGTATGATGACCGGCGGCTCTTCTTCGTCCTTCAGAATCCTGTCCACCGCTTCCAGAATGCGCTTGTTGGTGTACGCGATCTGGCCCGTGTAGCGGCGGATGGCTTTCTCGGTGGACTTGATCTCACGGCCGAACGGCTCCTGCGGCGGCAGTTTGCCCTCGCTGTCGAACACGTACGGAGGATGGGGAACCATAATGTGCGCGAACACGAACACCGGCCCGTCCAGGTCCTTCGGCCTGCCCAGGTTGTCCAGATTGTAGAGCACGTCGCGCCGGTGGTTGGCCACGCCTTTCAGGAACGGGGCGAACAGCGACTTGTCGAAGAGCACCCTCTCGAACTCGCTCAGGTTAAAGCAGCGGCGGCGGTAAACCCGGTCGGCGTGCGGATGCCGATCAGTGACGCGATAGTCCGACGGAAAGACAGCCAGGGAATAACCCGCCTGTTTCAGCATCCCGACAACACGGTTTTCGTGGATCATCTCGCCCTGAATCTGCGGGCTCATCTCTTCTATCTCCGCGGCCTCCCTGAGTGCCTGCAGGTAATCCAGATTGAGCGAAGAACTCAGAGAAAGATATGTGCTCGTATAGTTGCTGATGCTTCTTTCCGCCACGTAGAATCCGCGTTGCTCGAGTTCGTTGACAAACGCGGAATTATCGAAGCCGAGATCGTTCTTCAGAACATCGGCGCGGGTGTATTCATCGAGGATGATGTAGTAGATGTTCGGCGCGCGTTCGCCAGCCGTCGGTTGCAGAGGCGGGCCGGCGGCAAGCTTTCCAGCCACATAGGAGCGCCAGCGCGATGCGTCTGCGCGGTCAGCCGCCACATGAAAGACCACCGCCTGCAGGAGCGCGGCGCCCACAAGCACCACGGACGCAGTGTTGGCAAATACGGTGGCTGAAACCAGGCTGCGGCGTGTCCGGGTGATCAGAACGACCAGGATGCCCAGAATCAGGCACCAGATCGGCTCGAGGACGAGCGCGCGACCCACCAGGTAATCGCCGATCATCGCGCCGCGCACAGGCTCGATGACATACCCGAACGAAAACGTGGCGACAACAAGCAGCGAGACGATGAGCGCCGCCTTCAGACGGTCCTTCACAGCGAGGCGGGCAGCAAGCCACAGCAGACAGGCCGCGGGCAGAAGCACCGCGAGCGCGCGCACCAGGTCTCCTGGCGTCGCCTCTTCCATGTTCCGGGAATACAGGAACAGGGCAGGATAGGCGGCCAGCAGGAGCGGATGGAACGCGCGAGGCTGGCGACCGTGCTTCTCCACTACTTCCGTTCCAGCAGATAAAGCTCGCGCGTGGACTCGCGGATGGTCTCTTTGCGCCGGATGGTAAAGAGACCCTGGAATGCCCGCTCGAAACCTTCGGACGTGTAGTCCGGGAAGATGTCCTCGCGCGTCGCGAGAAGCTTCTGAACCTTGTGGTCCCCTTTCGGAACGAACTCGATGATCAGCCAGCGCCCCAGGCCCGCGAAGAACTCCGCCAGCATCCCCAGAGGCACGTTGTTCGATATTGCCATGTGATGGATGAGCGCGAGCGCCATGACCGCGTCCACCGGCCCCCGCTGGGCAAGGGACATGCGCTCGTCGTTGTTCCATCCGAGCGCGGGCGACGGGTTGGTGAGGTCGAGCACGAGCGGCAGGATGTTCTCGTCCTTGTCTTTGCGCATCTGGAGGTAGTTCATCTCGACGCAGGCCGGGTCCACATCGAACGAAACAGTGCTGACGCCGCGCGAACTGGCAATGCGGCTGTGCAGCCCGGTGTTGCCGCCCAGATCCCAGAGGTCTTTCGGCTTCGCCTCGTCCAGATACTGCTCTACAAGCAGCTTCTTGTGCTCGAGCCCCGCCTGCGTGTAGCTGTCATCGCTGTAGTAGTCGGCCCATTCGGTGCCGGCCGCGCGCCAGGTACGGCTGCGGATGGCCGACTCGAGGCTGTCCAGAAGCCCCAGCAGCGACGTCCTGCTGATCTTGCGCTCGAAGGACTTCTTCGAGACCGCCGTATCGGCATACTGCCGCTGTGTTTTCGCGTGCAGATGGATGTGCAGCAGCAGCGGGAACGAGAAACGAGTCTTGTAAGGCAGTAGTTTTGCTGCCAGATCCAGCGGGATGCCGTCAATAAACGGCCGCAGCAGGCGCCGCAAGCGGATGTCGGTTCCGCTCATGAGGGCTATCGGCGCAAGGAAATGCTGGCAGAACTGCCGGTACGGAGTCCAGGGAAGCCCTTCCACATACTTCTCGAACGAGAGCGTGTCAATGAAGACGGGCCTGCCCGCCACGAACTGGATGTTGTAGGCGCTGCAATCCTTGAGGGTCATTCCGTGCTTGAGCGCGCGCTTCTGAATCTCGAGCGTGAGAAGCGCGGCGTCCTTGAAAGCGCTGAAACACCATTCGTACGGGTAAGAAATGAACGGCAACTGATCGGGGCGCAGCACCCTGTAGGCCTGATCGGGATACTGGCTCTGAACCTCCGAGGTTTCCTCGTGCCTGACAAGAAGCCCGTCGTCCGCCAGGCTCTGGTAAAGCCCAGAGCCCATTAGAAGATCGTAGTCCTCGCGGTAGCAGGTGTTTACCTGGCGATAGACAACCCCGGAGTGCGAAAAGACGAAACCGCTGGGATCGCGAAAGGATCCGCTGACCCGGCTAGCTTCCATCCGCAGGCCCAGCCGGGGTCTTCTTGTGGAACAGCCGTGCGATGCGCTCGCGGAACTGCGACCAGGATGTCTTGAGGACGAAGAAACCGGCGAGCACGGTCGCAGCTATCGCCTGAAGCACGTAGCTGCCGGTGCCAGGATCAATATATGCGTGCGCGGGGCGAACGGTCAGCAAGGCGACCAGTGGCGCCATAGCGAGCACCCTCTTCGCCGCGGACACTGTGCAGACAGTCATTAAAAACTCCCTAACGACTCATTAACAGACGGCTACGATTATAACACAACTGTGGCGCCGCAAGTAAAGCCCTGATACAAAGGCTTCACTCACGCCCCGGCGACAGGCTCTGGAATGGACGGCGCAGGCGCGCGCCGAAGCCCGCCAGCCAGTGCGGCGGCAGCCTCGGGCTCTGGCTCCAGTTCGGTGCGGGCGACATGGGGAGTCTTGAGCAGAATGCCCTGGCAGAGCCAGAAGAAATAGTAGACGCGGTTCAGCCCAAACGGCGAATCGGGAATACTCGCGATATGTATGACCACCCCTGAGCAGATGAGCGCCGCCACCCACGCCTGCCGGCTGCCCGGCGGCGTGGCCCGCCAGGCGCGGATATCGTAGACAAACGTGATCCACAGGAGCAACATGAGCGAGGCGAACCCGAACACGCCCGTCTCCGCCAGCGCTTCGAGGTAGGGGCTGTAGGAGGACACAATGGTCAGCGTTCTCGTTGAGACGCTCCGCCTGCGGTACTCCACCCACTCACCGGCGCCGATGCCAAACCACGGATGCTGCCTCCAGATATTGATCGCGTCTCTCCACGACTCGAACCGGGCGTTCTCCATGGTCGAGAGGGCCGTCTTTCCCGAGTAAACAGAGCCGGCCGGGTCAACGAAGCGCGTCACCAGGTTGTTTGCGGGCAGCAGCTTTGCGATCTGCGGGCCCACGAACATGACGTAGAACACGCCCACAACGACGGTTGCCAGGGTAGTGATCGCCTGGCGGCGCCGGCCCAACAGCCACGGGAACAGCGCCACGGCAATGACGCAAGCCAGGAACGGCCCGCGCGAACCCGTGCAGAACACCGCCGCGGCAAGCAGAAACACCCCGACCCACGACCAGAACCTGCGGCGAGGGGTCTTCGCATACATGGCGGAATAGAGCGCCAGAGGCAGGAACATCCCGATCCACGCCCCAAAAACGATGGGGTTATCGAACGGCCCAAACACCCGGTGTTCGACGAGTGCTCTGCCCACGCGCCGGCCTATCGAGGGGAAGAGCTTGAGATAGACATTGTAGTACAGCGGCGCCGGGAAGATGTACTCGACGAGTGCGAGAAGGCCGAACGCAAAGGCTCCCCCGAGCATGAATCTGAGAAAAGTGCGAATCTGTTCCCAGCGTTCGAAGTAGATATACCCGCCCAGGAAGAAAGCCAGCCCGAGGAACACCTGCACCACGCGGGTCCGGTTGGACCGGTAGTCCGTCAGCGACTCCTGAACGAGAATGGAGGCAACCACCATACTGATGTACAGCACCATCACGATCAGGATGGCCGCTGGCGGGAAAGTCTTGCGGCGGACGGAGATGGAGTCCACCACAACCGCTACAGTAAACAGCACCGAAAGGATGGACTCGAAGACGAACGTGCTCAGCTTGGACGAACCGAAGAACTGACCGAGCTGGCCGGTCATGATCGTCAGCATTCCCACGAACAGCAACAGGCGCCAGTGTCTGCTGCCCCCGGACAGCACCAGCGCAGTCACGATAGCGAACGCCATCACAAGGACAAGAAAGACATTGGGCAGGTCGAAGACCTTGTAGCCAATTGCCGCCTGCGTTGCTACGAACGCGACAACGACAAATACCCACAACAGCGCGCGCCCCACGCTTCGCACAATCTGGCGGAACGCGAGCCGGCGCGGCTCGGGAACCACGGCGTCGGCGCGCGGAGGGAGCGCGGGCAACTGAGCGCTGGCGATCCGCTTGAACGGGGCCGATATCAGTCGTCCGGCGGCCCGAAGCAAGGCCCACAGGGCCGCGAAACCGTTTCGCACGGGTTTCAAGCTGGAACCTCCTTATCCCGGGCAGATGATGCGTGAGCCGTCCGCCCGCGTCTGACCGCCAACTCACGGATATACCCGAGGGTAGCCCACGGGACACAGGCTCTGCGCGCCGCACGGGCGCGATTGCCGGTCAGCAGGTCCACACACGCCGCCGCGGCCAGGACCGGCCCGCGCGCAAGTCCGCCCACGAGCACACGCCGGGCGATTTTGCCCGCGCCGGAGTGCTCGGCGTCAAACAGATACTCACACCGTCCCTGATCGAATACGCGCTTCTTGAACCACTTGACCGTCATCCGGTCGGCGGGGACTCCGTGCTGCACAGAAGCCGCCGGCCAGTAGACGAGCTTCCAGCCCTTCGCCCACATGCGCCGCGCAATCTCGTTCTCCTCGCCCGGTATCTTGTCCAGCCCGCCAAAGCCAAACCGCACGTCGAAGCCCCCAACCTCGATCATCGCCGGCCGCGACAGCGACATATTCGCGCCGACGGGAGCGTGCGTGGTGCCGGCAAGGTCGAACGGCTCGTCGCCATAGTCGCACACGGTCAGGTAGCTCTCGAGCAGAGGATCGAGCCAGTCGGGGCGCTCGCCCTCCCAAACAGGGAATATGCGCCCCATCACGCCGCGCACCTCGGGGTCGGTCTCATAGGCCCGCAGATGCTGGGCCGCCCAGTCCGGGCCGGCAATCGCATCGTCATCAATGTAGGCGACAATATCGCCGCGGGCCGCCTCCAGCGACTTGTTGCGGGCAAAGCTGATGCCCTGATGCGGCTCGGAGGCAGTGGAGAGATCGAACGGCAGGCGCGACCGGTACTGCTCGACGACCTCGAGGGTGTTGTCGGTCGAGCCGTTATCCACGACCAGAACGTCCATGCGGGACCGGTCGATTCCCGTTTGCACGGCCAGGCTGTCGAGCGCCATGCCCAGGCGGCTCGCGCGGTTCCGGGTGCAAACACAGGCTGTTACTGTCAGGTCTGACATCTTGTCACTGGATTCCCAGCATACATTCTGGCGTCCCGCCGCAAGACTCTGGAGCGAAATCGCGCCCTCGCGATCATCGAATCCAGCTCTGGCGCTTGAGAGCGCTCACGGCGGCCGCTCCGGACTCCATCCATCCGTCCATCCCCAAGGCCTCGCCGGCGACATTGACTCCCGCGTCGCGAAGCATCCCGCGCCCCGCTTCGAGGCTTTCGGCGTCCACCACGGGCGCATCGGCGGCGTCGAGTGTAAGGGCGTTCAGCAGAGCCACCCCCGCCCCGAACACCAAAGCCCGCGGCCGCCACGACGGAGGGGCCTTGCGAAGTCCGGCAATCTGCAGCGCCCGCTTTGCCAGCCCTTTCGGGGTGAGCGGCTGACGCTTCAGGAACTCCGTCGTCCACAGCGATGGAACCGCCCGCGCGATTTCAAGCGGATCCTCGATGCGCGGCCCTCCGAACAGCCGGGCGAGCACGTAGCGCGCCGCCTCCAGGATTATGCGCCGGGATGTTGCGTAAGTTTGCCCGGCCGCCGCCAGCTTCGCGCCCGTCACCTCAGAGCGGTCGCGCGCGAAGCGCTCAAAGACATCGCCGAAGTCCGGCGCCTCGCGGAGCAGGCCGTCGAGCGCCCCTTCCGCCGCCAGCGCCCGGAACGCCTCGAAGCGCTCCGGCGGGATCGGCGAGTAGCGCCCATGCACCATTATGACCGCCGACCCCGACGCCACCGCGGCTTTTGTGGCAGTGAAAAACAGCGCCTGACGGTTGGCTTCGTCCGTCAGAGGCCCCACTGCGCACGGCTCGAACAGGTTTATAGCATGGTTGAACACGAGACGCAGAGCGTCGCCCATGTCGAGCGAACTCACCCCTATCTGCCCGGCGCTTTTCAGAACGTCCACCCCGTCAACCACCCGCGAGGCGTGAACCAGGTCCAGATGGAACTGCGTCGGCGCGAGAGATGCAAAATCGGTCTCGATAAAGTTCATCACATCGGCGTGAACATCCATGGCCGAAGCGTCCAGCATGCTGTAGCGCGACGCCGGATTAACCAGCTTCGTCGCCTCCTCGTGCAGCCGATAGAGATCGTCCGGCGAAAGCCGCTCGCGCGTCACGACGGCGATGTCGAGGTCGTTGACCGGCATCGGCCCGTCCGGAGTCACCGAAACAGCGCCCCATCCCCTGCCGTAGCCGCCCATAAGAATCGTGCTCACGTAGTTCGCGCCCAGCCGGTCGCGGAACAGCGATGCAATAACGGCCATCCACCGGTCCATGCGATCCCGGAACTCGGGGCTCTCTGCCTGTGAATACCGGGGGAAGGTCATCTGGAGTTTCCTTCCCGTGCGTCCATCGCGTGCACGGCCAGCTTCCAGATATCGGTCATGACGCGCGGTGTGAAGCCTGCCGGCCCGGTCTCGAAGGCAGGCCCGAACCAGAGCAGAGACGGGCGCAGCCACTGCGTATCACGGAAATACCCGTGCATCCCTTTCCGGGGCTCGTTCCCGACGAAGTAGTCCGGCGCGAAGACATAACCCGGATCGGCGGCGGCGAAGAGTTGACCGTACTCGCCGCCCGGGAAGTAGGCCCTGCGCCCGCGCAGGTCGTCTTCTGAAAGCACGCTCACGCCCTCGCGTCCGGAGATATCCTCGCCAAGAGCGCTCAGATCGTCCGCGCTGCCCCATGCGCGAACCGCCGTCGAATCCACAAACACCAGCGGCCCGCGGCCGTCAATAGCGGCCCGCACGTGGGCGCCGACGTCAATCGTCTTCGTGACCGGATGCATTCCGTGGTCGGCGAACAGGATGAACGAGGCGTCCGGCAGGCGCGCTTGCAGCCACGGAAGGAACTCGGAAAGCTCGGCGTCGCAGTCCCGCGTCATTGCGCGAAGCTCGTCCGACTCCGGCCCGAGATCGTGCCCGCGCGTGTCCAGGTGCGACCAGGTGTGCAGAAAGACGAGGGCGTGCGAATCGAGGTCCGGCGTGCGTTCCAGACGGGCACGCGCGCCCGCAAGCCGTCCATAGTGAAACAGGCCGCCCCTGCCCTCTCTGGTGGCCCGGCCGAACAGCGTCTCGAAGCCGTTCAGTTGCAGAGTCCTGTCGTAGGCGCCCAGCACCATGCTGTACCGGAACTGGTGCGCAAGCGCGAGCGGAAGCCGCCCGTAGGGCGTGAGGTTGTTGAAGCCGCCCGAGATCCAGTACTTCTTGAGCACCTTGCGAACAGCTTTCACGAGCGGGAAGTTCTGGCGGCCGTCCCTGCGCTCACCGTCCGCATAGTAGGCGTGGCGATTGATGAAATTCAGAACCCGCAGCGGGTTGCGGCGCATCACCGACCCGGACGGGCCGTACGCGAAGCGGGCGAACACGCCGGTCTCGTCGGGCTCGCGGCCGGTGATCACAGCCGCCATGATGCCCTCGAAGGCGAAGAGGCTCTCGATGTCGGCGTAGCGTCCGCCCGGAATGAGCGAAGAGAAGAACGGGGCGTCGCCGCGGCGCACATAGGCGTCGGCGAGCGAGTCGAGCATCATCATCACGAGCGGCCCGCGCTTCACGATGCCAGAGCCCTCAGCAGCATCCGCCGCCCCGGAAGCCCGCTTCGTTCGATGAGGTCCGCCTCCTCCGGGCCGACCAGCTTCATCGCGCGCGCTCCCGCGACCCAGAGGCCAGCGGCCAGCGCCACTGCAGCAAGAAGTCCCGCGTTGCCCGGCAGCCACTGCTTCAGGGGCCATACCAGGAGCATCGGCAGCGCCGCAACATAACACCGTGCAAAGTAACCCATGGGCGGCTTGAGATACGGAAAGACACGCTTGAAGACCATGTACTGCATTATCGTCACAAGCGAGAATGTTATGCTCGTGGCGATTGCCGCGCCCATCAGGCCGAATCGCGGGATGAGCAGGAAATCCACGGCAAGCGATATGGCGGCCGCCGGTGGGCTCAGCCAAAAACTGAGCCAGGTCTTCTCCTCCGCGCGCATTACGAAGTTGTAGGGGTTCACAAAGACGATGACAGCCTGCGTGATGAACAGGATGGCGGCGTACTGCGCGGCTTCAACGGCCTTCGAGCCGTAGAACAGCACCACAAGCTTGTCGGCAAGGCAGGCGCCCCCGATGGAGACCGCGGTGATGGTGGCGGCAGTGACGCGCCAGTAGATGCCCATCACCTTCGCGAGCTGGTCCCGGCCCTCCAGAAACGCGCTGGCCGACAGCACATTGCCCACTCCGTAGAGCACCGCGGGGACGAACTCAAGAAATCGCTGCGCCAGCATGTAGGCGTAGCTGTAGGTTGCCGTGACGACCGATCCCCAGTAGGGCTGCAGGAAAAGAACCTCCGACTGCCTCAGGAACACCGCCCCCGCGACGCCGTTGATGACGTAGGGAAGCGAAAACGTGAGCAGACGCTTCAGGCCGATCGGGCGGAACTCCGATGTCTGGGCGGGGAAGGGCAACCGCAGGATGTACGCGGTGTAAAACAACACCAGAAACCCGGACATTCCGAGCTGAGCGATCATTGCGCCGGGTCCGCCCCACCCCAGCCTGCTCACAAACAGCCACAGCAGCGCGATCTGCAGAACGCCTCCAACAGCCGAACCAACAGCCTGCACCCGGACAGCGAAGAACGACGTCAGCACGGCCTGCATCGAGACGTAGAGCACACTCGGGAGGACGACCACGATGCCGGAGGTCATCAGGGCCAGCATTTCGGGCCTCCGGGTGAGAGGAACCCGGCCGAGGCCGGCCAGCAGCGGGCTTGTGAGCACGGTCACCACCGTGAGCAGCAGCCACACCACAACATGCACGCCGATGACTTTGTAAACAAGATCGAGCAGGCCCCGCCTGTCGCCGCGCGCGCGATACTCCGGGACGTATCGCATGACGGCGGCGTCCAGTGTGAAGAGGCTGAGTATTGAGGCGTAGCGCAGCCAGTTGGACGCGTAGCTGAAAAGTCCGTACTGCGACTGACTAAGCAGGCGCACGGTGACTATGTTGGCCGCGACGGCGAAGACGGTCACGACAAGCGAAAGCACTCCGTTCCACGCGACCGCCCGCGAGGCCTCGCGCAGGCGGATGTCACGGTCCGGCGATGCCGGCGGCGGGGTTACGGTATCGCTCAAAACAGGCTCAACTCAGCGTCCGGATACACCGGGTGCGGGGGCACAGATGTCAGGCCACGGCGTGAGCGAAGACTTCGCTCTCGACAAGCTCGCAGATGATGTGGCCTATCGTGATGTGCGACTCCTGAATGCGAGCAGTGCACTCGGACGGCACTCTCAGGGCGATGTCCACGCACTCAGCCAGCCGCCCGCCATTCGCGCCTGTCATCCCGATCGTGAACGCTCCTTTTTCGCGGGCCACCACTGCGGCGCGAACGATGGACTCGGAGTTTCCGCTCGTGGAGAGACCCACGAAGATGTCGCCCTCCTGCGCAAAGGCGGCGGTCTGCCGGGCAAAGACATCGTCGAAGCCGTAGTCGTTGCCGATTGCCGTCACAGCGGACGAATTGGTGTTGAGGGCCAGGGCCGGCACAGCCGCGCGCTCCATCTGGAAGCGCCCGACGAACTCGGCGGCGAGGTGCTGAGAATCCGCGGCGCTTCCCCCGTTTCCGCAGAAGATCACTTTCTTGCCTTCACGAACGCTGCAGACGATTTCGACCGCCGCCTGAGCGATCTCGAACGCCAGCATCTCCGCCGCAGCCTGCTTGACTTGGATGCTCTCGGCAAATCGCTGTCTTACGAACTCCAACATACCCCTGGCTCCTCCTGATATTGCTCTGAGGCCGTAGCTCTTGTCATTGTATGTGACGATTCCCGCTCCCGTTTCAGTATCACACATTTGCGCTCAGCGTGCCCGGAGCGGCCGGCTTCTGTTTACGGGCCGATGGCGTCCATCATGCTCTTCAGACGCCCGGCCAGCGCCGCAACTTCAGCGCGGGCGGACGAGTCACCGCGAACAAGGACATCAGCAAACGCCCTCGACGGCTCCACATACTCCGCGTGCATGGGTCCGGTGGTCGCGTTGAACTGATCGAGAACGTCTGCCCGTGAGCGGCCGCGCTGGCGGATATCTCTTGTTATGCGGCGCGACAGGCGGACGTCCTGGCTCTGGTCCACGAAGACAGAAAGGTCTAACATCTCGCGCAGCTCGGGCACGGCTAGCACCAGTATGCCCTCCACGATCACCAGGCCCCCCGGACGCACTTCGCGGCAGCCGGCCCGGTTGTGGGTGACGAAATCGTAAACAGGGGCCATCACCGGCTTGCCGTTCTTCAGGTCGCGGACGTGGCTTACGAGAAGGTCAAATTCGATGGCGGACGGGTGGTCGTAGTTCTTGCGCGCACGTTCGTCCGGGCTGACCTGCGACTGGTCTCTGTAGTAATCATCCTGTTTGACGACTACAACCCGGGTACCTTTGAGCGCCCGGCAGAGCTTCCTGACAAGCACGGTCTTGCCGCTGCCGCTGCCGCCGGCTATCCCGACACAAACGCCTGGCACGAGCCTCTTGCCTCCGCAACTATCTTTTCGCGACCCCGCGGGACTCGACGTGCCGCCCGATTTCTCGCAGAGCGATGTTGGCGAACTCATCCGCCGCCTGGGCAGGGTCGCGGGATCCCTGGAAGCGCACCGTCACGCGAAACGAGAAGTTCGGGCCGTGAATGCCCTGAATCTTGTTCCAGAGCATGTTCCACTTGTGCGCCCAAAGGTTGGCCGTCTGCCTGTCTCCCGCAAGGTACCAGTATCGGACGACGAGCTGGGCAAAATCCTGCACGAACTCAGCCCGCGAGACCTCGCCGCTCTCGAGCTTGCCGACGCCGGTCTCCTTGGGAGTCCAGCCCGTCCCCGGCATGCAGAACATCGGGCTGTGGAAACTTCCCGGATCGGCGCTCTCGATGGCGAGGAACTCGACAATAGTCTGGCCGCTCTTGTAGAAGCGCACCAGAAAGTGCGCGTTCGGGAGCTGCTGGTTCCACTGCTCCGGCGGCACCTCCTGCACGCCCTCCCAGCCCTCGATGTTGAGCGGGAGCCAGTCCCAGGTCTGCATATTGACCATGGGCGCGCTGACATCCCCCGCCCCCCGCAGGCTGATCAGCGCAAGAGCGCCGATCAGAACAATCAGGATGATTCCATGAGCCTGAACTCTCGACATCCAAGCAACCTCGCAATCCCGTACATCAACACAAAAGCGACAAGGAGCACAACATAGCCGGAGTAATCGTGGAGCACCGGCACCAGCTCGGGATCCCACCAGTGACCGACCGCCACCAGAATCGCCACCCTGAGCGAGTTCACCATCACCGAAAGCGGCATTGCGATGATGACGAACAGGATTTTCCGCCACAGCTCGCCCTTAACCGCATAAACAAGGAAGACGGCGAACGCGGTGAGCGCCACGAGCATCCGGAATCCGCTGCAGGGCGCCCCGACCTCGACATTTACATAGTCCGTCTGGATAGACGTGCCCACCCGGTAGGCGGATATCAGGAACAGCTTCGAAATATACGTGGCGACGATGGTTGACCAGATCTGCACTTTGAACGCCACCTGCGTGAGCACGAACTCGGGGATGGGGCACAGGAAATACAGATACAAGATAGGGAACGCGAACTCGCGAACGAAGTTCCATCCGTAGAGCACCGCCACGAACCAGGCGAGGCTCACGGGAAACGCCAGCCCCCGCATCGTCTGGCTGTTCTGCAGTCCCGCCACAGTGGCCATCCCGAGGAAGACGAACAACAGGGCGAATGCCCAGGCGCTCGGCCGCGGCTGCATTTTCGCCGCGCTGTCTTTCTTGAGCCAGGCCGTCCACGCACACATGAACGGAATCAGAAACCCGTGGCTGTAGTAGCCGTCGGGGTTGTCCCATGCAAGGTAGAAAAAGTGGAACGTGGGAATCCAGAAGACGGCGAACGCGATCCAGGCGAGAATCTCGATCCAGTGGCGCTGCACCACGTTGAGAATCTGGCCAGTTCTGTTCCCCGAGGCAGACACCTGCGTGCTCATCAGGCAGCTCCTTTCCGGCGAATGAGCGCCGGCACCGTCGCGAGCAGGAGTTTCAGGTCAAAAAGCATTGAACGGTTCCGCACATACTGCAGGTCGAGCGCGGCCGCTTCCTCGCCCGAGAGATCGGACCTGCCGCTGATCTGCCACAGCCCCGTCATTCCGGGCGGGACGGTGACCTTCTCGACATACCAGTCCTCGTTCTCGTATCCGGTAATAGGCAGCGGACGCGGCCCCACAAGGCTCATATCGCCGGTGAGAACATTGATGAACTGCGGAATCTCGTCCAGGCTAAGCTTGCGCAGCCAGCGTCCGACGCGCGTAACCCTGGGATCGTCCTTCATCTTGAAGTACGCGCCGCCCACTTCGTTGTATTTGTCCATCTCGCGCTGCAGCTTTTCTGCATCGGCAACCATGGTGCGAAACTTGTAGATGGTGAAGTGCCTCCCGTATCTGCCGACCCTGGTCTGTTTGAAAAGAACCGGGCCGGGATCGTCGAGCTTCGTGAGGACCGCAATGATTGCGGCGGGCAGAGCCGTGATCACAAGAAGCACGCAGGACCCGAAAATGTCCAGAGCGCGCTTCGCGTGTTCGTATCCTCTTCGTTCCCCCGCCGCGCCTGCGGCGCGGGCGGCCTTCTGTACATCCACTGAGATTCCTTCAACACTTCAGGCGGCTGCTACGGCCTGGCGTTCGGAAAGAGGCCGGCGCTGATAACACCGGCCTCGAGAATAGTTAGGACCGCTTCAACCGGTCGCGGGTGACGCGTTCCTGGCGTCAGCCCGGTATTGCGGGACTGGTCGGCGGCACGGTCCCGGACGGTGGGGTGCCTCCTTCCGGCAGCCCCGCGTACGCGGTTCTGAAGTAGTAGAGGCCATGGCTGTCGTCCGGCCGGACTTTGTTCAGAAGCACGCCCACGAATTCGGCGCCCACCTGTTCGAGGCGCGACTTGAACTCGAGTTCGGCGCCCCGGGGCACCCGTCCGGCCGCCTGCACCATCAGAACCCTTCGGATGTAGGAGGCGAGGACAGTGGCATCGGCAAACGCCGATCCCGCGGGACTGTCGAACACGACGAAGTCGGCGACTTCGATGGTGTCCTCGTAGAAGCGCTTCATCGCATCGCCCCGCAGAAGCCTCATCGGGTTGTCTGGCAGGGGCCCGCTCGGAACGAGCAGCAGACCTTCGACCTTAGTGGGCACCGCGACATCTTCCAGCGCCGCGCCTCCGGCCAGCACATTGCTGAACCCCCTCGAGTTGTCCACGCCGAACACGAGGTGCTGGGCGGGCTGGCGCAGGTCGGCATCCACAAGAATGACGCGCGCTCCATCGGCGGCGAGGCTCGCTGCCAGGTTGCCCGCTGTTACCGTCCGCCCGGAGTTGGGCTCGGCGCTGGCAACCAGAATGCCGCCCGTGCCCCCCTCTTTCACCCGGCTGTGCCAGAGGTTGGCGCTCAGCATCTGGTACGATTCGCGCAAGCCCAGTTCGGGCTTGCCGCGCACCAGGCTGTGACCACGGCCGATGGGCACCATCGCCGCCACCGGAAGACCAAGCAGTTCCTCGGCCTCTTCGGGCGTGCGGACGCTGTTGTCCAGGTAGTCAAGAATAAAGATCACCAGGCACGACAGCAGAATGCTGAGCGGCAGGGCGAGGAGCACTTTGAGTTTCTTGCCGCCGGAGACCTTGTCCAGCGCGGCGGCGTCAACCTGCTTTATGGTGCCGGTAGCGAACGGCTCGCTCTCTCTGATTGTCGCCTCGTCGAGCTTCTGGCGGAGCATCGAGTAGGTATTCTGGGCGACGTCGGCTTCCATAGTGAGTTCGCTCAGACGGCGCTCATCCTCTGGGTAGCTCTGGAGTTCAGCCGACATAGTTGGCACCACCCGGGAAAGAGCGGAGTGGCGGGCGGTCGCGCCGATCGCCTCGACCTTCGCCTGTATGTAGCGGTCGTAGGTGCTGGAGTAAACGGGGTTGACAATGCGCACCTGCTGCACGACCCGCTCGCGCTGCTCTTCGGCGAGAGCGTTCTTTGCATCGTTGATGGACTGTTGCAGCGACTGCACCTCCGGGTGACTGCTGCCTCTGGTGGCCATCATGCTCGCAAGCTGCTGCTCCTGCTGCTTCAGGTTCGCCGTCAGGGTGGCCCAGAGCTGGTTGTCACCCTTCGTGACGGATTCATCGCGCTCGCGGGGAATCTGGGAAAGCTCCTTTTCCGTGGACGCCACGCGCCTGGCGGCCTCGTCTCTGCTGACCTGAGCCGAGCGAAGCTGCGTTTGCATATCGCTGAGTCTCTGGATTTTGGCCTGCGTGGCGTAGTTGAGATCGGAAAGACGGTTGGACCTCTTGTAATCCGCAAGAGCTTCCCGCGCCTGCTCGAGCTGCACGCGGGCCTTCTCGCACTCACCCTCGATGTACTCCTTCTGAGTCTCCGCCCCGTAAATTAACTCCCGGTAGTAGTCGCCAAACTCGCGCGCAACAAGGTCGGCGGCGCGGACGGCAACAGCGGAGTCCTGGTCGGTCACGGAGATACGGAGAAGCTGCGTATCGCGTTCTGGCAGGACGTCCACTTTCCGCAGCCAGTCCTGGATATCGAAGCTGTAAATCTTAGAGGCGATGTTGCTGTCGTACCGAAGCTCGTCCAGCACTTTCACGAGAACTGTCCGGCTGCTGGCGATCCGGGCGAGGTTCGCCAGCCGAAGCTCGGGGTCCGCTCCGGTGTAGATGGCCTCGGGCAGGACGTTCTGCCCCTGGAACGACGGCGAACGCTCCATAACCCTCGTGACAGCGGTGAACGTAGTGCGCTGCATAAGCGCCATAGCCGCGGCCACGCCGACGCAGATCACCATTCCCGCGATGATCAGCCACTTTCGCCGGTATAGTTTCCTGTAATATCTCCAGAGCTCCAAGTCTCGATTACCTCCTCCCGCCTCCTGCGGCGGACGAGCAACAGACCTGAATAAGATCAGGCGGCCCGTTTACGATCAGCGCACCCGCGCGGGCGGGATCGCCGAGTGCGATCCCACTCTGCGCATCCCTGCAACTAGAAGAATCCGATACGGCTAAGATATGAGGCGTTGGCCAGCGCGCCGAGCACCTGCCCGATCTTGCCGAGGTCCAGAGCCTTTGTCTCCGGCACAAACACCACGTCGCCCGGCTCCAGCCGGATATCGCCCGACCGGTCACCGGTGCGCATAACCTTCGCGACATCCACAGGCACCCGCTCGCCCGGCTGGCCGTCCTTCGGCTTGCGGATCACCACCGTGTTCTTGAGTGAACCCCTCGGCACGGCCCCGCCCGCCTGAGAGACCGCTTCGGTGGCGGTCGTCGTACGCTTGTATGGAAACGCGCGCGGCTGCTGCACGTAGCCCATCACGAAAAACCTGTTGTCGCTGTCCTCCGGAATGTAAATCGTGTCGCCATCCTTCAGGCGGATGTTAGCGCTCATGTCTCCTTCGCGATAGTAGGCGTCAAGATCAACGGGAATGGGCTCGGCCACCCCCACCCGCGTAATCGTCGCCTTCGCAAGGCCAGCAGTATCCGGCAGGAACCCGCCCGCCTCGGCGACGGCCTGGTCCACGGTGTCACCGTCGCGCATCGTCTGGAGTCCGGGCCGCTGAACCTGTCCCAGCACGCGCACCTTCATCTTGTGGAGTTGATAAATGGTCAACTGGACAACCGGGTTGCGGAGATAGTCCATCTCCACAAAGCGGCGGGCGATCTCGTTCTTGATCTCGTCAACCGTGCGTCCCTGCGCCGGCACAGAACCGACTACAGGAGCGTCAATGGTGCCCTGCGTGGTGACGGAGAGATACACGCCCTGAATGGCGGGCTCACCCCACACCGTCAGCTGCAGGATATCGTCCACCGCCACCCGGTAGCCGGCGGGAGCGGTGGGCGCATCGGCTGGCAGAGGTGAAGGCGCGGGCGCCCCCATGCCAGGAGCCGCGTCGCCGGCAGGGGCAGCCTCTACACCGCACGCCGCCAGCGCAAGGACCGCCAGCGCAGTCCAAACCCAGCAACAGTATTTCATAGGATGCACTCTCCTTAGCCTTCCGATGAACCCGCACGGGCGGGCCCTTGAGCGTCCTGCGCGTCAGTAGCCGTCTCTTCCCACTACCCCGGTAGATTATGGCTGAATCACGCGTTCTTCCCCAGCATACTGACGCGCAAACTGGTTGAAAACCGAAAAAAGCCTGAAACGCGGCAGACACTGGGATTACGGAGTCTCCGGTTCTTCAGGTTCCCGGTCGCCGTGACACGAGGAGAACCCGGAGGGACCCAGCCGTTTACAGCCGGCGCCCTCCTGCTGTATTCTGGACTCACAGCGAACTTTTTAACAGAAAGCACAGACTGATGCAAGATAAGCCCCTTGATTTCCTGAGATCCCTTGTTGAGACCGCAAGCCCGTCCGGCTTCGAACAGCCCGCTCAGAAGCTCTTCCGCGACTACGTGCGGCCATTTGCCGCCGAGGTTCGCACGGACGTGCTCGGCAATGTGATCGCCTCGGCGAACCCCGGCGGAGCGCCGCGGGTTATGTTCGCCGGGCATTGCGACCAGATCGGCTTCATCGTGAGCTACATCAACGATGAAGGATTCCTCTACTTCCGCAAAATCGGCGGCATTGACCCCACGGCGTGCGTCTCGCAGCGCGTGGTCATACAGGGCAAACAGGGCCCTGTGGCCGGAGTCATCGGCCGCAAGGCCATTCACATGCAGGAGCCAGACGACCGGACCAAGGCGCCCAAGCTGGACGCCCTGTGGATTGATATCGGGGCAAAAGACAAAGAGGATGCCCAGAAGCTGGTCCGGCTGGGCGATCCGGGCGTATTCGTTCAATCCTTCCAGCTCCTTCAGAACGGGCGCGCGGCATCCATGGCGTTCGACAACAAGATGGCCGTCTGGATAATCGCCGAGGCGATGCGTCTGGCGTCGCAGTCCAGCCACAAAGCAGGTGTTTTCGGCGTCTCGACGGTGCAGGAGGAGATCGGTTCCATCGGCGCGCACGCATCCGCCTTCAGCATCGAGCCGGACGTTGCCATCGTGGTGGACGTCGGACACGCCACCGACCACCCCGGCGTCGAGAAGACCAAAGCCGGCGACTACGCGCTCGACAAGGGGCCGATCCTTTCGCGCGGCGCCAACGTGAACCCCAGGGCGTTCGAAATGCTTGTGGCGGCCGCCGAGCAGGAGGGCGTACCGTATCAGACCGACGCCATCGGCGGGCGCTCGGCGACGGACGCCGACCCGATTCAGTACTCGCGCGCGGGGGTGGCAGTCGGGTTGATTCACGTGCCGCTGCGATACATGCACACGCCCTGCGAGATCATCAGCCTGTCGGACATGGAGCACACCGCCCGCCTGCTGGCGGCGTTCGTCAGAAGGCTGGAGCCGGGCGTAAGCTTCGTGCCCGAGTGAGACCGCGCGCTTAGCCGGCTTTGCCGGTCAGGCTGAACGGGCATCCCAGATACGAGAAGCTCCCGCCGCCCTCGAGCGTCAGCACGACCGGCGGGCGCTTCGCCTCGGACGCTTTCCCGGTGAGCCTGCCCCCGGCGTCCAGCTTCGCGCCGCGCCTGATCAGTTCCCAGTCCGCGATCTCAGCGGCGGTCCAGAACTCGAGCCCGAGTTCCCTGCCATGGGCGACGAGCGCCCGGAGCGCGTCCGCCACCCCGGGCTTCGCGATGTGAGCGGGGTGAAACGTGAAGCTGGCGATGCCGTTGTGCGAAACAGCGGCCTTCAGAAGCGCCGAGTGCGCGCACGGCGGCACCGTGACGATGGGGTCCTGCGAGAGGCTGGCGATCTCGAGGCAGCCGATCGGCTCTCCCAGAGGGGTGTGATGGAACCAGGGATGGCTGGAGCCCGAGAAGAACCCGAGCGTTCCGGGCTTGGAAGGCAGCTTGCTTTCGTCAGCCGTGATCCCGCTGGCGGCACACCATTCGATGATGTCGGCGGCATTCTGCCAGCGCGTGTAGTGATTCTTGTTGGAGCGGAACCCCTCCACCCCGCAGGCACGTGCGACTTCGTGAAACTGCTTCAGGAAGTTCTCGCGCGACCACTCCGCTCCGCGCGACTCCGGACGGATGCCGGCGTCGAAATGAAAGCCGATATCGTGACCGTCCGCCGACGCGGCGGCGATGATTCCGCTCTCCGGCGTGTATCCCGGCGGTATGACGAACCAGGTGGACCTGATTCCGATGCCGCGCAGAACGTCTATAAGCTCGGTGGCCAGGTCGGGGTCGCTGCCGTCCGTGTCGAAGCTGATATGCCCGAGCGCCTGCATGCACTCCGGATAGTACCAGACCACCCGAAGCGGCGCGCCGGCAGCTTGAGCGACGCGGAAGATGGACTCCAGCAGAAACTCGCGCCAGCAGTCCGCGACCGGCTCGGAGAAGAACCCGAACCCCGCGCCGCACGGATCATCGCGATCCATGGTCCAG
>Ga0255341_1001660_pt1 | contig 30615 bp, 17 predicted proteins | sample wastewater_treat_8_FD_192418 | JGI IMG/M metagenome (GOLD analysis project Ga0255341, IMG submission 192418) | Wastewater microbial communities from Lulu Island WWTP, Vancouver, Canada - plant12 | ecosystem: Engineered > WWTP > Wastewater > Unclassified | place: Canada: Vancouver, British...
TAACTGTACAATTTTGTCTGACATGGTTCTTAGTCTCCTTTGGTTTTTATATTTCCAATAAAATCTTACCAAGTGATTTAGGACCATGTCCTTTTTAAATGTGCGAAACTTATGTTACCTTATCTTCTCCCGTCATTTTGATGCCTGTAGCAATCAAAACGGCCAAATCCAGCACCATGCCATTTTCACGCACCTTCTCATAACGCGGATCCAAATAGAGGTATCTGACTTCACCCAGTTCTTTTTCACACCATTTCTGCAACATTAGGGTGGTGCTGAATCATTAGACACCAGTCCCTCTTATTTCAAACTCCAATGGGCTTAGGGCTGCGTGTGGCGGGCAGATTGGTAGGTAAACGTTTCTGTCCTATCAGACGCCACGCGCCAGCAGTTAAGCATATCTACTTTTGGATATAAACCATGCATTCGTTGGTTTTAAATATTCAACATTTGCTACCCACCTACTGGTGCAGGGCGTCTGCGCCCTGCACTTTAGAAACGCCGAGGCGAGCATCACAATCTCTCGTGCCGGTGTCCTCACCGCGGAAGACTCTGATTGTTCCTTTTCTTGTTCCGCCATGGTCTCCCGACCATGGCGGAACAAGAAAAAACCCCATTAAAAGTTGATTATCAGCTCTTTTGGTTTGTCTAAACTTTAGGATTAAATGGATTCTTCATTAGTTTTCATGCATTCACTTCATGGGATACCCCAGATGCGAATGGTGCCATCAGAACTGCTACTAATCAAGGATTTACCATCCGAAGAAAAACTGACATTGTCCACAGAACCTCTATGTCCGGTCAACGTATGAAGCAAACTACCACTCTCTGCATCCCAAATCCTCACAGCATCATAACTTCCACTAACAATTAATTTACCATCTGGTGAAAAAACGACACTATATACAGAACCTTCATGGCCAGTTAACGTATGAAGCAAACTACCACTCTCTGCATCCCAAATCCTCACAGCATCATAACTTCCACTAACAATTAATTTACCATCTGGAGATAAACCGACACTAATCACAGAACCTTTAGGGCCGGTTAACGTGTGAAGCAATTCACCACTTTCTGCATCCCAAATCCTCACAGCATCAGCGCTCCCACTAACAATCCGTTTGCCATCCGAGGAATAACTTACACTATACACATAGTATCTACTATAACAATTCAACGTGTGAAGCAATTCACCACTTTCTGCATCCCAAATCCTCACGGCATTATAGCTGGCACTAACAATTCTCTTACCATCCGGAGAATAACTGACGCTATTGACATCATCTGTATGACCAATTAGTGTATTAATCAAACTACCATCACTTGCATCCCAAATCCTCACGGCATTATAGCTGGCACTAACAATTCTCTTACCATCCGGAGAATAACTGACGCTATTGACATCATCTGTATGACCAATTAGTGTATTAATCAAACTACCATCACTTGCATCCCAAATTCGTATAGTTCTATCACCGCTCCCACTAACAATCCGTTTGCCATCCGGAGAATAACTGACACTATACACAGAACCTATATAGCCAGTCAACGTGTGAAGCAATTCACCACTTTCTGCATCCCAAATCCTCACGGCATCATAGCTGGCACTAACAATTAACTTACCATCTGGAGAATAAGCAACATTAATCACAGAACTTGTATGACCTTCTAATGTGTTCAGCAAATCACCACTCTTTGCATCCCAAATTCGTAAAGTATTATCATAACTCCCACTAACAATCCGTTTGCCATCTGGAGAATAACTGGCACTATTCACCGAACCTGTATGACCTCTAAGCCTGGTCAGATGGAGACCGTTCAATGCGTTCCAAATTATTAATTCCCCATTATAATGCCCACTTATAATCTGTTTACCATCCGGTGAATAATTGACATCACCAGACGAAGTTTGATACGTTTTATAGAGATAATCACCGTTTTCTGCATCCCAAATTAGAACAGAGTCCCACTGCTCTTTGCTGGCCAAGGTCTTTCCATCTGGAGAAAAACGAACTCCCAAGACAAAGTCCGAGTGTCCTTTTAAGGTGTGAAGCAATCTACCATTATCCGCATCCCAGATTCGGACAGTTTTATCATCGCTCCCACTAACAATCCGCTTACCATCCGGAGAACAACTAACACTATTCACCCCATCGGTATGTCCGCTCAGTAGATTCAACAAGCTACCATCCTCTACATTCCAAATTTTTACTTCCCCATCAGAATTTCCACTAACAATTCGTTTGCTGTCTGGTAACCATGAAACAGTACGTAAATAAGCGCTATCTTCTATGAAAATCTTTTCTTCCAGGGTGAACGCGTCGTAAAGAAAGACACCTATTGAACTGCCAACAGCCAACAGACTTCCATCTGGTGAATATTGGACTTCCTGAATAGATCCTCTCCCAATTCGAGCCAATTCCTCAATTTGAGTGACATTCGCCAGAGAAATGACTTGCGAACCTCCAATAACAGGAGGCAAAGTTGGCATTGACGTTGCTGTCTTTAAAAGCTCAGTTGTTTTCGAAACTATCGCTGTTTCTGTCAATGCATGAGTTGCTGTGTTTGTAGCTGTCGACTCCACAGACAAACTGGCTGATTGACTTTGTTTAGCCAACAGAGGTTTTTCATTTTTTAGTAATCGTGGCAAACTAATTAACAGACCTACAAGCCCGATGATGATTATAATTAATATAAAGGGTAAAATCCAAGCTCTTTTTAATATATGAGCCTTCAATCGATTGGACGAAGTATCAGACAGAGTGATAAAAGCTTCTTCTTTCCAAACATACCCTGAGTCTTGATATTCCACATCCTCAACATTTTCAGATAATTTATTCGGGAATTCTTGCTGACTGACTAATGTATCAACAGCTTCATCCTCATGTGATGTGGATATCTCATAAGATCCTGTCCTTTCCGTTTCACCCCCACTCGATTCATCTGTCACATCCAACACATACTCATTAGCGCGCTCAGCAGGCGCGTCAAACAAGCCAAATCGCAGATCTTCCAAAACCGCCTTGGCGGATTGGTAACGCTCGGCAGGGTCTTTGGCAATACATTTCTCGATCAGCGCTTGCCAGGGTTTGGGCAAATCCACCGTGAAGACCGGCCCATCAATAAGATGTTTGGTCATGCTCTCCGCGGCGGTATTGCCATCAAAGAGCACAATACCGGTGAGCATTTCGTAGATGATGCAGCCCAAGCTATAAATATCCGAAAGCTCGCTCGCTTCCGCCCCGCGCCAAACCTCAGGCGCCATGTATGCCGCCGTGCCGACAATGCCACCACTGGCGCTAAAGTTGCGGCTTTGCTCACTGTGCAGCGCTTTGGCAAAACCAAGGTCGCTGAGGCGCGCCACATCGTATTGGTCAAACAAAATATTGGCGGGTTTGAGGTCGCGATGCACAATTTTGTTTTCGTGAATGATGCTGAGCCCTTCAAGCACATCTTCAAGCGCCTTTTTAGCGCGGTAAGGGTCAAACGGACCATGTTCTATCAGGCGGTCTTTCAGCGACCCACCACGCATGAAACCCATGGAGATGAAATTGTGCCCTTCTAACTGACCAAAGTCATAGACCGGCACCAAATTAGGATGTTCAAGCTGGGCGGCTAATCTGGCTTCCTGCTCAAAACGCTCGAGAAAATCGGGATCCACGCTCAACTGGCCATGCAGGATTTTTATCGCCACATGACGCCCAAGGATGGTGTCTTTGGCTTCGTAAACGACGCCAAAACCGCCCCTGCCAAGCTCTCTGATGATTTCGTATTTTCCAAGCTTCCGTGTTTCTGCCATAATCGCCTGCTGTCTTTTGGTTTTAGGATGAGTAAAACCTTGATTGACTTTGTGTCATATTAATCACATCCTGCCAAATAAAACTGTTATCCTCTATTATAAACAGTGTTTTCGTCCCATGGCAAAACTCAGCGTATGCCATAAAGATAGACCGCGCCATCAAACAAACCCACCGCGATGTACCTGCCATTGGAAGAAACATCGACACTGAGCACATAGTCGCTGAAGCCACTAAACTGACGAATAGCCCTGCCGCTTTCAAGATCCCAGAGGCGCACCGATTTGTCGTTTGATCCGCTTACCAGAACCGTGCCATCCGGCGAGAAGCTGAATTCCCTGACCCAGTTGGTATGTCCGCCAAAAGCACGCGTCTGATTACCGGTTTCAACATCCCAAAAAATAATCGTGCCATCTTCCAAGCCACTCAGCACCCTTTTGCTGTCCGGCGTGAACGCCACGGTGTAGACACTTTTCTTGTTATCGCTCAAGACAAAGATGGGATTTTTGCTTTCCACGTCCCAAAGCCGCACGGTGCGATCGGTAGAAGCGATGGCTAAGATTTTGCCATCGGGCGAAAAATTGATTTCAGTCACCTCACCAGACCGGTTCTCGAACAGATGTAATTCGGCGCCGGTGGCCATATCCCAGAGGTAAACCTTGTTATCCCATGATCCACTTGCCAGAATCTGACCATCAGGTGAGAAGCTGACACTAATGACCAGGCGGCTATGACCAGGAAAAGTGTAAATCATTTCCCGGGTGCTTAAATCCCAAACACGCACCTTGCCATCACCCGAGCCACTTGCCAAAAGCGTGCCGTCTGGCGAAAAACTGAGACTGCTCACCACGCCAATTTTGCCACCACCCAAGGTGTAGATTTCCTGCCCGCTGGCAACGTCCCAAACGCGGATGTTTCCATCTTTCGTGCCACTCACCAGGAGTTTGCTGTCGGGCGAAAAACGCACACTTCTGCCAGCCTCCAGGCGCGTGAGCATCCTGAGTTCGCTGATTTGGTTGACATTTGCCACGGTTATGGCTTTGGGGTCAGGTGCCTGTTCAGGTTCCGATTCCGGCTCGACAGTTTGTTCTGGCTCTTCCACCTCTACGGGTTCTTCTACTGGTTCTTCTGTTGGGATTTCCTCCTCCGGCTCCGTCAGCTCTACTGGTTCTTCTAACGATTCTTCCACAGATTCTTCAACCGGGATTTCTGTCTCCGGAATAGCTTCAGGATTGATTCCAATAATCGAACTTTGAGGGATATCAATGACAAGCTCAGCTAAGCCCTCAGACTCATCATCAGTAGTATCATCTGCGGAGTTATCCCAATAATTATCGCTTCGCGATGGTAAAAGCTCCCCAACACGATCTTTGATCGTATCAAAAATGCCACAACAAGCTGTGAGAGTCAAAAGCATCACAAAAAGGCTCAGGACAAGGAGGATGATTGTTTTGTTTCGTCTGTTTCTATTTTTCATGATTCCTGCTTTCTTTTAACATGATCTTGGCTGTCCGTTTTCATGACATAATTTACCCTTTAAGCCCAACACAAGCGGGAATTTTTACCTGCGTTCTTTTTAATCCCTTTCTTTTTTAGCGCCTTAAGGTAAACCCCAAATTTTGAGGGTTTTATCAAGCGATGCGGTTGCCAAAAGACTTCCATCGGGCGACCATGCCACAAAGTAAATGTGATTATCGTGATTCCCAGGAACTATGGTTTTCACACCCGTCGCGGCATCCCAAATCATGAGCTTTCCCTGATTGGCAACACCAGCTAAAAGACTGCCATCGGGCGACCACGCCACAGCGCGAACACCATACTTAAAGCCGAGGAGTTCTCTGCTCAGGGTGCCTGATGCGACATCCCACAAGCGGATGATGCCATCGTTCGCGCCGGTGGCAATCGTTTTTCCATCAGGCGACCATGCTACGCTGAAAAGCCAGTTATGCGTGAAGTCATGATAAAGCTTTTGTTTTAAATCACCACTTTTAGCGTCAAACACCCTCAAATTGCCATCCTGGCTTCCGGTAGCGATCTGTTTGCCGTCCGGTGACCACATCACGCTATATACATCTTGCTCGTGCCCGCGCAAGCGTAAAACCACATCGCCATTAGACACATCCCAAACGCGTACCGTTGTATCATGGGAGGCAGCCGCCAGGTATTTGCTGTCCGGCGACCATGCCACGCTTTCTACCATGCCAATTTTGCTCGAATCGTATAAATCAATAAGGGTTTGATTGCTGCTGGTATCAAGAACGCGTATGCTGCCGTCATCCGTGCCACTGGCAAGCATTCTGCCATCAGGGGAATAGGCAACCGTGTTCACCCTGTCGGAAAAGCCACGAATGGTGGCAATCGGCATCCAGGTATTGGCATTCCAAAGCCTGACCGTATGGTCATAAGACGCGCTGGCGATGGTTTTGCCATCCGGTGACCATGCCACACCCCAAACCTGGTCGGTGTGCCCTTTTAGGGTCTCTAAGTTGGCAACATAATCCATATTTAATGGGCTGATCTTTTTCGCGCTTGGTACGGGGGTAGCCATTGGCTGAGGGGTAGCGGTCGCTTGTTGTTCTTGTTGGGGCTGGCTTTGGGGGCTTGGCTGAACCTGGGTTTGAGTCGGTTGGGGCGCATTTTGAACAGTTTCTTCAGCATTGTTCTCTTCGCCGGTTTGCCTGGGCTGTGCTGTTAAGACAGCAAAACTATCTGAATTTGGCTTGCTGATAAGCGGTTCGTTTCGAATATTCACTAATTTAATCACAAAGAAGAGTATCAAAGAAAACACAAGCACTGAAAACAAAACCGGTAAGAGCCAGGGTTTTTCAGCAAATACCGATTTTTTCTCCGTTTGACCATAATCCGGATAATAATTTTGTAGTTGCGTATCATCTGAATGAAGATAAGGATAATCCGGATGAAACTGCGGCAAGGTAGCTGTTTCATAATTTCCACCCGACACCCCATGAGGCGCAGGCGTAAAAACCTGGTTTTGTGGCGTAGGCGTCAATTGAATCTGACTTATTTCTGTTGAGAGGGTTGAAATCTGATCGAAAGGCACAAACTGAGGGGTAAAATCCTTGCTTGATTCGCGTGGTGTGCTGGAAACTGCCTGCTGGATAACATTTTCGCGAGGATAGATTGGCATGTCTTGATTTAAGGTGTCAACCGGATCAAAGCTGACATCAAACAAGCCCCATTTCAGATCCTCAAGCAAGGCGTTGGCGGATGGATAACGTTGAGCAGGGTCTTTAGCCAGGCAGGTGAGAATCAACTCGCGCCATGCTTCAGGTAGATTGGAGGGTAATCTTGGTCCATCCACCACGTGCTTTATCACAATTTGCGCGGTGCTGTCGCCATCAAAGAGGCGTCTGCCAGTCAACATTTCAGCCGCGATACAGCCCAGACTGTAAATATCGCTCTGCGCGGTGGCGGATTTACCCTCCCAGATCTCCGGTGCCATGTACGAAGCAGTGCCAATGGCATTGCCCATTGAGCTGAACGCTGTGCTTTGCTGATAATTGATGGCTTTAGCAAAACCGAAATCCGCTACACGGGCGATGCCATTTTCGTCAATCAGAATATTGCCGGGTTTTAAATCGCGATGAATGATCCCGCGCTGATGGGCGTACGATAAACCACTGGCGATTTGCTCTAAAAACATTCTTGCCCGGGCAGGCGAAAGCGGACCATAAGTTTCGATTTGCTCTTTCAGCGAGCCACCCCGCATGAGCGCCATCACGATGTAATAGCGCCCATCCAATTGGTCAAAATCGTGGATGGTGACAATGTTGGGATGCTCCATCTGCGCGGCAAGCTCGGCTTCCTGACGAAAACGGGCAATGAAATGCGGATCAACGGTGAGATTGGTATGCAAAACCTTCATGGCAACCTGTCGTTTTAAGACGATATCAAAGGCTTCGTATACGATGCCGTATCCACCTCTGCCCAACTCTCTTATAATTTCATATTTTTTGACTCTCTTATATTCACTCATTTTAAACCCCATATTTGAATCGTTTTGTCAGATGAGGCGGTAACAATATATCTTCCGTCCGGTGACGGCAACATATCCCAAATCTCACTTGAATGCTGATTGATGGATTTAAGTAATTGACCCGTTTCTGCGTCCCAAACCCTTCCAATCGTATCAGAACATCCACTCATCACCATTTCACCATCCCGTGACCAATGAACGGTAGCAATTCGTGTTGAAAGCGCGGGCATAAGCAAGAGTCTTTCGCCTCTTTCAGGGTCGTAAATATTAACGCCCTGCCCTGAACGGCATGCTAACTTACTGCCATCCGGCGACCACACCGTATCGCCAATCCAATAGTTTTTACTGTCAAGGATTCGCAATAACTGACCTGTTTCCACATCCCATAGCTTCAAGGTGAGGTCGTTTGCGCCGGTTGCCAGGGTTTTACCGTCCGGCGAAAAACTCGCGCCCCGCGCTTCTATAAGCCCAGCGGGGATTACTCTCACCAGTAGCCCTGTTTCAACTTCCCATAACCTCACGCTGCCATCTTCAGCCGCGCTCGCCAACAGTTTTCCATCCGGGGAAAAATTAACCACCATCACCTCACCAGAGTGGCCATAAAGCGTGCGAATAAGCTCCCAGGTTTCGGTATTCCAGAGTCTGACGGTTCTATCCCAGGAGCCGCTGGCGAGGATAGTGCCATCAGGCGAGAAAGCGACACTCCGAACAACATCTGAATGTCCATACAAGCTACGAATGGATTGGAAATTTTCAGTGTCCCATAGAATGATTGTTTGATCTTTTGAGCCACTTGCCATTATTTTCCCATCTGGAGAAAATCCAATACTGTAAACTATTTCTGTATGATTAGTCAGAGTTTTTAATAAGACAATATTGTGCACATTTGTGGCATTAATCGCTTTTGGATGGGCTTGTGGCGTGAAAACGGGTGTTGGGCTTGGTTCAGGGGTATTTGTTGGTAACGGTGTTGGTTCTTCTAAAGCGACTTCATTTTCAACAAGAGCCTCTGAAGTTCTTGATTCATGATTTTCAGTGACTTCGTCTGGTTTTGGTGTCTGATTGGCTGAGAACTGATTAGCGATCGCATTTTGAATAAGCGTGTTGGCACCCTTCGAATCATTCTTTGGAGAGTTGAAAAAGAAGATGAAGAAAACAGCAAAAGATGTGGCAACAAAGACAAGCGCGAATAAAAGAAACCAAAGCTTTGAGCGTTTCTTTTGCGGTTTCGTCTGATTAATAAAATACCGGCTGTTTTCAATGGGGTTAGGAGTTGAATCATATGTTGAAGTACTTTGAGCTTGCTGTGGTGTTTGCCAGGGTTGATTAAAATCGACTCTTGGTGAGTTTTGAAGGGATTCTGCCTGATAAACCCTTGATGTTGTTTGGGAGACCGGGAAAGCATTAGCTACTTTCACTCTGGGCGGAGTGACTTGTACTGGACTTTCCGCTGGAATATATTCCAGCGAATATTGAACGAGTTCACTTCCGTCTTCGTTTGAATTGCCATGCGGCACCTGAGCAGGTTCGTCTTGTTCCGCGACGATGGCGCTTTGTAAATGTCCCCATTTCAAATCTTCAAGTAAGGCGTTGACGGATGGATAACGCTGAGCGGGGTCTTTTGCAAGACAGGTTAGGATTAACTCGCGCCATGCCTCTGGCAGATTAGCTGGCAATTTTGGGCCATCCACCACGTGTTTCTTTAGAATTTGCGCGGTGCTGTCACCATCAAAGAGGCGTCTGCCAGTCAACATTTCAGCCGCGATGCAACCCAGACTGTAAATATCGCTTTGCGCTGTGGCGGGTTTGCCCTCCCAGATTTCCGGCGCCATATACGCGGCAGTGCCGATAGCATTACCCATCGAGCTGAACGCGGTGCTCTGATTATTACTACTCGCCTTAGCGAAGCCAAAATCTGCCACACGAGCGATGCCATTTTCGTCGATCAGGATGTTGCCGGGTTTTAAGTCACGGTGAATGACGCCCCGCTGATGGGCATACGACAAGCCACTGGCGATTTGCTCTAAAAACGTTCTTGCTTTGGCGGGTGAGAGTGGACCGTAAGTTTCGATTTGCTCATTCAGCGAGCCGCCCCGCAAAAGCGCCATTACGATGTAATAACGCCCATCTACCTGATCAAAATCGTGGATGGTAACGATGTTTGGGTGATCCATCCGCGCTGCAAGCTCAGCTTCCTGGCGAAAGCGGGCTATGAAATGCGGGTCAACGGTGAGGTTGGGATGAAGAACCTTCAGCGCGACCTGGCGCTTGAGGATGGTGTCGCGCGCTTCATAGACGATGCCAAACCCACCCCTACCCAGCTCTTTGATGATCTCGTATTTGCCTAAGCTAATTTCTTCGCCCATAATTGTTTGTTATCTAAGACTTGTCATTCTTATAAACCTGCACTAAAAAGTTATGAAGTATGTATCTACCTGACCAAATACCATTCACCGCGCTCAAGATTTACACTTAAAAAAGAACCAAACACCCATGCGACACCGCTTAGTCCGTCACCCAGCACTTCACTCCACTTTGTTGGAGTGAAAAAACTGCAAACTTGGCTTCGATACATTTGTTCTTTCGGTTTGTTGGTTTGTGTCATTTTCTTCTGACCTCTTGTTTCTCAGTTATTCCTCAGGAAAAACGCAACGAAAACCACTATTATTGAGTATATTGGATGGGTCATATTTAAACCGGGTATGTGAATTCAACGATCTGACTATGTCAGTATAGGAACCACCACGCAATATTTTATAGATCCCATAATTGGGTCCTTTTGGATTATTAATAACATCAACGTCATAGATATCAGCCCACCAATCATTTACCCATTCCCAAACGTTGCCTGCCATATCCATCACGCCATAAACACTTGCTCCTTCCGGATACGAGCCAACCTCTGTTGTATCTTCCACACCACATTCAGAATAGTTCGCTTTGGCACAGGTCGGGGCCTCATTACCCCATGGATACTTGTTCCCATCCGGTCCCCGAGCAGCTTTTTCCCACTGAGCTTCGGTTGGTAGGCTGCCACCCACCCATTCACAATAGCTATTCGCTTGTTTCCAATCGACATAGATAACAGGATAGTTAGCATATTGTGAATTGTTGTAATAATCTGCACGCATGTAAAAATCTTCACCTATTGGACCATCACAAGCCTTCGCCTCCACACACAGGGCAAATTGTGCATTGGTTACCTCGTACTTGTCAATCCAGTAAGCGTTCAAGTGTACTTCTCTAACCGGTCTTTCATTGATGAAACCATCGTTGCTCCCCATTATAAAAGTGCCCTCTGGCACATAAACCATCTCCATGCCATCTTTTTCACGTTTTTTTGTAGATCCAACACCAAGTTTAGATTCAGGTGACGCTGGCAGTTGTTGTTCAGGTAATGCTGTTGGCTCTGTTACAGGTGTCGCTGTGGACATTTCCGCTACGGCAGTTTCAGTAGGTTCAGGCGCAACCGGTGAGACTCTTTCCTCCAATAACTCATCCTTCATAAAAGCTTGGATAACATTCTTTGTTTCAACAAAGGAAGACTCAGTCCTTTCCATATGAAGCATATGTACAACTTCAGAAGCATCACCTTGTTCAGGAATAGGCGCAACTTTTCCTTTTAGAAGACGAACTAAAATGAAGCCAAAAGCTAACAAGAGCAGAAAAGTTATTAAAGCCCAAACGACAATCGTCGTTCTTCGTTTTCGGCGAATTTCCTGCCATTCTTTTCGGCTACTGGCGTAAGTCGGATAGTCCGTTGAAACAGTACCTTGAACTGGCCGCTTGTATTCAAGCTCTTGTTTTTCTAACTGAGTTGTGTAAAGGTTATAAGATTGTGAAAGCGATGCCTGTTGTGCCCCATATTCATGTGAACGCGCTATTTCTTGTTGTGGTTGTACAGTCTGGGATGAAACATCTAAAGGTGCAATTCCATCTGGATCTGACTTAACAGGCTGCCCATGCTCCGCTGCTGAGCTTGGTACGACCTGACCTGTCACATCACCCTGCCCAATGGTCGGCTCAGGCTGACGTGGCATATCACCCGAAACAGCAACAGGTATTACAGGCTGTTCCACGCCTCCCGGAGTGCGAACGACCTGCCCCGGCGCTTTTCCCATAGCCAAAGGTCTAAAGAAAGGACGCGCGCCACCCTCAGCGCCAAACATGGAGGCAGGTTTAAAACCCTGTGCCTGGCGTTGACCAGCGGCGGTTCTAATCGCCTCAAAAAGCTCATCCATACTCTGGAAACGGTCCTGAGGAGTCAGCGCGACACTCTTGCGTAGTACAGGGTGCCAGCGTGGCTCGATGCCTTGCAGCCAACCCTCGCCCACACCCAGGGTTTGCACGGGCTGCAACTCAAGCGTATGTCCACGCAGGACATCGTAAAAAAGCAAACCGAGACTGTAAATATCCGAAGCAAAACTTCCCTTACCACCCAAGCGCAACTCCGGCGCGCAATAAGCCGAACGCGCTACCGCGGCGCGCATGGGCTGCATGTCATCAGCACTTGCCATGGTTAGCAGCTTGCCAGTTACCACCGGACTAATCCGCGCTACGTTGTTTTCATCAAAGAACACCGCGCTGGGTGAAAGCGTGTGAAGCACAATTTGGTTGCGGTGAAGGTAAGCGATGCCAGCTGCCAACTGCATAATAATCGCCTCAGCCCGGGTGGGGTCTTTGGCCGTGCCAGCTGCTACCGCTTGCGCCAGTGATCCACCCGGCATGCCACGCATCACCACCGCGCCATGTGAGAAGTCTGGATCAAAACTCAGCACGGAGGCGATGTTGGGATGATCAAGCCCTTTAACGGTTTGGGTAGCGTCTTGTAACATGCCAATCACACCGCGCTCTTTGGTTAGAGCTGAATCAAGCACATGCAGGGTGAGCTCTGTTTGGCTATCGGTCTGCCGGGCACACAAAATTTGCCCAAAGACATCTCTTGCCATCTCCCCAATTATTTCGTATGCAGTATTGTTTTCGTTTGTGTTCATCTTGAACTCCGTTTTGTTTTCACTTTTATAAAAAATGTCTGTTAGTTCTTTTGTTCTTCAAAATCCATCTATCTAACTTCTCATCTTCCTTTTATTATGGCATCGGCAAAACACATCGGAAACCAGTAACATCATTGGCATTCTTAGGTTTGTCTGAAAAAATGCTTGCAGATTGGATTTGTTCTACACCACTACCCCACGATCCTCCCCGACGGCCTTTGTAACTGCCATAGTCACTTAGCACCCACTCCCATACATTACCCGCCAAGTTTATTGCACCATAAGGGCTATAAACATCAGCATAATCATCCACAGCTGTCGTATCACCCCCACAGCCTCCTCTAGGATACCAATAATTGGCATAGTGGCATGTTGGATCATCATTACCCCAAGGATACTTTAACCCACTCTCACCTCTTGCTGCTTTCTCCCATTGCTCTTCTGTTGGTAAGCTGCCACCTACCCATTGGCAATAATGATTAGCTTGTTCCCAAGTTACATAAATGACCGGAAAATTATCATATTTGGGATTTCCGTAATACGCATTAGTATCTTTACGCGTACTGGATTCTGTGCGACTTGGCTCAGTGCAAAAACCTGCTTTTACACACATTTCATATTGTTTATTGCTAACTTCAAACTTATCCATCCAGAAAGCTCCCAGATTAACTTCCCTTTCTGGATTTTTATCGCTGTCATCGTCATCACTACCCATCGTGAACTTGCCTTCTGGCACAAAGACCATTTCCATGCCATCCAAATTCTGTCGCATGAAAGTGCCATATTCAGGGTCGGTAGGATCAATTATTTGAGTATCAAGAAGATTCGCTTGGTCTTCAATGAACTCCAATTCGCTAACCTGCGAATTGGTCATCGCACAACGAAAGCCATACGCGCTGGTGGAATACTTGGCATCTTCGCCACGCCGAACTGTTGTGCGCACTCCCCAGGTAGAACTTGCCCATGAACCTCCCCGTAAAGCTCTCATGACGCCATCTTTTGGACCACGGGGATTATTGGTATCAGCAGGATCATAGCTTTCCGCCCACCAATCATTCACCCATTCCCACACATTACCTGCCATATTACGCACTTTGTGTGGGCTTTCTCCATCTTCTTGCCCATCTACCGGGCCAGTATCATTACCACAGCCTCTGATGTTGGCGGTTGAACAATCCGCGCTTTGGTTTCCCCAGGGATATTTTCTGCCTCCGTTGCCACGCGCGGCAAACTCCCACTGGGCTTCAGTTGGCAAGCCACCACCCACCCACTTACAATAACTGTTTGCCTGATACCAATTAACAAAAACAACCGGATAGTTCTCATATTGTGGATCATTGTAATATCCAATGCGACTCTCAGAATTTAGCTCTAATGGCTCATCACATTCTTTGGCCTTAACACACTTCTGATATTGCGCGTTACTGACCTCATATTTATCAATCCAATAATCATCAAGAGTCACCCAACGTTCGGGTTTTTCATCTGGGTCCGCATCTTCATCCACGCTCCCCATGTTAAAACTTCCGGCAGGGATATAGACCATCTCCATACCATCAATTTGCCGCGTTAATACGGAAGTAAAAACAGGCTTTTCTGACGCTTCATCGGTTTTTGGCGTTGCTATAATCTCTTCAGTTGGTTCAGCATTCAATGTCTGATTGGTCGATATCGCTGAAGCTGTGCTTGCTGCCAAAGATGTTGTGTCATTTTCATGTAAAACCCGTGCCTCATTGAGAGAGTGTGTTGTCATATTGGAAGCATTGGATACTTCTTTTTTTTGCTTAATAATGTTGCTGAACAATAACAAAATTGAAATGAATAAAACCGAGAGCATCACCAAAATTGTGGGCAATACCCAGCTTTTTTTCCGAGCCTTTTCGCCCTCAAATTCAAGTAATTGACCTTTACTATACACAGGCTCAAGGTTGGCAGCTTCCAACTCAAGCTTTTGCCCCATCGTGTATTGGGCTTCGCCTGTACAGGGATGATATGTCAACGGGACGGTTGGTGAGGGACTATATTTGATGTCTTGCAGAGAACTTATTTCCGATTGATAAGCAGTTTGCTCACCCGCAATAGCATCTTGATTATCCTCCAACCTACCTATAACAATCTCGGTCTCACGCTGTTCTACAGGCGCTTCAAACAAGCCCCATTTGAGATCTTCTAATACCGCGTTCGCTGAGGGATAGCGATCAGCTGGATTAGCCTGCAAACAGCGATCCAAAAAAGATTGCCAGTCAGGAGCAATTCCCTCAATTGGCACAGGTCCCCTGACAATGTGGGCGTGCATCACCTGCACCGGTGTCTCGCCCTGAAAGAGCTGCTCGCCACTGAGCATCTCATGCGCGATACAGCCTAAGCTGTAGATATCGCTGGCAGGGACAGGTGGCTTGCCTTCCCATATCTCGGGTGCCATGTAGGCTGGCGTGCCCAACATTCCTCCACCCATACTCATCGACATACTATCCGCGCTGATTGCCCTGGCAAAGCCAAAATCCGAGATACGCGCCACACCTTTGTCATCAAGAAGGATATTACCGGGTTTGAGATCGCGGTGAATGACATCACACTCATGGGCATATGCCAGTCCACTGGCTACTTGCTCAAGGATTGTTTTGACATGGTTATGGTGCATCGCGCCATATTCTTCAATCTGTTCCTTCAAGGAACCACCACTCATTAATGCCATGACAATGAAAGTTCGCCCATCGCGCTGTTCAAAATCGTGGATAGGCACGATATTGGGATGATTCATTTGGGCAGCGAGCTCAGCTTCCCGCTGAAAACGTTTTTGAAACAACGGATCAATGGTGAGCGTAGGATGTAACACTTTTAAGGCAACCTCACGCTTCAGAATCGTGTCAAAGGCTTTATAAACTATGCCGAACCCACCTCTGCCAAGTTCTTTGATGATTTCGTATTTACCTAATATGATCGGTTCGCTCATACGTCATCCATTGGTCACTTCCAACAATTTTCAAAACTCCTCTTTATCCCTAGTATCTGCGCCATCCTAAGGGAGAGAAACAAAACGGGCTCTTTGATGTTTTCTTCAATTTCATTTACTTTATTTATTACTCGGTCTCATATCAACCCTCATTATTGGCGAGGATTGATACGAGTTTTTGAAACTCTAATCAACAAGTCCTATTTAGCCTTTCTTGTCTGAGCAATTTCATTAAGGAACACCCCAAATACGAATAATTCCATTACCACCGGCAGTCGCTATCATTCGACCATCATTCGAGATCGACATGCCATACATGAATTCTCTTCTTTCAGGGTGCAATTCGGCAATTGTTTCTCCTGTCAACGGATCCATAATAATTATTTCGCCCCACATCAATCCCACGACAAGCAAGTCTCCATCCGCCGAATAAACAACATGCGCTGGATCATATAAATCATCTCTTTCAAAAACCTGTCTTCCCGTCTGCATATCCCAAACGACCAAACTGTGACCTGTAGCAGCCAAATATCGACTATCCGGAGAGAATGTCAGTGTTTCGTTATATATACCATGATCAAACTCATACAATTTATTTCTACTTTCCACATCCCAGACAGTAACAGACTGATAGAATGATCCGGACGCTACTAACTTACCGTCTGGTGAAAAAGAGGCATCTGAAATATAAGCAGTTTCATCTTTCTCTGCTTTTAGATGTTCCTGATCACCAAGAAAATCCATAGATGAGGTATCAAATGCATCAAACAAATATGTTTCGCCTTCGTAAGTGCCAACAACTATAGTTTGGCCATCATTTGAAATATTGCTTACCATTGGTTCTAAAGGTAATTGAATAATTCTATTCACTTCTCGATTCTTGAGATCCCAAACTGGAATTTCTGCCCTCGAACCACTTATTAATAATGTTTTATTAGTAGTCACATCTGAAAATATTCTTCCTGCCACGAAGGATTCCTGAAGGATATCTCCTGTATTCAAGTCCCATGCGATAACAGGTCCATCATTATATTTTCCAAGAACAACATTATCTTCTGGTTCAAAAATGACAGAATGAAGATAATTATAATATCCTCCTGTGACTACTGCTGGTACAGTAGAAGATTCCTCGAATTTCTTAAGCTCCCCATATTCAAAATCAAAAACAAAGCTTGGATGATGTGCGCCAGTCCATGAATAATGACTATCGATTTGGTCGCCAAACCGTCCATTTGAAGGATCGAAATCATAAATTTCCCAATTAGCATAGGTTCCAATTGAAGCTTTTTTTCCATCTTCAGTTAGAGCAATTTCGCCTTGCATTGCCTCGTCAGGATAAAAAAGGTTTAACAAAGTGCCATCATCCGCGTCCCAGATGCTAATTGACCATGCCTCATTCGCAATAAGTTTATGTGAATCAGGGAAAAAGGCAATATCAGCGAAATCGAAACTTCTTGCAAAGTGGTGAATAATTGAAAGGTCCGTTGGATCTAATATATAGATACCATATCCTGTCCCAACAGCCAATAATTCGTAATCAAAAGACAAGGAAATACCAGAAATGTCACCTTTTCCAATTACACCTAAGACTGATAGTTGATCTGCGTTTTTTGTAGTGATAATCTCATTTGCAGGAGAAACTGGAAAAAAAGGTTTCCTGTTAACATTTTCGTCTGAATTAAATACCAATTCAAGTAAATTGTCATTCAAGATAATGAGTTTTTTATCAATTTCCGGTTCTGGTTCGGGCGTTGCGCTTGGAATGACTGTTGGAGCTGTTGTGGCTGTGGGTCTTGTTGTTGATGTCTTTTCGACAAATGCCACATTTTCAGTCTCTCTTGTTTGGTTCTGAGCAGCTTCGAGTTTTGTTTTATTCTTAAATATGGTGACAATCCCTATAGTGATTGTCACCAGCAAAAGAGTTGCCACAATAATCAAAACGGGCAGTAGCCATGGTTTTTTATTAATCACGGGCTTATCTAATGAACTGGGCTCAACACCTTTATAAATATTATGATAATTTTGTCTAAAATAAGGTTCAGATTGTACCGTTTGTGCATAAGCCGTTTCATTAAAAGATTCAGGGGATTTTTCATCTTCTTTTTCTTCAAAATTGGTATGGGGTTGAACAAAGCTCCATCTGGCTGTAGAAGGAGGTATAGCATTATGTGTATATGAGATTAAATGATCTTCTTGGCTCAATTCACGGTTCTCTTTATAATCTAATTCAAACATTTGATTATCTATAAACTCAGTATCAGACGCTTCTGTGCCAGGATAACCCAACACAATTTCACTTTCTCGCTCTACTGAACCATCAAAAGCACCCCATCGCAAGTCTTCAAGCAGCGCTTTCACACTTGGATACCGATCCTTTGGGTTCTTGGCAAGACAACGCATTAGAAAATCCTGCCAATCTTCTGGGATTTCATCAGAAATTTGTGGGCTGTGGATGACATGTTTGGTCATTATCTGCGCGGCACTATCACCCTCGAAAAGCGTTTGCCCAGTCAACATTTCGTAGGCAATACAACCGAGACTGTATATATCCGACTGTGCTGTGGCATCTTTCCCTTCCCATATCTCAGGAGCCATGTATGCTGGTGTCCCCATCAATCCCCCAGTTACACTCAGTGACGCACCACTGGTTGCGCTCATTGCCTTGGCAAAACCAAAATCGGATATTCTCGTAATGCCATGCTCATCCACGAGAATATTTCCAGGCTTCAAATCGCGATGTATCACCCCCCGTTCATGCGCGTATGCTAAACCACTGGCAATTTGCTCGAGAATGGCTTTTGTCTGTGATGGTGTGCGAGGACCAAATTTGCTAAGCGAATCTTTTATAGAGCCATTCGCCATAAATCCCATCACTGTAAAATAGCGACCTCCCTGCTGGTCAAAGTCATAGATGGGCACGATATTAGCATGTTCCATTTGCGCGGCAAGTTCCGCTTCACGTCTGAAACGATTGATAAATTGGGGATCTACAATAAGAGCTGGATGAAGCACTTTGAGCGCAACCCGTAGGTTTAAAACAGTATCACGCGTCTCATAAACAATGCCAAACCCTCCTCGACCCAATTCTTTTATGATTTCATATTTCCCTAAGCGGTTTATTTCTGTCATTCTTTCCTCTTTTCTCAATATTAAGACCCTCATTTTAAAAAAGCAGCCCGTTTTTTTGCGCAAAGCGGGCTGCGTAAATTTCGACAATCTCATTAGGCGATAAGGCTTCTATCGCCTGCATGACTTTATTTAGCCGCCTTGGTTCGTTTTTCACCACAGTCTGGGCAAACTAGCTCGCCCTCGGTCAAGCGGCGCCCACAGCGCATGCAGATATGCGGTACAGGTTTCTTGTCAACCTTCCGCGAGCGCCTGACAATCAAAATGATTATCCCCAACAAGACCAAGGCTGCCAGCGCCCACCAATACCAGGCAATCGACTGTAGCAAACCATCATCATTGATGGTTTCATCACTCATAGCTTGAGCGTCTTCAGCTTCTAAGACATTAGCCATAACGGGGTTTTCAACAACTTGTTGCTCCTCAACAGGCTCTTCAACAACGCTCTCTTCTACTACTGGCTCTGGTTCTTCCTGTTCTTCAAAAGCCGCGACAGGCAGTTCATCAAGCGTGATTTCCTGCACCACTGGGTTACCGGCTAAGTCAAGACTGAAGTTTAGCGTCTCTTCCGATTCAGTAATCGTATCGGGCAGCTCGTAGCTCAGTAAATATTGTCCCTTTAGCAAGCGCGCCATATCATCAAAGGTCTGAGCCAATTCTGAAGATCGAGGGGTAAAGCGCGCCACGCCACCCGTTTCATCTGCCAATCGCTCAAGATAATCGCGGTCAATCGCTGAACCAAGCCCGACCACAAAGACTGGAATACCTTCTTCTTTTGCCAGAGTAATGGCTGCCTCAGAGTCGCTAAAAGCGGTTGATTCGTTACGACCATCCGACAAGAGCAATACCGCGCGGTGTCCCTTGGGTAAAGCACTGGTGAGTTCAATCGCTTTATAAACCGCATTATAAAGTTCTGTACCTCCACGGGCTTCAAGCGCCTCGATAGTATCGTAGACCTTGACTAAATCATCGCTAAAATCAAGCTCACGTTCCGGATTAAGCTGGTTTTTATAAAGGGAGACGTTTTCTGAAAAGGCAATCAAAGCGGCTTGGTCACCAGAAGTCAGGCGATCGAGCAAACGGTACGAAGCTGCTTTGGCATCGTTTAGGGCTTGTCCTGCCATTGAACCAGAAACATCCAACGCAAGAGCGATATTGACCATACCTGTATCACTATAGTTGAACGTGTGAGGTTTAAGCATCTCACCTGTGCTGGTTTCAAGCGCGAAATTATCAGCACTCAATGCCTCAAGAGGCACGCCATTGGCGTCCCAAACACTTAAGCGCAATACCAACTCTGGATACTGACTAATATCTACAGATTGCACTAAGAAACCACCCCTGGGCTGATCTGCCGCGATTAAGGTAAAAGCCACACAAATCAAAAGAACGACATTCAATAGTTTTTTCATCTCTTATCCTCCAAAATCCCCCGGTTATTTGTAGCCTGGGACATCTCCCTCATTGATTAATCGTCGGTTACCACAATGCGGACACTGCAATTGGGTCTTTTCAAGCCGGTAGCCACATATGGCACAACGATTGCGTAGCTTGCTACGTTTGCGCAGGACAACAATTAGCGCGATAAGCAAGCCAACGACAGCAATAATTAACATACCTATAATGATGTACATAATGAGTGGTATCATGTTTTTTACTCCAGTTTCCTCATCTCGCATAAGCCACCTGTTGGGCTCTTCTTTCTTTCAACCCAACAGGCAGCCTTTTTAATTTGAAGCTTAGGGCATATCCGCGAATTTCGCGCCACAACCCACACAGAAACGCGCGTCAAGGGTAGTTTTGCGACCACAGCTTTGACATTCTTTCATGCCATCACTATACACGCCACCAGCTACACCATGCACAACCGCGCCAGTGCCATAGCCCATACCGCCCATGACAACAGTTGAGCCATCTGGTTTGTTCGCGATGGCTTCAGCGGCATCAGCAGTGCGATCAATCGATTTTTCAATAGTTTGTTTGTTGCGTTCCGCTTGATCCATGAGGTCTTGCACACGTTTGTCGGAGAATTGCTCCATTTTTTCAGTCCATTGCTTGTGATCATCAAGACGTTCACTCATGTTCATCTTTTCCTGTCGCAGAAGGTCGGCCTGATGCTGGACGGAGTACTTATCACGCAGGATATCTGCTGTTCGCGCGTCCTGAGCTAACAATTGTTCTTCTGTCATTGTGGCAAGGACTTGTTGTTTGGCGATACCAGCAAGAAGCTCTGCCTGTTGACCATCAGACACGCTAATGAGCTGCTCAGTGGTCATGCGTGCTTTGCGCTCCATCATATCGAGCTCATGTCGACGCGCGGTGGCGTTGCGTTCAAGTTCACGAATAAAGCGGTCGCGCTCACGTTCCAGCACGTCTTCACGGTCAATGCGTTTTTGTTCCTCAAGATCCAATCGTTTGATAGCCTTGAGGTTCTCGAGTATCTTCAAACCCATATCCGCGTCTTGTCGAGTTTGATCACGCTCCATTTCAGTAGTCAGGCGGTAATTCTCACGACGCAGATTGGCACGTTCTTCAGCTAATTTTTCACGTTCGCGACGATTGGCGATAGCCTCAAGCAGATTTTTGCGTTGGGTTTCATGGTTGTGATCGCGAATTTTCTCAGCACGTTCAATATCGCTGGCTAATTGAGCCGCGTCAAGCAGGTTCTGATCAGTTTGAGCGGTGAGACGAATATCCTGCGTAGCACTCTGTTGTTCACGGGTGAGCTCGTGCTTGCGTTTGAGGTCAAGCACATCAAGCTGAAATTCGTTCTCAATCGTGACGGTTTGCAAAAGCAATTCTCTGGCGATATCATGGTCTTGATCAGCTTCAGCCCAGGTTCGCAAGACTCGGCGATATTCCTCTTCATCAAGCACTTTTTCGCGGTTCATGCGATCGATGAAATCTTTATATTCCTGTTCAGAGGTAACCCTATCAATACGGTTTGAATTTGCCGCGTCGCGCATTCGGGCATACACCGCGTTTTTGCGCTCTGCGTCTTCAACCACATTGGTCATGCGAATGATATCCAAAAGATCAAACTCGCGTTTGGCATCTTCAAGGGTCTTTTCGCCCTCTAACATGGTCTTCGCTTCTGAAGCTTTCAAGATATAGTCGTTCTTTTGGCCACTAAGTTGGTCAACAATCTCAAGTACGAAGTTAAGCGCACGCAATTGCAAAATTTTGATACCACTTTGATTGAAGGTTGTCTTGAGCTCTTCTGTAAGTGCTAACTCGTATTTTTCACGCAGGCTGGTGTCTTCGGACAACTGGTCAACAGTGTATTGCTTTATCCACATACTGGTAAAGCTTTGCACCTCAACGTAGAGATAATCGCGCAGAGCCTGCACCGAAAAACGCTCGCGAGAACCCATAATATTGATCAGAAACTTGCTTGGTTCATCAACTTCAACCTGCAAGAGGATGTCAACCGCAACACGCAGGGGGTCTTTTGAGAAAAGCTTATCGATTCGGAAGTGCAAATCGGTTGGGGTCACCTTTACCAAGAGTGCTGTGGAGCGTTTGGGAAGATCACTGCCTACCCAACCTTTGAGCTTATCCATAAAGGTTTCAAGCACATACGAGCCAGGTGGAACAAGTCCAATATTCGCGCCATTCTCCAAAATCATCGCATTGGTGCCCGCTTCAACATAAAGACCGCGCTTCAGCAAACCGCTCAAATCACGGGGTTCAACACGAGCCGCGAATTCTTCATTGGTTAAGCGCCAGCGATTGTCCTCAATGACAGGTGCCGCGCTTTGGGATAGGGGTTGACCACAATTCGTACAGAATCTGTCAACATTTGAATTAACGTGTTTACAAACACCACAACGCACACTGCCGCCACCCAGTGGCACGCCACATACGTTACAAAATTGTTGTCTGCGGTCTGTTATGATGTGTCCGTTTGGACATGTGTTAGGTGATGAAAATGCCATGATTCCTCCTCGTTATTTCCTTTTATTAGACAAGTCGGCTACGATTGTTGAAGTCGTTCATAAACTGTTTTACAGACGCTTCGTATTCAGCCAGACTTGGAATTTCATTGGTGTTTTCGATTGTTTTGCGCTCAAAAGCTTCAAGTTCCTGGTTCAAGAGAGCGGCTTGGATGAGCAAGGTTTCTTCAGATTCGATGAGTTTCTCCCAGACATTTTTTGAGAGGTTCTGATTCTCTTGCAGATATACCGGAACTGCATAATTCGGGTTCAAAATGCGATCAATGTTCTCATCGAGCGTTTTTTGCATACGATAAGCTTGTAAAGCAAGTTCTTCTCTGCCAGCCCGATATGCCGAACTACGCACACGTTCAAGAAGACCTTTCTGATTCTCAAACTCGTTTGAGACTTGCTGCCTCACACGTCGGTTCATAGCTATGCGATCTTCTTCACTAAAGCGACTGACCGTCATAACTGGACTTTGCTTGTCTTCTTTCGCGGCTTCGCTCTCTTTTACTTTTTTAAGTCTGCGAACCAAACGTCGGACACTAAAAATGATGGCGAACAAGGCGAAAGTCCATACAATTAACAAAATGGTAACCTTCCAGACTTTTGGATCCCAGCCATCTTTGAACAAATGAAACGTTGTAGAAATCGGTGTCAATACAGCTATTAAAACCGCAATGACAGTAAACAGCCACCAACGAAGTTTTCTTCGGACAGGTGGTTTTTTGGTGTTTTCTTCTGTGTTTTTAATTATTTTTTGCATACGATAGTTTTTCCCGCTTTCTTTGTTTGTGAAAAAAGATTTGATACTCTCGAACCAATCAAGTGGTTCGTCGATGACATTTTTAGTTTCGGCTTGATGCAGAGTCATTTTTTCTTCCAGATTCTCTTCTGCCATAAAAGCATTGAAAGAGGCTGGTGAATTAAAGTCACCTAATTTCGAGGCAATTTTGCCCATCACGGTCGATTGCTCGGCAGAAAGCCAGAGGCTTATGGTTTTTACATCTAACAACCGCAAGCCTATATAGCGCAGGTTTAGGGTAAGTGTCTCCTTTAGAAAGTCCATAAAGGCTTGGTTGAGCCTCCCGCTGCTGAGATCTGTAGCTTCATATCGTCTGATGAACGCAGCTATATCATCAGTAAATGCTCTTGGTTTTAGATAATATTCATACTTATCAATAGTATGTTCTTCAAATAATGTCTTTTCAATAAAATCTCTTGGATCTTCAATCACCACGCGGGTCTCAACACGCAAATCAACAAAATCACTATCCCCGGTCAGCACCTTATCCATCGCGATTCGCGCCACAAAAGGATGTTGCGGAAAATAACCGACCAAGCGTGCTTTTCTGTCTTGAGCAGTTTTGCTTAGATTTTGATCATTCTTTGATATCAACTCAATTGAATCGCCACTGACAGTAAAGCCAACACAATCAGTCGGGATAAGATCTGACTTTTTAAGATCGCGACTTGTTGTTATTGCTGCCAGATAGGGTGTTTGCTCTGAAAAAGGTGATCTAAGCATAAAATATTCCTCATCCTCTAAAATTCATCAAAATCCACAGGTTCAGAACTACAATTCTTACAAAAATCTTCAAGTTCCGTTTTGGAGTTGCCACAACGGGGGCATTTGTCGTGAACGTCAATTTCGAACCTGGCAAAAGGGTTTGTGCCTAATGAAATTGAATCTTCGCCACTGCGAATTTTCATATCTGACCCACCATCCGAGCGCCGATTAATTTCCACCCGATCTCCGGTAGATTTATCCAGGGAGTTGACAGTACCGGTAACCAGGGTGTCAACATTTTGGAAATTATAATTAATAATGCGTGTCTTTGAAGTATCTTCCAACAATCCCGCAACATCGATGCTACGGCTGCCTTGATCTTTATATACATTATTCTTGCGATCAAGGTAAGTCCAGCGGATGAACAAAGGAACATTGTTACCTGTCGCGCCTTCAAGCGGCTTGATGTGAAGCTTGCGAACCTGCTCACGTCCAGCAGCAAGGTTGAAAGACGTTTTACTTTCTTCCGTTTCAACCTGAAAATATTTTGTGTCCAAATGAAAGTCAATATCACGCGCGCTGCCAAAACCGATATTCTTGACGGTAAGATAGAGCGCGTTCCAGGACTGTTCGCGGAAGCCATCTTGCGAATTGACGACCAAAATAGCCACCTTGGGCAACTGCAAGAAACGCCTCACTTGCTGTTCACATTCAGCATAACGCTCATCCTGCCCTTCTTCAGCAAAAGCATCAGCAGCAAGTTTAAAATAGTGAGCGATATTCTCACGGACAGGCTCGGGGATATTATTGATATCATCCGCGGCCTGGCTTGCCAGGGATCTGGCATGTTTGTAATAAGCATGGCCGGCAAGTTCAAGGCGGTCATTTTCCGCCCAGCCACGACCGGCAATCGCGAAGTCTTCAAACATATCGCCAAGTTCTGCAAGGCGCAACCAAATGCCTTTGCTAACCGTCTCATTATTCTCTAATTGCTTTTCCATGTGGCGTTTGAGCGCGTCAAGTTCCAGCTCAAACAACCCGGCTTGCGCGAAGTCGCGCGATGCGTTCAAATACTGCTTGTTGTCATATGCCCAACGCGCGACAGTTTCGTAGTCGCCCACTTTGCGCAGTTGTTCGCTCGAAACACTATAAGCCTCGGAAAAATCAACCTGGGAAATGAGCCGTTTATACTCATCCAAAGCGTTAAAGTCGATATAGATTTGTAGCGCTTCTTGGGGCTTGCCGGACTCCTCGTATAATTTCGCAGCTTTAAGGCTCTCACCAAGCTCAGCATATAAATCTGCCGCACGACTGGAATCGCCCATCGCTTCGTAGGTTTGAGCTTTGCCAAGATTGTTTTCGGCCTTGCGATAGTAATCAAGCGCGAGTGAATAATACCTTTTGTTAAAAGCAATTTCCGCGGCTTCATTATGATACCCACCATAATCCAAAAGCTGCATTGCCTTGTTTTCGTCATTGAATTCGGTAAGATAAAGCTTCGCCGCGTCAGCAAATTGCCCTGATAGCGCGAAAGCTTTTGCTGCACCTTCAAAGTCGTTTTTCTCAAGCATTTCTTTGGCAGTAAGTGTTTTTTCTGTTGGATCATGGACAACTATCGCTGACAACATGCCCGTATAAGTACCCACCACCACCGTGTCGCTTACCAGCTTTGGAACCGCGTCAAAGGTATCGTGGTCGGTTGTGATATCCATTTTCCAACTCAATTTGCCATCGCGCCAGTTATGTGCTAACAATCGTCCTTTTCCATCAAGCGTGTAAAGCGTATCATCATCCAAGATTGGTAAATAACGAATGCTGGTTTCCATTGGAATTTGTTTGAGCACTTTTCCATCGCTGATATCGAGCGAAACAACCTGATAAGCACCCTCAGCAGTTTTGGTTGAAACTACCAATTCATTACCATATATTACCGGGCTGGTATAGATTCGCCGCGCGTTAAAAGTCCATTGTGGATCACCGGTCTCCGTGGAAAGCGACATGAGCGTTGACTTACGATGGGAAATGAAAAGCTGAGTGTCTGTGTTGACGATTGGATAGAGCGGTTGACTTTCAAGCGGTTTTTGCCAGACCAACCCACCATCTTTCATATTATAGGACTTGAGGGTCAAATCACCAAAAGCGGAATTACCATCCACGATAATAACCTTGTCATTGGCATCAATAAGCGGGTAGGCATGCCAACCCTCCATCTCTTGCTGCCAGATAACTTCCTTGTCAGGCAGACTTAAGGCTTTCAACAAGCCATTCGATTCGCGAATATAGAGCTTCCCATCCCTAAACAAAGGCGAGGTGATGTCGTGGCTGTTATCGGATTGGTAGAAGTCAATAAGTTCGCTGGTCTTAAAATTGACCACCTTTATGGACGCGCCAACAGGTTTTTCCATAAGCGAAGAAGTGTCTTGCACAGTAATGAGTGCTTTTCCATTGTGCTCAATGACACTTTTAATAACTTGTCCCATTGGTAATGACGTACGCCCAACAATGCTGCCCCGTTCGGCTGAGATGCCAACAATTTCGTTACTTCTCAGCACAAACAACAAGGTCTGCCCAACCACGGTGAAAGTGTTGTATTTATCAACTGAATTTCCACCAAAGCCAGATAGCAAGTCTATTGGCCCCCAGCGATAGCTGCCAATCGTTCGTACGGATTGACGTGTCCATCCACACTTACTGCAGACGTTTTCTGCTAATACCAGGTGATTGTTTGGGCAGAAGATTTCCATGATAACGCTTCGCTTTTATTCCTGCATTTCTTGTCCCCAATTGATAAATTGGGCTAAACGTTTTTTGTCAGTAACAGGCTTTACCTGGGCTGATGCCAAAGCAAAATCTTCTTGATTAATCGTATCAATCTTCAATTGATATGCGCTGATTTCCTCCAAACCACGATTGGCGGTTTCTAATATGGTCGGGTTACTGCGGCGCACCATGTTATTAATGGCAATAATGCAAAACTGTTCAATTTCCCTGCCAGCAAAACCATCAGTTTTGGCTACAAGCGTATCCATATCCAATTGGGTTTTGAATCCCCGCTTACCCAACTGGATGTGTAAAATAGCTCTGCGTGCATCTTCGTCTGGCAAGGGCACGTAGATGCGTTTTTGAAAACGGCTAAGGATGGCCAGGTCGAGCAGCCAGGGCAAGTTAGTAGCAGCAATCGTGAGCACAAAAGCGTTATCTGATTTACCCTGTAAACCGTCCAATTCTGCTAATAAGGTAGAAATGATGCGTCTTTCCGCGCCACTTTCGCCCGATCCTCTGGCAGGGGTAAGCGACTCAAACTCATCCAAAAAGATGACTGCCGGGGCTAAACGGCGGGCTACTGAATACAGGGCAGACACCAATTTTGTGCTTTCACCAAAATATTTAGAAAGCAAGCTGCTCACCTTGACGTTAAAGAAGGTCGCGTCCAAATTGCCCGCGGTCGCGGCAGCCAAAAGCGTCTTGCCCGTTCCGGGAGGTCCATACAGCAAGAGGTTGCGCCAGGTGTTAACTTTGACACCTTCTGGCTTTTTAGCCAAGGCGATGGCGTATGCCGAGATAATCTCGTTTTTGGTATCTTCTAGTCCCCCGATGTCGCTCCATTTGATGTCGCTTTTATGGATAAGTCGTAATACTTCTTCTTCGTAATCGTCTTCACCTTCTATTCCAGCGGCAGTTTCGCGGGCGTCGGCTTTACCAGCTTTTACGGTAGGCTTTGGAGCTTTAACATCCGCACCAAGGCGCTGAGCCAAAGCCAATAATTGCTCATACTTCTCCACCCGCTCTCGGCGCACTTCTGGCGAACCAGAATACTCAGCATAGGACTTCATCCATCGCGCAGCAGTCAGATACTGATTGGCAGCTTCGATATTGTCGCCAGCCTTGCGCGCCTTGTCAGCGTTTTGACGGGCTTTTATATATAAGGTATAAACGGGTCCACTCAGGTCGACACTCATCAGATTAGTCCTGTATTAGATTTCCTCTTCAAAATTGAAGTCGAAATCGCTTTTGTCTGGATCGTGCTTTTCAGAGAGTTTTTGTTCCATCCCAACGAAGTATTCATCCACCGCGCCGTCGTGGTCTTCACGAGCCAGTTGCATTTGTTTCATAATTTCGAGAACGTCGGGATCTTCCTCCTGCTTACCAATATAGGTGTTGGCATACAAGGATTTCGCCAGGTTGTTCATCATGGTCATGTTCAGTTCGCCATCTTCGTTAGCCTTCTGCATATAGGTCACCAATTCGCTCATTTCCATGTCGCCAAAAATGGATTCCAAGCCCATCTCTTTGTTGAGTTGTTCTTGCTCCTTGATCAGAAGAAAATAGTCAATGATTTGGATTTGTGATGACATACCCTCAAGGTATCGCTCACGAATGCGCATACGCTGGTCAAGCTGTTTAATCTTGCTTGCCAGAGTCTTTTGCTCGCGCGCTGAAGCCTTTTGAACGCCTTCTTCAAAGAGCAGGCGTTTTTGCTTCTCCATATCGCGCAAATCGGTCATCATCGCGTTTTGTTTATGCTCAAGCCTTATCTTCCCCCGTTGCACATCCTCAACATTAATATCGTTGAGAGTAACCTTCTTGGCTTCTTCTTCGCCGGATAAACCCAGCAGATCCTGCACAACGCTGACTGCGGAGTTCATCATTGATTTGAAATCAAAGTTCTTTTTTATTGATTGACTTAGCTTGGACATCTCTTCTCCTTAAGGGATTAATAATTAATTTTCTGGATGACAATGCCTAAATCATCCATGTTTAGTTGTCTGTACAAACCGGACTGCGCCATCAAACGAAATGCTTCTTCAACGACGGGTCTCGGGTGAGGCGTGCTCAACACCGCGTCTTCCAGGGTCAAACTTGAATGCCCCCGCGATGCCATCAAACGCTCAAACGTATCTATCGCGCCCTGGGCTTCTTCCCGCACAGAAATGGGAATAAACAAGCCCGCATATTGTCTCGCAATAGGATCTTTCTTATCGTAGATGAGTTCGCCATCTTCAATATCATACAAGTAGAGCAAGGCGTTTGGAGGCAGACTCAAACTGCGATGGTCACCTTTACTGACACTATCCCGCACATTTTTTGACCAACCAGTCGTCGCAGCAAAGACAATAAATCTAAAACCAGGGTCCGTCTTGGCTTCTTCCTGAACACGATAGAGAGCCTGACTTAATTCTGTTTTTTCCAACGGAGCGGTGTCTCGATTCTCTTTTATCATTCGCGATAATCGACTAAGCACTTTGATTTCGATAAAAATGGGATGTTTACCAGCCTGGTGAAAATCGCTCAATCTGAATTTCGCCCAGGCATTAAGCGGTAAGCGCGCAACTTCACGGGCTTCCAAAAACGCTTTTCCAGTAATTTGCAGCACATCCGCGCGTGAGTCACCATCAATCAGATACTTTGACCAATCTGTAACAGAAAGGATATCGCCAGTCTCTGGGTCAACCAAAGAATCAACCTGCGAAATGCGCGCGATAACCCGCTCTAAATATGCTGTTTCGCGCAACCGTGCTTCGCTGCTGCTCACATCAAGTTTGCCAATAATTTTCTTAAGGGCAGGCTCATCGCTATGCTGTTCAAGCGAGTGCTCCCGGCAATATCGCAGCCCATTAGCCGCGCATTCTTTGCAGATAAGTGCCTTACAATTATCGCTAAGACATTCCCCGTAAACCTCAGATGGATTTCGTAATAGCCGCAGACAGGAGTCGCATTTGAGTCCTGCTTTTTTCTCATTCTCATCTGAATCAAGCTGAAGCAACGCCTGGAGATCAGACTCACGAATATAATACAAACCCCCAACCTTTGAAGCCGGCAATTTCCCATCCCAAATGCGCCGATAAACGGTTCTCACGTTTACGCCAAGTAAATCGGCCACTTCTTTTATTCGGAGTAATTTCGATTCTTGCACCATACTGATCTCCAGACGTTACTGATGTACATCATTGTACACCATTGTTCACGACTGTCAAGGGTTAAATTGGACTTATTTGTACTTTTCTGTACTTTTTGTCTCGTTTTGTACACTTTTGTCACAAAAATGACCTCGTTGCATCACTTTTTCCATCTTTTGTACATTCAGTTCAATACAATGGATAGTTATGCCCTCTATTATATATTAAGAATGTAAAAACAGTTGTCAATTTCTTGCTGTAGGATTGTCAAACATATTGGACAGTCTGAGATAAAAATTGAATAGGTGATAAGAACTTCAATGGTCGCATCGGTATATGGTTACTGCGCTGGTTGTGTCTTCTCAGTTGTCTTTTGAAATCCTCAAATGAATAGAATGTTGAT
>Ga0255341_1001668_pt1 | contig 30505 bp, 24 predicted proteins | sample wastewater_treat_8_FD_192418 | JGI IMG/M metagenome (GOLD analysis project Ga0255341, IMG submission 192418) | Wastewater microbial communities from Lulu Island WWTP, Vancouver, Canada - plant12 | ecosystem: Engineered > WWTP > Wastewater > Unclassified | place: Canada: Vancouver, British...
TTCTTGAATCTCAACTCTCAGCCTTTGGCTATAGAGTCTTTGTTGAAAGAGCTGCAAAGCGAGGGCTTGAGATTGCAAAGGAGTTTGTCCCTGATGTTATTTTGCTTGATATCAACATGCCAGTAATGAGTGGATTTGATGTCTTGGCTAATCTAAAAAAAGATAAGGCTACAAGGGATATCCCTGTGATAATGCTTACCTGTAATAAAGAGAAGGATACTGTAATTGAGGCCATGAGACATGGTGTTTCTGATTATATTGTGAAGCCCTATGATCCTGATAAACTTAATCTTAAAATAAAATCAGCAATAGCCCATGCTGATATAAAGAAGAGTCAAAATGATGATATTTTTATAGAGATTGCACGAAAAGGGGAAATGGCTTTAATAATAATGCGTGGTTCCATTAAGGATAATGGATTTAAAAATGATGTAAAAACAGTTTTTAACTCCTTTTTTATGAAGCAGGTCAATGGCAAGGTTTGTGTTTTTGATATTCGTAACATGGAAGATTTTGATTCCAATGACGTTAAGGAATTTGTTTCTTTATTGAAATTCTTTTCTGATTCAAAAATTAAGGTTATTACAGGAAAACACTATGGCTCAATTGTGAGTAATTCAGATATTGAAAATACTGTTGAGCTTTATTTATCCTATGGAGATATGGAGCTTGCCAGCATTTGATCTGCGTAAAAAATTTTTGAAAGCACAAAAAATTTTTAAATAATAACTGTGGCAATCGTATAATCTTTCAAAGCGCCAAAATGATTTCTCTGGAGGATCTTTGTGGGCAAGAAAATTATACTATTGCAGCTTTATTTTTTGATTTTAAGCCTCTGTTGCAATCCAGCACTTGAGGAAAAGTCCTGCATTTTAGAGACATCACAAAGGGCTGTTTATTCAGAAGATTATTCACTTGAGGAAAATGTTGCTTTGGATTTTTTATCTGCTTCACCAGGTAAGCTTTGGCCAGAGTTTAAACCTGATATTACACAGTATTATCTTACTGTTCCAGCAGAGGTCTCCTCCATAGAAATAATTGCAATAGCTCGTGAAAGTTTTTTTGCAGAGATTGGAGGACGTTCTATTTTGCTTAATGGGGAAGTGGAGAGAATTCCCCTGGAGAGTGATAATCCAATCAATATTAACCTTAATAATAACTATGGTGAAGGTAAAGTTTATTCCATAGATGTTAAAAAGATGAGCAGACTGCCAATTGAAAATTATTCCTTTGAAGAATTTAATGATCAAAACCAACCTTTTAAATGGACAATGACTGGATCAGGTGGCGTGGTTTCAACCAATAGTTTTGCGCATAGTGGAAATTACTCAGCAAGCTTTGCCAGCTTAACATCAACCATAAGCGGGAGAGAATTGATGAGCTCTGCTATAGAGATAAATCCATCAAAGGATTCCATTTTATCTGTGTGGTTTTTCCTTGAGGAGGTATCTGGCGCTGTTGCAGAGAGAGTAAGTGTGAGTCTAAAGATCTATTATTTTGCAGATAAGGAATGTACCATTAAGGCCTCTACAGCATCAGCCACTATGACAAAAATATCCCTGGATGAGCAGGGGCAATGGCAGAGAGTATTTTATGAAAGGAGTTCCTCTCAGATACCACAGGATGCTGTTGCCATCAAAGTTGCAATCCGTGCCTGTTATGAAAAGGATGCAGGAGGCACTTCCAAGGATAAGATTTTTTTTGATGATGTTGAGGTCCAGCAGTAGTTTGATTTAAAGGTTTGCTATATTCTCCTTGATATGATCCCCATCATATTGTATACAAGCTGTGCTGCTGCAAAATCAGATGAGCGGGAGTTTTTAGTTGGAGCAAGCTCTACAACATCAAATCCTCGTATCTTTTTCTCTGGAGGTATTGATTCTATAAATTTAAAAAAGTCATACCATAATAAACCTCCGGGGACAGGAGTCCCGGTGTGTGGAAATATTGAAATATCAAATCCATCAATGTCAATTGAGATATAAATATCATCAGGAAAGTCGTGGGGAAATTTTAGAGAGAAGTTGTTATTCAAATATATATCAGAGGCATCATAAAATTTTATATCTGGGTTTTCTTTCCTGTATGTTTTTTCCTCAATGGAGTAGGCCCTTGTGCCTATTTGAATTAATGGGATACCCTGCTCATGAATTCGCCGCATAACGCATCCATGGGCAAATTTGTTGCCTTCCATCTCATCTCTTAAATCTGCATGGGCATCAAAGTGAATAACTCCTATTGTATTAAAATATTTTTTATGGGCCAGCACTGGTCCATAGGATATTGAGTGCTCTCCACCAAGTATAACAGGCACTTTATTTTTTTTAAGGAGTTCAAAGGTTTTGCATTCGAGCTCATGTAGAACTTCTCTATCTTTAGCTGTGCAATCAATTTGCGGATGAGTGTATATCCCCTTTTCTAAGGGAATAGATTTACCGTCAAAGGCCTCAAGCTGTTGAGATGCTTTGATTATGGCCTCTGGCCCTGAAGCTGTGCCTTTACCATAAGATACTGTTTTTTCATAAGGGACAGGAATAATATGAAATAGAGAATCTTCAGTTGTTTTGCCACCTTCACTTTCCAGAAAAAATAGTCGCGTCACGAAAGCCTCCATATAAAATCTTCATAACTAAAGGATTTATAGTGCAAAATCTTCTGACTTTCTGAGTCATAGTAATATATATCAGGTAACTTTATTCCATTGAAGGTGTTTGTCTTGACCATAGAATAAATTGCCATGTCTGTAAAGATTACTCTGTCACCAATATTAAGTGGCTCTTTAAAAGAATAATCGCCAATAACATCTCCAGCAAGGCAGGACAGCCCTGCAAGCCTATATGTATATTCATACTCTCCAGCAGCGCCTGAGTTAAGTATATATGGTCTGTAGGGCATTTCAAGGACATCGGGCATATGTGTTGCTGCAGAGGTGTCCAATATTGCAATGGGCATCCTGTTTTCGGTTATATCCAGAACCTTAGAGACCAGAAATCCAGCATTAAGTGCAACTGCCTCTCCAGGCTCAAGATATATTTCTGTATTATATCTTTTTTTGAAATTTTCAATTACATTACAGAGCCTGTCAATATCATAGTCATCTCTTGTTATGTGATGACCTCCGCCAAAGTTTACCCATTTGCACTCCTTAAAATAATTGCCAAAATTTTTTTCTGCAGCGGCTACTGTTCGTTCAAGGGAGTCGGAGTTTTTTTGACATAGCGTATGCATGTGTAGGCCATCAATGTATGGAGGTAATCTCTCTGGAAAGTTTTTCTTTGTTATGCCAAGGCGAGAAAAGGGAGCGCAGGGATCGTAAATTTCTACATCAGTTTCTCTGTGCTCAGGATTTATTCTCAAGCCAAAGGATATTTTCCCATAATACTCTTTTATCATTGGGAGAAAGTGTTCGTATTGTGACATGGAGTTAAAGACTATGTGGTTTGATGTTTTAAGTAAGTCTTTAAAATCACTATCACTGTATGCAGCAGCAAAGGCGTGCACATCTCCTCCGAATTCCTCTTTCCCAAGTCTTGCCTCAAAGGGTGAGCTTGCACATGTTCCCTGAAGATATTGTCTTATCAGAGAAAATGTAGCAAACATCGCAAAGCCCTTCAGTGCAAGGAGTATTTTTACACCAGTCCTTTCCCTCACAGAGGAAAGGACTTTGAGATTTTTTTCAAGGAGCACACGGTCCACAACAAAAGAAGGAGTGGAAAAAATGTTCCAGTCTATCACCTGAAGATCTCCTTCCATGGGAGTCCATATTTATTCAGCGCTTCCATAAATGGATCAGGATTAAATTGTTCCATATTAAAAACGCCTTCACCTTTCCATATCCCTTTAAGAATCATCATGGCACCTATCATGGCAGGAACGCCTGTTGTATATGATATGGCCTGAGATTTAACCTCACGGTAACATTCCTCATGGTCACAAATGTTATAGACATAATATTCAAGCTCTTTGCCATTTTTAACGCCCCTGCATATACAGCCGATGCAGGTCTTCCCCTTTGTCTTTGGACCAAGGGACGCTGGATCTGGTAAAAGGGCTTTTAGAAATTGTAATGGTATAATATCAACGCCATTGAATTTTACAGGCTCGATGGAGGTCATCCCAACGTTTTGTAAAACCTCAAGGTGCTTGAGATAGTTATCAGAAAAACTCATCCAGAACTGAGCCTTTTTAATCTCTGGGAAATGTTTAACCAGAGATTCAAGCTCTTCGTGGTATAGTCTGTAAATTGTAAATGTTCCCACATTCTCTGGGCATTCAAAGGTTTTTTTCATGGACATTGGTGGCGTTTCAACGAACTGACCATTTTCCCAGTGTTTACACACAGCAGTGACTTCGCGGATATTAATTTCAGGATTAAAGTTTGTAGCAAAGGGATGTCCGTGGTTTCCGCCATTTACATCAACAATATCAAGCTCATGTATTTCATCAAAGTAATGCTTCTTAGCATAGGCTGTGAATACATTTGTAACACCCGGATCAAATCCGCTGCCAAGGAGAGCCATTATCCCAGCCTTTTTAAATCTGTCATGGTAGTCCCATTGCCATTTATAGCAGAATTTAGCCTCATCCCTTGGCTCGTAATTTGCAGTATCAACGTAATGAACTCCTGTTTCAAGACAGGCATCCATTATTGGAAGATCCTGATAGGGTAGTGCGACGTTTATAACTACATCAGGCTTAAAATCCTTTATGAGCTTAACAAGCTGGGCAACGTCATCTGCGTCCACCTGTTCACACCTTATGGGTCTATTTATCTGTGAGGCAATATTTTTAACCTTCTCAAGTGTTCTGCTTGCAAGACAAATCTCTTCAAAAACCTCAGGCACCTGAGCACATTTGTGAGTTACAACCTGGCCAACCCCACCTGCGCCAATTATTAAAACCTTTCCCATGTCAGTCTCCTCCTATTTTTCAAAATATGTATAGCCCCTAAGGCCATTGTCATAGGCATTCATAATTCGTCTTCTTTCCTCTGCGGAGATAAAGCCGTCACGAACAGCCTGCTCGGCAGCTTCTCTAAAATTTAAAAGCATTTGTTTTGGGTTAAATTCAACATAAGAAAGAACATCTGCAACAGTATCCCCTTCTATTTCACGGACAAAATCAAAGCCACCATTGGGATAAATTCTTATGCTAACAACATTTGTATCACCAAAGAGGTTATGGAGATCCCCTAATGTTTCCTGATAAGCTCCTACAAGAAAAATTCCAAGATAGTAGTCTTCATTTTCGTGAAAATCATGAAGCTGGAGAACGTGTTTTACATCATGAAGATCTATAAAACTGTCAATCTTCCCATCACAGTCACAGGTGATATCTGCTATGACAGCATATCTCTCAGGCATCTCATTGAGTCTGTGGAGAGGCATTATTGGAAAGAGTTGATTGATTGCCCAGTGATCTGGAACAGATTGAAATACTGAAAAGTTGCAGTAATATATATCTGCTATTGCTGATTCAATATCGCTAAGATCGGGAGGATATTGCTTCATCTTCTTTTTTTCTTTTGCAATTATGCTTATTATATTCCAGAAAACTATCTCTGCAAAGGATCTCTCTCTCAAAGAAATTTTTCCATGTTTAAAGTGCTCTCTTATTTCATCGCGATAGTAAAGGGCATCGTTATAGCATTCCTGAATATTTTTTACATTCATAGTCTTTAGTATGTAGTAAAGACTTTTGATTAGATCATGCGCACCTTCTGGTGGGTTATCTGGAATATCTGTTATTTCAAATTTTGCAACATCAAGGACATTGAAAATGAGGACAGAGTAATATGCAACAGTTGCTCTTCCAGATTCAGTAACTATTGTTGGGTGGGCTATTGATTCCTCATTCATAATAGATTGGACAATTTCAATTATGTCCACACAATATTCTTCTATGGAGTAGTTTCTGCTATTTGCAAAATTAGTATTTGAACCATCATAATCAACAGCAAGACCTCCTCCTAAATCAAGGAACCCCATAGGCGCTCCCTCTTTAACAAGTCCAGCATAAATTCTTGCGGCTTCAACAACAGCTGCTCTTATATCTCTGATGTTTGGTATTTGAGAGCCAAGATGATAGTGGAGAAGCTTGAGGCAATCAAGCATATTATGCTTTTTTAGCATATCCACAGCATCAATCAACTGTGCAGTGTTGAGTCCAAAGATACTCCTGTCTCCACCTGATTCAGTCCAGTGCCCCCCTGCTTTTGAGGATAGCTTAATTCTCATCCCAATATTTGGTTTTACGCCAATAGCCTCAGATCGAGAGAGAATTAAATCAAGCTCACCTGGAACCTCAACAACAAAGAAGCACTTAAAGCCCATCTTGATAGCATATAGACCAAGATCAATGAATTCCTCATCCTTGTATCCGTTACATATAAGACATGCCTCTTTATCCTTGAGTATGGAGAGGGCTGCAATAAGCTCGGCCTTACTGCCAACCTCAAGACCATGGTGGTAACGTTGACCAAACTTTGATACCTCCTCAATTACCTGTTGTTGCTGATTGACCTTGATTGGGTAAACCCCTCTGTATTCCCCCTGGTAGTTAAGCTCTTTTATAGCCTTGCGAAAGGATTCGTTTATATAGGAAATCTGAGAGTCCAGCAGGTTTTCAATTCTCAGTAGAACAGGCATGTCAAGCCCACGCTGTTTTATGCCAGAAATAATATCCATCATGCTTACATTGACATCAGATTTTGCGCCAAAGGGGCTTATTGTTACTTCCCCTTGATTGGAGATATTGAAGTATCCAGCGCTCCAGTTTTTTATACCGTAAAGCTCTTCAGATTTTTCTGTATTCCATCGTGAAAGTAAGTCTTTTTTAATCATTAGCATTACCTGTTTATTTAAAATAATAAAATTCTTTAGGTTTAGTAATTTAATAAATAAAAGGTTGAGAGAGTAATTGCTCTTTCAAAAAGAGGGTCATTCTCATCACTTTTTGAATATAGTATTATTTTTACAATAAAAAATTATATAAGATTGCCTTATAAATCAAAAAAATATCGCAAAATTTAAGCTTATGAGACATAATTTTTTTGATAAAAAATTTTTCTTTTTTGCCGATTATATAACTTAGAGGATAATATCTGCAATGAGGGGATTGAGGTTTATATTGGCTTTTGTGGTAGGGATTTTGTTATCCCCACTGAATTTATACGCAGATTCAATTAAAACCCTGGAAAGCCTGGACTATAGAGTAAATCTGGAGGTTAAAGAGATCCGTGAAGATGTCAAAAAGACCATATTTACCATAAAAAGCAGAAGAAATGAATCTGAACTACCTGAGCTTAAATTTTATAGATACAAGGTCAAAAAGGGAGAAAACTTCTGGGTGGTATTGTCAAGGTGTTCCATGGACATGGACACTCTTATGAGTGTAAACAATCTTACATCTCCCTTTGAGGTTACAGCAGGTACTACTCTTTATATTCCCAATATGCGCGGTGTAATAGTTGCAACTGAAAAGAAAAAAGACATTATTGATATGCTTGCAACTGAGGGAATAGATATGAAATATATAAAGCATGTAAATGGAGATTATTTTTGGAATAAAAAATTTGTTTTTGTCCCCAATGGCAAGATATCTGCTATTGAACGAGCTCTGTTTCTCGGTAAGGCCTTTTTGTCTCCATTAAAGGAATTAAGGACAACATCAGGCTTTGGCTCAAGAAGGGATCCCTTTGATTCAAAAAGAACGGAATTTCACAAGGGTATTGACCTTGGATGCGCTGTAGGGACAAAGGTCCATGCTGCAAGGAGCGGACGGATCGTTTTTTGTGGATATATGGATGGCTATGGAAACCTTGTAGTTATTGAACATGAATTTGGCTATCAAAGCTATTATGGTCACCTATCAACTATCAAGGTAAAATTAGGGGATTATGTTAAGACAGGGGAGTTAATAGCCTTTTCTGGAAATACAGGACGATCCACAGGCCCTCATCTTCATTTTGAAATTAAGAAAAATGGCAATTCCTTAAATCCTGCAATTTTCATAAAAAAGTAAAGCTTAGATATAATTGGCTATCGCTTCAATAAGCTCATCAACTGCTTTTTCAATGGATACCAATTTTTTCTTTTCTCCTTTTGCAAAGAGAAGCATGGTCCCTCTCTGACCTCCTGCAAGTCCAAAGTCAGCCTCACTGGCCTCCCCTGGGCCATTTACCTCACATCCCATAATCGCCACAGTAAGTGTCTTTTGGTTTTTTTTGAGGCTATCTTCAAAATTTTCTATAAGACGTTGTTCAGCAGTCTTCGCTATCTGTAATAGATCTATATCTGTAGCTGTTCTTCCGCATGTTGGGCAGGAGATTATTTTTATTGGAGAAAATCTAAGCCCCAATGACTCCAGAATTTTTTTACCTACAATAACCTCCTCTCTTGGATCACCGGTCATGGATACTCTTATGGTATCTCCTATTCCATTTAAGAGAAGGTGACCTATGGCAATGGAACTTTGCACAGTGCAGTTGAGGCCATATCCTGCCTCTGTTAAGCCTATGTGAATAGGGTAGTCGCGCATTGATGCAAAGAGCTTATTGGCCTCTATGGTTGTAAAGAGATCTGAGGCCTTAAGAGACACAGCAATATTTGTGTATTCAAAATCCTCAAGGATTTTAATGTTTTCCATAGCAGAGTCTACAAGCGCCTCTGGTGATGGGTGGTTGTATTTTTTTCTGTTTATGGATCCGCCATTTACTCCTATTCTTATGGGAATATTGTGATCCTGAGCTGCGAGGATTACCTCTTCCACTTTCCATCTTTGACCAATATTTCCGGGGTTTATTCTTACTTTCGAAATGCCAGACTTGATTGCAGCAACAGCAAGCCTGTAGTCAAAGTGAATATCTGCCACAAGAGGAATTTTAACAGAGGCTATGATCTTTTTAAGAGAGTTAATCCCCTCTTCATTTCTTATAGCAACACGAACAATGTCAGCTCCCAACTTCTGAAGTTCTGTAATTTGTTTTATTGTTCCCTCTGTATCTTCAATTGGGATATTAGTCATACTCTGAATAGATATGGGTGAATCTCCACCAATTGATATATTGCCAACACGAATTTTTTTTGATTCTCTGCGTTTGATTTTTGCTGCTTCCATAAATTTACCTGCACCAAAGCTTTGTAATAAAAATAATGAGGCTGCAATATATGTCAATAGAAAGGAATGGTATAAGCATAAAAAAAGGGGCCTTCTGCCCCTTTTTTTATGCTGTGGTAATTTTTCTTAGAAATTATAGGCAACACCAATATTTAATTGCATCGCAGTTTCATCTCTTGCTGCAATATCAAGGAATTTAAATCTACCCTCGACCATAAGAGAAAGAGGTGTTCCGCCAATTTTAATGTCGGCTCCCAGAAAGAGGTCAACGCCTGCATCTGAGTCTTCATTTGCAGTATCATCCTTTTTCATGTCATAGTAGTTTAGCACAGGTCCAAATCCTATGAAAGGAGCAATTGAGCTTTTGCCCAAGAAATGCCAGTACCAATCAAAGTGTATGCCCCATACATCAACATCTCTTGCATCATTATCTGGGTTTTCGAGGGAGAACATATCAATACCTGGTCTAAAATCTAAGTCGTTGATAAGAAATGTCCCCATATCAAAATAAAGACCAAAGGCCCATGTGTCATCAAAATCTTTAAGATCATCCTTTGGCATGGTATAGCCTGCTTTTATACCAATAGCACGAGCTTCACTTTCTTTTGCTACAAAAACAGTGATCAGGGAGAAAGCTAAGATGAATATAAATAACTTTTTCATAGAGTTGACTCCTTTTTTTAGGTTAGATTGTAAATAGAATGGTTATAAAGAGTGTTTTGTCAAGAGTTTTTTTTGCTATGGATTCTGGTGCCTGTGATGAGATCTTCTTGACATCTATCTAATGCTCGTGAAAAGTAATTCAGCTTCAAAAGATAAAACAGATAGACAGAGACATTGTTGGTTCTGTGTTTTAAATTTAAGGAGGGTTTGATTTTGGAAACTTTAGCAAAAATCATTGGAGAGGTGAACTCTCTTGTTTGGGGTCCCTACATGCTTATCTTGCTTGTGGGCACAGGTCTTTTTTTAACAATTAGACTTAAATTTATCAGTTTTAGATTTTTACCTTATGCACTTAAACTTGCCTTTTCAAAGCATCAGGATGAAACCTCCGAGGGAGACATCAATCACTTTCAGGCACTTATGACTGCACTGGCTGCAACAATAGGAACAGGGAATATTGCAGGGGTTGCAACTGCAATAGCACTTGGTGGGCCTGGTGCAGTTTTCTGGATGTGGATTACGGCTCTTGTGGGTATGGCAACAAAATATTCAGAGGCTATACTCTCTGTAAAATACAGAGTGACAGATGAAAGGGGAGAGATGGCTGGTGGTCCAATGTATTTTCTGGAAAGAGGCCTTGGGATGAAATGGCTTGGAATGCTCTTTGCGCTTTTTGGTGCAATTGCAGCCTTTGGTATAGGTAATATGGTTCAGTCAAATTCAGTTGCCGCTGCCATCGAGACAACCTTTGGAGTTCCAGTTATTGCCTCTGGAATTGTCCTTGCAGCACTTACTGCCCTTGTTGTTCTTGGAGGTATAAAAAGCATTGGAAGAGCCTCTGCGATGATTGTTCCATTTATGGCTATATTTTATATAATTGGTGGACTTGTAATAATAATAATGAATATATCTCAACTGCCAGAGGCCTTTATGTATATAATTAAAGCTGCCTTTGCAGGACATGAACCTGTTGCAGGAGGTTTTGCAGGTGCAACAGTTGCTCAGGCCATAAGATTCGGAGTTGCCCGTGGAGTTTTTTCCAATGAGGCTGGACTTGGAAGTGCACCAATAGCTGCAGCGGCTGCAAAGACAGATCATCCAGGAAGACAGGCCCTTGTCTCTATGACAGGAACATTCCTTGATACAATAGTTGTCTGCTCAATTACAGGTCTTGTTATTGCAATCACGGGGTTGTGGCAAAATGCCGGTTCTGGACTTACTGGCGCTGCACTTACAACTGCTGCCTTTTCCTCTGGCCTTGGAAAGCTTGGTGGATGGATAGTTGCAATTGGTATAATACTTTTTGCTTATTCAACCATTCTTGGATGGGCTTACTATGGAGAGAAGTGCGCGGAGTATCTCCTTGGCGCTAAGGTAATTAAGCCATACAGATATCTATGGGTGCTTTTTGTTGCAATTGGCGCCTATGTTAAGCTTTCCCTTGTATGGGACTTTGCAGATACAATGAATGGCCTTATGGCAATTCCAAACCTTATAGGGTTAATTTTACTCAGTAAGGTTATAGTTGAAGAGACAGAGCATTTCTTTGAAACTAAATACAACAATGAAAAGTAAAAATTTGTAGGAATTTTAAAATTGAAAAGCTGCTCCTAAAGTGGGCAGCTTTTCAATTAGGCCTTACTGAAAAAGTGAAAAGTATTGAATTTTCGAGTGTTTAAAGAGAAAACAGCTTGAAAAAGTGCAAGGAAACTGGTAATTATGTCGCAAAATTCTTGCACGAGGTAACCCATGTATAAAGCAAAGAATAAAGAACAGTTAGAATTTTAAAACTTTTATATCCCTTTTGGCGGTAAGCTTCGGAGTGATAATCGCTGGATACGTCTTGCTAAGATAATACCCTGGGAAGAGCTTGAAACGCACTATGCGTGTTTATTCAGTAAAGATATGGGAGCGCCAGCCAAGACCTTTCGCATGGCATTAGGTTCGCTTATCATCAAGGAGAAATTGAATATTACCGACGAAGAAACAGTTGAGCAGATACGCGAGAATCCCTACTTACAATATTTTATAGGGCTTAGTGAATATACCGATAAAGCACCGTTTGATGCATCGATGATGGTTCATTACAGGAAACGCTTATCGCAAGAAGTTTTATCAAAGATCAATGATATCATTGTCAATGGAACGCTGAGTAAGCGGGATAAGAATAATAAGAATGATAAGGGTAATGGCGATAGTTTCTGTTCATCAGATGACAGGACACCCAAAGCAGAGAGCGGGGAAGATAACGCAGGGATTATGATAGTAGATGCCAGTGTAGCACCTGCAGACATAACCTATCCTACCGATCTTAATTTACTGAATGAGAGTCGGGAAAAGTGTGAGGAGATTATTGATAAACTGTATGAGCAGTTGAAAGGAAGAATTCCCAAACCACGGACATATAGGCACAATGCACGACGGGATTATCTGAGGGCTATAAAACGTCGGAAACACACACAAAAGGGGTTACGGAAGGCTTTGAGGCAGCAATTACAGTATATTCGGAGGGATATTCATCATATTGAAGCACTGATACAGAGAGGAGCAGTACTTGAAGGGTTGACTCGTCAGCAATACAGGAATCTTTTGGTTGTTGGGGAAGTGTATCGACAACAAAAACAGATGTATGATGAGAATAGGAATTCTATAGCAGACCGCATTGTAAATATAAGCCAGCCCCATGTACGACCAATTGTTCGAGGGAAAGCACAGGCATTGGTTGAATTTGGGGCAAAGATATTTCTTTCGCGCATCAATGGATATCATATTCTTGATGCAATTTCATGGGATAATATCAATGAATCGACACTCCTGATAGAACAAATAAAGCGATATAAGCAACGTATGGGATACTATCCTGAGGCGGTATTAGCGGATAAAATATACAGGACAGGTGAAAACTTACGATTTTGCAAAGAGCACAATATACGTCTATCTGGACCTCGGTTAGGCCGTCCGGTAAACGATAATTCCTATTCAGATAAACAAGAACAAGCTGACAGAGCGCAGAGGAATGCCATTGAAGGAAGTTTTGGCACCGGGAAGAGACGATATGGATTAGGCAGGATAATGATGAAGTTGAAAGAGACCAGTGAGACATCAATTAGCCTCATTATACTGGTCATGAATTTAGAGAAGCAATTAAAGCTTCTTTTGTTCTTATTATATAAGCGATATTTTTTACCTTTTAAACTGCATATTTTTAAGGAAATGCTGGCTTCCTGACTTTTTCAGGAAGCCCTAAATATAAAAAATAAATTTTTCTTGCGTTTTTAAAATGATATGGCATCACCAAACCCATAGTAAATTGGGCGGTTAAGATTAAATTTAATAACAAAAGGAAAAAATTAAACAATGAGCCAACTTACATTATTTAAAGACGAAGATAAAAAATTGCTTAGCTTAAAAGAAGCATGCATATGGGCTTCTCAATATCTAAATCGCAAGGTTACTATTTCAAATATTTCATATTTAATACAATATGGTAGGATTAATAAATACGGAAATAACGGGAATCCACTAGTAAATATAGAGGAATTGAAAGATTATTATGATTCTTTATCCCAAGAAAACAAATGGAGGAAAAAATTAGGGGGTGATATTAATTGGCATCTCTCATTTATACAATATAATGAGTCAGAAAGAACAAAACATGTTCATAGATTGCATCCTTATAAAGGCAAGTTTATTCCTCAATTAGTAGAGTATTTCCTTGATTTCCATACAGATGAGTTTAAAAAGGAGGTCTATTTTCATCAAGGCGATATAGTATTAGACCCTTTTTGTGGAAGTGGGACAACATTAGTTCAGGCAAATGAATTAGGGATGCATGCCATTGGAATAGATATTTCTTTCTTTAATACTTTGATTTCAAATGTAAAAGTCGATAGTCATAATTTAATTGCAATTGCAGATACAATTCGTACATTGACCTATAAATTAAAGGAATTTCAGAGGATTCCAAATAATGCTATTTTTGAAAAACATTTACTTGTAGAACTGGCAAAATTTAACAATAAGTATTTTCCATCGCCAGAATATAAAAGGAAAGTTGCCAAAAGAGTAATCAATGAGTATGAATACTCTAAAGAGAAAGAAAGAGAGTTTATCCCTATTTATGACGACCTGATTCAAAAATATCAAATAAAAGTAAAACAAGATAAAGATGAAACTTTTTTGGATAGATGGTTTTTAGAACCAGTAAGGAAAGAAATAGATTTTTTAGCTAAAGAAATAGAATTAATTGAAGATACAGATGTAAGGAATGTGTTATCAATTATATTAAGTCGAACAGTTCGCTCTTGCAGGGCAACAACACATGCTGATTTAGCTACCCTAAAAGAACCTGTGACTACTACATATTATTGCAAAAAGCATGGTAAAATTTGTAAGCCGATATTTTCTATTACAAAATGGTGGGAATTTTACACTAAAGATACACTAAATCGACTTAAGCAATTTGAGAAAATAAGAACAAATACTTTTCAACTCTGTATAACCGGAGATTCGAGAACAATAGATATTTATGAAGAAGTTAAAAGGAAAAACAGAGATTTTGCAGAAATATTATTAAGGGAAAAAATAAGAGGAATATTTTCAAGCCCACCTTATGTTGGGCTCATTGATTATCATGAACAGCATGCTTATGCTTATGAAATATTTGGATTTGAGCGAAGAGATGAGTTAGAAATAGGTCCTTTATATAAAGGTCAGGGAGAAGAGCAAAGAAATTCTTATGCAAAAGGAATAGCCAAAGTTCTTTTAAATTGCAAAAAATATCTTCAGAACAATTATGATGTGTTTTTAGTTGCAAATGACAAATATAATCTTTATCCTAAAATTGCAGAATTGGCTGGAATGAAAATTGTCAACCAATTCAAAAGACCTGTACTTAATAGAGTAGAAAAAGATAGAGATACTCCTTATGCTGAAATAATATTTCATTTGAAGGAAAAATAAAATAAAATGCCACTTACAAAAAAACAAATAGAAAAGATTGAAAACACAATCAGAGAAAGTCTAAGGAATAAGTTTTTAACATATAAGCCTGAAACAAATAACATGCCATTTCATTATCGTTTACTTGGTAAAGATAGAATGGCATTGTTTTCTTTTATCCACTCTTTAAATACGACCTTTGGCACTTCCATTTTTGAACCAGTGGCTGAAACACTGGCAAGTTTGGAATTCCCTTTTGCTCAAAAGCAATTTGTGGTGGGTGATGAAATAAGCGAACAAGCACAAAATGAAATCCAGCATATTATGAACGAATTAACAATAGGTGGTAATCCAGATAAAATAAATGAAATTGAAAGAATAAGAAAAGTATGTATCAAAGGTAAAATTAATAAATTAAAGACAGTTAAAGTAGATTTGTTTGTTAAAGGTAATGATGAAAGTATTCATCTATTTGATTTGAAGACAGCTAAGCCTAATATTAGTAATTTCAAAGATTTTAAAAGAACATTGTTAGAATGGGTAGCAATTTATTTATTTAAACATCCAGATGCTAAAGTTAACTCATATATAGCTATTCCATACAATCCTTACGAACCAAAGCCTTATGAAAGATGGACATTAAAGGGGATGCTTGATTTAGATAATGAATTAAAGGTTGCTGAGGAATTTTGGGACTTTCTTGGTGGTAAAGGGACTTATTTAGAACTGCTGAATTGTTTTGAAAGAGTAGGAATAGAATTGAGGTCGGAGATTGATGAGTATTTTTCGAGATTCAAATAGATGATAGTATTTTGCCAATGATAAGAAGCGACGAACAGAGTATAACACAGCATAAAAGGTTCGTGCCTTACAACACTCACCCAAATTCTTGCTTCGTAAAAAAAACTTTTTTTATGCTGGAAACGTTGTGTGCTATTCAAAATAATAATCACTTTATAGTATTGTTCTATCTGCCTTAGTATTTCATCCCTAATCACAATACTCTACCTTAAAAAATTAACATTCATTTTAGCTTCCAGAAAAAAAGCTGAATAATTAGGCCTTACTGAAAAAGTGAAAAGTATTGAATTTTCAAATGTTTAAAGCTAAAACAGCTTGAAAAAGTGCAAGGAAAATGGTAATTATGTCGCAAAATTCTTGCACGAGGTAACCCATGTATAAGGCAAAGAATAAAGAACAGTTAGAGTTTGAAAGGATTATCTTCAGGGCTATAAAACGTCGGAAACACACACAAAAGGGGTTACGGAAGGCTTTGAGGCAGCAATTACAGTATATTCGGAGGGATATTCATCATATTGAAGCACTGATACAGAGAGGAGCAGTACTTGAAGGGTTGACTCGTCAGCAATACAGGAATCTTTTGGTTGTTGGGGAAGTGTATCGACAACAAAAACAGATGTATGATGAGAATAGGAATTCTATAGCAGACCGCATTGTAAATATAAGCCAGCCCCATGTACGACCAATTGTTCGAGGGAAAGCACAGGCATTGGTTGAATTTGGGGCAAAGATATTTCTTTCGCGCATCAATGGATATCATATTCTTGATGCAATTTCATGGGATAATATCAATGAATCGACACTCCTGATAGAACAAATAAAGCGATATAAGCAACGTATGGGATACTATCCTGAGGCGGTATTAGCGGATAAAATATACAGGACAGGTGAAAACTTACGATTTTGCAAAGAGCACAATATACATCTATCTGGACCTCGTTTAGGCTGTTTGGTAAACGATAATTCCTATTCAGATAAACAAGAACAAGCTGACAGAGCGCAGAGGAATGCCATTGAAGGAAGTTTTGGCACTGGGAAGAGACGATATGGATTAGGCAGGATAATGATGAAGTTGAAAGAGACCAATGAGACATCAATTAGCCTCATTATACTGGTCATGAATTTAGAGAAGCGATTAAAGCTTCTTTTGTCCTTGTTATATAAGTGATATTTTTTACCTTTTAAACTGCATATTTTTAATGAAATACTGGCTTCCTGACTTTTTCAGGGGTTTGATTAGGCAATAAATATAATGAAGTTCAAACCCTTCGAAATTACAGAAGAGTTGTGTTTATAATAAATCTCACAGAGTTTTCATCAATCATCAGCTTTTTTGAAATAGCTTCAGGGTCCCATCCTTTATTAGAGAGCTCTCTCACTGTCTTGATTATGTTATCGTTAAGATTTTTTGCAGGTATGTTTTTAATATCTCCCTTTACCTGTTTTAGTATTGGTATATTGTTGTCCACAGCCTGAATAAAGTCTGAGAATTCCTTCATCTTGCGATCTGTCTCATCAAACATGCTCTGGAGCTTGCTGTCGGTCTGATCAATATCCTTCCGTATCTTTTCAACTTTCTGGAACATGGCGTATATTTGTTTTATTCTCTCTTCCATATGGTCAGATAGTCCATCCAGTTCGCTCAGTCTGTCACGAAGCTCACGGATATCGCTTTCTTTTGTTTTAAGTATGATGGTCTCTTCTTCTACCTTCCTCAGGTTTTGAGCTATCTTGTCAATTCGCTTGTCTGATCTCTCCACAACCTTTTCAAAGGCTTTGATCCTACTGTCAATTGTCTGTATGATAATGTCGGATTTATTTACAGCGTCAAGATTTCTGGCTATAACGTCTTCATATTCTCTTAGCTCTTTAATTCTTCGCTCTACAGCAGCATAGGCCTCAGATAGCGCATCGATACGTGAATTTACGGCATCAACCTTTGATATGTTTTCAAGGAGTTTTTCAGTTTTTTCTATTACGTGGTCATTAACCTCCATAAGATGCTTGATTTCATTTTCAATATCTGCAAGTTTTTCTTTCTTGGCATAATAGCTTCTGATTTCTTTATCAGCAGTCTTTTTAAGCTCCTTGATCTGTTCAACATCTGTAACAAATTGTTGTAGCTCCTTTGACTCTTTTTGAGCTTCTTCTAAGGTTCTGGACAGATCTGCAACTGCAGAATCAACTCTCTTGATAAGCGCATCTGTTTTGCCGAAGACATCGTTGCTCTGCTCATATTTTATAATCTCTTCTTTAATATCTGTAAGCCTTCTTGTAAGAGATGTTTCCTCCTCTCTCATTCTGGACAGGAGAGAGTTGATCCTTGATTCGATTGTTTGATATTCACTGTCAATTGCATCGATCTTTGATTCTGCTGTCTCAATAAGCCTTGCCTCAAGCTCTGTAAATCTATCTTCAAATTCGTCAATCCTCTTGCGTATAGCCTCAGCCTCTCTTCTTGCTGCCTGAACTATTTCATCTTTTTTGGATACAGCGTGTATGCTGAGGTTGTCTATTTCTGTGCGGACTTTTTCTACCTCATTTTCAAAGGTGTTTATGAGTTTTGATTTTGACTCGTCTATATTGCTTTCTACATTTTTTAGTTTTTGTGTGAGTTTATCGATTTGATCATTTATATCTGTCTTGAGCTCTGTGGATTTTTGTTTAAATTCATCAAAGAAGGTGTTTTCCATGTAAGAGAAAGTCTCTTTCATGTTGTTAATTTGGGCGCTGAGGTTATCTGCATTTTCAACTACTTTTACAAGGGGGGCTATTTTCTGTTTAAAGTTTTCATAGAGCATATCTGAGGATTCAGAAACTCTTCTTTCCATATCAACGACAGCTCTTGTAAATTCCTCTGAAAGCTGGAAAATTCTATCCTTTGACGCTGCGATCGCTTCGTTCTCTCGCCTTTCAACATCTCCTTTTAAATTATCTGCAAAGGCATAGAATTCCTCAGAGATTTCCCTGGAGCGTTCTCTCAGTTTATCTTCAAAGGCATTTATCATCTGAATCATCTGGTTATTGAGGTTATCAACATTCTCTGACAGATATGTCACCTTCTTAGTCATATCTGTAAAATTTTCTTTGGCGTTTGCTATGAACTGAATTTGCTTGTTTAAATCCTTTGCAGCAGTAGAAATGACTTTTATATCTTCTTCAACCTTTTTGAGATTAGTTTTTTCTATATCAAGCCCCTTAAGTCTTGTTTCTATTTCTTTTATAGACTCAGCCATATTTTTGGCCAGGGCACTTGATTTTTTTATAAGGACATCTATTTCAATGGTGGCATCCTGAAATTTTCGGCTTTCAAGCTCTGCCATTTTTTTAAAATCATCAAAGACTCTGGCAGAGTATCTGCGAAGCTTTGCCATTCTGAGATTTGTTCTATCAAGCCTTCTAAAGAGTATCATCATTATTAAACAGGACAAAAAGGTTATAAGGTTTAGAATCATTGTGGGTTCCCTGTCTTGTAAATTTTAGTTTATAATTCCCTCAGAATTATAATTAAATGGTTCATACTTCTGGCATTTAAATAAGATCAGACTGCACAAAAGCGAGACTGTCTGTTCAATTTAACATGAATTTATAATATGACATAATAATTTTAATATATTAGTGTTTTTCTGTCAATACATATTTTATGTCACATTGGCCTGCTGCCAGGCTTTTTTGAATGTTTTTTAAAGATGGAAGAGCTCTAATATAAACTTCATAAACAAAAAGCTTAAAGTAAGCTGGTAAGCCTTAGCGCTCTGTGAGAACTCAATTTTTGCTATTGCCCATAAAAATATTGCCGTAAGGTGAAATTTATTTGACAAAAAGGGACTGAAATTTTTATCTGAATGGGTCTTTAACATATTTGCTCAATAAGAGCATATTAAAGTCCTGCCGCGATGGCGGAATTGGTAGACGCGCTAGGTTCAGGGTCTAGTAGGCGGACGCCTGTGAGGGTTCGAGTCCCTCTCGCGGCATTTTAACTCTTTTTCCAACCGATAATTCTAAACAAAAAATTTTTTTCTGCCGATATAAATTCCAACTATAGAAATTCCTCTGGAGTAAATTGATGCAGGAACTGGATAAAGGGCATGAGGATATTCTCCTTAATATAAAAGAAAGGATTATTGAGATCACTGCAGGTGAAAGCGGTATGATTGTCTATCTTCGCAACGCTGTGTATAATGAATACACTAGGGGCTCTTCCCATAATGTTATTACTATTAGCTGTGTTTTTATCAATGAAGAGGGTAATCTCTGCGCTGACCTCTTTAGAAGTGGCTCTGGGGGGTTTATGGAATGCCTTTATGGAAACATTGTAAGTTCAATTGGTCCTAAGGGGATTGATGTTATTAACTCTGCTCTTAAAGAGGGTAGGTGGTATATCTCTGAAACCCCAAAGGATGATAAAGAAGATAAAAATAAGAGTGATAAAAAAAAGTCATCTACAGGTAAGAGGTTTCATCTCCCATTTCGATTTTCCTGCATGATGAAGGGGTTTTAGTTTCAAATTAAGATGGACAAGGATAGATTTGATATTCAAATGATCGAATTTGAAAGAAAACACTTTGAGCTTAATATGGAGATGGCTCTATTTGTTTCTGATATACTACAATCCTTCAGGGATAATTATACAGAGCTTAGCTCTGTTATAACTTTTTGTAATGCAGAAGGGGAGTATTCCTCTATTGAGGTTACTAAGATTTTTTTCAATAAGGAGACCCTTGAAATTGAGGTTTATGTAAGGGGTTATGAAAAGCCCTTTTCCTGGGATGAGTTGGATTTTTCATCCCGATATGTTCTCATGAATGAAATTCACCACAGATACAAATCTAACAAAATTTATAATGGCCTTTCAGATAAAGGCATGCACTAATCTAATTTTTAATTCTACATTAAGTTTAAATTTCACACCACAGAGCCCTTCTCTTTGAATTGCTCCTTTTTTATGGGAACATAAATCCCTCTATTTTTTCGGGCTTAATGAAGTTTCTAAAATTTTTTTTAATTTTTTAAAAAATTAGAAATTAGATTGACTTTTATATAATATCTATATTGTTTGATATAGATATTATAGCTTATTTGGTAGGTAAATATTATTTTGCTAAATAGAGGTTTTTATGGCTTTAAAGGTCAATCGAAGGGAATTTATAAAAATTACAGGCGCTGGCATTGGCGGCGCTGCTGTAGCTGGGGGTGTGGGGAAGGTCGCCTATGGTCTTATCAAAGGAGATTCTGGCGATGATGTTATAACAAGGGTGCCTACCTTTTGTGAGATGTGCACATTCCAGTGTGCAGGATGGGCTTATACAAAAAATGGTAAGCCATGGAAGATTGTAGGTAATGAATTAGATGAGCATTGTTATGGAAGATTGTGCACAAAGGGAACCTCTGGATTTGGGATATATAATGATCCTGACAGGTTAAAAACCCCCTTGATACGAACCAGTGAGAGAGGTGAGCAGGTTTTCAGGGAGGCAACATGGGATGAGGCTTTGACTTATATCGCTGATAAGTTGAAGGAGATTAAGGAAACCTATGGTCCCGAAAGTGTTGCTATGTTCAGTCATGGCTCTGGCGGAAGCTGGTTTAAGACTTTGCTTAAGGCTTATGGGACTACTGATTTTGTTGCACCATCTTATGCAAATTGCAGAGGCCCTCGTGAGGAGGCCTACATGAATACCTATGGTGAGGCAATTGAATCTCCAGAGCGCACTGACATGAAAAACAGTAAGTGTATTGTGCTTATAGGTTCTCACATTGGCGAGAATACTCATAGCCAGCAGGTTAATGAATTTGCCCAGGCTCTGCGCAATGGCGCTTCTTTAATTGTTGTAGATCCGCGATTTTCTATTGCTGCAAGTAAAGCTAAATACTGGCTTCCGATAAAGCCTGGGACTGATCTTGCATTGCTGCTTGCATGGATTAATGTCATTATCTACGAAGAGCTTTATGATAAGGATTATGTTCGTAGATACACCAAGGGCTTTGAGGAGTTGAAAAAGGCTGTTAAGGATAATACGCCAGAATGGGCATATCCTATTACTACTATCTCTCCTGATGTTATAAGAGAAACAGCAAGAGAAATGGCAAAGCATAAGCCCTCAACTCTCATTCATCCTGGTCGTCATAATGTATGGTATGGAGATGATACTCAGAGGGTAAGGGCAGGTGCTATTTTAAATGCTCTGCTTGGAAGCTGGGGAAGAAAGGGAGGCTTTTTTATCCCAGAAAGCGCTGAGTTACCGGAGTGGCCAATACCTGCTTATCCAAAACCCAAAAGAAGTTTTAAGGATACTGAGGCTGGTCAGAAATACCAGCTGGCAAATCTTGCTATTTCTGCAGGGGTCTGTGCTGCTACTGTCCATGGAGTTACAGGTGAGGCCGAGCGTGCTTTTTATGAGGGATGGTTCATCTATGGTTGCAATGTTTTGAAATCCATGCCTCAGAGAGAAAATACAATTAAGGCTTTGCAAAATTTGAGTCTTGTTGTTGTTATAGATGTTTTACCAACTGAGATAACAGGTTGGGCAGATGTTGTTCTCCCTGATACCTCCTACCTTGAAAGATATGACGATATAAGACATTCCCAGGGTAGAACTCCTCAAATCGCTTTGCGTAGTCCTGTTTTTGAGCCGAGATACAACTCAAAGCCTGCATGGTGGATAGCCCGAGAGCTTGCTTATAAGATGGGTCTTGGTGATTATTTTCCATGGAAGGATGTTGAGGAATATCTGGATTTTAAACTTAAAAAGATAGGCTCTTCTTTAGATGAGATGAAACGCCTTGGAGTAAAAAATCTTGAGAGGACTACTCCTTTATATATCGGAAAGAATGAAGACTATAAATTTCCTACTGATAGTGGAAAGATTGAGCTTTATTCTGAGACACTGAAAAATTTTGGCTTTGATCCTGTTCCTGTTTATCGAAGGCATGATGAGCCTGAAGGTGGCTACTATAGACTGCTATATGGGAGATCCGCTTCTCATTCCTTTGCAAGAACTATTAACAACCCAATTCTTTCGGAGCTTGATCCAGAAAACGAGGTCTGGGTTAATCCTATAGTTGCCATAGAGTGGGGATTAAAAAATGGGCAGTATGTGAGGCTTGAGAATCAGGATGGAGTTGTTAGCAATAAAGTAAAGGTCCGAGTTACAGAGAGGATTAGACCTGATTCTGTATATATGGTCCATGGCTTTGGTTCTACTGCTAAGAATTTAAGGCGTGCCTTTGGTAAAGGTGCAGATGATCAGGAACTTATGACACGTATACTGGTAGACCCAATAATGGGAGGTCAGGGTATGCATGGCAATTTTGTTACTTTCAGGGTGTAAAATATGGATAATAAAATAAAATATGCAATGGTTATTGATACTAAACTCTGTGTTGGTTGTGGTGCCTGTGTGGTTGCCTGTAAGACAGAAAATGAGGTGCCGGAAGGTCGAAGCAGGGTCTGGGTTGTTGAAGAGGTCAGTGGTGTATATCCAAAGCTTTCAATGGAAATACGTTCCGAAAGATGTAATCACTGCACCAATGCTCCATGTGTAAGCGCATGCCCCACTGGAGCAAGTCATTATCATAAATCTTCTGAAAACCTTGTGCTTGTTGATAGTAAAAAATGCACAGGCTGCAAGGCCTGTATGGCAGCATGCCCTTATGATGCCAGGTTTACTATGCCTGAAGGCTATGTCACCAAGTGTACCTTCTGTCTTCATAGGATAGAAAAGGGAGAAAATCCAGCATGTATGTCTGTTTGCCCTGCAAGGGCTATACACTTTGGAGATTTAAATGACAGCAACAGTGAGGTCTCTGTGCTTTTGAAGAGTCGTAAGTTCAAGGTGTTGCAACCAGAAGCTGGGACACAGCCCAACGTCTACTATCTTGTTTAAGGAGTATATTTATGAATGAAAGTGTTTTTGTAACTCAAAAGATGACATCCTCCTTTGCTGATGGATGGCATATATGGGGCTGGGAGGTTTCACTTTATTTGTTTCTCGGAGGATTAACTGCAGGTATTTTGATTTTAAGTGCTATGTCCCTTCTTAAAAAGAAAGAGGAGCTTCCAGTTTCTTCTAAATTGGCAATACTGTGGGCTCCAATATTTTTAAGCCTTGGAATGTTTTTTCTATTTTTAGATCTTACAAATAAGATCAATGTATTAAGATTTTACATGACTTTCCATGTAACATCTGTTATGTCATGGGGTTCATGGATCTTGCTTGTTATTTATCCTGTAAGCATTCTTCTGTTGCTTTCTGTTATGCAGGAGGGTTATCCGGGAATATATAAGTTTATAAGAAAAAACTTAGAACCACTTGTCCATGGAAAGCTTTTAAAAGTCTTTGATCTCCTTGTGGATTTTTCCATAAAAAAAAGAGATGCTATAGCAAAGATTGCAATTCCCTCTGGTATAGCTCTTGGTATTTATACTGGAATATTGCTTAGTGCATTTAATGCAAGACCTCTGTGGAATTCTGCAATACTTGGGCCACTGTTTCTTGTTTCAGGAATATCAACAGGCACTGCCTTTGTTCTGTTGCTTTCCAGTGGCAAAGAAAGAAAGCTCCTCCTTTCTGTTGACTCAAAGCTTATACTCACAGAGATTTTTATTCTCTTTCTGTTTTTTATTGGTCAGATTACAGGAGGGGCTCAAAGAAGGGATGCTGTTATGATTCTCTTTAAAGGGGATATTCTTGCTCCCATCTTTTGGATCTTTGTTGTCTTTACAGGACTTCTTTTACCTCTAATTCTTGAGTGGCTTGAAGAAAGAGGCATAGAAGTTCCACAAAAGCTTCAACCGCTTTTTGTTTTAGCTGGTGGTCTTGCACTGAGAATCGTCCTTGTTGAGGGAGCTTTTATATTAAGAGAGCTTTCTACAAAAGCTTTGTTATAGAAATTGTTATCAATAACTAAAAATATTTTTTGGAGGAATAGATGGAGAAAAAAAATTACATTTCACCTTATCTTGGGGGAGTTCTTCTTGGCCTTGTCCTTCTTCTGTCTTTCATTATATCTGGTAGAGGACTTGGCGCTTCTGGCGCAATGATGAAGTTTGTTGTAGCAATTGAGAAGTTTCTGGCTCAGGGCCATGTGGATAGCAATCCTTATCTTGCTCATTATGGTGCTACAGGTATTAATCCTTTCAATGATTGGCTTGTTTTTGAAATTCTTGGTGTTATTGCAGGTGCCTTTTTATCCGGGCTTATTGGTGGAAGGATTAAAAAAGAGACCAATCGCGGTCCTCAGATCTCTGATAAGCAGAGATGGATTTATGCTGTCATTGGTGGAGCTTTGTTTGGTTTTGGCGCAAGGCTTGCCAGAGGTTGCACAAGTGGCGTTGCTTTATCTGGTGGTGCTACTCTTGCTCTTGGAAGTTGGGTTACAATGCTTTGCATCTTTGCAGGAGCCTATGGCCTTGCTTACTTTGTAAGGAAACTTTGGATATAAGGAGGAGTTATGTTTGCACCTATAGCTGTTTTAAATGATTGGAGCAATGGTATAAACTATATTTTTGCTTTTATAATAGGAATAGGATTTGGATGGGTTCTTGAGAGTTCTGGCTTTGGAAATTCCAAGAAACTGGCATGGCAATTTTACTTTAGAGACCTCACAGTTTTTAAGGTAATGTTTACTGCCATAGTAACTGCAATGACAGGTCTTATTTTTATAGATGCCTTTGGATGGATCGATATGTCTTCAATACTTATAAATGAAACATACTTATGGTCTGGAGCTGCGGGTGGACTTATCATGGGTATTGGTTTCGCAATTGGAGGTTATTGCCCTGGCACAAGCTTTACTGGATTTGCAACTTTAAAGGTTGATTCTTACTTCTATATTTTTGGTGCATTGCTTGGAATGTTTGTTTATGGTGAGGTTGCTCCATTCATTGAACCTTTTTATGGCGGAAAATACAGTGGTTATATGGGAACAGTGACTCTGCAAAAATTCTTTGGAGTATCAGCAGGTGTTGTGGGCTTTGTTGTTATGATCATTGCACTTGCAGGATTTTTTGGTGCAGAGTGGATTGAGAAAAAAAATGGGAATATAGTTAAGAGTTAATATATTGTAAGAGAGGTGTTTATGAAGATTAAAATTACGGGTAAACTTCTGGCTGCATATACAGCAATGATTCTTGCTGTGATCATGTTATTTTTGCCAGGAAGTGATACAAGGAAGTTTTCCTTTAAGCCAGAGGATCTTGCTGCAGCAATAGCCTCAGGTGATGACGCTATTACCGCTTCAACTTTGTCAGAGTGGATTATTCAAGGGAAATCAGATCTCATGATCATAGATATAAGAAGTGAGGAGGACTTTTCAAAGGGAGCAATAAAGAATGCAGTAAATATTCCTCTCCAGAAACTTCTTAAAAAGGAGACACTTAACTCTGAGTTTAATGTTCCAAAGACTGTAGTTTTATATTCCAATGGAAACAGCCACGCACATCAGGCATGGCTTGTCCTCAAATCTGCAGGTGTTGATGCTCTTGTCTTGCAAGGGGGATACAACTCATGGGTTGAAACAATTTTAAATCCCTCAAAGACTGTTGCCATGGAGGATGATGAGGTGCTTAAATATAATGCAGCTTTATCTGTGGCGAAGTTTTTTGGTTCTGCAGGAGAGATCAAAGAAAGTGCCGGCTCTGACAATAAATCAACTCCTGCCAATAAGCCTGCAGTACAGCCAAAAAAGAAGAAGCTGGCTGGATGTGGTTGATGCCTGGAATTATTTTTTATAAAATAATATTTATTTAAGGAGATTTTATATGGGCAAAAGAATTTTTCTAACAGTTGTTTCAGTGCTCTTTGTGGCAGGTAGTGCCTTTGCAACAAATGGGATGAGGATGATAGGATTTGGCCCTACTCAGGATTCCATGGGTGGTGCAAGCGTTGGTGTGAATCTTGATGCTGCATCAGTATTGACAAATCCTGCAGGAATTCAGGCTCTTGGTGGGAGAGTGGATTTCGGAGCATCCTATTTCAAGCCTTCTGTAAAGCTTGATGTTATGGGGAATGAGTTTACCTCAGATAAGGGTGCTTCCCCAGTCCCAGCATTGGGTCTTGTTATTCCATTAAATGCCACAACAAGCTTTGGCCTTGGAGCTTATGGTGTATCTGGCATGGGTGTTGATTACAATATGCAATCAATGTCCATGGGGCTTCTTAATACTTCTTATTCACTTATGAGGTTTGCCCCAGGTATATCTTACAAAGTTAATGACATGATATCTGTTGGTGCTACAATTAACATTATGTATGCAACAATGGAATATGCAATGATGAATTCAATGGCAGGTGGAGAGGTTGTAAATATGGGAGCCTCTTCTTTTGGATATGGAGCAACCATTGGCATAACAGTAAAGCCTATGGAAATGCTTACTATTGGGCTTGCCTATGAAACAACAAGCAAATTCCAGGATTTTAAATTTAATCAGTATACATCAAATGCTGCTGGTGCTGATTTTGGTGTATCAGAAAACAAATTGTCTTTTGATCAGCCTATGAGTGCCACTCTTGGTTTTGGTCTAAAACCTATATCTGGCCTTGTTTTAGCCTTTGATGTTCAGTGGATAAAATGGTCAGAGACTAATGGAAACGATCTCCCAGAATTTACTGGTGGAAATTTTGATATGCAATGGGATGACCAGATAGTTTATAAGTTTGGTCTTCAGTATCAGCTTCTTCCTTCCTTCGCACTTAGAGCAGGTGTAAACTATGGAAAGATGCCTTTAAGTGAAGATAATCAAAATGCCCTGATGGCAAATATGTTTTTCCCTGCAGTTGCTGAATGGCATTACACAGTGGGTGCGGGAATTTCTCTAACAGATAAGCTTAACATAGATCTTGGCTATATGTATTCACCAGAGGCAAAGGTGAAAAGCTATGGTGGTGAGTCAAAGATGAGCCAGTATGCACTGGATATGGGCATTGCTTATAAATTCTAAGATAATTAGATAAATTTAAGGGGCTGAAATTTCGGCCCCTTAATAAATTTTATGTTAACCAAGAGATAACCTGCTTTATGTCACCATGGATATTTTTTCTGTAGATAAAATTTAAAATGTAACTATTATGATATAGTTTATTACAGAAAAAATAATTGCTATAAAATATTACTTTATGGCAAATGACTCATTGAGGTAAGTAAATTAATGAAAAATTTAAAGAGAGAAGAATCAGAATACATGCCAGATATAAAGGGAGATCCAAGGGATTTTTATGAGCCTGTATACACAATAGGTGTTGCAGCAGCAAAGTTAGGTGTCTCTGTTCATACTTTACGCCTTTATGAAACAGAGGGGCTCATTATACCTTACAAAACTGACTCTGGCCGCAGGCTTTATTCTGACCTTGAGCTTGAGAAGGTTAAGTGTATAAAGAAGATGATTCAGGAAGAAGGACTTAATTTTGAGGGCATAAGAAGATTGCTCGCCTTTGTGCCATGTTTTAAGTTACGTAAATGCAATACCAGTCATGGAGCCAAATGCCCTGCTTATAACATAAAGACCAGACCTTGCTGGGCAACTGAAGAGAAGTGCGCAGACCCTTATCCTTCTTGTAGAGATTGTCCTGTTTATCGTAAAATTGTAAGCTGCGAAGATGTGCAAAATCTTGTTTATAGATCTTTTTGTCAGTCCTAACATTATCTATTATAATCTGTAGACTCTATTTTAATATTTTCAATTTTTAAAAGAATTTTTTTAAATGTATTCTCGCCTTGTGATTTTTTTATTAACCAAAAAATGACTTGATCCCAGTGAACTCTTTAAATATTATTACAATGTTTTGGGCTTATTCTGGCTTTAAAGAGCTTTGCCTGGTTTTATAGCTTTATAAGGGGGCTTTTTTCATCAAAATGTCTTCTTTTTGCTAAGGCTAAGCTTTTGCCAGTAAATATTAAATAAATTTAGAGGTTATGTATGAAAAGATTAAGCTTGCTTCTTGTTCTTTTAATTGCAGCTCTATCTCTTTTTTCTTTTTCCTCTTGCTCCAAAAGCGGGGGAAAATCAGGAGGTGTCTTAGTTTTTGGCCGTTCTGGCGATGCTGCAGGACTTGATCCTGGTAGAGAAACAGACGGTGAGTCTTTGTATATCGCTGATAACGTTTTTGAAAACCTTGTGGAGTTTGTCCCAGGGACAACTGAGATTGCGCCCTGTCTGGCAGAAAAATGGGACATTTCTGCAAACGGCCTTGAATTCATATTTTACTTAAGAAAGGGCGTTAAGTTTCATGATGGTACTGATTTTAATGCTGATGCCGTTGTATTTTCTCTTGCAAGGCAGTTCAAAAAAGATCATCCAGCATATAAATATGGTCCATGGAAATACTGGAGCGCTATGGGTATGGACGATATTATCAAGGATGTTGTGAAGATTGATGATTACAAGGTTAAGATAGTCTTGAAAAAAAAGGAAGCCCCTTTCCTTGCTAACCTTGCAATGCAGTTTGCTGGTATAGTGTCCCCTGCTGCTGTGGAAAAATTCAAAGAAAATTTTTCAAGCAACCCAGTTGGAACAGGTCCTTTTAAGTTTGTTCAGTGGATTAAGGATGACTCTATAATCCTTGAGAGAAACGATAACTATTGGAGAGAAAAGGCATACCTTGACAGGCTTATCCTTAAAGTTATTCCTGAGCCTACAGCAAGATATCTTGCTCTCAAAAAGGGAGAGGTTGATATAATCGACTTCCCTTCTCCTGAGGATATAGAAAATATTAAGGCTGATAAAAATCTTAAAGTTGTTGAGCAGCCAGGCCTTAACGTAGGATATCTGGCTATGAATCAATCCAAAAAGCCCTTTGACAATAAGCTTGTTCGTCAGGCTATAAACCATGCTATAAACAAGGCTGATATAATAAAGGCTGTTTATGGTAATCTTGGAACTCCTGCTAAAAATCCAATTCCTCCAACAATGTGGTCTTACAATGATTCTATAAAGGATTATGAATACAATCCAAAGCTTGCAAAGGAACTCCTCAAAAAAGCAGGATATGAAAATGGATTTAAGACAACCCTCTGGGCAATGCCAGTTTCAAGGCCATACAATCCAAATGCAAAGAAGGTTGCAGAGATTATGCAGGCGCAGCTTAAAGAGGTTGGTATTACTGCTGACATAGTATCTTATGAGTGGGGAACATATCTTGATAAACTGGACAATCTCCAGCACGATATGTGTCTAATAGGCTGGACAGGTGATAATGGAGATCCAGATAATTTCCTTTATGTTCTACTTTCAATCCAGTCTACAAATAAGCCTGCTCAAAACTATGCCTTCTGGAAAAATGAAAAATTTGATTCTTTGATCAGACAGGCTAAGGAGACCTTTGACAGGAATAAGAGAACAGAGCTCTATAAGGAAGCTCAGGTGATTTTCCATGAAGAGGCTCCATGGGTTCCAATTGCTCACTCCATAGTTGTTGAGCCTATGAAGAAGAACGTTATGGATTTTAAACTTTCTCCTCTCGGAAAGAGAGAATTCAGACAGGTCTGGATTCAGAAGTAATTTCACAGGCTGCAGCCATTGTGTGGGCTGCAGCCTATTTTGATGTTTAGCAAAGTCTTATGGAGTTAGGTAATGTATAAGTTTATTTTAAAAAGGGTTGGAATGCTATTGCCAACTCTCTTTGGTGTAATTACTCTGGTTTTTTTTATGCTTGCCCTGTCACCTGGGGAACCTGCAAGGGTTATACTTGGTGAGAGAGCAAACAAAGAGGCTGTTGAGAAACTAAATGCTGAGCTTGGTCTGGACAAGCCAATGCACGTTCAATATGTGATTTATCTTAAAAAAGTTGTGCAACTGGATTTTGGTAGGTCAATAAAAACTGGTCAGAGGGTTATTGATGAGATAAAGAGCCGTTTCCCTGCAACTATTGAGCTCGCTATTTTTTCAATGATTCTTGCTTCAGTTGCTGGAATTTTTATAGGTGTAATCTCTGCTACAAAAAGGTATTCACTCCTTGATTATGTCTCTATGTTTGGTGCTCTTTTT
>Ga0255341_1001674_pt1 | contig 30422 bp, 16 predicted proteins | sample wastewater_treat_8_FD_192418 | JGI IMG/M metagenome (GOLD analysis project Ga0255341, IMG submission 192418) | Wastewater microbial communities from Lulu Island WWTP, Vancouver, Canada - plant12 | ecosystem: Engineered > WWTP > Wastewater > Unclassified | place: Canada: Vancouver, British...
GGTCGCGGTGTCGCCGTAGTCGACCAGCTGCGGAGTATCCGGCGTGATCGTGCCCGCCGGAGTCCCCACGCTCGGAGTCACCGTGAGCGTGATCACCCGGAAGTGCGCGATCACCTCGCAATCCCCCGTGATCGCTCCCGTCGTGTAGACGTTACCCGCGAACGAGCCCGCCGGGCAGGTGCCCGTCACGCTGTCGATCTCGTAGCCGGTATCCGGCGTCAGCGTGAAGGTCGCGGTGTCGCCGCCGGCCACCGTCTGCGACGGCGGCGCGATCGTGCCCGAGGGCGTCCCCACGCTCGCCGTCACGGTCCAGTTGATCTCGTCGGCGCCGAGGTTGGGCATGGTGGCGCTGCGGGCGTCGCCGTCGATGTCCACGGTGATGCCCGCGATCGGTGTCCCCGCACCCACGGCCGGCGACGCCGCGCCGCTCAGGTGCAGGTCGGTCGTCGAGACGAAGAGCGGGTCGGCCGCGAGCGAGTTGGCGTCCTGGCCGGTGGCGGTCTGCCAGTCGCCGAGCGTCGCCCGCGCGCTGCCCAGATAGCCCAGGGTGACGCCCGTATCGGCGAAGTAGTCGTTGTAGTCGATGGCCGAGAAGACCGTGGCCGGGGCCGCACTGTAGATCACGTAGCGGGTGCCCGCGGTCTGCGCGTTGGCGAAGATGTTGTCGCGCAGGTCGAGCGAGCCGGCCGCGACGCCGCTGGCGATGTTGATCGCCGCCGGGATGCCGCCGTTGGTCTGGTTGGTGGCCATCAGCACCGAGTTGAAGTAGAGGTTGTAGCCGCCACCGCCGTTGACCATGATCCCGTAGCCGTTGTCCGACTGCGACGTGCCGCTGTTGTAGCCGTGGGAGGCCACGTCGGAGATGAAGTTGTTGGCCACGGTCAGGTTCGAGGCGGTCGAGGTGGCGTTGAGGAAGAGGCCGTTGCTGCCCCAGCCGGTCGTGCTGGTGTGCTTGATGTCGCTGATCCGGTTGCGCTCGATCAGGCCGCCCGCGATCGTCGCGCCCACCTGGATGCCGCTCATGGTCGAGCCCGAGGTGGGCGACGACACCACGCCCTGGATCGTGTTCTGGCTGACGGTGAGATTCCCGACGTTGCCGATGAACAGGCCGCGGAAGCCGAGCTTGTCGGCCGCCACGGTCGAGCCGAAGGTGTTCCCGGTGATCAGCCAGTTCTGGTCCAGACCGGTCGCCGCGCCGTACAGGAAGGCCGCGTTCTGCACCCTGGTCACGACGTTGTTCCGGATGGTGTTGTCGGAGTTGGGCGCTTCCGCGGGGCTGCCGAAGGCGCTGGCGCCCGCCAGGACGCCGGCCACCGTGCCCGTGCTGCCGCTGCCGTTGAGGATGCAGTTCTCGATCGTGTTGTGGGTCGCGCCGTTGCCGCCGGCGGTGCTGTGGATCCAGATCACCACGCCGCCGGTGGCGAGGTTGGTGATCGTCAGGCTCTGGTCGGTCCCGCCGCTCAGCGAGCCGTCGATGGTCACGCGGTCGGCGCCGTTGAGGTTGATCAGGCCGGTGCTGGCGGCCGAGGTGCCCGAGATGGTGCGCGCCGCGCCGCTGGGTGAGATCCGGACCGTGAAGTCGCTGCCCGCCGGCTCCTCCGCGAGCTGATTCAGGGCGACGGTGCCGGTCTCCGCCGTCAGGTCGCCCGTGATCTCGATCACCACGTCAGCCGTCACGATGTTGTTGTTCAGCGCCTCGAAGATGCCGCCCGGATTGGTCAGCGAGGGGTAGTCGCCGGGCACGCTGTAGGTGCCGGACATCAGGCTGGCGATCCGGTAGCTGTTGATCGTGCCGCCGATGGGGAACGCCGCGGCGGTGAGGGCCACGCTCGCGGGCGCCGCGGCGAAGGTGCCGCTGTTGATCCCGACGGCAGGCGTCGCGGCCAGGTCCTGGGCGACCACGAAGTACTGGACGGCATCACCCGCGCTGACCCCCGTGCCGCCGTTGAGCAGCGCGTAGTCGATGGTGAAGTCGAACGGCGAGGTCGTGCCGTTGGCCTCGGCGTACTTCCAGCCGTCGGTGCCGCTGGTGTTGTCGTTCCAGACGTTGCCGTCGGTCGCGCGCTTGTAGTAGACGCGCGGGCGGGTGCCCGGGGTTGTGTTCACGCCGTCGGCATCGGTGATGGCGACGCCGCTGAAGGCGCGGTCGGCCGTGCTGGCGGTATTGCCCAGCGGCGCATAGCTGATCGCCGGCGGGAAGTTGGGCGGCGCCCAGCCGAAGGTCAGGCCGGAGGGCGGCAGCACCGTGGTCCGCAACGCCATGGTGGCGCTGTTGGCGGCGCCGGCGGTCGACGCCGTCCAGTCGGTGGTCGTGGTGCGGTTGTTGAAGTCGGCGTTGGTCGCGCCCCTGATCCCCACCTGGGGGGTGCGGTTGGTCGCGTTCTTGGTGAAGGCGCCGTAGACGATCTCGATCTGGTTCGAGGTCTCGTGGAGCCGGATCTGGAAGGTGTAGCTGTCGACCGTCTGGTTGTAGTTACGGAAATCGGTCCACTGCACCGTGAAGATCCGGTTCGGCGCGGTGCCGGTGAGCTCCGAACGGAGCTCCGCGCCGGCGTTGCCCTGCAGGTCCATGCCCAGCGCCGACACCACGTTCGCGCAGTTGGTGTTGTCGGTGCTGCTGATGGGGGCGTAGCCGCAGGAGCCGCTGAAGGCCGTGCCGCCCATGCGCACGAAGCCGTTGGCGTTGATGCCGAGCTGGGTGTAGTCCACCCCGTCGAAGTTGAAGGTGAAACCGATGTTCACCCCGTTGTAGCTGTTGTCGTCGACGCCAGTGCCGGTGCCGTGGACCGTGCCGCCGGTGATGGCGGCGTAGGTGCCGCTCGCCTGGCTGAAGGTGTAGGCGCTGGCGGCCTCCGGAGCCAGGGCGGCGGCCGGCGTCACGGGCCCCCGGAAGTCGAGGGCGTCGAGATCCTGAGCCCGAACCCCCGGCGTCAGCAGCAACAGCGCCGCGATCAGAATCGAACCGACGATGAATCTGGACCTCATCGCTCCCTCCTGTGTGTGGTGACGAACCATCAGATGATCGCGAGAAGACTACCCCAACCCCACGGCCGACACAATCCGACCCCGCCCATCCCGGAAAGGACTCGAGACCCGGAAAACCGGACGGGCCGGAGGTCGCCCCCCGGCCCGCCGTCGTGATTCCGGCTGTCCGGCCGTCAGCGGCTCAGGCGCGCCGCCTCCGGAGCGTGCCGAGGCCGAGACCGGCCAGCAGCAGGCCGAGCAGCGCCCCACCCGCCGGACCGAGCGTCGGGATCTCCAGCACCGAGGGACCGGGGCCGGCCTCCGGACGGAAGTTCGCGACCACCTGGCAGTCCGCCGTGATCGCCCCCGTCGTGTAGAGGTTGCCCGCGAGCGTGCCCGCCGGGCAGGTACCGCCCACGCCGGCGATCGCGTAGCCGCTGTCCGGCGTCAGCGTGAAGGTCGCGGTCGCCCCGTGGGCCACCGTCTGCGACGGCGGCACGATCGTGCCCGAAGGCGTCCCCACGCTCGCCGTCACCGTGTGCATCACCGGGCCCGTGACGGTCAGGCTGACCGGCACCACCACGAGATCCGTCCCGTTGCCCGGGCCCGGATCGGGGTCGTTGCTCGTGATGCAGAGGTTGGCGCCGTAGGCGCCCGCTGCGAGGCCGGTCGAGTCGAACGTCACCGTCACCGGCGTGCTCGCGCCCGCTGCGGTCGTCCCGCTCGTCGGGCTCACCGACAGCCACGGCACGTCCGCCGGGTTGCTGCAGACCGCGGTTCCTCCCGAGCCCCCGAAGTTGTCCACCCGGTCCAGACCGACATAGCCGGCGATCCCGATCCCCGTCCCCTCCCGCGGCGGTGCCCCGGAGCAGACGTAGGTCTGCGGCGGCTGGGCGCCGCCGTCGATGTTGGTGAACGAGATCGTCACGTCGTCACCGACCCGGCTTACCGCCATGTGCGCGGAGGTGAAGGGGGAGGACAGGGGGAAGAAGCCCGGGCCGAAGCCCGCACCGTTGTTGCCGGTGTAGCAGGCGGCATACTCGAACTGCATGTCGCCATCCTGGTTCTGCACCTTGATGAAGAGGTTGTTGGTGCCGGCGCCATAGTTCAGCAGCAGCGCCTGGAAGTCGAGGTCGGTGCTGATCACCTCCACGTCCATCTCCGCCTGATCGCCGGTGCCCGAGGCGCTGTTGAAGGTGGCGCGGCCCGAGTTGGTGCAGGTGGCGGCGTTGCTCACCACGTTGCAGGCGCCGTTGTGAACCGTCCAGTTGGGGCCGATCGGTCCGTCGGGACGGTTGAAATCGTCGAGCACGGCCCGGACGCTCTCGCCCGTGCCCACCACGGTGGCGCTCGCCGGGGCGAACGAGACCGGGGCGCTCGCCGGCGCCGCGAAGCCGTCACCCGGCGTCAGGGTCCGGTCCAGCGCCCGGCTCAGCGGCTGAACCGGAATCGCCGCCGGCTCCTCGGCGATGCTCCAGACCAGGTTGGCGGCGCCGGTGTTGCCCACGGTCAACGTCTGGCTGGTCGTCGCGCCCGGCGCCTGCGCGCTGCCCAGGTTGAGCGGCGAGACGGCGATGTTCGGCAGCTCGGCGCCGCCACGGATGCCGCTCAGACGGAAGATCAGATCGGGGTCGGAGCCCGTGCCACAGCTCACCCGGTTGCCCCAGTTGGTGCAGCCGGAGCCGAAGCCGTCACCCGGGTTGCGCCAGGCCGAAGCGCTGTTCGACTGCACCGTCCGCTCCGTCCAGCCCCACTGCCCGTTGCCGCCTTCGTAGTCCATCCGCGCCTGCACGGAGACCCAGTAGGTCCCGGCCGGCAGCACCGCGGGGGTGCTCAGGGCGATGGTGAAATGACCGCCGGCCTCGCCCGACGGCACGCCCAGCGCGCTGTAGACCTGCGTCCCCGGCAGCCCGCTGGCGTTTTCGTAGAAGTAGACGTTCGCCTGGAGCGACGGGCCACCCGGAGCGCCGTTCCAGTAGGCACCGGAGACGTAGACCTCGTCGATCGTCCACGTGCCGTCGGCCGCCGGGATCACGAAATCGTCGGCCGCCTGGGCGTCATATGTGTTGAAGGACGCCTCGAAGTCCTGCGAGGTGATCGCGTCGGTGCCGGGGTTGTCGGTCTGGTCGTAGAGCACCTCGTGGGGGCCCTTGTACGCCGCCACCGCGCCGTGCGCCGGGCCGGACAGGGTGGGGGTGTCGGCGAAGCTGCCGCTCGCGGCGAGCACGAGCAGCGCGAGAGCGCCGATCACGAAGGGGGTGGGAGATCGTCTCATCGGGAATCTCTCCTTCTGGAAAGGGACTGGGGTCAGTCAAAAATCGGGGGAATGCGCGGGTAGCGTACCACCTTTTCGCATCCCCCACCAGAAGCGAACGGGCCGGGGGTCGCCCCCCGGCCCGTCGGTGAGTCTCCGGCTAGGCAGCCGTCAGCAGCTCAGGCGCGCCGCCTCCGGAGCGTGCCGAGGCCGAGACCGGCCAGGAGCAGGCCGAGCAGCGCCCCGCCCGCCGGACCGAGCGTCGGGATCTCGAGCACCGAGGGACCGGGACCGGCCTCCGGACGGAAGTTCGCGACCACCTCGCAGTCCGCCGTGATCGGTCCCGTCGTGTAGAGGTTGCCTGCGAGCGTGCCCGCCGGGCAGGTGCCGCCCACGAAGTCGATCTCGAAGCCGCTGTCCGGCGTCAGCGTGAAGGTCGCGGTCGCCCCGTCGGCCACCGTCTGCGAAGGCGGTGCGATCGTGCCCGACGGCGTCCCCACGCTCGCCGTCACCGTGTGGATGATCTCGTCTTCGACCACGATCATCTCGACCGGCACGATCACGAGGCTCGTCCCGTTGCCCGGACCCGGATCGGGGTCGTTGCTCATCACGCAGAGCCGGGCGTTGTACGTCCCCGCCGCGAGGCCGGTCGAGTCGAACGACACCGCCAGCGGCGTGTTCGTGCCCGCTCCGTTGCTGCCCGTCGTCTGGCTCACCGCCAGCCACGGCACGTCCGCCGGGTTGCTGCAGTCGGCCAGCCCTTCGATGATGAAGGGGAGACCCTGCGGCGTGGCCGTGCCGCCATCCTCGAGCGCGAGCCAGCCATCGGCGGTGGTGTACTGCCAGGCGTTGCCGGTGGTGGTCTGACCCACGATCGAGACCGGCGCAACCCACGGCCCGGAGGCGAGCGTCCCGGCTGCCTGCCAGTCGAGCCAGTAGGTGCCCGCCGGCAGGAAGGTGTTGACGGTCGCCTCGAGCGCCATGAGCGGCCGATCGGTGTTGGTCATTGCCGTGTCCAGCACCCGGTAGATGTTGGACCAGGCACTGCCGGCCAGCCGGTTGGTGGTGGTGTCGCCCCAGACCACACTGCTCGTGGCCAGGTCGGGCCGGCCGTCCCAGATCCGTAGGTTGAGCGCCGTGAAGGTCGATGTCGTCGACGATCCGGTCTGATAGCCGAAGAAGGTGATCGTGCTGATGAGCCAGCCGCCGCCGGTGACGGTGAAGTCGTCGGCCACGCGGATGCTGCCACCTGCGGAGTTACTGAAGCCGTAGCTGTCCATGCCCAGCGCGGTCTGCAGGGCGCTGGCGTCCGCGCCGCCCGCGCCGCCACCCGGATGGGTGACGAGCGGACCGTTGTCGAAGAGCACGGCGTCGGGGTGACGCCACGCGCTCGGCGGCGCGCCCACGCCCGGCACGTCGAGCGGCTTGAGCTCGCCGGGCAGGACCCGCTCGGCCGCCGGAGCGGTCGCGTTGCCACCGGTGATGGGCTCCGGCGCCCGTGCCACCGGCTCCTCGGCGATCGTCCAGATCAGCGTGCCGGTGCCGGTGTTGGCGATCGTCAGCGGCAGGCTGGCCGTGTCGTCCGGCGCCAGCGTGCTCGACAGGCTCAGCGGGATGACGTTGATGTTCGGGACCTCCACGGTCACGGTGGCCGTGTCGCTCGCCGTGGCGGAGACCGGCAGCACCTCGTGGAAGCGGATCGCCAGACCGTCGGTGATCACCGGCTGGTTGAACGAGTACTGCAGGGCGGTCGTGCCGTCCTTGTTGATCCCGACCGTGGCGGAGGCGCCGAAGTCGTACGTGGCGTTGCCGAAGTCGGTGTCCAGGTACTGGAAGAGGATGTCGCTGCTCCCCTCGAAGAAGATCACCTCGAAGGTCGCCGCGCCGACGTTGCTGTAGTGCGGCTTCTCGAACCACTCCACGATCAGCGTCCGGTTCGGCGCGGTCCCCCGCACCTCCCAGTAGACGTTGCCGCCCGCGCCCATGTCGTCCCAGAAGGGGAAGATGGCCATGGGGTGCGTCGCATTGGGCAGCGCCGTATTGGAGAAGCTCACGTCGCCGTTGGTGGCGCCGAAGAGGATGCCGCCGTTGTTGCCGATGCGCAGGCTGGTCGACGTCACCCCGTAGAAGCTGAGCGGGAAGGGCGAGGTGATGTTCTCCTCGCCATCGTCGGTCGGGTTGAGCGCCGTGCCGGTGGTGTTGATCGGCACGTAGTTGAAGGCCACCGTGTCGTCGTACTCGTAGGTGCCCAGCGCGGTCATCGCCGTCCAGGTGCCGGTGTTGGTGACGGTGGCCATCGGCGTCGCCGACTCGATCCACTGCATCGTGGCGCCGGGCGCCAGCACGGCGGCGTGGTCGTTGAGCAGGACGCCCAGCGCGCTGTCGGCCAGGTCGTGGAAGTTGAAGGTGACGTCGCCGGTGTTCTCCACCTCGTAGCAGTAGTAGACCGTCTCACCGGCGCCGATCGTGATGTTGTCCGTCGTCGCGCAGACGGCCGGCACGGTGCCCACCGTCTTGGTCAGGGTGATCGCCGGCCCGAGGGTGGACTCGACCTCCATCGCCACCGGCACGATCACCAGCTCCGTCCCGTTGCCCGGACCGGCATCCGGATCGTCGCTCGCGATGCAGAGGTTCGCCTCGTAGAGACCCACGCCGAGGCCGGTGGAGTCGAAGGTCACGGTCACCGGCGTGGTGGCACCGCCCGCGGTGGCGCCGCTGTAGACGTCGAGCGAGAGCCACGGCACGTCGGACGGGTTGGTGCAGACCGCGAAGTCGCAGGGGGCCGAGAAGGTGCCGCTGACGCTGTGCGGCGCGGCGCCCCAACTGTCGCCGGTGATGTTCCAGGGGATGTCCCAGGGCGAGCCGCTGCAGCTCGGCACGGTGACCTCGACGCAGAAGTCGAAGTTCGTGCCCGCGACGCCGCCGTTCCAGGCGCCGCAGCTGGACGGCATCGTGGCTCTGGTCTGCCAGTAGACCACGTTGCCCGCATCCACACCCGAGACCGGCGGGACGGAGCTCGCGCACCCGTTGGCTACCGGGTTGCTGTTGGCGGCGACGGCGCCGATCGTCCAGTCGTCCGGCAGGTCGATGTCGAAGCGGTCGGTGTACTCGGCGTCCGGCGACGTGATGCGCGCGGTGAAGCAGAGGGTCGTGGTAGCGCCGGGCGGCACCGCCGCCGGGGTCATCGCGGTGAGCGAGGAGCCGGTCACGTTCTCCGGCACGCTCGGTGCCCCGTGCGGTGGCACCGCGGCCGGCTCTTCGGTGATCGTCCAGTTGAGCGTCCCGCCGCCCGCGTTGGCCACGTTCAGCGTCTGCGTGGAGATCGCGTTGATCCCCTGCGTGACGGCGAGCGAGGCCGGACTCACCGCGATGTCGGGGTCCTGCGGCCCATCCGGCGCGCAGGCGACGATGGCGACGTCGTCCACCTGCCAGTACCAGTCCCAGCTCGCCTGGGCGTAGTGCCAGCGCACCCGGACGGCGCTCTGGCCGTCCGCGCCGGTGAGCGCCTGGATGACCTGCAGCGGGCCACGCTGGCTGCCGTTCCAGGTCAGCAGGTTGCTCCAGGTGCCGCCGCCGTCGAGGCTGACATCCACCAGCGCCTGCGCTCCGCTCGCCGCGCTCAGGTCGTAGAAGTCGGTGTAGTAGTAGACCATCGCATTCGTCAGGCCGGTGAAGTCCAGCGAGCCGGTGGACATGATGGTGTCCATCACGTTGCCGGAGCCGCACCTGTCGCTGTCCGCGATGGCGAAGGGGCCGGCGCCGCCGGTCTGGTTGGCCCGGGCGCCGGGGTTGGTGTTGGTCCACTCCGGCACACCGGGCGCGTTGCAGCCGGTGGTGGTGTGGGTGACGGTCCAGCTCGCCGGCGGGAACGGATCGTCGAAGAAGGCCGCGTCCAGGGTGACCGCGTGGGAGCCGGCCGGACAGGTCGGCGCCAGCACGGTGACCGTGGCGGTGTCGCTGTCCGAGGCGTTGTTGGTGCCGGCGTGCGCGGTCCAGGTGGCGGTGTTGGTCACGGTGGCGTTGACGGTGGCCGGTTCGATGTACGAATAGGTGTCGCCGGGCGCCAGCGAGTGGCTCATGCCGGTGAAGAGGGTCCCCAGCTCGCTGTCCACCAGGTCGTGGGTGGAGAGCGCGTTCAGACCGATGTTACGAACGGTGTAGCAGTAGTAGACATCGAACCCGGGCGGGACGACGATGCTGTCGGTCGTCGCGCAGACGCCCGGCACCGTCCCCACGGTCTTGGTCAGCTCGATGGCATACGGCTGCGGCGGGTCGCCGCAGACCTCCAGGCTCCAGCCCTGGAGCTCACCGCCGCTCGTGTTGGTCGTGTCGTCGGCCAGTTGCAGCGTCCACGTGCCGGCGGCCGGCGTGCCGTTGAAGGACGCCAGGCGGCCCGGCTGCTCCGGCTGGTGGATCATGCCGGCCACCACGGTGAACGTGCCGATGGGCAGCGCGGCCTGGTCGTCCAGGCCGACGTTCATCACTTGCTGGCCGCCGGTGGCGGTCGTGCCCACGTCGGTGAAGAGGGGTACGTCGACGCTGGTCGGTCCGACGAGGTTCACATCCAGGTCGGCCATGAGGGCGTGCGTGAGCTGGATGCTGACGTTGACGTCCTGGATCGACGCGGTCACGGTGCCCGGCACCGTGATGGTCGAGGTGACCGTGCCGGCGCCGGGACCGATGGTCTTGGGCACGTCGGTGCTGGTGAAGGTGGTGCAGTTCGTCTGCGCCGCCTTCGGATAGATGCTGACGCTCAGGTGGTAGCGGGCGTTGGCTCCCAGGCCGGTGGCGCTGTTGCTGTCGATATAGGCGTAGTAGGTGCCCGCCTGCTGCACCGTCATGAAGAACGCCTCGGCGTTCGGCCTCGTCGAGCTGGCGCCGTTGCCGAGCAGGATCATGTTGCCGCCGTCGCCGAAGAGGCCGAGGCCCAGGCGGGCGTCCCAGGCGCTGTTGGTGCTGGCGCGGTCGGGGTCCTGGTCCAGCGCCAGGAAGACCGAATCGCCGGCGTTGAGGCTGAAGGAGAAGACGTCGGGATCGGTGGTGGCCGAGATGTTGCCGCTGACCCAGCCGCTGGCCGGCAGCGGGTTGGCGTCCACCGTGTTGTTGTTGGGCTCCACCTCCGGCGTGGGCGTCCCGCTCTGCACCCGCAGGTGCAGGTGGTAGGGGGTGATCACGGTGGTGGCGCTGTAGCCGTACGCACGCACGTAATAGGTGCCGGTCGCGGGGATCACCGTGCCGCCGATGGCGGAAGAGAGAGCGCCGAACGCGCCGTCGTCGTCGTCGAACTCCAGGACGGTGGTCCCGTCGCTGTCGATGATCTGGAGCCGCGAGTCGCCGGAGACGTTCGACCACGAGGTCTGCATCGCCGCGTAGACGCGGTCGCCGGCGTTGGCGGTGAAGGCGAAGTAGTCGACGTCGCCACCCGGAGAGATGTTGCCGAACACCACCGCCTGGCTGCCGGTGAGCACGTTGGCGGTCGCCGCGGTGTCGTTGGGCTCGGTTTCGTTGACGAGCGCCATCCCTTCGGGCGCACGGAGCAGGACCGACCCCGGCACGGGCACGCCATCGAGACCCTTTTCGCCCGGGGCGCTGAACTCCTCGATCTGGAACGTCACCGGGGGCGCGTGCTGCGCGATCGCGCCCGGCGCCAGCATCGAGGCCAGCAGGACCGCGACAGCCATCGTCTGGAGGAGATGCTTCCGTTGCATGACGTCACTCCTTGTCGGTTCCGCGCTCGCGGCGGAGGAAGGGTAGGGTGTGCGTCCCGGGATCGTACTCGCGCGCGCCGGCACCTTGGCGGGCATCACGGCACCGTTGCCCGGACGGGCTGGTGCCGTTCCGTCGACGACGGCTCGCCGCGGGCGGATCCCATCGCTCCCCATCGATTCATCTCTACCAATGCTGAAACAGCGAACGGAGTCTACCCGGAGCGGCGAGACCAGCGCAACCTCATCTCCTCCTCTCGAGGCAGGGCCCGAAATCCAGGAAACCGGACGGGCCGGGAGTCGCCCCCCGGCCCGTCGGTGAGTCTCCGGCTATCCGGCCGTCAGCGGCTCAGGCGCGCCGCCTCCGGATCGTGCCGAGGCCGAGACCGGCCAGCAGCAGGCCCAAGAGCGCCCCACCCGCCGGACCGAGCGTCGGGATCTCCAGCACCGAGGGACCGGGACCGGCCTCCGGACGGAAGTTCGCGATCACCGTGCAGTCGGCCGTGATCGCCCCCGTCGTGTAGAGGTTGCCCACGAGCGAGCCCGCCGGGCAGGTGCCGTCCATGCCGTCGATCTCGAAGCCGCTGTCCGGCGTCAGCGTGAAGGTCGCGGTCGCCCCGTGGGCCACCGTCTGCGACGGCGGCACGATCGTGCCCGCAGGCGTCCCCACGCTCGAGGTCACCGTGTGCGTGAGCTGCCGGAAGTTCGCGACCACCTCGCAGTCCGCCGTGATCGGTCCCGTCGTGTAGACGTTGCCCGCGAGCGTGCCCGCCGGGCAGGTGCCGCCCACGCCGTCGATCTCGTAGCCGGTATCCGGCGTCAGCGTGAAGGTCGCGGTCGCCCCGTCGGCCACGATCTGCGACGGCGGCACGATCGTACCCGCAGGCGTCCCCACGCTCGCCGTCACCGTGTGCGTCACCGGCGCGGTGACGGTCAGGCTGACCGGCACCACCACCAGATCCGTTCCGTTGCCCGGGCCCGCGTCGGGGTCGTTGCTCGTGATGCAGAGGTTGGCGCCGTAGGCGCCCGCTGCGAGGCCGGTCGAGTCGAAGGTCACCGTCACCGGCGTGCTCGCGCCCGCTGCGGTCGTCCCGCTCGCCGGGCTCACCGACAGCCACGGCACGTCCGCCGGGTTGCTGCAGACCGCGGTTCCTCCCGAGCCTCCGAAGTTGTCCACACGGTCCACACCGGCATAGCCGGCGATCCCGATCCCCGTCCCCTCCCGCGGCGGTGCCCCGGAGCAGACGTAGGTCTGCGGCGGCTGGGCGCCGCCATCGATGTTGGTGAACGAGATCGTCACGTCGTCACCGACCCGGCTCACCGCCATGTGCGCCGAAGTGAAAGGCGACGACAGGGCGAAGAAACCCAGGCCGAAGCTCGCACCGCTGTTGTTGTTGCCGGTGTAGCAGGCGGCATAGTCGAACTGCGTGTGGTGATCCTGGAGCTGCACCTTGATGAAGAGGTTGTTGGCGCCGGCGCCATAGTTCAGCAGCAGCGCCTGGTAGTCGAGATCGGTACCGAACACCGCCACGTCCATCTCCGCCTGATCGCCGGTGCCCGTGGCGCTGTTGAAGGTGGCGCGGCCCGAGCCGGTGCAGGTGGCGGCGTTGCTCACCACGTTGCAGGCGCCGTTGTGAACCGTCCAGTTGGGGCCGATCGGTCCGTCGGGACGGTTGAAATCGTCGAGCACGGCCCGGACGCTCTCGCCCGTGCTCACCGCGGCAGCGATCGCCGGGGCGAACGAGACCGGGGCGCTCGCCGGCGCCGCGAAGCCGTCACCCGGCGCCAGGGTCCGGTCCAGCGCCCGGCTCAGCGGCTGCACCGGAATCGCCGCCGGCTCCTCGGCGATACCCCAGACCAGATCGACGGCGCCGGTATTGCCCACGGTCAACGTCTGGCTGCTCGCCGTGTTCGGCGCCTGCGAGCTGCTCAGCGAAAGCGGGGCCACGTCGATGTTCGGAGCCAGCGCCTGCTCGACCACCAGCTCGACCGGCACCACCACCAGGTCCGTCCCGTTGCCCGGACCCGGATCGGGGTCGTCGCTCGTCACGCAGAGGTTGGCGTGGTACGTCCCCACCGCGAGCCCCGTCGAGTCGAACGTCACCGTCACCGGCGTGCTCGCGCCCGCTGTGGTCGTGCCGTTGTCCGGGCTCACCGAGAGCCACGGCACGTCGGCCGGGTCGGTGCAGGGCGACGACATGGAGGAGATCATGTTGATCCAGAGCTCGACGCCGTCCAGCACGCCGTCGCCGTCCAGGTCGGCGTCGTTCTGCCCGTCGAGGAACCCCTTGAAGATGGTCCGGCCGTCGTTGCCCAGGATCAGCGCCGCCTGGTTCGGGTCGGGGCCCGGGGTGGTGTAGCCGGCCAGCGCCTGGAAGCCGGCCAGCGGCTCCACGTACTGGCCATAGGTTCCGTATCCCACATCATCGGTCAGCGACGTGAATTCGGGCACGTCGTTGGGCACGTTGAAGAAGCGATGGCCGGGCTGCCACCAGTAGACCGGCGCGGGGGGATCGTCGTCGTCCGCGACCCAGGTGGCGCCCAGCGTCGTCCACAGGGCGTGGCCGGGATAGTCCGCCATCACCCAACTGTTCACGATCACCCGCCCGCCGCCGGCGGCGTAGGCGTTCAGCGCGTCCAGCGTCGAGCTTTCCGGCCAGTAGGTGTCGTTGCCGAAGAGCACCAGGTCCCAGCCGCCCGCCGCCAGGTCCGTCTCGAAACCGGCGAAGTCGTCGTCGTAGTGAGCGGTGTAGCTCAGCCCCAACGCCTGCAGCGCCTGGTCGAGGAAGGTGTTGGGCGCCTCGTGGTAGTCGTCGTCGGCATAGATCAGGACGTTCATCTGAGCCGGCCGGGCAGCGTGCCACCGATAGGCGGCCGGCCGGGCCGGCTTCGTGCCGCCCCGGTTGGACAGCGCCGGCGTCCCCGTCTCGGCGCGATAGAGCCACTCGCCGTGACCGGACACGCCGCCGGCGCGTTCAGCCACGGGACGGCGCAACGCCCGGAGCACCGGCTCCTCGGCGATCTCCCACTCCAGATCCGCCTCGCCGTCGTTGCCGATCGTGAGCGTCCGCGTCTCGGTCGTGTTCGGCGCCTGCGTGCTGCTCAGCGAAAGCGGATCCACATCGATGTTCGGCGCCTGACTGGCGCCGCAGGCCACACTCGAGAAGGTGCCGTTGACCTCGTTCGGCGGGTCTCCCCAGGTGTCTCCGAGGATGTTCCACGGCAGGTCCCATGGCGCGCCCGCGCAGTCCGGCACGGTGACCTCGACGCAGAAGTCGTAGTCCGTGCCGGCAGAGCCGCCGATCCACGTGCCACACCACGTCGGCAGGTCTTCGGGCGACTGCCAGTAGACCACGTTGCCCGCATCCACGCCCGACTCCGGCGGCAGGTAACACCCGTTCGCCGGGGGAACGCTGTCAGCGGCGACGGTTCCGATCGTCCAGCCGTCCGGCAGGTCGACGTCGAACCGGTCGATGTACTCAAAGTCCGGCGAAACGAGGTGCGCGGTGAAGCAGAGGTTGACGGTCACGCCCGGCGTGAGCGTGGCGGGGGTCACCGCCGAGAGCGTCGAACCGGTGACGTCCTCCGGCACCCCCTGCGCCTTCATCGCCGCCGTGGGCACCAGCAGCGCCACGAAACCGAGCAGGACGAGCAGGCCATGTACGTTTCTGTTCCTTCTCATGTCGTCATCTCCCGATACCGCAGACGGAAGGCACATCCTCCATGGATGGCCGTTCGTCCTCATTCGCACGAGTCACGCCTTCCGGGGAGGGCATCTCCAAACACTCATCTGAACCTGATGCCCCAAGTAAAGTAGAGCGCCGGGGTCGGATGCTGTCAAGCGACCGCGGCCCGGCCGGCGACCGGGGAAGCCAGGCGAGTGCGGCGTATCGATCCGGCCCGGGCCGGCGGGAGGGCCCGGGCCGGGTGCGGCTCAGGGGGCGAGCACCTCGAGCCACCAGGTGGCGCCGTTGCCGAGCCGGTCGGTGGCGGTGAGGCGGAGCGGCGCCCAGGCGTTGCCGCCTTCGGCCGGGCGACGGCTCACCGCGAGCTGGGCGAGGCCGGCGCCGGCGTCGGCGAAGCGGAGGCGGATCGTCTCCCCGGCTCCCAGGCGGGTTTCGACCGCGCCGGCGAGGCGCACCGGGCGGCGTGCGGTGAGCGCGAGCTCGGGCTGCCCCGCGACGGCCGACCAGGTGAGCGGGGGCGTCTCGCTCCGGTCGAGGTAGTTGCTGCGGGCGACCCACTTCCAGGTCGTCCACTTCCGGTCGGGCTCGCTCCAGGTCAGCCGGGCGAGCCAGCGCCAGCTCCTCTTCCCCTTGCCGGCGGCCTCGCTGCGCTCCCAGGTGAGAGCGGGCGGCGTGCCGTCGGCTATGAAAGCGAGCGGGGCGAGCTCCGCCCGGTTGCCGGCGGCGTCGGTGGCGGTGACCGCCAGCCGGTGCGCCCCGTCCTCCCACGGTTCGGCGAGGCGCGTGAGCGCCACCGGCGCGTCGTCGAGCCGGGCCGCGAGGCTGATCTCGCTCCCCTCCGGATCGCTCACCTCGGCGGCGATCCGGGCATCGCCTCGGACGAAGAGCCGCTCGCCCGCCTCCCAGGTGGGCCCGGAGACGACCAGCTCGCCCGTTGGCGGATTCCGGTCGCGCAGCGGCTCGACGGCGAGGAGGGTGAAACCGGTGGCCGCGCTCGGATAGCCGTCGAGACCGCTCGCAGAGGTCGGGGTCACCCGCCAGAAGAGCTCGCCGAGCGGCAGCTCTCCCGCGGGCTGGAACGGCGCGGCCGGCAGCGCGGCGTACCGTTCGACGAGCTGGCCGCAGGTGGCGTCGGCGCAGACCTCGAGGGTGTACCGGGCGGCGCCCGCCACCTCCTCCCAGGCGAAGCGCAACGCCTCGCGTCCCCGTTCCTCACCCGCGGCCGGCGCGACCGGCACCGGCGCGGGGAGCAGCTTCTCCGGGGGCGCCGGGGGGGCACCGCCCGCGGCCACGCTGCCCGTGCCGGCGGGCAGGCTCACCTTCGCGCCACCCGCCGCGAGCTCCCCTTCGCCGCGATAGACCATCAGCGCGGCGCGCTCCGGTTCGTCGCCGCTCGCCCGGGCGGCTCGCGACTGCGCTCCTTCGCCGGCGGCGGCCCGCACGCTCGCGCGGGCCGGCCCCATCACGACCTCCACCGCCGCCGCCCGGGCGGCCGGCGCCGTGAGCTCCAGATCGGCGCGGCCGGAGACGATCTCCACCTCTCGCGACGGCGCCACGCGCGGAGCATCGGCCGTGGCGCGGAGGAAGACGAGCGAGTTCTCCGTCAACCAGATCCGGCCGCCGTCGGTGAACGCCAGCTCGGCCGAGGAGCGCGCGCCGGTGCGCACGCCGTCGCGCCGCACGAGGAGGTCGCCGAGCTCGGCATTCGTCCAGTCGCGCGGCGGCTGCCGGGAGTCGACCAGCCGCGCCCGCCGCCAGAGCAGCGCCGCGTGGCGGGAGTGCTCGGGCGAAACGAGCACCTGGAGCCGCTCGCCGGGATGGAGCAGGTCGGGGTCCTTGATCCCGGGGTTGAGAGCCCAGTTCTCGCGCCAGCGCGCGGGGCTGCCGAGGTAGTAGGCGGTGATCCCTTCGAGGGTGTCACCCGGCCGCACCACGTGCCAGCCGCGATCCAGCGGCGGCCCTTCGCCGGCGGCGAGACCGGCGGCGAACAGTCCGAGGCCGAGGATGAGGAGCGCAACTCTGTGCATCGCCCGTCCCTCCTTCGCGAGAGGCAGAATCGAATCGTTATGATACGACGACGCTGCGATTTGGGTGTCCGGCCGCGAGCCGGCAGGGAGCAGCGCCAGAGGAGATCCGAGAGTTGACCAAGCCTGAGGATCGCCGCCCAGCAGGGGCTCGCGGCACACCGAAATCCACCGTCACCCATACCGGCAACGGACAGCATCCGGTCTCCAGCCCCCGCTTCGGACTGCTGCCGCGGATCGGCCTCGCGCTCGGCGTCGTCGGGCTGCTGCCGCTCGCGCTCGCCGTCGCCCTGCTCACCACCATCAACCGGGAGGCGCTGGAAGACCAGGTGCTGCGCTCGCACACGCTGGCGGCCCGGGCCACCGCGGCGCGGGTGGAGGCGTTCGTCGGCGAACGCACGGCGCTGGCCGCCGCGGTGGCGGCGAACGCCGCCGCCAGCGGGCTGCGGTCGGAAGCCACCGCGGAGGTGCTGAGCACGAGCCTGCAGGGGTACGCCGACCGCGGCGTGCTCGTGATCGCGCTGGTCACGGCCCGGGGCGAGGAGCTGCTCCGGGCGCAGCTCAAGAGCGCGGAAGCCCGCGCCGCCGCCGCCGTGGCCGACGGCCATCCCGCCGACGCGCAGCCGGTGCTCCTCGAGAGCGCCGACGGCCCGGTCCTCCTCGTGGACGTGCCGGCCGGGGAGGGGGTGCTCGCACGGATCGTCGCCGACGCCCGCGAGCTCGACGAGCTGCTCCAGCCGACCGAGCTCGGCGAGGAGGCGGATCTCGTGCTCGTCTCTTCCGAAGGCCTCCGCCTCGCCGGTTCCCGGACACCGCTCGCCGAGTGGCCCGCCGAGCTCGTGGAAGCCGCCCTCTCCGGCGAGGTGATGGGAGCGAAGCGCCGGATGACCACCGCCAGCGGCGGCACCTTCCTCGGCGCTTTCGCGCCGGTCGGCACGAGCGGCTGGGCGGTGCTCTCGCGCCAGCCGACCGCGGTGGCCGAGGCGGCGGCGCTGCGGATGCGCCGGGGGGCCGCCTGGGCGACGGCGGCGGCGCTCCTCCTCATCGCTCTGCTCGCCGGCCTCTCCTGGGCCCAGTTCGTCCAGCCGCTGCGCCGGCTGCTCGCCGCGCAGCGCAGCCTCGCGGGGCTCTTCGGCCGTCAGCCGCAGGGGGGCGACGAGATCCGCCAGCTCGAGTGGAGCTTCGCCGCCCTCGAGCAGAGCCTGCGTGACCGGGACCGCACCGCGCAGGTCTTCCTCGGCCGCTATCAGGTGCTCGGGGTCCTCGGCGTCGGCGGCATGGGAACGGTCTTCCGCGGCTGGGATCCGAAGCTCGAGCGGCCGGTGGCGCTCAAGACCGTGCGCCTCGGCTCGGAGTTCGGCGAGGCCGAACGGAAGCAGCTCGCCGTCCGCCTGCTGCGCGAGGCGATCACCGCCGCCCGCTTCCAGCACCCCAACATCGTGGCGGTCCACGACGCCGCCCACGCCCCGGGCGGCGCGTTCGTGGCGATGGAGCTCGTCGAAGGGCAGAGCCTCGAACGGTTCCTCTGGGAACGGGGCCGCCTCCCACCCGAGCTCGTGATCCCGCTCGGGGCGGCGGTGGCGCGGGCGCTCGCCGCCGCCCATGGCCACGAGATCGTCCACCGGGACATCAAGCCGGGCAACGTCCTCCTCGGCCGCGACGGCGCGATCAAGGTCGTCGACTTCGGCATCTCGGCCACGATCGCGGAGGCGTTGCGCGCCGACGGCACCCAGGTCCTCGGCACCCCCGGCTACATCGCTCCCGAGCTCCTGCAGGGCGACCCCGGCGGGCCGGCTGCGGATCTCTTCGCGCTCGGCGTGCTGCTCTACACCAGCCTCGCCGGCGAGCTGCCGATCCTCGGCCGGGGCGGCGCGCCGCCCCGCCGGATCCCGAGCGAGCCCGCCCTGCCGCCCGATGCCGAGGCGTTTCTCCTCGACCTGCTCGCCGACCCGAGCCGCCGCCCGCGCAGCGCGCAGGCAGTCGTCGAACGGCTCGAGGAGATCGCCCGCCGCGAGCGGTGGCGCTGGCAGGCCCCCACCGGCTCCGGAGGCCACGCCCCCTCCCCCGCCACGAACCAGGCGGCGACCCAGTGGCTCTCCGAAGGGCAGGAGTGAGGCCGGCTCAGGTCTGCAGCACGCCCGTCCGGAATGGAGGCAGCTCCGGGTTGCCGGCCGCCGCGGCAAGGGCGCGGGAGAGGACCTCGCGGGTCGCGGCCGGGTCGACGAGGGCGTCGACCCAGAGATGGGCGGCGGCGTTGCGCGGATCCATCGCCGCCTCGTAGCGCTGCTGGATCGAGGCGAGCAGCGCCCGCTGCTCCGCCTCGGGCACCTCGCCCCCCCGGTTCTTCAGCTGGATGCCGAGCAGCGTGCGCGAGGCCTGCTCGCCGCCCATCACCGCGATCGCCGCGCTCGGCCAGGCGAAGAGGAAGCGGGCCCCGTACGCCTTGCCGCACATCGCGTAGTTGCCGGCGCCGAACGAGTTGCCGACGAAGAGAGTGAGCTTCGGCACCACCGAGTTGGCGACCACATTGACGAGCTTCGCGCCGTCCTTGATGATCCCGCCCCGCTCGGCGCGCGAGCCGACCATGAAGCCGGTGACGTCCTGGAGGAAGAGGAGCGGGATCCCCTTCTGGTTGCAGATCTCGACGAAGCGGGCCGCCTTGTCGGCCGAATCGCTGTAGATCACCCCGCCGATCTGGAGCTCCGCCTCGCTCGCGCCGGTGCCCGTCCGGCGCCGCACCACCTGCCGCTGGTTGGCGACGATCCCCACCGCCCAGCCGTCGAGCCAGCCCGTGCCGCAGACGAGCGTCTGGCCGTAGGTCGCCTTGAACTCGTCGAAGTCGGAGTCGTCGAGCAGCCGGGCGAGCAGCTCGTGGACCGAGTACGGCTTGGTCCGCTCCTCCGGGAGCAGGCCGTAGAGCTCCTCGACCGGATAGCGGGGCGGCCGCGGCTCGCGCCGCGCGAACGGGGCGCGGGCGCCGGCCGCGAGCTGCGCCATCTGGCTGCGGATCTTCGCGAGGCAGGAGGCGTCGTCCGGGTGGCGGTGATCGACGACCCCGGAGATGTCGGCCTGGACGAGCGCGCCGCCGAGCTCCTCGTTGTCGATCACCTCGCCGATCGCCGCCTTCACGAGGTGGGAGCCGGCGAGGAAGATCGAGCCCGTCCCCTCGACGATGTGCGACTCGTCGCTCATGATCGGCAGGTACGCTCCCCCCGCCACGCACGAGCCGAGGATCGCCGACATCTGGAAGACGCCGGCCGCCGAGAGCCGGGCGTTGTTGTAGAAGATCCGGCCGTAATGCTCGCGGTCGGGGAAGATCTCCTCCTGGAGCGGCAGGAAGACGCCGGCCGAGTCGACGAGATAGACGATCGGCAGCCGGTTCTCGAGCGCGATCTCCTGCAGGCGCAGCACCTTCTTGATCCCGATCGGGAACTTCGCGCCCGCCTTGACCGAGGCGTCGTCGGCGACGACGACCACGTCGCGGCCGTGGATCCGCCCGATCCCTCCCGCCACCCCGCCGCCCGGCGCGCCCCCCCACTCCGCGTACATCCCCCAGCCGGCCCAGAGGCCGAGCTCGAGCCAGGGGGCCCCCGGATCGCAGAGCGCCGCGACCCGCTCCCGGGCGGTGAGCTTCCCCTGCCCGTGCAGCCGGGCGAGCGCCTTCTCGCCCCCGCCGAGGCGCAGGATCGCCTCTTCGGCCGCGAGCTCCTCGACCCGCCGCCGCCAGTGCGCCGCCCGGCGCTCGAAGGCCTGATCCCGTCTGAGGTTCGACTCGATCCGCGCCACGCCCGCCTCCTTTCGCGTTCGGCCGATTCTACGGTGCCGCGCTCGGCTCACCGGCCGGGTGCGGGCGCTGCGGACCGGGGCCGGCGCTCTGGCGGTGGAAGAGTCGGCGCCAGCCGGTGCGCGCCGGAGCGGTGCGCGCGGCGAGCTCCCGCTCCGCCTCGGCGGCCACGAAGGCGCGCAGCGCGGCCTCGAGCGCGGGCCACTCCCGCCCGAGCTGCGCGGCGAGGGCCGGCGGCGTCGCCGGACCGCCGGCGGCCACCGCCGCGAGGAAGGCGCGGAAGCCCGGTGCGAGCGCACCCTCCTCCCCCACGAGCAGGAAACGGACGAAGAGGAACGAGAGGGCGTAGGAGGCCGGGGCGTCGGGGCCGCGCACGAACGCCGTCCACTCCCGCTCCAGGAGTGCCGGCAGCAGCGGGCCGGGATCAGCTTCCAGAACCCTTGCCGCCTGGAACAGCGCCGCCAGGCCACCCGTCGCGCTCCACCGCCGGCCGTCGCGCTCCAGCCGGCCGCCGTAACCGCCGGGGTCGCTCCGCCCGGCCGCATCGCGGGCGCTGCCGGCGAGCTCCTCGGCCAGCCCCTCGTCGAGCCACGGCGGCAGCGCGGGGCCGATCGCGCGCTGGTTGAGCAGATGGACGAGCTCGTGGGTCAGCACCGCCGCGCTCTCGTCCGCTCCGGCCGCCGCCGGAAGCGCCACCAGCCGCCCATGGGCGTGGCCGCTCACCGGCAGACCGGCGAGCCGCTCCTCCCCCGCCTGGAAGGTCCGGTACGCCGCCTCGCTCGCGAAGAGGACGATCACCCCCGCTGCCGCACCCACCGGCGTGAGCCCGGTACGCTCCCGGTACGCCGGCTCGAGAGCCGCGACGGCGGCACCGAGCGCCGGCGGGAGATCGGCGGCCGGCAGGTCGGTGAGCAGGAGGTAGCCGCCGAGCGGCATCTCCCGGACGGCCGGGCCGAGCAGGCGGCGGGCCTCGGCGAGCCTCTCCGGGGCCGGAGCCGCCGGCTCCCCCGGTCCCACCGGCAGCGGCGCGCTGCCGAACGGACGCTCCTCGGGGTCGGAAAGCGCCGCCGCCTCGAGCCAGAGCCGCCGCCCGCCGCGCCCGACCGCCACCCATTCCCCCCGCCGTTCGAGCACCGCGAGGAGCGCCCAGTCGCGGAGCCGCTCGTGGATCTCGGCCGTGGCCTCGGGCCGCTCGCGCAGGCCGCTTCCCGGCCGGGCCCAGCTCTCGCCGAGCGGAGCGGGCAGGGGCTCCGGTGCGGGGAGGCGCATCGCCTCCGCGGGTGCCGGCCGCCGGTTCGAAGGCTGGCTTCCGGGCGGCTCGACCTCCTCCCAGACCACGACCCAGCGGGGCGGCTCGTCGGGAGGCGCCGGCGGCGCGGGTGGCGCGGGCAGATAGGCGGCGCGGAAGCGGGCCGCGAGCGGGCCGACGAGCGGCCACTCCGCGGCCCGCTCGAGGCCTCGCCACTCGGGGTGCCGGGTGAGCCAGGCCGCGGCGCCGGCGAACCCGAGCAGGAGCAGGAGCAGCCCCGGGGTGAGCCGTTCGCGTCCTCGCCGTGGCGTCCGCACGGCTCCATTCTCCGCCGAACCGTTCCGGCGGCGCGATACCATGGCCCGGAGCCGCGCTCCCGCGGCCGCTTCTGATGGAGGACCGTCCGATGGGCCTGTTCGACTTCATTCTCGGCAAGGGCAAGAAGGTGGCGGAGCCGGCCGCGCCGCAGGCGCACCAGGTGAGCCCCGAGGAGTTCCAGAAGCTCCGCAACGCGAAGCGCGCCGAAGCGCTGGTCAAGGAGGTCGAGGCGCTCGAGCTCGGCATCGAGGAGCTGAAGGTGGAGGTGGACGGCGCGCAGGCGATCGTCTTCGGCAAGGCGCCCACCCAGGCGGCACGCGAGAAGGCGGTGCTCGCGATCGGCAACACCGACATCATCCAGAAGGTTGACGACCGGATGGAGGTCGTCGCCGTCGAGGCGGCCGCCGTCTTCTACACCGTCAAGAGCGGCGACACCCTCTCGAAGATCGCCAAGGAGTTCTACGGCAAGGCGATGGCCTATCCGAAGATCTTCGAGGCCAACCGCCCGATGCTCACCGACCCGGACAAGATCTATCCGGGCCAGGTGCTGCGCATCCCGGACGTCGAGCCGAAGAGCTGACCCGCCGGCGCGGCCACGTCGCGATCCGGCATGCCGGCGGTGCGCCGAACGCCGCGCTGCGGCGGCCACCGCCGGCCCGATCGCCTCGCGAGCGCATGGTACGCTGCGCCGCCGGACGACCGATCGCACGATGACCGCAACGCTTTCTCCTCCATCCCGAGCCGCGCTGTCCCCAGCGCCCCGGCCCGCGGGCCTCGTGACCGCGAGCGCCCCGCCGCTGCGGCTGCCGGTCGAGCATTTCGTCGCCGGGTTCGTCTGCCTCGCGCTCGGTGGCGCGGGCCTCGTCTGGATCGCCCCCTCGCTCGCGGCCGGCGCGTTCGTTTCGACGCAGGTGGTGGCGGTCGTCCACCTCTTCACCCTCGGCTTCATCTCGATGTCGATCCTCGGGGCGCTCTACCAGTTCCTCCCCGTGGCGGTGAACACCCCGATCCGCTCCCAGCGGCTGGCGCATCTGACGTTCGCCCTCTTCCTACTCGGCATCGTCGTCTTCCTCGCGGGACTCCTCGCCGCGCCGCCGCTGCTGCCGCTCGGCGGCGGGCTCACCGCCCTCGCCCTCACGCTCTTCGCGGGGAACTTCATCGCCACCCTCGCGCGGGCGAAGGAGCGGAGCGTGACCTGGTGGGCGCTCGCCGGCGCCGCCTTCTTCCTCGTCGTGACCCTCGGGCTCGGCTTCACGCTGGCGCTCAACCTGCGCACCGGCCTCCTGCTCGGGGGGCGCTTCGAGACGCTGCTCATCCACGTCCACGTCGCCCTCGGCGGCTGGGCGCTGCTCGTGATGGTCGGGGTCGGCCACCGGCTGTTGCCGATGTTCATGCTCTCGCACGGCGCCACGCAGCTCCCCTCCCGGATCGCGGTCGCCGGCCTCGCCGCCGGCACCGTGCTCCTCGCGCTGCCGCTCGGCACCCCGGTGCGCCTCGCCGGCTTCGTGCTCGCCGCCGCCGGCGTCGTCGCCTTCCTGGTGCAGGCCGCCGCGTTCTACCGGCACCGGAAGCGCCGTTCGCTCGATCCCGGGATGCGGCTCGCGCTCTCGGGCCTCGGCGGCGTCGGCGCCGCCCTCTGCCTCGCCCCGTTCGCCTGGTTCCACGGCTGGCAGAGCGTGCGGCTGCTGAGCGCCTACGTCTTCCTGCTCGTCGCCGGCATCTCGCTCTTCATCGCCGGCCACTACTTCAAGATCGTTCCGTTCGTCGTCTGGTATCACCGGTGGGGCACGCGCGTCGGCCGGGAGCGCGTGCCGAGCGTCGCCGATCTCTACTCGGCCAGCGGCGCCACCCGGGCGCTCGCCGCGCTCGTCGCCGGGGTGCTCGGCATCGCGGCGGGGATCCTGGCGGGACACGCCGGCCTGCTCCGTGCCGGCGCCTTCGTGTTCCTGCTCGGGATCGGCTGCGAGGGGCGCGAGATGATCCGGATCGCGAGGAAGAAGGCATGACCACACCCATCCGTCGCGACGATCGCCTGAGCACCGTGCTCGAGCGCGACCCCCGTCTGCTCGACACCCTGCTCGCGGCATCGCCGGCTTTTTCGTTTCTGAACAACCCGGCCACCCGCAAGACCATGGCCAGCCTCTCGACGGTGGCGCACGCGGCGCGCGTGGCCGGCATCGATGCGGACGACCTGCTCGCGCGGCTCAACGCCGTGCTCACCGGCGCTCCGCTCCCGGCCGCGGCGGCGGCTCCGGCGCCAGCGGCGACCTCGCCGGAGGCCGGCGAGCTGCCCGCCGCCGTGCGCGAACGCGAGGCCGTCGAGTGCGACGTCCGGGAGGCGCTGCGGAAGGGGCAGGAGCCATTCGCGCAGATCCTCGCCGCGGCCCGCAGCGTCGGCGCGGGGCAGGCCCTCCATCTGCGCGCGATCTTCGAGCCCGCACCGCTCTACGCGGTCCTCGGCCGGCTCGGCTTCGTGCACTTCACCCGGCAGGAGGCCGCCGACGACTGGCACATCTGGTTCTGGCGGGAAGACGCAACCGCGGCAGCCGCTTCGGCGAGCGCCGCGCCCGCCGAAGTTCCCGTACCCGGAGGCGCGGAGACCGACGCCAACGTCGTCGTCCTCGACGTGCGCGGCCTCGAGCCGCCCGAGCCGATGGTCCGTACGCTCGCGGCGCTCGAGAGCCTGCCGCCGGGAGCAACCCTGGTGCAGCTGAACGAACGGGTGCCGCAGTTCCTCCTGCCCCGGCTCGAGGAGCACGGTTTCGTCTACGAGATCCGTGAGCAGTCGCCCGACCTCGTTCGTATATTCATCCGTCATCCTCACTGAGGAGGAGGTTTCATGTCCGACAACAAGCCGATCGAGCTCGACGTGCGCATCGTGCCGCCGGCCGAGAAGCACCCCACGATCTTCCGCACTTTCGACGCCCTCGGAAGCGGTGAGCAGTTCATCCTCGTCAACGATCACGATCCGTTCCCGCTGCGCTACCAGTTCGAGGCGACCCGCGCCGGGCAGTTCAGCTGGGAGTACCTCGAGTCGGGGCCGCGCGTCTGGCGCGTGGCGATCGGGAAGAGCTGAGATGCGGCTCGCGATCAGCCGGCGCGCCGCCCCGCAGCTCCCGATCCCCGAGCTCTGCGAGCTCGCGCGCAGCCGCGGGCTCGACGGGGTGGAGCTGCTCGCCGCCGATCTCGACGCCGCCGCCGCGGCGGACGCCGCCGCCGGGTTCATCGCCGGGATCGAAGTCGATTCGGGCGCGGCGGCGGGCGCCGAGGCCACCGTCCGGCGGGCCGCGGCGCTCGGCGCGCCGGTGGTCGTCCGCCACGCCGCGCTCGGCGGCGCGGATCCCGGCGCGCTCGCCCGGCTCTACGAGCGGGAGGGCGCCGAGCTGCTGCTGCTGCACGGCAGCACGCTCGACGAGGCCGCGGCGGTCGTCACCGCGCTCACCGGAACGGCCTCGCCGGCGCTCGGCGCCGCCTGGGAGGTCCGCCCCGGCACCGACGATCTCTCCCTCGCCCCGGCGCTGCTGCTGGCGACCACCGGGATGCTGCGGCTCATCCGCCTCCACGGCGGCGGGCCGGAGCTCGGGGACGACCAGGCGGCCGGAACCGGCGGCCTCGTCGCCGCGATCGCCGTCTCCGGCTTCCCCGGCGTCATCGTCCAGACCCCCTCGGCGGCGACCCGTGCCGGGGAGTGGCAGCAGTGGCTCCGCGGCAGCGCCCGGGCCGGCTGCGGCACGGCGCACGAGAAGCAGCTCGCGAAACGGCGCACCGAGCTCGACATCCGCACCGTCGAGCCGAAGGACCGGATGCCGACGATCCTCGGGGCGTACCAGGCCCTCAGCCCGGGGCAGACCCTGCGGGTCACCTTCGACCACGATCCGTCCTGCATGTACTACACGCTGCAGGCGACCGAGGCGGAGGGCTCGTTCCGGTTCGAACGGGGGCTCGACGGCCCGACGGTCTGGAGCGCCGACGTCACCCGCGTCCGCTGAGGCCGCGGCGGAGGCAGCCCGAGGGGCTCGCTCCCGGCGGGAGCGGGCCCCGTCTTCTGCTTCGGGGCGGGTTCAGCGCCAGCCGAGCGCGGCGCGCCCTTCGGGCGTGATCCAGTCCGGCGACCAGGGCTCGTCGAAGGTCACCTCGACGGCGACGCTCTCGACCCCTTCGACCATCGCGAGGCGCTGTTCGAGCCCGAAGACCATGATGTCGCCCGACGGACAGCCCGGCGTCGTGAACGTCATGAGGATCTCCGCCCGGCGGTCCTCGGCGGCGTAGCCGACCTTCAGGATGAGTCCCATGTCGACGACGTTCAGGCCGGTCTCGGGATCGAGCACGTCCCGGGCGGCCTCGGAAAGAGCGGCGATGATCTCGGCCTCGGTCATGGTCACCTCCCGGCGCTCGCCCCCCGTCCGGCGAGCCGCGGGAGGGGGTGGGCGCGCCGCCCCCATCTTCCCACGGCCGCTACTCCGGGTAGGATCATCGAATGCCGAAATCACCTGCCCAGCACGAAGCCCCCATGCGCCGCTGCCTCGAGCTCGCCCGGCGCGCCCTCGCCTCCGGCGATGCCCCCGTCGGCGCGCTGCTGATGCGAGGCGACAAGATCCTCGCCGAGGGCATCGAGTCCGTGCGGGCCCTCTGCGACGTCTCCGCCCACGCCGAGATCGAGGCGCTGCGGGTGGCGACCGTCGGCCTCGACACCACGGATCTCTCCGGGACCACCCTCTACACGACCGTCGCCCCCTGCACGATGTGCGCGTATGCGATCCGCCTCGCGCGGGTCGGCACCGTGGTCACGGGGGCGCCGGAGCCGGGGGGCGGCGGACCGCTCTCCGGACGCAGGGTGCTCACCGATCCGGAGGCGGTGGCGAACCGTCCGGTGCCCAGGCTCGTCGAAGGCGTGCTCGCGAGCGAGTGCGAGGCGCTGCTCGCCCGGCGCGCCACCGCGGCGCCGAAGCGCTACCGGCTCTCTGATTCCTGACCCACCATCCCGCTCCTGGAGGTTCCATGCGCATCCTCTCCGGTGTCCAGCCTTCGGGCGCGCTGCATCTCGGCAACTACCTCGGCGCGATCCGTCAGTTCGTGGACGCCCAGAAGCAGGCCGGCGACGAGCGCTTCTTCTTCGTCGCCGATCTCCACGCGCTGACGACGATCCACGACGGCGCGCGCCTGCGGATGCTCGCGCGGCAGGTCGCCACCGACTACCTCGCCCTCGGCCTCGATCCGGAGCGCTCGGTGATCTACCGGCAGTCGGATCTGCCCGCGGTCGCCGAGCTCTCCTGGCTGCTCTCGACGGTGACGCCGATGGGGCTCCTCCAGCGCGGCCATTCGTACAAGGACAAGCTCGCCCGCGGTCTCGCGCCGACCCACGGCCTCTTCGCCTACCCGGTGCTGATGGCCGCCGACATCCTGATCGTCCGCGCCGACCGGGTGCCGGTCGGCCGGGATCAGAAGCAGCACCTCGAGATGACCCGCGACATCGCGCAGGCGTTCAACGCCACCTACGGCGCCGACCTCCTGCGGATCCCCGAGCCGGTCATCCTCGCCGACACCGCCGTGGTCCCCGGCACCGACGGCCAGAAGATGTCGAAGTCGTACGGCAACACCCTCGACCTCTTCGCCCCGGAGCGCGACCTGAAGCGCGCGGTGATGGGGATCGTCACCGACTCCACCCCGGTCGCCGAGCCGAAGCCGACGCGCGGCAACACCCTCTACGCGCTCCTCCGGCTGCTGACCGCCGAGAGCGACTGGCCCGCCACCCGCCGGTTCTTCACCGAGGGGGGGCACGGCTACGGGGAGATCAAGAAGCACCTCCTCGGGCTGCTCCTCGACACCTTCCGCGCCGCCCGGGAGCGGCGCGAGGAGCTGCAGCGCGACCCCGGCTTCGTGGAGGGGATCCTCGCCCGCGGCGCCGAGCGCGCGCACGCGGTCGCCGACGACCTGATGCGCGCCTGCCGCCGGGCCTGCGGCACCGGCGACTGAAGGCCGCGCGCCCGTCGCGGGCGCGCCCGCCGCACCGGTCCTCCGATGTTTCGAATCCCCCCTCCGGTCCGCGCCGGCGTGCGCCCGACCGTGCGCCTCGCGCTGCCGCTGATCGCCGGCCAGCTCTCGGCGATCGGGATGAGCCTCGTCGACGCGATGCTCGCCGGGCATTACAGCGCCCACGTGCTCGGCGCGGTGGCGGTGGGGGCGAGCCTCTGGTCGCTCTCGACCACCTGCTCGTTCGGCTTCCTCCTCGCCCTGCCCCCCTCGGTCGCGCAGCTCGACGGCGCCGGCCGGCGCGAGGAGGTCGGGCCGCTCTTCCAGCAGGCCGTCTGGCTCGCGCTCGGCATCGGCACACTCCTCTTCTTTGGACTCCACTTCGGCGCCCCCCGGCTGGTGCAGCTGATCGGCATCGCCCCGGCGCTGCTGCCCGACGTCGATGCCTTCGTCCACGCGATCGCCTGGGGGGCGCCGGCCCTCCCGCTCTACTTCGCGCTCCGCGGCCTGCCCGAGGGACTCGCGGTGACGCGGCCGACGATGGTCGTCGGCTTCGGCGGTCTCGTCGCGCTCGCGCCGATCGGCTACGTGCTCATGTACGGCCGCCTCGGCCTGCCGGCCCTGGGCGCCCGCGGCAGCGGGATCGCGACGGCAATCGTCATCTGGCTGATGGCGCTCGCGATGGCGACCCACCTCGCCACGAGCGCGCGGTACCGCGATCTCGGCTGGCCGCGCCGCTGGCCGCTCCCCGACCGGGCGGCGATCGGCCGGCTCCTGCGCCTCGGCACGCCGATGGGGATCACCGTGCTCATGGAGTCGGGCCTCTTCGTCACCGTGGCGCTCGCCATCGGCACCCTCGGCGAGGCGGTGGTCGCCGCCCACCAGGTGGCGCTCAACGTCGCCGGCCTCGCGTTCATGGTGCCGCTCGGGCTGGCGATGGCGATCACGATCCGGGTCGGCCACGCAGCGGGCCGGGGCGACGTGCCCGGGGTGCGGAACGCCGCGCAAGCCGGCCTCCTGCTCGTGCTCCTGACGCAGAGCCTCTCCTCGAGCCTGATGCTCAGCCTCGGGCGGCCGATCGCCGGGCTCTACACGAACGACGCCGCGGTCGTGGCGATCGCCGCGCAGCTGCTCGTGCTCGCCGGCCTCTTCCAGTTCGCCGACGGCTTCCAGGTCGCTGCCAACGGCGCGCTCCGCGGGCTCAAGGACACCCGCGTGCCGATGCTCCTCACCGCCTTCGCCTACTGGCTCGTCGGCATGCCGCTCGGCGCCTGGCTCGCCGTCCGCCACGGCCTCGGCGCCCGCGGCTGGTGGGGCGGCCTGATCGCCGGCCTCACCGTCGCCGCCATCCTCCTCGGCGCCCGCTTCCGCAGCCTCTCCCGCCGCCCCACCGCCTGGCGCGACCTGCCGGGGGCCCGCTCTCCGGAGCCGGACGCCTGAGCGCAGCCCGGCGCGCCCGGCCGGGTTCCGGCTCGCCCGCTACGGGAAGCGCAGCCAGAGGTCGTCGCCTTCCTGGACGGTGAAGCCGCGCTCGGCGGTCGTGCCGCCAGCCTGGATCTCGAGGACGTACCGGCCGGCGCCGAGGCGGCCGAGCGCGAGGCGGCACTCCTCGGAGAAGCGCAATCCGGGGACGACGCCCGAAAGGAACGGGGTCACGTCGCCCCCATCCGGATCGGTCCGCACCGAAAGCCAGCGGATCAGCCGCCCGCCGTAGTCGAGCGCGTCGCACTCGATGCCGACCGAGCCGCCCGGTGCCGGCGCGAGCTGCACCTGTTTCGCCGCGCTGCCGGAGTCGAGCGTGAGCGGCCGGATCCCGGCGCCGTAGGCGCTCTCCGCCCAGGCGAGCCAGTACTCCCCCTGCGGCTGGGGCCTGAAATCGCCACGCGCCCCGTACACCATGACTCCGGAGACGAGCCCTCCGGTCGGATCGAGCAGCACGAGCTCCGGGCGTGGCAGATCGTAGCCGCGCTCGCTCCGCAGCTCGATCGCCAGCTCCCGCTCGGGGCCGCGGCGGAGGTCGAGCACGAGCGGGCTCGGCGCCTCGCTCGGCAGGAGGGAGGCGGCCTCGGCGGTGCCGTCCGCAAAGGCGTTCACCCGCACCCGCAGGGGTTGCTCGGGGAGAGCGGACAACAGGAAGGTGCCGTCGCTCCTGAGGGTCGTCTGGCCCAGACGAAGGCCGTCCGCGGTGAGTGCCTCGACGAGCCCGGCCGGAGGCGTGGTACCACCCGGGCCGGTCACGACGCCCTGGAGATCGGTGCCTTCGAAATCGAGCTCGACGAAGGCCTCCTCTCCTTCCGCCAGATCGAGGCGCCGCGTCACGCTGCCCTCTCCGATGTGCCAGGTGACGTCGGTGACGCCGGGCAGCAGCGGACCGCAGACGAACTCCCCGGCCTCGTTCGTGGTCGCCTCGCAGCGCACGGGGTTCGTCTGGTACAGCTTCGTGGTCGCGCTGCCGTCTGGTCTCTTCC